>Ga0081539_10007338_pt1 | contig 10112 bp, 8 predicted proteins | sample TabmetS4T2R2_FD_71023 | JGI IMG/M metagenome (GOLD analysis project Ga0081539, IMG submission 71023) | Tabebuia heterophylla rhizosphere microbial communities from the University of Puerto Rico - S4T2R2 | ecosystem: Host-associated > Plants > Roots > Rhizosphere ... | reverse complement strand
GGGGGGGGTGGTTTTGGGAGCTCGCGGGGCGCGCAGCCAGGCGCGGCCCCCCCCCCCCCCCCCCCCCCCCCCCCGGGGGGGGGGGGGGGGGGGGGGGGGGGGGGCCCGAGTTTGAGGCACCAGCGTCACTCAACTCCCGACCCCCACCCCTAGCCCCTCCCCGCAAGGGGGAGGGGAACAGACGGAGTTTTTGGGAGAGACCACATGGACCTTCGCTTCACACCGGAAGAGAACGCCTTCCGCGAGGAAGTGCGCACATTCATCAAAGAGAACCTGCCGGAGCACATTCGCAAGAAAGCGGCCGAGGGCATTCGCTACGTCAAGGACGACATCGTCTCCTGGCAGCGGATCCTCAACAAGAAGGGTTGGGCGGTGCCGCACTGGCCGAAGGAATGGGGCGGCACCGGATGGAGCCCGGTGCAGCTCTATATCTTCAAGGAAGAGCTGCAGCAGGCGCCGGCGCCCGAACCGCTGCCGTTCGGCACGCAGATGCTCGGGCCGGTGATCATCGCGTTCGGCCGCGACGACCAGAAGCAGAAATACCTGCCGCGCATCCGCAACCTCGATGACTGGTGGTGCCAGGGCTTCTCCGAGCCGGGCGCGGGCTCGGATCTCGCCTCACTGAAGACCAGCGCGAAGCGCGACGGCGATTTCTACGTGGTCAACGGTCAGAAGACCTGGACCACTTCGGCGCAATATGCCGACTGGATTTTCTGCCTGACGCGTACCGATTCGACCGCGAAGAAGCAGGAAGGCATCACGTTCCTGCTGATCGACATGAAGACGCCCGGCGTCACGGTGCGGCCGATCCAGACCATCGACGGCAGCCACGAGGTCAACGAAGTGTTCTTCGATGACGTCAAGGTGCCGGTCGAGAACCGCGTCTATGAGGAGAACAAGGGCTGGGACTGCGCCAAGTTCCTGCTCGGCAACGAGCGCTCCGGCATCGCGCGGGTTGGCGCCTCGAAGGCGCAGATCCGCCGCCTGAAGGAGATCGCGAGCCTGGAGCGCGTCGGCGACAAGCCGCTGATCCAGGACGAGCGGTTTGCCATGAAGATCGCGGCGCTCGAGGTGGAGCTGAAGGCGCTCGAGATGACGCAGCTGCGCGTGGTCGCGGCCGAGCGCCATCGCAAGGGCAACAAGCCGGATCCGGCCTCGTCGATCCTGAAGATCAAGGGCTCGGAGATCCAGCAGGGCATTTCCGAGTTGCTGATGGAAGCGATCGGGCCGTACGCCTTGCCGGATCAATTCCGCCACGCCGAGGACGACCGTTGGAATGAGCCGCCGATCGGGCCGGACTACGGCGCCTCGCTCGCGCCGCAGTACTTCAACTGGCGCAAGATCTCGATCTATGGCGGCTCGAACGAGATTCAGAAGAACATCATCGCAAAGGCGATATTGGGGTTCTAATGCTTCGCGCCGCGGAAGCGGCCTCTCCTTCGTCATCGCCCGCGTAAGCGGGCGACCCAGTAAGCGCCGGACCGGCCGATGATTACTGGGTGACCCCCTTGCGCGGGGCATGACGACAACATGGACATGTGCGGGACACCATGGATTTCGAACTTTCCGAAGAGCAGCGTCTCCTGAAAGACAGCGTCGAGCGGCTGACCGCGCAGCGCTATGATTTCGAGGCGCGCAAGAAATTCATGAAGGAATCCGACGGCTGGAGCCGTGCGCTGTGGCAACAGTATGTCGATCTCGGCCTGACCGCGCTGCCGTTCAGCGAGGAGCATGGCGGCGTCGGCGGCGGTCCGGTCGAAACCATGATCGTGATGGAGGCGTTCGGCCGCGCGCTCGCGCTCGAGCCCTATTACGCGTCCACGGTCCTCGGCGGCAGCCTGCTGAAACTCGGTGCAGGCGACAACACCAAAGCCGAGGTGCTGCCGAAGGTCGCGGCGGGCGAGACGCTGCTCGCGTTCGCGCATATCGAGCGGCAGGCGCGCTACGACCTCGCCGACGTCGCGACGACTGCCAAGAAGGATGGCGCTGCCTACGTGCTCAACGGCGAGAAGAGCCTTGCCGTGCATGGCGACTGTGCCGACAAGCTCATCGTCTCCGCGCGCCTGTCGGGCGGCCAGCGTGACCAGAACGGTATCGGATTGTTTCTCGTTGACGCGAAGGCGCCGGGCGTCTCGCGCCGCGGCTATCCGACCATGGACGGGCTGCGCGCCGCCGAGGTCTCGCTCGCCAGCGTCAAGGTCGACGCGGACGCCGTGATCGGCGAGCCCGGCAATGCATTGCCGCTGATCGACCAGGTCAGCCATGTGGCGATCGCGGCACTCGCCGCCGAAGCGGTCGGCGCCATGGGCGCGATGCACGAGATCACGGTTGACTATCTCAAGCAGCGCAAGCAGTTCGGCGTGCCGATCGGCAATTTCCAGGTGCTGCAGCATCGTGCCGGCGAGATGCTGATTGCGCTCGAACAGGCACGCTCGATGGCGATGCTCGCCACCATGATGGCCGAGGAGCCGAATGCCGAGGAGCGGCGCAAGGCGATCAGCGCCGCCAAGGTGCAGATCGGGCGATCGGGGAGATTCATCGGCCAGCAGGCGATCCAGCTGCATGGCGGCATCGGCATGACGATGGAATACAAGGTCGGCCACTACTTCAAGCGCGTCACGATGATCGATACGATGTTCGGCGATGCCGACTACCATCTCGCCGCACTCGCCCGCATGGGCGGCGTGATCGGCGCGAAGTAACATCAAGACGCAACATCAAGAAGAAGACGGGGAGAGACATGGCCATTCCGGTACTACCGCCGCCGAGCCAAAAGGCGATCGAGATCGGTGAACGCGTGAAGGCGTTCCTTGAGGAGCACATCATTCCAGCCGAGCCGATCTACGAGAAGCAGCTCAACGAAAGCGGTGACCGCTGGCAGTCGCCGCCGATCATGGCGGAGCTGAAGGCGAAGGCGAAGAAAGAAGGACTCTGGAACCTGTTTCTGCCGAAGAAGCACTATCCGGATTCGCTCACCAACCTCGAATACGCCAGCATCTGCGAGACCATGGGCCGCTCACCGATCGGCGGCGAGCCGTTCAATTGCTCGGCGCCCGACACCGGCAACATGGAGACGCTGATCCTCTACGCGACGCCGGAGCAGAAGAAGCAGTGGCTCGAGCCGCTGATGGAAGGCACGATCCGCTCCGCCTTCGCGATGACCGAGCCGGCGGTCGCCTCCTCGGATGCGACCAATATCCGCTCCTCGATCAAGCGCGACGGCGACCACTACGTCATCAACGGGCGCAAATGGTGGACCTCGGGCGCGCCGGACAAGCGCTGCAAGATCTTCATCTTCATGGGGCAGACCGACCCGACGGCCGAAAAACACAAACAGCAGTCGATGATCCTGGTACCGGCCGACACGCCGGGCGTGAAGGTGCTGCGTTCGCTTCACGTGTTCGGCTATGACGACGCGCCGCATGGTCATGGCGAGGTCGTGTTCGAGAACGTGCGCGTGCCGGCCTCGAACATCCTGCTCGGCGAAGGCCGCGGCTTCGAGATCGCGCAAGGGCGTCTCGGCCCGGGCCGCATCCATCACTGCATGCGCACCATCGGACTTGCGGAACGCACGCTCGAATCGCTGTGCCAGCGCGCGATGTCGCGCACGGCGTTCGGCAAGACCATCGCCGAACAGGGCGTCACGCGGCAATGGATCGCCGAGTCGCGCATGGAGATCGATCAATCGCGGCTGCTGACGCTCTATGCCGCGCACATGATGGACACGGTCGGCAACAAGGAAGCGCGGCGCGAGATCGCGATGATCAAGGTGGTGGCGCCGAAAATGGCGCAGAAGCTGGTCGATCGCGCCATCCAGGTGCATGGCGGCGGCGGCGTATCGCAGGACTTCCACTTGGCCTACGCGTATGCGCGCACGCGCACGATGCGCATCGTGGACGGGCCGGATGCGGTGCACGAGGAAGCGGTCGCGCGGCTGGAACTGCGGAAGTACCAGGATCAAAGCCAGAAGAAGCGGTAGCTGTCGTCATGCCCCGCGAGCACCGAGGCTCGTAGGGTGGGCAAAGGCGCGGACCCACGCGTGGACCTCTCCGCGCGCAACCACGGAGCGCCGTGCCCACCGCCGGGAATTGCGTTGCCGAAGGTGGGCACGGCGCGCAAGCGCGCGCCTTTGCCCACCCTACGTCCCGCCTTCGCGGGCGATGACGAAGGAGAGTTCAGAGCGACTCCCGACTACGCAATCGTCACGCCGCCGTCGGCGACGATCACCTGGCCGGTGATGAAGCTCGCGCCTGGCCCAGCGAGAAAGGCAGCGATCGGGCCGATCTCGTCCGGCATGCCGATGCGCCGCAGCGGCGTCGTGGCATTGCGGCGCTTCACCATCTCCTCGTTCTCCCACAGCGCGCGCGCGAAATCGGTCTTGACCAGGCCCGGCGCGACGCAATTGACGCGCACGTTCTTCGGTCCCCATTCGCAGGCGAGATTGCGCGCGAGCGCGAAGTCGGCCGCCTTGGAGATGCCGTAGGCGCCGAGCACCTCGGTGCCGCGGATGCCGCCGATCGACGAGATGATGATGACCGCGCCGCCGCCGCGCTCGACCATTTTCGGGATCGCCAGGTTGGCGAGCCACAGATTGCTTTTGATGTTCGACGCCATGATCTTGTCGAAGGCTTCGTCGCTGATGCCGCCGAGCGGTCCGTAGTACGGGTTCACGGCCGCGTTGCAGACCAGGATGTCGATGCCGCCATAGTGCTTCACCGTGCCGTCGACCAGCGCCGCGACGTCTTCCTTGCGCGAGATGTTGCATGGGATGACGGTCGCGTCGCCGCCATCCTTCTTGATGCCGGCGGCCACCTCCTCGCAGGCGTCCGCCTTGCGGCTCGAGATCACCACCTTGGCCCCGAGCCCGGCGCAGCATTCCGCGATCGCGCGGCCGATGCCGCGGCTCGAGCCGGTGACGATTGCGACCTTGTTGTCGAGCCGGAACGGCGACACCGCTGTCATGTGGGCGTTCTCCCTTCTTGGTCGGGAGAATGATGCACGCGCAGGCCGCGGCGACAAGGTGAGAGATTCCGCGGCGCGGAAGAAACTCAGACCTCATGGTGAGGAGCCCGCCTCGCTTCAGCGAGGTGGGCGTCTCGAACCATGGCCGCAAGCTCCGCGTATGCCGCCGTCCTTCGAGACGCGCACCGAGCTAACGCTCGGTGCGCTCCTCAGGACGAGGTCATTCCAAATCGCGCAGCTCCTGCAGCATGACGGGCAAGAACTCGGTCACGGTTGGATGGATGTGCATCGCGCGCGCCATCACGGTGGAAGGCACCTTGCCGTACATCTGGTCGAGGATCGTGTGCACGATCTCGTCGCCGTTCAGGCCGAAGAGCGAGGCGCCAAGGAACTGCCGGGTCTCCTTGTCGACCAGGATTTTCATGAAGCCTTGCGTCTCGCCGCGCTCGAAGGCGCGGCTCACGTCCTCCATCGGCATGGTGGCGATCAGCGCCGGGCGGCCGGACTTGCGCACCTCGGCTTCGGTCATGCCGCAACGGCCGAGCGGCGGGTCGGTATAGAGCGCATAGGCCGGCAGGCGATCGGTGACGCGGCGATCCTCGCCATCGAGCAGGTTCGCCGCGATGATCTCGAAATCATTGTAGGACGTGTGCGTGAAGGCGCCGCGCCCGTTGCAGTCGCCGAGCGCGAAGATGCCTGGCACATTGGTTTGCAACTTGTCATCCACCACGATGAAGCGGCGCGCGTCCACCGCGACGCCCGCCTGTTCAAGGCCGAGATCATCGGTGTTCGGCCGCCGTCCCACCGCGAGCAAGAGATGCGAACCGACCACGTCCGGCGTCCCCTCCTGGCATTCGAGGTGCACGGCGACGCCGTCCGGGTGCTTCTTCGCCGCGAGACACATCGCATTGAGCCGCAACGCGATGCCCTCGGCTTCCAGCACATCGGCGATTCCCATCGACACGTCCTCGTCCTCGCGCGGGACGAGGCGTGGCGCCATCTCGACGACGGTCACCTGCGCGCCGAAGCGGCGATACATCTGGGCAAATTCGAGCCCGATATAGCTGCCGCCAATCACGATCAGATGCCGCGGAAGCTCGTCGAGATCCATCATGCTGACATTGGTCAGATAGGACACCTCGTCGAGCCCGGGCATATCGGGAACGGTCGGCCGGCCGCCCACATTGATGAAGATCTGCGGCGCCGAGAGCACGGTCTCGCCGACCTGCACCTGGTGGGGCGACACGAAGCGCCCGTGTCCCTGATAGACCGTGCAGCCCTCGAGGCTCTTGAGCGAGCGCTCCACGCCGTTGCGCGAAGGCGCAACGATCGCATCCTTGCGCGCCTTGACGGCTTTCATATCGACACCGACGGCTCCGCCGATCGTGACGCCATAATCCGCGTGACGGCGCGCCAGATGCGCCGCATAGGCGCTCGCGACCAGCGCCTTGGTCGGGGTGCAGCCATTGTTGACGCAGGTGCCGCCGAAATGGTCGCGCTCGATGATCGCGACCTTCTTGCCGGCCGCGACCAGACGGCGCGCCAGCGAGGGGCCAGCCTGGCCGGTGCCGATGATGATGGCGTCGAAACGGGGCATGGCGCGTGTTCCTTCCATGGCCCAGTCTCTGCCCCTTGCGCGTCAACGTCGAATAACAAGGCGTTCAGTTTGACCTCACTTTCGGATAACATCGTCGTCACAACCGGGTGAATTCGCGAAAAGCGAGGGAGGATTTTCATGCGCAAGTGTTTGGCGGCGGCAGCCGTCGCCGTCGCGCTGGTTTTCGCGCCGAGCTTGGCGCAAGCGCAGAAGCCAGAAACGACGAAAGTGCGGCTCGCGGTCGGCGGCAAGTCGTCGCTCTATTACCTCCCGCTCACCGTCACGGAGCGTCTCGGCTACTTCAAGGAAGCCGGGCTCGACGTCGAGATTTCGGATTTTGCCGGCGGCGCGAAGTCGCTGCAGGCGCTGATCGGCGGCAGCGCCGACGTGGTCACCGGCTCGTTCGATCACACCATCCAGATGCAGGCGAAGAACCAGCCGATCGTCGCCGTGGTTCAGCTCGGGCGCTTCCCGGGCTTCGGACTCGCGCTGCGCAAGGAGAAGGCCGCGAACTACAAAGGCCCGGCTGACCTCAAAGGCATGAAGATCGGCGTCACGGCACCCGGCTCGAGCACGCACTTCATGGTGCTCTACATGATGAACCAGGTTGGGCTGAAGCCGGAGGACGCTTCGTTCATCGGCACCGGCTCGGGCGGCACCGTGGTGGCGGCGGTGCAGCATGGTGAGGTCGATGCGGTCTCGAACGCGGATCCGATGATCACCAAGCTCGACCGCGAGGGCGCCGTGAAAATCGTCGCCGACACGCGCACCATGGAAGGGACCATGAAGGTCTATGGCGGCCCCTATCCGGCCGGCGTACTGTACACGCAGGCCTCGTTCATCGAGAAGAATCCGAACACCGTGCAGGCGCTGGTGAACGCGCTCGTCCGCGGGCTGAAATGGGTGCAAAGCCACAACGCCGAGGAAATCGCCAAGGTCATGCCGGAGGAATACGCGCTCGGCGACAAGGCACTGTTCATCGAGTCGATCAAGGCCAACCATGATGCCTATTCGCCCGACGGCCGCTTCCTCAAGGATGCGCCCGAGACCGCCTACAAGGTGCTGAAGGCCTTCGATCCGAACGTGCAGAACGCCAAGATCGATCTCGCCAAGACCTACACGGAAAAGTTCGTCAACGCGGCGAACACGGGGCATTAGCACATAGCCCTCGATCGTCATCGCCCGCGAAAGCGGGCGACCCAGTAGCCGCAGAATATTCAGTGGTGCTCCATCGCGCCGCTTGCGATTACTGGGTGCCCCGCTTTCGCGGGCATGACGAACGAGAGTGCAGTTGAAATGGCCGACTTGAAAAACACCCCACTCCGCCTCTGTGCCCTCCACGGCGACGGCATCTCGCCGGAGATCATGGCCGCGACGCTGCACGTGCTGCGCGCCGCGGCGGCGAAGTGGCAGATCGAGCTCGCGTTCGATGAGGTCGAGGTCGGCTTGAAGCCGCTGCGTGACCAAGGCACGACCTTTCCGGAGGCGAGCTTTGCGGCCGCGCAGGCCGCCGACGGCGTGATCCTCGGGCCGGTCTCGCACAACGACTATCCGCCGGCTGACAAAGGCGGCATCAACCCGTCGGGCGCGCTGCGCAAGCGGCTCGACCTGTTTGCCAATATTCGTCCGGCGAAAAGCCGCGCCGATTTCCCGCCGCGTTGCGGCAAGCCGGTCGATCTCGTCGTGGTGCGCGAGAACACGGAAGGCTTCTACGCCGACCGCAACATGTTCCTCGGCCCGGGCGAACTGATGCCGACGCCGGACCTCGCGCTCGCGGTGCGCAAGATCACGCGCGAAGGCTCGACCCGCATCGTCGAAGAGGCGTTTCGGCTCGCGCTGCGGCGGCGCAAGCATGTCGTCGCCGTGCACAAGGCGAATGTGCTGCGCGTCTCCGACGGGTTGTTCCTGGAATGCGCGCGCGCGATTGCAGCGCGCTACCGCGAAGTGCGCTACGAAGAGCGTATCATCGACGCGATGGCGGCGCTGCTGGTGCGCGACGCCAGCCAGTTCGACGTGATCGTCACCACCAACATGTTCGGCGACATTCTCTCCGACGAGGCGGCGGAAATCTCCGGCAGTCTCGGATTGGCCGAGTCGCTCAATTCCGGCACCGACCACGCGATGGCGCAGGCGCAGCACGGCTCCGCACCGGACATTGCCGGGCAGGACAAGGCCAATCCGTCGTCGCTGATCGGCTCCGCCGCGATGCTGCTCGCCTGGCTCGGCGAGCGCCGCGACGACGCGCGCCTGCTCAAAGCCGCAGAGGGAATCGAGCACGCGCTCGATGCCGTGATCGCAGTGCCGGCCTGGCGCACCGGCGATTTGGGCGGGCCGCTCGGGACGAAGGCGTTCGGCGAGAAGGTGGCGGAGCAGCTGAAATAGGTGTCCCGGACGCGGCGCAGCGCCATAGCGCGTCACAGACGCGCGTAAACGCGCTTATGGCGGTGCGCCGCTGATCCGGGACCGTTCCACACGCTAAGCTCGTCGCGATCCCGGGTCTGCAGCGCAGCATTTCATGCTGCGCCGCGCCTGGGATACAGTTACCCCGTCGGCATCGCCCACGGCCGTGCCACGCGATCCCGTGCGGCGAACGCGTCGATCTCTCGCTGGTATTGCTGTGTCAAGTCGAGGTCGTCCCATCCGTTCAGCAGCCGCAGCTTGCGCGCCGGATCGATGCTGAACGGGACGACATAATTTCCCGACTTGATGGTCTGCTCCTGCAAATCGACCTCGGCGCGGCCGGTCTGCTCGACCGCCGACAACAGCTTCTCGATGTCCTCGGCGCTGACGATGGCGGCCACGAGGCCGTTATTTACCGCATTGCCGGCGAAGATGTCGCCGAAGCTGGTCGCGACCACGCAGCGAATGCCGTAATCGACCAGCGCGTAAACGGCCGCCTCGCGCGAGGAGCCGACGCCGAAATTGTGCCGCCCGATCAGGATGCTCGCGCCCTTGCGCGCCGGATCGTTGAGCGGAAAATCCGGCCGCGGCTTGCCGTCGCGATCGAAGCGCAGGTCGCGGAACAAGGTGTCGGCCAAGCCCTGCGCGCGCGGCACCTTCAGGAACCGCGCCGGGATGACCTGATCGGTATCGACATTGTCGCGCCGCAGCGCAACGGCGACGCCGTCGAGCCGGGTGAACGGCTGCATCTTGAACTGGTCCATCACGCTCTCCCCTGCAGCAGCACCCGCACATCGGCGAGATGGCCGCTCACGGCAGCGGCCGCGACCATCGCGGGCGACATCAGATGCGTCCGCGCGCCCGGCCCCTGCCGACCGCGGAAGTTGCGGTTCGTGGTCGAGGCGCAGCGCTCGCCCGGCTGCACGATGTCGCCATTGATGCCGATGCACATCGAGCAGCCGCTCTCGCCCCAGGTGAGCCCGGCGTCGATGAAGATCTTGTCGAGGCCTTCCTGCTCGGCCTGATGCTTCACCAATGACGAGCCGGCCGACACGAGCCCGGGTACCTTCGCCTTGCGGCCCGCCAGCACCGCGGCCGCGGCGCGCAAATCCTCGATCCGCGCATTGGTGCACGAGCCGATGAACACGCGATC
>Ga0081539_10007337_pt1 | contig 10112 bp, 11 predicted proteins | sample TabmetS4T2R2_FD_71023 | JGI IMG/M metagenome (GOLD analysis project Ga0081539, IMG submission 71023) | Tabebuia heterophylla rhizosphere microbial communities from the University of Puerto Rico - S4T2R2 | ecosystem: Host-associated > Plants > Roots > Rhizosphere ... | reverse complement strand
GTCGAGGGTCCGTGTGAGCTCGGTGACGTCGCCGGGTCGCACGAGCAGGATTCCCTCCCCCGCCCTTGCGATGTCCTCCGCGCCGGTCCCGGCCCCGCCGATCGTAGGGACGCCCGCCGCCATCGCCTCGACATGGGCGACGCCGAACGGCTCACGGCTGCTCGGCATCGCGTGGACGTGACAGCGCGCGAGCTCCGCGAGCGCATCATCGTGCGGCATCGCGCCGGTGAACCGAACCCGATCCGAGACACCGAGGGCGCTCGTGATCGATTCGAGCGCCGACCTGTCCGAGCCCTTGCCAACGACGACGTACCGCAGCGCAGGATGGCGCGATCGAAGCGCGGCGACCGCGCGGATCACGTCCTCCTGGCGCTTGTGCCGCTCGAGGTGCGCGACGGTGACGATCGTCGGATCTTCGTGCGCGGGCCCGGTGGCCTCGACGGGGTCGGCCCCGAAATGGACGACCTGAACGGTGGCGAGCTCCCCGACCAGCTCGCAGATCGACCTCGACGTCAGCTCGCTGTTCGCGATCACCGTGCCCGCGGCCCTGAGCGTGCGCCCTACCGCGTCGCGCCCGCTTCTGGTGCGCGCGGCGAAGTCTAGGTCGGTCCCGTGGACCGAGACGACCAGCGCCGTTTCCACTCCACGCGAGGCGATCCACCGAAGCGCGGCGTCGCCCGCCGGCACGGCGTTGTGCGCGTGGACGACGTCGAACGGCCGCTCGGAGCGAAGCGAGTCGAGGGCGCGGCCAAGCGGTCCGGCGACCCACCGGCCCCAGCTCCCGTAGCTCAGTGGCCGCGGCGGAGAGATGAACCTCACGTAACGGACCGGGACGCCGTCGATCGTCGTCGCGCTGGGGTCGGCCCGCACGCCGTGTAGCCACTCGCGCAGCGGGCCCGCGTCGAAGCCCCTACCGCCCGGCGCGAGCGCGCGCAGCGCACTCAGCGGCGGCACCGGCCGGGCGAGCGCGAGCACGTCGACGTCCACGCCGTGCTCACGGACGGCCAGTGCCTGGCGGTGAGCCCAGATGCCCCAGCCGGGGTGGCTCGGCCGCGGGTAGTACTCGGCTGCGACGGCGACGCGCAGGGGGCTATGCGGCGAGGGCCGCTTGGGCCGCGGCCACCCGCGCGATCGGCACGCGGAACGGGGAGCAGCTCACATAATCCAGCCCGGCGTCGTGGAAGAAGCGCACGCTGTCGGGGTCGCCGCCGTGCTCGCCGCAGATGCCGAGCCCCAAATCGGGATTCGCGCCGCGGCCCCGCTCGACGCCCATCTTCACAAGCGCTCCGACGCCCGGGACGTCGAGGGTCTCGAAGGGGCTGCGACCGACGATCTTCCTCTCGATGTAGGAGCCGAGAAAACGCCCCTCGACGTCGTCGCGCGAGAAGCCGAGGGCAGTCTGGGTCAGGTCGTTCGTGCCGAAGCTGAAGAAGTCCGCGTGCTCGGCGATGCGGTCCGCGACGAGGCATGCTCGCGGCAGCTCGATCATCGTGCCGACACCGTATGTCACCGGCTCGCTTCCCGCCTTCTCGATCGTCTCCTCGACGGTCCTGTCGACGAGCGCGCGCATCACCTCGAGCTCGCGCTCGTAGTCGACCAGAGGGATCATGATCTCGACGTGCGGTGCCGAGCCCGAGCGCTCTCGCACCGCGATCGCGGCGCCCACGATCGCCTCGACCTGCATCTCGTAGATCTCCGGATAGAGAATGCCGAGCCGGCATCCGCGCGTGCCGAGCATCGGGTTGGTCTCCTCGAGCTCACGCGCGCGTGCGAGCTCTGCCTCGAGCTCGCCGCGGCGCTCCGCGTCGGTGGTGCGCTCGATCTCGACGAGCAGATGCTCCCTGTCGGGCAGGAACTCGTGCAGCGGAGGGTCGAGCAGCCGGACGGTAACCGGCAGCCCCTGCATCTCCTCGAAGAGGCCCTCGAAGTCGCCGCGCTGGAAGGGCACGAGGCCTTCGAGAGCCCGTCGGCGGTCCTCGGTATCCGACGCCATGATCATCGCGCGCATCTTGTCCATGCGCTCTCCCTGCCTGAACATGTGCTCGGTGCGGCACAGCCCGATCCCCTCGGCTCCGAACGAGCGCGCGCGGCGCGCCTCTTCTGGAGTGTCCGCGTTGGTGCGCACCCCGATCCGGCGGATCTCGTCCGCCCAATCGAGGACCGTCCGGAACTGGTCGCTGATCTGCGACTCGACCAGTGGGATGTCCTCCGTGCTGACCTTTCCGGTGCTCCCGTCGACCGCGATCAGGTCCCCCTCGTGGAGCACCTCACCGTTCACGTGGATGACGCGCTCGTCGAGGTTGATCTCGAGCGCCGAGGCGCCACAGACGCACGGCCTGCCCATTCCCCGCGCGACGAGCGCCGCATGGGACGCCTTGCCACCCTCGGAGGTGAGGATTCCCCTCGCGGCATGAAAGCCCGCGACGTCGTCGGCGTTCGTGGAGGGACGGACCAGAACCACGTCCCTCCCCTGCGATGCCGCAGCGACCGCTTCCTCCGCGGTGAAGACGATCGCTCCCTTGGCGGCTCCCGGCGAAGCGGGCACTCCGACCGCGAGCGGCTCGTAGTCGAAAGCGGGATCGAAGCCGGGGTGCAGGAGCGCGTCGAGCTTGCCCGCGTCGATTCGCCGAAGCGCCTCCTCCTTCGTGAGCAGACCCTCCCCCACCATGTCAACCGCGACGCGAACCGCCGCCTGCGCGGGCCGTTTCGCGTCCCGCGTCTGAAGCATGTAGAGGGTGCCTTCCTCGATCGTGAACTCGACGTCCTGCATGTCCTTGTAGTGGGCCTCCAGCTTTCGAAGGATCTCGACGAGCTGCTCGTAGATCTCCGGCATCAGATCCTGGAGCTCCGAGATGTCACGCGTGTTGCGGACGCCGGAGACGACGTCCTCGCCCTGAGCGTTCTGGAGGAAGTCGCCTGAGGGATTCGGCTCTCCCGTGTTCTCGTCGCGGGTGAACGCGACTCCCGAGCCGGACGACTCGCCCTTGTTCCCGAACACCATCTGCTGCACGTTGACGGCTGTTCCCCACTCGTCCGGGATCCGGTTCTGGCGCCTGTACTCGACCGCGCGCTCGCCGTTCCAGGAATCGAAGACCGCGCGGATCGACTGGCGCAGCTGCTCTCGCGGGTCCTTCGGGAATTCCTCGCCGGTCCGCTCCTCGAAGATGCTCTCGAACCTCCGGGTCAGCCGCTCGAGGTCGCCGGCGCTCAGCTCGGTGTCCAGCTTGACCTCGCGCTCGTCCTTGGCCTCCCTGATCGCGCCCTCGAACAGCTCTCCGTCGATGTCACGGACGACGTTCCCGAACATCTGCACGAACCTTCGATAGGAGTCCCACGCGAAGCGCTCGTTCGACGTGCGGGCCGTGAGCGCGCCGACGGACTCGTCGTTCAGGCCGAGGTTGAGGACGGTGTCCATCATCCCCGGCATCGACTCGCGCGCGCCCGAGCGGACGGAGACGAGAAGCGGGTCCTCGGCATCGCCGAGTCCCTTGCCGGTCTCCTCCTCGAGGCGCTCGAGCGCCTCGAGGAACTGCTCCTCGAGCCCCTCGGGGAAGTCGCCCTCGCGCATGTACGCGACGCAGGCTTCGGTCGTGATCGTGAAGCCGGCGGGCACCTTCACCGGCGGGCCGATCCGGGACATCTCGGCGATGTTCGCGCCCTTGCCGCCGAGGAGCTCCTTCATCTCGCTGGAGCCCTCCGAGAAGTCGTAGACGTACTTGACCCTTGGAGGAGAGCCCGGCTTGCTCGGGGCGCTCACCCCTGGTGATCCGGCTCGCGAGGGCGGCTCACTTCACAAAGGCTAACGGGCGAAGCTGGTCTTTGACGCTTCGAAGGCGCACGTGGGCGTGGTGCTCGAGCGTGCTGCCGACGACGCGATCGACCTGGCCGAGGGCGGCCGCGTCCGCCGCCGGAGCGTCCCTGAGCGGAGCACCGAGCGCCACGACCATGAAGGAGCGGGCCGCCTCGCTCAGAGGGAAGTCGTCGGCGCTCATGCAGTCCTGGCAGACCGCCCCTCCCGCCGGCGGCGAGAACGACATCCCGAAGCGGTCGGGGGCCGCCCCGCATGCCGCGCAGACGCCCAGCTCGGGCACGAAGCCGGCGGCGAGGAGGAGCTTCAGCCGGAAGGCGAGGAGGTTCCCGGTCGAGGCGGCGGCCGCCTCCTCGTCGAGCAGCTGGAGCTCCCGGCAGAGCAGGTTGTAGGCGGCTGCGTTCGCCTCCCCGTCGCCGAACATCCGCAGGACGGACTCGCAGGCGCTGCTCGCGGCGCTCAGCGACGCGCCGCGCTCGCGCAGGCGTGGATAGGACTCGACCGTCTCGGCCTGGGTGACGGTGTAGAGCTCGCTCCTCCCCTCGTAGAGGACGAGCCGCACGCGGAAGAACGGCTCCAGCCGCCCGCCGAAGCGCGAGCGCGTGCGGCGAACGCCCTTCACGACCGCGCCGATCCGGCCGTGCTGCGCGGTATAGAGATGCACGACGCGATCCGCCTCGCGCAGGCGGATCGAGCGGAGGACGACTGCTTCGGTTTTCTCGTAAGGCATCGAGGCCTATCTACACTTAACTCCGAGCTCCGGATGGAACGGAACGGCAAGAGCCCCGAGATCACCGTCTACACGACGGAGCCCTGCGCGCGCTGCATCAGGGCGAAGGACCTGCTCGCCTCGCACGGCCTCGAGTACGTGGAGGTGAACCTGGCGAAGGACCCGGTCGGGCGCCGTGACCTGGTCAAGCGGACCGGCCAGATGACGTTCCCGCAGATCGTGATCGACGGTCGCGCGATCGGCGGCTTCGAGCAGCTGGTCGAGGCCGACGAGCGCGGCGAGCTGGAGGCGCTTGCGTCTCCCTACTAGCGCGGGGCTCGCGCTGGCCGTGGCGCTCGCCCTGATGGCGGTCCCGGTGGCGCTCGGGCGCAACCCCGATCGCCCGCGCACCGTCAACCTCGACTCGGACCCCGAACCGGAGCAGGTGGTTCCGCGCCATCTCTGCCGCTTGGCGGATGGAACGCTCACGGTTCCGCCACCCGAGTGCACCGAGGACCAGTTCCCGGCGCGGCGGATCGAGATCGTGGACACGTGTGCGGGCGCGCCGTACACCCGCACGATCTCGACGGTCCAGGACGACGTCTACCGGCTCGGCGTGACTCGAAGCGGACGGATCTAACGGACGACCCGAGATCTTCTTCGACCTGCGCAGCGGCGCGACAGGCCGCGGCGGGGACACTCGCGTCGTCCGCTACGGCAAGGAGGGCGACGAAGGCTGCCCCGTCCCCGACGTCCTGTTTCGATACCCGTCCCGGCGAACGGTGGGCCGGATTCCGCGTGGCGCCGCCGGCAGGGACAGCTTCGACGTGGGGCTGCGCGACTACTCGCGCCGCTACCGCGGCAAGGAGCTGCGCGTCGACGAGACCTACGTCGACCGCGACGACGCGTTCTGCTGTCCGAGCTTCAGGCGGATCTCGCACTTCAGGTTCGACCGCCGGCGCGATCGCTACGTGCGCTACGCGACGAAGGTGAAGCGCATCAGGTACCGGATCCGGCGCCGCTGAGCTCGCTCAACGACGGGATGCCGCCGGCGCTCCCCGCCTGACGGCAGGCGTCCCGGATCGCCTCGGCCGTGACACCCGCAGCCGCGACCCCCACGATCAGCGGATCGACGGCGATCGCGGAGCACGAAGCCATCGCGAAGACGACGTCGCCGTCGACCGCGGAGTGCACGGGGTTCACCGCCCGCGCCATCCCCGCGTGCGCCATCTTGGCGACGATCCCGCAATCCACCTTGGACAGCTCGGCGTCGGTCATGAGGCAGATCAGGGTCGTGTTGCCGGAGGGCGGACCGCGCAGGTAGCTCGGCGGCTCGTAGACCCGAGTCCGCAGGAGGTGCTCCGTGTGGAGGAACTCGCCCTCCTCGCCGCGGGTGCCGGCGAGCACCGACCCGTCCTCGGCGATCACGTCCCCGAACGCGTTGACGACGGCGAGCGCGGCGAGCCGTGGACCATGCGGAAGGTCCTGCGCGGCCAGCCCCACTCCAGCCTTCACCGCCGATTCGCGACCGAAGAGCTTCCCGACCGCGACGCCGGTGCCGGCGCCAACGCTTCCGAGCTCCGGGTCGTCCCGAGCGGCCTCGCACGCCGCCCAGCCCTCGTCCGGTCCCGGCCGCCGGGAGGGGTCGCCCGTCAGGAGGTCGTAGACGACCGCGCCGGGGACGAGCGGAACGAGGCCGCCGAAGGTCCGGTATCCCCTGTCCTGTGCCTCGAGCCAGCGGACGACACCATCGGCAGCGGCAAGCCCGAACGCACTCCTTCCCGTCAGCAGCACGCCGTGGATCGCGCGCGCGTTGGCGAGCGGCGAGAGCAGCTCGAGCTCGCGCGTGCTGGCGCCACCGCCCCGGACGTCGGCGGCTGCGACGGCGCCCTCCTCCGGAGGGAGTACGACGGTGCAGCCGGTGACCGCCTCGAGGTCGGTCCAGTGCCCGACCGTGAACCCGGCCGGCAGCGGTCCGCTCACGCGCTCCTCGCCGGCGCGCGCTGGCAGCGCGGGCACAGGTACGTGCCACGACCCGCGGCCCGGATCTTCACGATCGTCGCCCCGCAGCGCGGGCACGGCTTGCCCTCGCGGCGGTGGATCAGGAACCGGTCCTGCATCGATCCACGCGCCCCATTCGAGTCCCGGTAACGGTCGATCGACGCGCCGAACGACTCGATCCCGGCCTCCAGCGCTTCGCGGATCCCCTGGTGCAGGCGCTCGATCTGGTCGCGCCGCAGCCTCCCGGCCGGCTTCAGCGGATGGATGCGCGCGCGGAAGAGCGCCTCGTCGGCGTAGATGTTGCCGACGCCGGCGATGCGGTCCTGCGCGAGCAGGAACGCCTTTACCGGCGCTTTCCGGCCTGCCGCCTGGCTGCGCAGGACGTCCGGCGTGAACGACTGGTCGAGCGGCTCGGGGCCGAGCCGGCTGTCGAGATAGGGGTCCAGGGACTCGCGCCCGTCGACCACGACTCCGGTCCCGAACCGGCGGAGGTCGACGAACTGGAGCGAGTCGCCCCCCTCCAGCGCGAGCCGGAAGCGCAGGTACGGGTTGTTCACCGCGTCGTCACGCGCGATCCAGAGCAGGTTGCCGGTCATGCGCAGGTGCATGACGAGGAAGCGCTCGCCCTCGAGCGCGAGGATCAGGTACTTGCCGCGCCGCCCGATGGCCTCGATCCGGCGGCCGCGAAGCTGGGCCTCCACCGCCGCCGGATCGGCCGGCGAGCACCAGAGCGGGTCGAGCACCTCGGCGTCCTCGATCACCGTTCCCGCCACACGCGGCGCGAGCTGGCGGCGAATCGTCTCGACCTCGGGCAGCTCCGGCATCTCCGACGAAGCCTAGACGCCCCTCCCCGAAGACCCCTGGACGTGGCCGTCCGCTCCCTCCCCCAAACCGACGTGGTCCGTCTGATGTCCGTATGACGGACATGAGATTCACCACGTCAGTTGGGGGTGTGGCGAGGGGCGCGCTAAGTGCCGCTGTTCGCCCGCGGATGCGCAGCGAAGTACGCCTTCTTGAGCTGGTTGTTCGAGAGGTGCGTGTAGACCTGGGTCGTGACGACGTCGGCGTGGCCGAGCATCTCCTGGACCGAGCGCAGGTCACAGCCCCCCGCGAGCAGGTGCGTCGCGAAAGTGTGGCGCAAGGTGTGCGGGCTCATCCGCCCTCCAAGCCCCGCCGAACGAGCGTGCCGCTGGATGATCTTGTAGAGGCCCTGCCGCGTGAGCGGCCCGCCGCGGAAGTTCAGGAACAGCCGTGACTGGACGCGCGCACCGACGAGCGCCGGCCTGCCCTTCGCGAGGTAATCGCCGATCGCCCGCTGGGCGGTTCGGCCGACGGGGACGATGCGCTCCTTCGAGCCCTTGCCGCGCGCCTTCACGAGCCCTTCCGCAAGGTCCACGTCCGCGACGTCGAGGCCGGTGGTCTCGGACGCGCGCAGCCCGCTCGCATACATGAGCTCGAGCAGCGCCCGGTCGCGCAGGGCGATCGGGTCGGTCCCGCTCGGCGCGGCGAGCAGGCGCTGCACCTCGGCCCGGCCGAGGACGTTCGGAAGCCGGTTGCTTCGCCTCGGCGCCGAGAGCGCGGCCGCCGGATCGTCGACGCAGACGCCCTCGCGGCGAAGGTGGCGGTAGAAGGAGCGCAGGCACGCCGCCTTGCGCTGGATCGTCGCCGTCGCGATCGGCGGTCCGTCGCCGTCCGCTAGGCCGGTGAGGAAGTCGGAGACGTCGACGCTGCGCGCGGTCTCGGCGGTCAGGTCGCGCCCGCGCAGAAAGGCGCCGAACTGAAGCAGGTCGGTCCGGTAGGACTGGAGGGTGTTGCGCGAAAGCCCGCGCTCGAGCTCAAGATAGGCGAGGAAGTCGAGCACGAGGTGCTCGAACGCGCTCCCCGCCAGCGCTCCGTCGTCGACGTCAGCCGCGGCAACTCTCGCCATGCGAAGCGTTTCTGCTCCGCCTCTCCTCCTCCTCTAGAGCGAGGGAAGCACGAAAGCCCTGAACCAGAGCAGCGTCACGAGGCTCTTGCTGTCCTCGCAGGAGCGAATGACCTCGTCGAGTCGCGAGAGCGGCTCGGAGACGACCTCGATCCGCTCCTCCTCCTCCGCTTCGGCGGGGTCGTCGGAGAGGTCGGTCGCGAGAAACGCGTGAATCCGCTCGTTCGTGAACCCGGGACTCGCGTAGAAGCTCGTGAGGTGCCGCCATGTCGCGGCGGACTTGCCGATCTCCTCGCGCAGCTCGCGCTTGGCGACGTCGAGAGGCTCCTCCCCCTCGCTGTCGAGCTTCCCGGCGGGCAGCTCGAGCAGACGCTCCTCGCGAACGACCTCGCGCGGCTGGCGCACGAGCCAGATCCGCTCGCCGTCGAAGGGAAGCATCACGGCGGCGCCGGGGTGAAGGATCACCTCCCGCTTGACGACCTCGCCGTCGTCGTGGCGAAACTCCTCCACCACCACTGTGCCTATGCGGCCGCGCCAGGCCTCCTCCGACTTCAGGTGCTCGAAGCTCATGTCCCCTCGATCTTCGCAGCCAGCGCCGCCCCGGCGGCGAGCGCCGTCTCGAAGAAGACCGCGTCCTCCTCGAACCTGCGGCCCATCGTGCTCGTCGGGAGACCGCTCTCGCGATAGCCCTCGACGAGGTCGTCGACGGGCTGCTCGATGAGCCGGTGCCGCTCGCCCGCCGCCTCGGCGAGCGCCGCCCGAAGGCCCGAGGCGAGCGCGCCGGACACGGCGACGTCAACGGATCCGAGCAGCAGCGACAGCACCGTGCGGGTGTGATGGCTCAACCCCCTGTGGCGAGGACGCGGGTCGCCGCTCGACATCCTCGGCGCGAGCACAGGCCGCGACCCGAGCGCGAGCGCCGCGTGGGCGCTGTGGAGCGCTTCGAGGCCGCCGTGGCCGAGGGTGGAGGCGGAGCCCAGGATCCCCGGGCCGGGCGCAACCGCGGCCGCGTCCGGTTGACGGTGACGTTCAAGGTCCGCCGGCCGGTGACGATCGCGCTGCGCGGGCTGCGCCGCGGCAAGGTCGTCGCGACGAGCGGGCTGCGCCGCTTCCGCGGCGCCGGCAGCGGCCGGCTGACGCTGCTGCTCGACCGCCGCCGGTGGCCGACGAGCCTGCGCTTCTACTCGCCGGACGCAACGACGCGCGTGGCGCCGGCGAGCGTGCCCGCCGCGGCGGAGCCGCCGCGATGAGGGCGCGGACGGCCGCCCTCGCCGCGCTCCTCGCGGCGGCGCTCACCGCCGCCGCCGGCGTCGCCGGCGTGCTGCCGGCGCCCGCGCCGCCCGCCCGCGCGCAGGTCGAGGCGGCCGTGACCGTCGACGTCCCGACGTCGTCGCCGCAGTGCCCGGGCGAGTGCATCCGCGGCACGATCTCGGTCACCGCGACGGCGCGGCCGTTCGCCGGCAGCCCGATCGCGTCGGTGCGCTTCGAGCGCGCGCCGGCGGGCACCGCGAGCTGGACGGCGATCGCCGGCGCGACGGACGCGACCGCGCCGTACGAGGCGCAGTTCGACACGACGCAGCTGGCGCCCGGCTCCTACGACGTGCGCGCGGTGGCGACCGACGCCACCGGCGCGACCGCGGCGTCCGAGCCCGCGCGCGACCGCGTGATCG
>Ga0081539_10007336_pt1 | contig 10112 bp, 7 predicted proteins | sample TabmetS4T2R2_FD_71023 | JGI IMG/M metagenome (GOLD analysis project Ga0081539, IMG submission 71023) | Tabebuia heterophylla rhizosphere microbial communities from the University of Puerto Rico - S4T2R2 | ecosystem: Host-associated > Plants > Roots > Rhizosphere ... | reverse complement strand
ACAGCAGTTCGACACGCGCGTCCCACAGCTTCCTGCTGTTGTCGAACGCACCCGGCTGTTACAAAAGCTGGAAGGCGTTTTGCAGCATAAGATCACGCTGCTGTGCGCTCCACCGGGGTACGGCAAAACAACTCTCGCAGCACAGTTCGTCCGCACCCTCAACTGCCCCGTCACCTGGCACGCTATCGAAGAACAAGAACGCGACGTACCGAACCTCCACGCAAAATGTCTCGCTGCGCTGGATGACCTGGTTCCAAGCGTGCAGGCATTGGAGTTCACTCGCGCGAAAAGTGTCACAGAATCGGCGACTGCGGTTGCCAATCACCTGCGAAGCACAGTCAAAAAAGATATGGTCTACGTCTTCGACGACGTTCAATATCTTTCCGGCTCCGCTGCCGCTGAAGTCTGGCTTCGCACCTTTGCCATGCAGGTTCCGTCCAACTGCCATCTGATTCTCATCAGCCGTACCCTGCCCGACCTGCCTCTAACCGAATTGATCGCCAAACGCGAAGTCCTAGCGCTTGGTCAGGATGTGCTGCGCTTCACCAGCGACGAAGTCAGCCGCTTGGCGCAGACGGTTTTCGGACTAAGCCTTCCCGAAGAAAAAATTGAAACGATGGTTGGGAAGCTCGAAGGCTGGGCTGCGGGTATCGTACTCGCGCTCCAACCCCTTCCGCTCGATCTGGCTGAGTCGATGCTCAGCGGCGGGAGCGGACCGGAAGCCCTGTTCGACGCCCTCGCCGACAATATGCTCAACGCACAACCGCCCGGTCTGCGCGATTTCCTATTCATCTCTTCCACGCTCACTCGCATCACGCCTGACCTTGCCAATTCCATTCTCGAAATTCCGAATGCCGCAGAATGGATGGCGGAAGCACTCAACCGCAACCTGTTCCTCACGCGCGTTTCGGGAGGAGTGGTCTATCATCGCCTCTTCCGCGACTTTTTACAGCGTCGCCTCGCCGAGCAGAACCCCAGGCTTTTCACCAGCCTGCATGTGAAAGCTGCGCATTGGTATGAGCAGAACTATCTGATCGATGATGCCTTCGAGCACTACATCATCGCTGGCTTAGCTGAACCCGCCAACGCGCTCATCAACCAAGTTGCGCAATTCTACTATGTTCAGGGCAGGATGGAACTGCTCCTGCACTGGAACAATCAGTTGAACGAGCGCGGTCTCGCTAATGCGAACCTGTCGTATGTCTGCGCAGCTATCCTCATTGACCGTTACAACTACGACCAGGCTGAAATCGAAATTGATAAGGCGGAATATCTTTTCGCCGAGCAGGACAACGAGTACTATCTTTCGATGGTCTATCTCTATCGTGCTCGCATCGACCTTCAGCGCGGGCATTACCAGAAAGCCATCGAAGAAGCTGCGCCACTCCTGAATAACCGGGAGCTTATCGTGCGGGGCAATGCGCTACGTATGTCCGGCTTCGCCTATCTTAAACTCGGTTACATCGACCACGCGATAGCCTGCTTTGAGCAAGCTCTGCCGCTCTATAAATCTAATGGAGACGATCTTTCGACCTCCAAGCTGCTCATGGACCTGGACGTTGCCTATCGTCAGGCAGGTCGCCTAACCGACGCCGCAGCCTGCTTGCAGGAAGTCGTCGCCATTCGCCGCAATCTGCAAAGCACTGACGATCTGGCTCAGGCGCTCAATAACCTCGGTTTCCATTATCACCAGTGCGGAGACTATCTCCAGGCATCTGACACTTTCCAGGAAGGGCTGAGCGTCATCGCACGTGCCCAGAACCATCGCACCGAAAGCTATCTGCTTTGGAGCTTCGGCGACCTTCAGCGGGATCGCGGCGGTTTCGAGGAAGCAGTTGGCAGCTATAATCTCTCACTTGAATTGATCGGCGCGAACGAACCCAGCTTACGGGCGAACGTGCTTATCAGCTTGGCAACATTGCGCCGTTGGCAGGGGAACTACTACGATGCCGCGATGATCGCCAACGAAGCTCTCATTTTGTCGGCAGCACACAGCCTCGTCTTTGAAGAACTAAACGCCAAAATCGCGCTTTGGGCGGCACGTGCTCACATGGGTGAAGTCGTGACCGCCAGCAAAGAACTCGACGCCGTGCTGACCGAGCTTCAACGCCTGAGCGCCAAGACCGAAGCGATTACCGCGCGCATGGTTTGCGCCCATCTCTCCTTGCTCCGCTTTGACAAGACAGCCGCTGATCGCTTCATTCAGGATGCGCTCAAGCTGGCACAGGACGGCGGCAGTATTCACTCTGGCGTCGCCGAAATCCTGCACACGCCGCTTCTGGAGACCTTCGTCGCCCGCAGCGCGGTCAAATATGCGGAGCTTTTGCAGGGTGTTTCTCGCTTGTACAAAGCGCAGCTCAAGCCGACCAACATCATCACCCTGCGCGACAAAATGGAAGCCAATTCGGTTTACAGCCTGCGTGTGCAAACGCTCGGCAAGGAGATCATCGAACGCGACGGCGTGCTCGTCCTTTCAACCGAATGGCGCGCTGCCGCCGCCCGCGAACTCTTCTTTTATCTGCTCTTCAACGGCGCGCAGAATCGTGAGCGCATCAGCCTCGACTTTTGGCCCGATAGTACCCCTGCCCGTGTTCGCTCCAACTTCCACACTACGCTCTACCGCGTCCGTCAGGCGCTCGGCGAAAACATCATCGTGTTCAAGGATGAGAAATACTGCGTCAACCCGGAACTCGACGTCTGGTGCGATGCCCACGAGTTTGAAAGCCTCGTCAAAAAAGCCCGCCCGCTCCCTTACCGCGACGCGCGCACTGAAGACCTGTGGTTTCATGCCGCCACCCTCTACCAAGGTGATTTTCTGCCACAGCTTGAAGGCGACTGGGTCATCGACTATCGCGAGATGCTCAACGAGTACTATCTCGAAGCTCTCGTTGCGTTGGGCGAATGTGCCCGCGCCCGCAACGACCTGAATGACGCCGTGAAAATGTATAAGCAGGCGCTTAAAGTAGACCCTTACCGTGAGGATATTCACCGTTCGCTTGTCACCTGCTATGCAGAACGCAGCGAACGGCGTAAAATCTCTCAGCATTACCACGAACTTCAGGAATTGTTCGCGCGTGATCTGGGCGTTGAACCTTCGCGCGAAACGGTTGCCCTCATCAATTCGCTGCTGAAACAACCCTAAAAGCTTACAAAAAACAAATAACCAGTAATTTAACCGCCTAATTAAGCGGTTTTTTTACGACTTTTCGGAATTGACAATTTTTGGTAAGCAGTTTGTTGCTCACTCGCCATTACTATATTCCCCATATAACGAAATGCAATCTGATTTTTAGCATTAGGGGGAACTACTATGAATACGTCTGCCAACATTTCCGTCGCTCATTTCGGTCCGATGCCCGGTGGTACTGATGTCCTGCGTGGTCCGATGCCCGGCGGCACCGACGTGCTTCGTGGTCCGATGCCCGGTGGTACTGATGTCCTGCGTGGACCCATGCCCGGCGGCACTGACGTCCTCTAATTCGTGAATTTGTAACTAAGTGCATAGGAATAACGAACATGGTCTTACGCGAACTCCAACGTGCATCACAGCGTGATCAGCATAGCCGCCCTGGCATTTGGCGCGGTTTCCTCCTGAGCGCCGATGAAAAACGTGGCATAGATCGTCTGATGGGCAGCGCCTTGATGGATGCCAGCATGTGTGACTTGCTGGTCAATAAGCGTGACATGTCGCTCATGGCGAGCTTCGGGCTATCGCTCGAAACCCAGAATTGGCTGCGAAGCATTAAGGCGTCTTCTCTCGAAGAATTGGCGCAGGAGATTGCGCTGGTTGCTTAGTTCCATGATAGAATCAGAGCATCGCACAAACCGTAACTGGGTCAAGGTGTGTTAGCACCCAAAGTGCGTCAACACTTAGTGAACCGCTCAGTTGCTCTTTGAGGAAATGCTATGCCCTTCTCTGTCATGGTTGTCGACGACGATGAACAAATCCTTGTATTAGTTGAAATTCTGCTCCGCCGCCAGGGCTATAGTGTGCTCAAAGCACCTAGCCCTTTTGCCGCGTTGGATTTACTCGGCGGCAATAAGCCTGACCTGATCCTGCTCGACTATATGATGCCCGGCATGAACGGTGTCGAACTCTGCACGCATATTCGGACGAACCTCGGCTTGGACAAAGTTCCGATTGTCATGCTTTCAGCGGTCGATACTGAAGAATTCATCCGTGTCAGTAGCGAAGCCGGAGCCAATGGTCAAATTCCCAAAGCCGAAATGCATCGCCGCCTGGTGCAGGAAATTAATAACTTTCTTCCAACGGCTCAGTTGAAATAACAGCAGCTTAGCAAAGCTACAGCGCAAATGGCTTTTGCGCACGCACGCCCAGCATCATGGGAAGCTGCGGCATCCCTTCCGGCATTCCGAACCGTCCGCCTGGCAGTTCTCGCATGTCTGAGAACGGCTTAAAGCCGTTTGTAAACGGGTATTCGCGCAATACTTCGAGTCGCAAACCGGCATCCAGCAGTGCAGAGACAATATCGGCAACTCCCCAGCAGAATTCGTGCGCAGGATGCGGGTTGACAAAATCGACCACGCCTTGCTCATAACCGGAAGGCGTGAGTGCATCACCGGTCAGCGCGACATAATCCCCCACGCCGTCAAAGGTCAGGTGTGTGCCGCCCATATAGTCGTAAGTGAGTTGCCAGTTTTCGCCAAACATCATCAATGCCTGATGAAAATCGACCACCACGAAGCGACCACCCGGTTTGAGCACTTGTGCAATCCCGCGCGCCCAGATGTTCAGATCGGACAGCCAGACCAGCGCCCCATAAGATGAAAACGCCAGGTCAAACAATAGAAATGTGCTTTCCATCCAGTCGAAGATGTCGGCGCGTTCAAACGTCGCCGGGATACCCGTTTCGGTTGATAATGCCTGTGCAAAGGCAATAGCGATGTCGCTGATGTCTACCCCCGTTACCATCACGCCTAACCTTGCGAGGCTCAGGCTATCCTGCCCGGAATTGCATTGAAGATGCACCAGCGACTTTCCGCGCAGGTCGCCAAGCAGTTCGATTTCTTCAGGGTAGAGTGTGCTTCCGCCCATGCGAAGAAATGCCGCTTGATCGCGCTTGTGGCTGTTATGGGCTTCCGTCGCGCTGTTCCACGAGGCGCGATTCGCTTCGTGCCAATCTCGGTGTGGCATTGGAATTTTCCTTCCGGTTCAGTCATTCTCACAGCCATTTTACTGATAGAGACATGTTAGCATAGGCAGAGGGCAAAACGACTCAGATTGGGTAAACTGATTCGTACATCGTCAACAGCGACTCAGGATAAACCATGATGAATACCGACCATGCCCTGCGCAACCACTTGCTCAGCCAGCTCAATGGCGGGAACGCGCATATGTCATTCGAGGATGTTGTCGCCAACTTCCCGCCGGAACTGATCAACACCAATCCACCCAACGTCCCCTACACACCCTGGCATCTGATTGAGCACCTTCGCATCACCCAGTGGGATATTCTCGAATACATCCGCAACCCTGAACACATCTCCCCGGACTGGCCCGTTGGCTACTGGCCTGAACGCACTGCTACCACCAACGCGGCAGGTTGGCAGACCACAATTGACCAATTCCTGGCAGACCTTCAGGCGCTGCGGGACATCGTCAACGACCCGAATACCTATTTCTTCACGCCCATTCCACATGGCTACGATGGGCATACCGTCCTGCGCGAGATTTTGGTCGTCGTCGATCACAACGCTTACCACATCGGCGAGCTTGGCATACTCCGTCAAGTGATGAAGGCGTGGCGTTAATGCTCAGGTGAACGCGCACTCGTATGCAACGAACGGTAGCCAGCGCGCATCATCGCTTGGCTCGCAGCTATCTTTGTCGATATAGGCGTCTATTTGATAAACCTCAATGAGCGGCATCACATGATTGCTCGCCTCTGTAATCACCAGCAGGCGCTTTTTATCCGCTCCTAAGCGTAAACGATCCCACTCTCCGCGCTGCTGCAAAATGTAAAACATTGGCTCATCGGCAAAATTCCCAATCAGGATCATATCTTCCGGCGTAAGCAGTGTTTCAAATCGTTCCAGGAGTTGATCGACAAACGTCGGTGCGCTCAATGCCCCCCTCAGTGGGAAGAACGCAGCCACACACACCACAAGCGCTATTATAACTGCCCCCTTACGATGGATTGCTGCCATACCAAACGCTGCCACTACACACACCAGCGGCAGCACATAGAAATAATTCCGTCCATAAAACACCTGCTTTAATAGCACGTATTGGACGAGGTTTGCGGTCACTGCTGTACCGGCAATGCTCAACAGAATTTGACCTAGCACGCTTCCTCGACTTCGCGCCAGCAGCAACGTCAAGCCGACGGCGCAGGCTGCCAGCAAAATAACGCCAACCAACGGCGTGCCAAAGATAATCGCCAGCCATTCGGAAAGCAGGGGGTTGAGTTCATGATAGCCAAAGCGCCCCGCGTTGTGCGCCAGCGAGCCAGCCAGCACAGCCGGCAAATAGAAGAGAACCGCCCCCACACTGCCAATAACAACTGGAGGCACTGCCAGCAGATAATTTCGCTGCACTCTGGAGGGGAACACTAACCAGAGGAAAACCCCGGCGACCAAAACCACCATCGTTGGCAGGGTTAAAATCAGCGCGAAGCACGTGAGCAGAAGACGGTAGCGGTAGAGTCGCGTTTGCTTCGGCAGGGATACAAACACCTGATCGACCAGCGCCAGCGTCAAAAAAATTGCCAGCGTATAGCCGCGCGCGTTCACGGCATAATCGGCAAACGTAACATTCGTCGCCAAAAAAACCGCTGCCCCGAATCCGACCTGCCACCCACCGATTTTGCACCCAACCCGGTACATCATCGCAATCGACAGGATCGCCATCGCCAACGCAGGGAAACGCACTGCCACTAGCGACATACCGCCAACCGTTGTCATCGCCCATACCAGCAGCGAATGCAGCATATGATTGTTCGGCTCGGTGTAAGAAAGCAGCGCGATACCCGGATGTACTGCAAAATGCCGTAGGGTGTATGCCTCATCATACTGAATCGTCCGATTGACGAACGACAGATAAAAGCCAAACGTCGCCAGCAGCAAAACGATAATCAGCGCACGATGTGGCTGAGCAGATTGCAGCAATTGAGTCTCCATTCTGTGCTTTGTTTATTGTAACGGTGCTTGTGCTTGCCATCCTTAAGCCTAGCCTGCTTGTCGCACTAGAGAGAACTAGCTACACTGAGAATTGGCACATTTTGCAGCGACAGGCTTGAACCATCGTCACCCGACTCATTCGCTACTGCTTCATTTTCCTTGCCGCCTATTTCGTCCTCTTCGGTGGCACCTACTACTACCAGATTTTCGGCGTGCGCGTTTTTCATCACCTGTTCACCAGCGCGCTGCTCGCAGTGTGGCTTGGCGTCCGGGTGCTCCGGGGTCGCGGCTTGCCACCGACACCGCTCAATCCCGCGCTTTACGTCTGCGTCGCCGTTTGGTTCGCCTCGGCGTTTCTCAGCCTTGACCCGCGTATGGCACTTGAAAACCTCTGGTTCCCTATCACTAACTTGATCATCTTTTTCATCCTCGTCGATCTGATCCAGATCGGACGCGAGTCGATCCTCACGGAAACGATGCTGCTCATTGCCACGCTCGTCGTCCTGCTGGCTGGCTTTCAGCTTGCATCGTGGTATTTCGGCTGGGGCTTTGCATCGCCCTCCGTCGGCTGGGTGGATGTCATCAGCCCGGAAACGCCGCTCCCGCTCGTCGCGCCGCGCCTGTTCGTGCCACTTGGCGTCAGTACCTGGCTGGCAGCTTATACCGCGCCGCTCGTCGTCTTCGCCGCAGCCTGGGCGCTCAGCGCACATCGGCGGGCAGCACGAAACGCATTGTGGGTACTTTCGCTCTTGCTCCTCATCATCATGCTTTTCAGCGGCTCACGTGGCGGCTGGATTTCGCTCGGTGCAAGCGGCGCGCTTTTCATCCTACTCACCATCCTTCAGGATGCACGCTTACAGAGTATCGTCCGCCGTTTCGCCGTTCCGCTCATCATCATTATCCTCCTAGGCGGCGCGGTTGTCGCACTGGTACTCATTTACATCAGTGCCGACCCTGGTCATTCGAGCGGCGATATACTCCGCTTCGACCTCTGGCGTGGCGCGCTTGATATTGGTGCCGCGCGTCCATTTCTCGGCGTTGGACCGGGATTGTTCGGCAAAGCCTACCGGCTCGTCCGCGATCCGATCTATGTGGACAATCGGCACGGTACTGCCCACAACTTCTACCTCAACATCTTTGCCGAAACGGGCATTCTCGGCCTGCTCGTCGCGCTTGCGCTCGGCATTCTCCTGCTCCGCGCCTGGTGGAAGCTCTGGCGCAGCGCCGAAACGCCCACTCGCAAAACCCATCTCGCAGGGGCACTTGCCGCGCTGGTGGGTTTGGGCGCACAAAGTTTTTTCGACACTTTCACCAGCACGCCATTGGTACTGCTTGCGCTCAACCTGACCGCCTACTGTGTCACAGCGCCTGGTTCCCGTGTCGAAGCGCCGCTCAAGGGCAATCGCCTCGCCGCACTTGTTAGTGTACTGCTAGTCGCCGCTTTCGCGGTCGGTTTATATCGTTCGGATCAGGCGCAGGCAGCGTTCAACGCCAGCCTCGGCGGTTCACTCGAACAAGCACAGCAGGCAGTAAGTCTCGATCCCTCGCTCACTCTGTACCATTTGCAAGTCGCGTACCTCACGGACGCGGATGCTAATCTTGATGAAGCGATTACGCAGTATCAGCAGGCGCTCCAGCTTGAACCGACCTGGGATACGGGCTGGATTAACCTAGCCGGGCTTTATCTACGCCAGGGCAGCACGGCACAGGAGCTGGATGCTCTTCAGCGCGCCATCAACATCGACAACCGCAACAGCGCGCTTTTCCTCTGGGCGCGAGTCGCCGAGGAAACTTCCAGTGCGTCCGATGCTGAGATTCTGGATGCTTATAACCGCGCCTTACATTCCGGCGCAATGGAACCCTTGCCCCTGTCCCCATTCTGGACAGAATCCGACCTTCGACAGCAAGTTTTAGAGGTCTACATTGCCGAGAGTTCGGTTGAGGTGCGTTACCGCATTCTGGCAGTGCACGATCCTACCCGCCTCGACGCGCTCGTACCGGCTAATCCATCCACTGCCGCCGAATGGTGGGTCGTAGGCGAACACACCCTCACTGTCGAGAACAACCTGGATGCGGCTTACGAAGCTTTCAGCCAGGCAGTGGCGCTGAACCCTGGTAGTGGTGATTATTACGCCTCGCGCGCGCGGGCACGCTACTCTAGCCGTGATCTTGCTTTAGCAGACCTGCTTATGACCACCTTCTACGAGTCCCCGAACGCCATTCGCGCCGCTGCGACTGAACCCGTCGATCAAAAAATCCGGTTTCTGGCAGCCGCCGTCCCGCCGCGCGTCATTCAGCAGAATTTTGAAGGCGTTTTGTTTGCAGGGCGCGTCGCCAACTTCGACACACTGCCCGAAATGCGCCTGCCCGGTCCCGGTCACAGCGTTATGCAGCCCTGGTACGATCTTGCCGCGCTCTACCTCAGCCAGCAGGATACCGAAGGCGCGGTCAATGTCTACCGCGCTATCCTTGACCGCGCGTCGGATGAGCAGGAAGCGCGCAGCCAGCTTGCTATCTTCACTGGAAGCGAATCCTGATGCGAACTCGCATTTTAATCTCGTTGCTCGTCATTTACGTCATTCTGGCAGGCGCAACGTTCGATGGCATCCTCAACGCGCAGCGCAGGCTGCAAAGCGTCGTCATCCTTGCCGCCACGATTGGCATCTGGCTCTGGAGCCGACGGCACTGGAGTTGGCATCCTACCGCGCTCGACCTGCCGATTTTGGTCTGGTGCACTGCCTTTGCCCTTTCACTGGTCACAAATGCCGAGTCATGGCGGCGGATTTCGATTGGCTTGTGGTACATGGGACTCTACATCATTGCCTGGTACGCTTTACAGGACGCACTCGCCAATCGTAGTCTGCGCCGTGAATGGCTCGTCGAAGCGCTTCTGATCGCGAGCGTACCGGTTGTCTTTGTCGGGTTTGCCCAAGTGCAGGTCGCGCTGATGAGCGGGCAGCCATTACCGCGCC
>Ga0081539_10007335_pt1 | contig 10114 bp, 7 predicted proteins | sample TabmetS4T2R2_FD_71023 | JGI IMG/M metagenome (GOLD analysis project Ga0081539, IMG submission 71023) | Tabebuia heterophylla rhizosphere microbial communities from the University of Puerto Rico - S4T2R2 | ecosystem: Host-associated > Plants > Roots > Rhizosphere ... | reverse complement strand
CCACCCTCACCAACGACGAGTTCCGGGCGCAGCTGCGCGACGTGGGCGCGGTCATCTGCGCGGCCGGTGAGGGCCTCGCCCCGGCCGACCGCAAGCTCTACGCGCTGCGGGACGTCACCGGCACCGTCGAGGCCATCCCGCTGATCGCCAGCTCGATCATGAGCAAGAAGATCGCCGAGGGTACGGGCGCGCTGGTGCTGGACGTGAAGGTCGGCTCCGGCGCGTTCATGAAGGACCTCGGGCGGGCCCGCGAACTGGCCCGGACGATGGTCGAGCTGGGCGGTGCGCACGGCGTACGCACGGTCGCCCTGCTCACCGACATGTCCACCCCGCTCGGGCTGGCCGTCGGGAACGCGGTCGAGGTGGCCGAGTCGCTGGACGTGCTGGCCGGCGGCGGACCGGCCGACGTGCGGGAGCTGACCCTGGCGCTGGCCCGGGAGATGCTGGACGCCGCCGGGCTGCCCGACGCGGACCCGGTCAAGGCCCTGGACTCCGGGGCGGCGATGGACGCGTGGACAGCGATGATCCGGGCACAGGGTGGTGACCCGCAAGCCGCGCTACCGGTGGCCGCCGAGACCGAGGTGCTGCGCGCCGCCCGGGACGGGGTGGTCGCCTCGGTGGACGCGTACGGGATCGGCGTGGCCGCCTGGCGCCTGGGCGCGGGCCGGGCACGCAAGGAGGACCCGGTCAGCTTCGGGGCGGGCGTCGTGCTCCACGTCCGGCCGGGTGACCGCGTCACGGCCGGGCAGGCGCTGCTGGAGCTGCGTACCGATGATCCGTCGAGATTCGGCGCGGCCCGCGGTCTCGCCGACGGTGCGATGGTCGTCGCGGACGCCGCCCCGGAGCGTGGTCCGCTCCTCCTCGACCGCATCGCCTGACCTCGATGAGAACGGCGGCGCCCGATCCCCGCGAGGTCCGCGAGGCCAGCCTGGCCGAGCTGGACCGGCTCGGCCTGCCGCTGCCGCCGCCGTCGTTCCCGCTGGTCTGGGAGCCTGGGGACAGCATCGAGCTGCGCGACACGCTGGACATCGAGGCCCGCGCGGCCGTGCTGCACGTGGTGGTCGCCCGCTGCTTCGGCATGCCCGCCGAGGTGGCGATGGGCTGGCTGCTCGGCTCGCACCTGCTGGATCGGGTGACGCCCCCGGAATGGGACTTCGTCACCGGCGCGCGCGGCGACCACCGGTCCTTCGTGCTCCACTACGACGCGGTGTACGCGCTGGCCTGGCTGCTCGGCCTGAGCAAGCACCTGGACCCCTCCGACCCGGTCGACGACGTGCTGATGCAGGTCATGCCCGATCTGCCGGGCGGCGAGGTGTTCGACGACTGGCGGTCCCGGACGCTGGTGGCCCCGCGGGACGTGGTCGACGCGGCCGTGCTGCTCGATCTCTACTACTGCCTGGACTGGGCGTTTCAGGAGGCCGAGCGGGCCGGCGTGCCGCTGCCCGGCGAACTGAGCAGCAACGCGATCGGCCAGCGGCGGTGGGCGCTGGAGTGGGCGGTGGTGCTGCACGGCCCGTACCACGGCCCGCCGCCGGAGTGGGAAGAGATCGATCTTTCGGTCTAGCCGTGCATCGAGCGGTAAATGGTGAGGTCCACGGCCGCCGTGACGGTGCGGTGCGCGGCCGGTAGCGTGGCCGGGGAGACGTGCCGGGCGCTGGGGGTCATCCCGATCAGCGTACGGATCTCGGCGGCGTCCAGGCGCATCTCGTGCCGCAGGGTACGCGTGGACTCGACGGCGAACCGGGCGCCCACGCTGTCGCCGACCCGCCGTGCCTTGTCCGGGTCCACCCCGATCAGGTCGTACGCGCCGACGAGCTCGGCCAGGTGATCGGCGGCCGGGGTAACCACCAGCAGCGCGCCGTCGGGCCGCAGGACCCGCCGGAACTCCGGCCCGTTGCGGGGCGCGAAGACGTCCAGGATCAGCCCGGCCGAGCGGTCCGCGAGCGGCAGCGGCCGCCACAGGTCGGCGAGCGCGGCACTCGCCCGGGGGTGGGCCCGGGCGGCCCGGCGCAGCGCGGGTTTGGCCACGTCCAGGCCGAGTCCGGCCGCGCCCGGCAGCGCGTCGAGGACGGCGGCGAGGTAATAGCCGGTGCCGGTACCGGCGTCCACGACGAGCCCGGTCCGGTACACCGCGGTGGCCGCCTCGGCGAGGGCCGAGGCGATGAACCAGAAATGTCCGGCGGTGAGGAACGTCGCCCGGTCGGCGATCATCTCCGGGCTGTCGCCCACGTGCGGACGCCTGCCGGCGAGCAGCGTGGCGTACCCGTGCCGGGCGATGTCGAAGCTGTGCCCCCGCGCGCAGCGCAGGCCGCCCGTTCCGGCGCCGGCCGGCACGGCCGCGATCGGCGACGAACAGTTCGGGCAACGGAGGTACGGGAGCACGGCGTCGTTCATGTTCAGCCGACCCTACGTGCCCTAATGTCGCTCCATGGTTGCCATTACCTACGAGGACATCGTCAAGGCCCCCAAGGCACTGCTGCACGATCACCTCGACGGGGGCCTGCGGCCGGCGACCATCGTCGAGCTTGCCGCCGCGGTCGGGCACGCGCTGCCTGAGACCGACTCGGACCGGCTCGCCGCGTGGTTCGTGGCCGCCGCTGACTCCGGATCGCTGGAGCGCTATCTGGAGACCTTCGCGCACACGGTGGCCGTGATGCAGACCCCTGAGGCCCTGCGCCGGGTGGCCCACGAGTGCGCGCTGGACCTGGCCGCGGATGGCGTGGTGTACGCCGAGGTGCGGTTCGCGCCCGAGCAGCACCTGGAGCGCGGGCTCACGCTGGACGAGGTGGTGGAGGCGGTGCACGCCGGCTTCGTGGACGGCTGCGCCGAGGCCGCCGCGCGGGGGACCCCGATCCGCATCGGCACGCTCCTGACCGCCATGCGGCACGCCGCCCGGTCCCACGAGATCGCCGAGCTCGCGGTGCGCTACCGGGACAGCGGCGTGGTGGGCTTCGACATCGCCGGCGCGGAGGCCGGCTTCCCGCCCACCCGGCACCTGGACGCGTTCGAATACCTGCAGCGGGAGAACTTCCATTTCACCATCCACGCCGGCGAGGCGTTCGGGCTGCCGTCCATCTGGCAGGCCATCCAGTGGTGCGGCGCGGACCGCCTCGGGCACGGCGTACGCATCGTGGACGACATCACCGGCAGTCACCCGATGCTGGGGCGGCTCGCGGCGTACGTACGCGACAAGCGGATCCCGCTGGAGCTGTGCCCGTCGTCCAACGTGCAGACCGGGGCGGCGGCCTCGATCGCCGAGCATCCCATCGGGCTGCTGCACGATCTGCGCTTCCGGGTGACGGTGAACACCGACAACCGGCTGATGAGCGGCACGTCGATGTCCCGGGAGATGGCGCTCCTGGTCGAGGCGTTCGGCTGGGGCTGGGGCGAATTGCAGTGGTTCACCATCAACGCGATGAAGTCGGCGTTCATCGCGTTCGACGAACGGCTGGCAATCATCACCGAAGTGATCAAGCCGGCGTACGCCAAATTGATCGGCTGATGAACGGTCCAGCGCATCGGGATGGACATTCGTACATCTGATCTTGTCCATTCGACTAGGGACGCATCGTCCGTTCGGTCATTTTGCTCCCTACAAAAACTGCATAATCGGGCATCTCGCCTTGCTCTTGCGGTCCGGTCGCGACATCGTTTGCGCTGCCCGCTCGTTCGAGGAGAAGACCGCCTCGGCGATCGGTGCACCGGCCTGCGCACTATGTTCGTGCGACAGACGGTGGCGAGTGACCATAGGAGAAGCAGGCATATACGGGCGGTGACGAGATGTCGGCGGTGCGCAACACGCCGGCCACCACATCGCGTCACACATTCGGTCCGTGTCGGCCTGCTCTTTCTCTTTGACACTCGTCGTGATGGAATCTCGGAGGCCCGACCGCGAGTCGGCCGTGTGTGGTGCCCGGCCGGGCCGACGGCCGCGGCCCGTGTCAGGAGGACGGTGACGTGAGCAAGCGCCCAGAGACGGGTTACGCGGCCTTCTCGCGTCCCCGTCGCCCGGGGGGCCGCCTGCGGGACATGCCGATCTGGTCCAAGCTCGGCCTCATCATGCTGGTGCCCACCCTCGCGACGATCATCGTCGGCGTGAGCGGTCTGATCGACCACATCAACGGGGCGAACAACGCCGACCGCGCCCGTACGCTCGCCCTCCTGTCCCAGTCCGCTGCCGGACTCGTGGACCAGTTGCAGGCCGAGCGGGCGTACGCCGTCGTCATCGCGACGACCGACCTGACCAGTCCGGAGCACGTGAAGGCGCAGGACGCCTACAAGAGCCAGTGGACGACTGCGAACCAGGCAAAGCTGGCCTATTCCCAGCAACGCACCACATTGGACAACGTGCCGGACCGGGTCGACACCACGCTGAGCCGTCTCGACCGCAACCTCGCGGACCTGCCGGCCACCCGCTCGCAGGCGTTCGGCGCCCGGCTCCAGCCGAAGGACGTGGAGGACGCGTACGGCGTCGTGATCGCCGACCTGCTCGCGATCCGGGACGCCGCGGCGCAGCTCTCCACCGACACGACGCTGAGCGACCACATGCGTACGGTCAGCGCGCTGGCGCAGGCCAAGGAGTACATCTCCCAGCAGCGCGACGTCGGCTTCGAGATCGTGCAGGCGCAGAATCTCACCGCGCCCCTACGCACCAAGTTCATGCTCACCCAGACCGGCTACGACATCTCGGTCAAGACCCTGGAATCCGTGGCCAGCGCCAACGACGAGCAGCTCTTCGAGCGCGTCGTCGCCGGCCCGGACAAGAACGCGGCGACCAACCTGATCACGCCGCTGACGAGCCTGCAGGGCGCGAACACCGGCAACATCCCCTTCAACCGGGCGCAGTGGGACACCGCGATGTCCGGTTACAACGCCCTGTTCCGCAACGTCGAAACGCAGCTGGACGGCGACATCGTGACCGAGGCCACGTCGCTGCGGAACAGCGTGAACCGGCGGGTGTTCCTGGAGACGAGCGTCCTGCTCGGCCTGCTGCTGCTGGCGATCCTGTTCGCCTGGCTGGTCGCCCGGTCGATGGCCCGCTCGCTGCGTGAGCTCCGGCAGGGTGCGCTGTCCGTCGCGCAGTTCGGCCTGCCGCACGCGGTGAGCCGGCTGCGCGATCCGTCGCTCCATCAGTCGCTGACCCCGGCCCAGGTGGCCGACCAGGTCGCCGAGCCTCTTCCGGTGCGGAGCCGGGACGAGTTCGGGCAGGTGACCGAGGCGTTCAACGCGGTTCACCTGGAGGCGGTCCGTACCGCAGCCGAGCAGGCGGCGCTGCGTTCCTCGGTCGCGACGATGTTCGTCAACCTGGCCCGCCGCTCGCAGATCCTGGTCGACCGGCTGATCGGCCACCTCGACCGGCTGGAGCGCGGCGAGGAGGACCCGGACCGGCTGGCCGAGCTCTTCCAACTCGACCACCTGGCCACCCGGATGCGCCGCAACGACGAGAACCTCCTGGTTCTCGCGGGCGCCGACTCCACCCGCGTGCAGCGCGAGCCGGCCGCCCTGATCGACGTGCTGCGCGCCGCCCAGTCCGAGGTCGAGCACTACACCCGCATCGAGTTCGGCATGGTCGACCGGGACGTCGAGGTGGCCGCGCACGCGGTCAACGACATGGTCCACCTGGTCGCCGAGCTGTTCGACAACGCGACCGCGTTCTCGCCGCCGAACTCCACGGTCCTGGTCGAGGCCCGCCGGTTCGGCGACGGTGCGATCCTGTCGGTCGAGGACCGCGGCATCGGCATCAGCCGGGAGCAGTTGCGCGACCTCAACGAGCGGCTCGCGAACCCGCCCATGGTCGACGTGGCGGTGTCCCGGATGATGGGCCTCGTGGTGGTCGCCCGGCTGGCGAACCGGCACGAGGTGCGCGTCGAACTCCGGCCCGCGGACACCGAACGCGGCACCGTCGCGGAGGTCGTGCTGCCGCCGAGCGCGCTGGTGGGTGCGGCCACCGCCACCCGCCTGCAGCCCGGCGAGACCGCGTTCGGCGCGGTCGAGCAGGGTCCGCCCGCCCGGCCGCAGTTCGCGGAGCCGCTGGCGCTGGAGAGCGGCCGTTCCGGTCCGACCAGCCCCGCCGGCCGGCCGTTCGACCCGAATCCGCCGATGCCCTCGGGCGGCATGCTCGGCACCGGCCGCATGCCGGCCTGGTCCGACCTGACCGGCGCGTCGTCGTCCGGCTTCGGCGTGATGAACGGCTCGAACGGCGCGAACGGGTTCCGTACGCCGCGCGACGACGAGCCGGTTTCCGGTCCGCCCGCATACAACGGCGGCGAGCTGCCCCGGCGCGTCACCGATGCCGACACCGGATACGGAGGCACGATCCCGCGGCAGCTGCCGGCCAACCCGGAGAGCCAGAGCCGGCCGCCGTTCGTGCCGCCGGTGTCCGCCCCGCCGGAGATGTCCGCTCCACCCCCGTCCGAGCCGCCGGCGACGCCGCCACCCGCCTGGCCCCCGGTGGCCGCCGACCGCGATCATGCCGCGCCGCACGTGCCGGAGAGCCTGGCCGCCGCGCTCGACATGACGGCCGAGCTGCCGCGCTACCGGCCGAACGGGAACGGCAGCGGCAACGGCGCGCAGTCCACCGGTGCGACGCCGGACGGGCCGCAGACCCCGGCGCAGCGTGCCGCCGCCGCGCACGAGGCCGCCGCGGCGCAGGCGGCCGAGGCGCACGCCGCCGCGGCAGCGCAGATCGCCGCGGCTGAGGCCGCCGCGCAACAACGAGCGGCCCGCAACGACGACCAGCGGTTCTCGGACGAGACCATGGAACTGCCGATCTTCCGGGAGCTGGAGTCGGCCTGGTTCATGACCGCCCGCCCGCAACCGGAGAGCGCCCCGCCGGGCGGCATCCCGGACGACCGGGTCACCGCGCAGCGGATCCCGACCGGCGAACCGGCGCCGAGGGTGTCCGGGGTGCCGCAGCAGCCGGGCTCCCGGGACGACTTCGGCGACGAGGACTTCCGCGACCGGGACGCGGCGACGGTCGGCGCGGTATCGGCCGGTTCGGCCGAGACGAGCCCCTGGCACACGGCCGCGGACGAAGGCTGGCAGGCCGCCCGTGCGGCGGCCGAGATTCCGGTCGAGTCGACCACGACGGCCGGCTTGCCGAAGCGCACACCGATGGCACAACTCGTCCCGGGTGGAGTGGACCGGGGCGGTCAGTCCGTTCAACGCCGCACCCCGGAGGCGGTGCGTGGGCTGTTGTCCGCGTACCACCGTGGGGTGCAGCGGGGTCGCCAATCGACCAGCCCGGAGGCCACTCCGGGTGCCCAGCAGTCTTCTCAGGCTGGCAAGGAGCATGAGGCATGACATCAACGCAGGATCTCGGTTGGCTGCTGGCCAACTTCGCTGACCGCGTCCCGGGGGTCGCCCACGCGATCGCGGTCTCCGCTGACGGTCTGCTTCTCGCGGCCTCGCGGGACCTCCCGCGCGACCGCGCGGACCAGTTGGCGGCGATCGCGTCCGGCCTGGTCAGCCTCACCCAGGGCGCCGCGCGGTGCTTCGAGGGCGGCGCCGTGCTGCAGACGGTCGTGGAGATGGACAACGGTTTCCTGTTCCTGATGTCGATCTCCGACGGCTCCTCGTTCGCCGTGCTGGCGGCACGCAGCTGCGACGTCGGCCAGGTGGGGTACGAGATGGCCCTGCTGGTCGACCGGGTGGGCGAGGCGCTGACTCCGGCGCCGCGGTCCACCGCCGGGGTTCTCGGCTGACCGGGCGGCTCGCCGGGCGACCGGCGACTGTCCAAAACATCGAGAAGAAGAGACACTTCTAAGGGCCAGGGATGGGGTGAGCGGTGACGATGCCCGAACGCGATGAGCCGACCGGCGCGCTGGTCAGGCCGTACGCCGTTACCCGTGGCCGGACCCGGCCGAAGCTGGAGATAGCGCTGGAAGCGCTCGTCGAGACAACCGTCCGTGGCCGGGGGATGAACACCGGCCGGTTCGGGCAGGGCAGCGAGCATCAGTACATCGCGGCGATGTGTGACGGCGGCAGAGTGCAGTCGCTGGCCGAGATCGCCGCGCGCATGCACCTACCGCTCGGTGTCGCTCGGGTGATCGTTGCGGATATGGCCTCCGACGGACTGGTCGCCGTATATGAGCCGACATCGTTGGACGACGAAACGGATGCGGTGGGTACGGAATTGCTGGAAAGGGTGCTGAGTGGACTTCGCAGGCTCTGACATGTCGCGCCGCCCGGCCGGTGGGCGCGTTACGTCGGCGAAGATTGTCATCGCCGGAGGCTTCGGCGTTGGGAAGACGACGCTGGTGGGGTCGGTCTCGGAGATCACCCCGCTGACCACCGAGGCGATCATGACCTCGGCCGGCGTCGGGGTCGACGACAACCGGCAGGTGCCGGGAAAGACGACGACCACCGTGGCGATGGACTTCGGCCGGATCAGCATCGACCGGGACCTGATCCTGTATCTGTTCGGCACACCCGGGCAGACCCGCTTCTGGTTCATGTGGGACGAACTGGTGCGTGGCGCGATTGGTGCGGTCGTCATGGTGGACACCCGCCGCCTGGCCGACTGCTTCGCCGCCATCGACTTCTTCGAGCACCGCCGCCTGCCGTACCTGGTGGCGATCAACTGCTTCGACGGGATGCAGTACCACAACGCCCAGGACGTCCGGGACGCTCTCGCGATCTCCCCCGAGGTGCCGGTGGTCAGCTGCGACGCCCGCAACCGGGAGTCGACCAAGAACGTACTGATCTCGCTTGTCGAGTACGTGCTGACGATGCGCCGGTCCCGCCAGGTCGCCCCGGCCTGACCCGCACGATTCGGCCCCGGCCTCGCTTTTCGAGGTCCGGGGCCGATTGCTGTCCGGGGGTTCGGCGGCGGTGGTCAGCCGCGATAGCCGGCGCTGCTGCTGTTGCTGTGGTAGTCCTCCTCGGCCGGCCCGTCCCGGGTGAAGTCCCAGCCGCCGGCCGCCTCGCGGCCCGGACGGCCGCCGATCGCGTAGCCGCCGATCTCCTGACCCCGCCGCCAGCCGCGGAAGTACCCGGTGGTGTGCGCGGCGATGCTGGCCGCGTCGCGGACGATGCGCAGCGGGCGTTCCTCGCGCAGCGGGGAGCCCGGGACGAGGTTCGCCTGCGGCACCCGCTTGGGCAGGCCGGCGGCTGTCTCCTCGGTGATCGACGGGGTGGCCGCCTTCTGGGCCGCCCGCCAGCCCGTGTCGTTCGGGTTCTCCCAGTCCAGCTCGCTGCTCTCGTCGTGGCCGGTGAACCAGGCCGACCGGGCCGCCGCGAAGATCAGCAGGTCGCCGTCGCCCTCGTCGGACACGGGCGGGATGGTGCCGCTGTCCAGGGCGGTGAGCCCGTTGTTGCGGCGCGCCGAGCGGCCCCGGCCGGCGTCGCCGTCGACCAGGCGCAGCGGGGGAGGCTCGCCGGAGCCGGAGCCGGGCGGTGGGCCGTCGAGAGCGTCGTTCGGCCCGACCAGGCGGAGCGCCGGCGGCTCTGAGGGCATGTCCTGCCACGGCGGGCGGATCCGGCCCTCGGCGGGCGTGGCGCTGACCGACGCGGCGGGTGAGTAGTCCGGCCGGGCGGGTGGGTAGTCCGGCGCGGGCGGGAAGCCGGCCGGCGGCCGGGTCGGCTCGCCGGACGGGGCCGGCGGCACGAGGTCGTCGCCGTTGTGCTTGACCAGCGGCCAGTTGGCCCGGGAACCCGGTTCGGCGATCTCCGGCGCCGGGCGCTGGGTCGGCATCGGCAGTGAGAAGTCGCTGACGCCGTTCGCCGCGGGCGACGACGGCCGGGTGGTCGGCCGGGGCGGGATGACCGTGCGCTGGCGTTCCGCGCGGGCGCTGCTCAGCGCGGCGTTCGTCAGGGTGGGGCGGAACGGCTGGCCGGTGTCGGCCGGTGCGGGCGTCCGCCCGGCGGGGCGGGAGCCCGGCGTGATCGGCGTCATCCCGGGCGGGGGCGGCGGCACGGACACCGGGCGGCTGCTGACCCCGGTGGACGCGGCCGGCGCGGCCGGCATGGGTGCCACCGGCCGGGGCGCGACCGGCGGCGGCATCAACGGCTCGGGGGCGACCGGCGGGGGGGTCAGCGGGTGCGGGGGCACCGGGGGACCGCCGGCGGCCGGCTCGGGGCGGGGGCGCCGGGTCAGCCCGGGGGCCGGGGCGCG
>Ga0081539_10007334_pt1 | contig 10114 bp, 12 predicted proteins | sample TabmetS4T2R2_FD_71023 | JGI IMG/M metagenome (GOLD analysis project Ga0081539, IMG submission 71023) | Tabebuia heterophylla rhizosphere microbial communities from the University of Puerto Rico - S4T2R2 | ecosystem: Host-associated > Plants > Roots > Rhizosphere ... | reverse complement strand
ATCGGTGTGAGCGGCCGGGAGTTCATGCCCGCGTAAGCGCCCAGACCGCGCAGGATGTCGAGCAGTTCCTCGTCGCTGTCGGCCACCGGTGGCGCCGCCACCTTGCCACGCGTATCTGCGTAGGTCACCCACACCACGTCGCACCCGGTGATGTCGATGTTCTCCACGCCGGGGTCATCCAACAGGTACTGCAGCTTCCCGGCCCCGAACATCGCCGCCTCGACCGCCAGCTCCAGCCGGCGGTCGAACTCCTGCTCCGGTGGCGCCTGCCCCGCCTGGATCAGGCCGCGCATGTGGTCGGCGACGACCTGGACGATGACACTCAACGCCAGCTGCCGCTCGTCCAGAGCCAACAGCGGAGCCTGGCCAGCAGTAATCCGCTCGTGGCGGCGACGTGTCAGGTCGTCGGCCACACGGGACTGCAGCTCGCGGACCAGCGTGAAGTCGACGCCTTGATGCAGTTCCGAATGCATCTGTGAATGCGCCTGTGAATGCTGCTGTAGCTGCCCGACGGCGGTGCCCTCGCTCATCAGCTGGCCGCCACCTTCACCAACGCCACCTGTCCGGCCGCGCTCGCCGCTGCCACCGCCGCGGCGTCTTCGCGGGGCACGACCACTGTGACCAACGTGCCGGCCGCGTCACCCGGGTCGGGACGGACGCTGAACACGTGGGCACGGCCCACCAGGGCCAGCGCCTCGCTCACCCCCACCTCACCAGACGGCGACGAGGGATCCGTCCGCGCCCTCGTCCGCTGCGCGTCGTCGTCCTTCGAATCCGCAGACCCCTGGGAGTCGGAGGGTGCCACGATCGCCCCTGGGAAGGACGTAAGAGCGGCGCCGGGCGGGGGGACCCGCATCACGATCACGGTGTCTCCGGCCGCGACACCGTCGGCCGGAGCCCGACCACTGGCCACCGCGACCCCGACGTGCGCCTCCGTGGGCGCCAAGCCGTCGTCATCGCCGATCATCGATCGCTGCATCAGCATGTGCGGCAGCAGCCGGACCGCAGCCGGCTGGCCGACCACGCTGTCGAGATGGTCCGCACCGATCGCGGTCACAGCGCCGGCGACCTCCACGGTCGAGACATCCTGCCGCTCGATGACGTGCCCCGCCGGGACCTCACGCACCATCACCAGAACCGGCGACTTCGCCCCAGCCCGGGCGTACAGCCCCATCGCCAGGGTCGCCAACCCCAAGACCAGCGCCAACGCACCAATCAGATACCCCGGATGCCGATCACGCGTCGGCAGCGGCAGCCCCTGCCCGGCACGTCCCCGCGAGCCCGCAGACGGTCGGCGCTGGCCCACTCCCCCTGGTGCTGTCTGCGGCGTCGCGTACGACGCCGGTGTCGCTGGCAAAGGCATCACGTCCCCCTCAACTACATGTCCACTAACTCACTCGATGACTGCCTGAAGCTGCCGCACGTCAAGCGCTGTGGCCGTGCCCGTGACCAGATCCGGCAACACGCCACCGGCTCCCCCGCTCCCCGCCCACGTCACCCGCCACCGGATGGACAGCGTCGTCGTCACCGGCCCCCGCGACGTGACCTGCCGGTAGCGGAAGCCACAACCCCCACCGCTCGGCGCCGCATCCCCATCAACCGGCCGCCACGCCCGGCCCGGCCCGGCACACTCCACCGGCCGGCTGCCATCACCCGGATCGAACACCAACCGCACCGGACGGACGGTGACCGTCGCCTCCACCGCACCTGCCGAAGCGGTCCTCGACAGCGCCCGCCACCGCTGCGGCGCAGTCCACACCCACGTCCACGCGTTCACCCACGTGAACCCGACACCACCCGCACCGCTCGCCCCGCCCGGCGACCGCTGAAGAACCGGCGACGGAACCTGCAACGTCGCCAACGCCCCCCGCGCCAGGCCCTCCGCGGACACTTCCGACTGGGTCTCGTCCGCGACGAACAGCAGACCGGTGACCCCGCCCTCCTTCGTGATGGGGCACGTCCGGACGAACACCCGCCCCGCCCCCGGGTCACGACCCGCCCATACCGGATCCGACGCCGGCGGCTGTGGATCCGCTAGCCGCGTGACACACAGATCCCGCAGACTCGGGCTGGTTGGCGTGTTGCCTCTGCTGCTGCGGCCGCCACCGTTGCGGCCCTCGGTTTCTCGAGTGGGCGGGCGATCTGAGCTCCGAACCTCCACCTTGCACTGATGAAGGAAGGGATCGCACGAAGCGCCTTCGTCTGCGACCGCGCGAGCGGTCGTCCCCGCAATCACCATGAGCGTAGCGGCCGGGACGACCGCTCCACGGATCACCGTGTGCACGTTCGGCTCGTGTCGGTCGTGACGGACTGAAGACCCCAGTGCTGCCTGTAGAAGATCATCCTCGCTGTGATCTCGTACGGCGGCAAAACACTCGCCGTCACTGCAGGTACTCGCTTTCCGCTTTCGACGACGTACTCGTTCCATGTCGGCGCAGGGCTCTGGCAGTCCGTCAGCGTTACCGTGGGATAGGGCTTCGCGGAGGTCTCGACCTTCGCGACACGGATCCGAGGCTGTGGCGGCGCGCCGCGAAACTGCACACCCTGTGCCTTGAGACCAGCGATGTAGCCGAGGTAGGTAGTGCGGGCGGGATCGAAGCTGTGACGGGTAAAATCCGCGCCTCTCGGCAGTGGTTCGTCGATACGCACCGGCTGTCGCTTGGCGTTGTTCGCCGCTCGCCAGAAGGCCTCATACGCCTTCACCGCCGCATCCGCCTCTGGCGGAATGGTCGACGACGGCACCGGCGAGGTGGACTCGCTCGTTGATCGTGTGCCGGTTGCGGAGTCCTCTACCCCCGCGTCCGCCGAGCATCCACCGACGAACAGGGCCGCGAGCGCTGCGCCGACGACGGCGCGGTTCCAACGCTGACTGAGCCACCTCGGCGTCGTCATCGCTGCATCACATCCACTCGACGACGGACGACGTGTTCCTCATGGCGACCGGCCGTCTCTCCACCCACACGGGGGTGACTCGTCACGTCTCCTCCGTATCAGCAGAGGCCGGGTCTTTCTCCTCACGCGGCTGGAGTCGAGTCGTTCGCACGTTGCCGTCGGCGTCGGCGCCGATGGGTCCTTCGAACTTCGGCCCAGGCTCCCAGGTCAGCTCCTTGCCGTCCGGGTAGCGGGCCTTGCGCTCTGCCTCGGCATCGGCTATCAACTGCATGGCCCGGTCGATCTCGGCTTGCGTCGGGGCCTGCGGCGGCTTCGGTCGTTCGGGTTGGTCGTTCATCGAGGCGGCACCTCCATCATGTAGATCTCGGTCACGCCGGTCACATCGTCCTCGGTCCGGCCGAGAACGTGGAACCATGTGCCATGATCGAACAGGACCTCTTGCTCCCACGGGTGGAGGGAATAGCTCGCGACATCACGGCCGGCGCTGGAGAGAATGGTGAACTGGGTACTCCGTGAGGTCAGGACCGCCGAGTCTCGTGACGCGCTGGTGAACGCAGTCTCGGGAAGGCTCTCTCCGTTGACGTATCGCTCGAGCTGCGTGGGAGTCAGCGAGGTACCTCGGTAGACGACGCCCTCGTGCATCGGGAGCTTGGCGATCGCCGCAGAGATGGCCTCGATCCGTTGATCCATGGAAGATCCAGGTGTCACTGTGCCCTTCCGGAGATTGTGGTTGATCGCTTCGTAGCCTGCTCCGGTGTAGTCGTTGAGTGCGAACTGATCAGCCTGGCTCCAGAGCTTGTCCGCGTCCGTCATGAGTCCGCGTGGATCAGTTGGATGGACGTCGGCGGCAGCTCTGGGCGCGTACAAGCCTTTGGGTACGGCCTCCATGGGTGGTGGCCCGTGAACTGCGTCTGCTGCGGCGTGGCCGGCGAAAGCGCGAACCTTCCGACCTGCGACGGCTCCGACGAAGTTGCCGGGTGTAAACGTGAGGGCGAACTCGCCGACGTCGAGGACGGCGTCCGCCGGCGTGGTAGTCGCCAGCCAGCTCCTGACGGCGGCGTCCGGGTCGCGCACCAGCGCGGCGGCACCCTTCGCGTGGTCGGCGAGGTAGATCCCCGCCCCAGAAACGCCCACGGCCAGTGACAGCGAACCGCCAGACAGCGCGATGAGGGCGGCGAGACCGGCTCCCACGATGATCTTCTCATTGGTGCTGCGCTCGGCCCACCAGCTACCGAGATCGTCTAGCTGTCCAGCCAGCCACCCCGGCTCAGCCCCTCGTGGCGGGGTGAGATCCACCCCGATCTGAGTCGCCAGGTGCGGGGCGAGCACGACGGCGACGAACGTCAGCAGGGCCAAAGCCACGAGCGCAAGCCCGCGAACTCGGCGACGCGCGGTCAGCTCCGTCTCGACCAGGTCGCTGCGCTTCCCGTCGTGGGCGATTTGGACGGTGAGCACCGTGGCTGCAACGGCGTCGGCCCTCACCTGCCGCAACCCGCGAGCCGCGTCTCGGCCCCGCATGATCGCGGCACGGCGGCATTCCCAGAGCCGCGGGCGTGGTTCACCGTGATCACGGCGAGATCCCGTGCAGTGAAGACGACCAGTGCAGCCAGCGCTCGCAGCGCACAGACAGTCCCGCCGTGACGTCGCCCGAACCGGTCGACAATCCTGTCGGCGAACCGATCCGCCAGTTCGCGGGGGCTCGCCAACCACGAAGCCCCTCCGGTGCTTCGTAGTCGTGCCGCCGGTCCGAGGTCGGTCCACGGGCCGGCACGCAGCAGACGGTGGGCGTCGACGAGGAGCACGCCGATCAGGAGGGCAAGGAGGAGCCAGCCTCTCCCCGTGCCCTGACCGGTGTGCTCCCACCAGACTCGGAACACCCACGGCGCCGAGGTCGCCACCGCGTCACTGTCCACCAGCGTGGTGCCAGTGCCGGCTGGGCGTCCGGTCCATGCCCGGTCACGGCTGGCCGCGTTGTAGCCGAAGTGGTCAGCCGTCACGCAGAACCAGGCCAGCAGCGGAAGCGCAACCGCGGCCAACCGAGCGCCCGGCGGCCGGAAGGCGTTGCGCCGCAACCAGGGCGAGAGGGTCGCATCCGTCTGACGGCGCTTCACGTCAGTCAGCGAGCGGGCGCGCCAAAGCGCGACAGCAAGACCGACCGCCGCACCGACCAGAGCGGTCGTCATGTGGTGGCCGGCGTAGCCGTACACACCACCGCTCTGCCAGAGGCCGAAACCCCCGGCCAGCAGACCACCGTCGTACTGCGGGAAGCCCGAGCCAGGCCCTTGCCCCCCGGCCACGTCGACGATGCTCGGATCCACCTTCGTCACCAGGCGACGGACCAGGTCTTCCCACGCCTGAAAACCCATCCCCGCGGCAAGCCCCAGCAACAGCCAGTCGACCGCGGCGAACCGACGAACCCGGCCCGGGCCCACCAGCGCGATGAGCGCCAACGGCGCCAGCTTCAGAGCTTCCTCACCGAGGGCCGCGATCGCCGTTCCCGGCCCATCGGCCCAGACCCGCAGCCCGGAGCTCGCCGTCAGCCGGAACGATACCCAGGCGATGAACCCCGCCCAGACCACGGCGCCGCTGAACATCTTGGCCACGGCGAACCACGAGATCGTCTTCGTCCGCGCCGCCACCCACCACAGCAGCAACGTCCACCAGCACGCCGCATACACCGCCAGACTCGACCGATACCGGTCGCTGACCAGCAGCAACACCGCCAGAAGCACGACCCCGGCCCACAGGCCCCACGCTCGTGCAGCGACCACCCTCGACACCCATACCGGGTGCCGCGCCAGCCACCCCGCCGCCAAGTGACGCCACCACGCCAGCGCCCGCTCCCACCCCTCCCGGGGAAGAACCGGAACCGCGCCCCCGCCAGAACCGACAGGCGCGCATGCAGCCGGGCCTCTCAGCGTGCCAGCAACCACCACGTTCTCCCGTTAACCGCCTGTAGCGATCTGCTTACGATCGCCGCCTACCGCCCATACGACACAGAAGGTCCGAACGGTTCACATGGACGCCAGAATTGACCTGCATTGTCGACTAGAGGAGCTTTCTAGGCTAATAGAGCGTGCTCAACAAGAAAAACATGTGAATTGTTCGCCCTTGCTCGTACCACGGACCGCCGACCCGAGCAACCGAGCCGCGGACACGCTCAGTCGTGTGACTTGGGCTGATCAGGCCGCCAGGCACGCAACCGTTGGCCGCGGCCGTAGGAGGGGCGAGGGTCGTCGGACGGCGGTGCGGAGGTGCGGCGGACGTCGCGGGCGGGGATCGGGTCGGAGTTCAGACCGATGCCGGGAGCGTCACGGGCGATCTCGACCGCCTCGCGAGTCCGCGCGGCTGCGATTCGCGGTCACCCAGCCGGCCAGAGGCTCGGACCTGTGATTCCGGGGTGCGGCTGGGCAAGGTTGGGTGGGCGTCCCGCGTCCCGTGGGCAGACGGGACACGAGACGCCCCTCTTGCCTCGGCGAGCACATCGCCCGCGGAGGGACGGGGGCGCACGGCCGCCGAGACGTGGAGGCCTCCGCCCATCAGCGTCCTCATCACACTGGTGGGCGGAGGGGATCAGGTAGGCGCCTCGGGAGCGCTGTTGTCGGCCTCGACGCCGAAGCAGATGATCGATTTCGATTGCGCGGCTGCGGGTGAGATGTGCACGTCGATGACGCGCGGCATGTTGCGCAGGATCTCCATCGCGCTGACGTGGTAGGCGCCGAAGCGCAGGTAGACCGCCCACAGCCCGGTCGGGTCGCTCGCCGAGCTGACATGCTCAAGGTTGTCGAGGCCAGCGGCACGCAGCTTGCGCTCGATAACGGCCGCGACCTGCGCGTCCGTCAACGGCTCGCCGTATTTGACGGCGGAGGGGCCGAGCCTCGTGGACCTTGGCTTGGACGCGGTCATGGCCATTGGCCGCAGGTCAACGGCGACCGGTCCTGCGGGTCGACGACGAAGGTGATGTATGCCCCGGTGCCCTTGACGTCGCGCACGACGAGCGTCCGAGCTAGCGCACTGACCGCCTCGAGTCGGCTGATTCCGGAGGCAAGGGTGAGTGACCAACGATGGTTGCCGCCGGGCTGCGGCGTGCTGATACGTTCCACGTGGACGCCGGCGACTTCCAGCTCGTAGGCAAGGTAGTCGCGGACTCTCGTGACACCCGAGCTGCCGGCACGGTTGACGGTCGGGACGGGCTCATCGGCCGCGGCGGCCGCGCGCGGGCGGACGGCACCGGCGTGGACGGTGAACGGGACGAGCGAGCTATGGGACGACGGGCGACACGTCACCCTCTCGTGCGTGTAGGCGTTCAGCAGCGCACGGACGTCCTCGTTCGCAAGAGACCGGCGCAGGTACACCACGCCATCAGCACCGTCGTGGTCGCCGACGCTGACCCGGTCGACACCTTGGATGCGAGCCTTCAGGTAGGCTTGAATCTCCGTCTCGCGCGCTGGCATGTGCCGTACTCCATGTGACGTGTCCTGTGCTGGTAGTCACATGGTTTCGATCTGCAATACCCCGAAACATTCACAATCTGAATCAGCGCCCCTCTTGACGGCGGAGGTATCCGGGGCTACACGCCGCTCCATTCCGCGAACTGCCGCAAGGCCTCGTCCGCGCGACGCCGCGCGCGGAGCAAGACCGAGACGGTCTCGTGCACCTCCGGGTGGTAACGCGTCATCTGAGGTGCAGCCTCGCGGGCGCGACACAGCGACTCGAAGGCATCATCAGTGTGCGCCGTCCAAGCCTCCGATCGAGCTCGGTTGATCCAGTAGTGGGCTGTCCGGTTCGGCGAATACTGCTGGGGAAGCCGAACGTCTCGTGCGACGCGCAGAGCACCTTCGTGGTCGCTGGCGTCGTTGAGATCACTGATCGTCGATAGCTGCACCCAGAGAGGCCCGAACGCCAGGGCGTACACCTCGACGTCTCCCGTGAGCTGGGCGACCTCCTGCGCTTCGCCCAACAGATCGTTGGCCTCCCCCGGCCGCCGATCTCGCCGGGCGACGGTGGCTCCCCGCAGGAGCAGGATGCCTCGGACAGCGCGGGTGGTCGTGCTGCCGTCGTCGTCCAGTTCACGTAGGGCGCGTCGCATGAGCGCTACGCCACGGTCCGGCCGGCCCGCCAGGCCGAAGCCGATCTCGGCGCGTTCGAACCGCTCGATGGCCAACAGGCGCGGGTCGCCGGACTCAGCGGCCGCGGCCGCCATGCGAGAGACAGCGAGCCGGGCCAGATCAGGGAATCCCAGCCGGTAGGCGAGGCTGGCGGCCGTTCGGGCCACCTCCGCCTGTAGCGCATGTGCCCGCTCGCGGTCGCGTCCGGCGTCGTCGTGTCGGAGGACAGCGGACGTCACTTCGGTGATCAAGCCGGGCAGGACCTCGGCAACCTGGGTCATCTCCGTGCGGAGACGGAGCCCCACCACGCGCGTGACCTCAGTCTCGAGGTCGTCAAGCGCGCGCGGCTCGTGACCGTCGTCCTCGATGTCCCAGGCTTCGAGGGAGCTGGCGATCGGCGAGAGCAGGGCGTCGAGCTCGTCGGCCTGCAGCATCGTGATGTAGGGCTGCCCGCGGAGCACGCTGACGCTAACGCCCAGCGCACGGGCCACGGCGGCGACGATGTCGGGACTGGCGGCCTCGCTACCGTTCTCGATCTTGGACAGGTAGCTCTGGGAGACGTGCGCCTGCCGACCGAGCTGGTGCTGCGACAGGCCGCGGATCTTGCGGAACTCCTCGATCCGTGCGCCGACGCCCTCGGCGGGATCGCTGGTCTGGGCCATACCGGCCTCCTGGGTTCTGACCTCGACACTCAGAACCGTACCCCGGCCTGCGCCGGCGGGACCGTGATCGGGTCCGTCCCGGCACCCTCGAGCAAACCAGGGACGTTCTGTTCTGCCCCATGGCTGCCTGATCCGGGGCCATCGACCCGCGCGTCCACACCGGATCGGGTCCCTGCACCGGCTCAACGGAGGACTCACTGGGATGAGGCAACAAGGCACCTCGTGCGAACACCCAGAGTGAGTCCGGCGGACGGTAGCCCCAGGACGATCACGTCTTCGTGGGCGATGAGGTGAAGGGGGATGGCTTGGGAGCGGGCGCGGCGTAGCTGGAGGATCTGGTGGAAGGAGGCCCGGGCGCGGAAGCGGCCGTCACGGTGTGCGGCCAGGATGGCCACGCATCGGTCTATCTGGATCAGTCCTGCGTGCTCGGCGGCGGTGATGATCAGGGATGGTAGGTCGATGAGTTCGCCGTTGCGGCGCCAGGGGCGCGCGGTGACGACGACCAAAGCCCCGCCTACGCCCCGTGCAGTCGAAGCCGTCGACGCGTCGTTGAGTGACGATGCGATCGAGCAGCGTGTCCGCTTCCGACTGAAGCGCCAGCAGGCGTTCTTCCAGCGGCGACCCAAGCCCGGCCGGCTGGACGCCATCATCACGGCTGGCGCTCTGAGGCTGCGCGTAGAGTCGGAAGCTGTCATGGAGGAGCGGCTCGCGCTCCTGCGAGCGATGGACGACGGGAAGCGGGTGAGGGTCCGCATCCTCCCCTGGACGAATGGCGTGCACAACGCCATGCGGGGACCGTTCACGATCCTCCTGTTCGATGATCCGGAGGACCCCGACCTGGCTCACGTGGAGTCGGTCGTCGGCGCCCGATACTTCGAGCGACGCGAGCACGTCGCCGAGTTCGCCGGCGCGTTTACGAAGATGCGCCCCAAGACCGTGCCCGTGAAGGAGTACGTCGATGAGTGATGAAGTCACGCCCTTGGATCAAGGCGTCCGCCAGTGACTCTGGCGGCACATGCGTCGAGATGCGACGCAACGGCGGCCAGATCGAGGTGAGGGACAGCAAGAACCGGCAGGGGCCAGTCCTCAGCTTCACCCCCGCCGAGTGGGCGGCCTGGATCGACGGCGCCCAGAAGGGCGAGTTCGACCACCTGGCCGTGCGCCACGAGGCGTGACTGGCCAGCGGCCCGGCTGAAGCTGAGGGCAGCCAGCTCCGGGGGAACGCCTGGAGAGGGTGGAAGCAGCCTTGACGATGCCGGGGCGCGTCGGTACTGCCAGACGGCGTGGGTCCGGCTAGCGAGACGAGAAGGTGTACGCGAGGAACCAGTGTCTGAAGTCCCGTAAGGGTCGAACCGGCTCGAATCTGGCGGATCTGGGCCGGGGTGCAGTGCACGGTCGTCCCGCCGCAGCAACCCCAGATACCCCATCGGCGCGCTCCCGCCTCGGCCACCG
>Ga0081539_10007333_pt1 | contig 10116 bp, 6 predicted proteins | sample TabmetS4T2R2_FD_71023 | JGI IMG/M metagenome (GOLD analysis project Ga0081539, IMG submission 71023) | Tabebuia heterophylla rhizosphere microbial communities from the University of Puerto Rico - S4T2R2 | ecosystem: Host-associated > Plants > Roots > Rhizosphere ... | reverse complement strand
CAACGGCGCCCGGGAAATGACAAAGGTCGTGCGCGCCGCGCTCAGTTCGCTCATCGGCGGCCTGGCGAAGCGGGCCGGCATCCGGACCGACGAGATCCTCGAGATTGCGATCGTCGGCAACCCGATCATGCACCACGTTCTCCTGGGCATCGACCCGACGCCGCTGGGCTCGGCACCCTTCGCGCTGGCGGTCGACACGGCCGTCCGGACCCGCGCGAGCGAGCTACGGTTGCCCGCCAACGGAGGTGCCCGGATCTATGCCCTGCCGTGCATCGCCGGCCACGTGGGCGCCGACACGGCGGGCGTGCTCCTCGCCGAGGAACCGCACCGCGACGCGGCCGCGATGCGCCTGGTTGTGGACGTCGGCACGAACGCCGAGATCGTGGTTGGCAACCGCGATCGGCTGCTCGCTGCCTCGAGCCCGACGGGTCCCGCGTTCGAGGGCGCGCAGATCTCGTCCGGACAGCGGGCGGCGCCCGGGGCGATCGAACGGGTGCGGATCGACCCAGTGACACTCGAACCGCGGTTCAAGGTCATCGGCAGCGAGCTCTGGTCCGATGAGCCGGGCTTCGCCGAATCGATCGAGACCACGGGTGTTACCGGCATCTGCGGCTCGGGCATCGTCGAGGCGATCGCTCAGCTGTTCCTCGCTGGCGCAGTCACGGCCGACGGGATCGTCGACGGTGGGCTGGCCTCGCGAAGCTCGAGGATCGTCGCCGATGGCCGCACATTCTCGTACGTCCTGCACGACGGCCAGCCACCCATCGCCATCACGCAGAGCGACGTTCGAGCGATCCAGCTCGCCAAGGCAGCCCTCTACGCCGGCGCGAGGCTGTTGATGGACCATCTCGGCGTCGACGCGGTCGATGAGATCAGACTTGCAGGCGCCTTCGGCAGCCAGATCGACGTCGTCCACGCCATGGTCCTCGGCCTGATCCCGGACTGCGACCTCGAGCGTGTTGCATCGGCCGGGAATGCCGCCGGGACCGGCGCCCTCATCGCGCTACTGTCGGCGGCGGCCCGACGCGAGATCGAGGGCCTCGTCAGGCAGGTCGAGAAGATCGAGACGGCGGTCGAGCCGCGGTTCCAGGAGCACTTCGTGGCAGCGCTGGCGTTCCCCCATCGAACGGCACCGAGTCCTCATCTGGCGAAGGTCGTCGACCTCCCGGCGCGGCCGGCCCGCGTCGACGCCGGGAACCGGTCCGCGCGGAGGCGCCGCGCGGCGGTGGGTGCCGGTTCGCGGGAGCAGGCATGAGCGACGAGGCGCCACGGCGCCGATCCGGTGGTCGCGCGGCCCGCCTGGCCGAACGCCTTCACGCCCATGTCGAGCGGACCCCGTTCCTGACCCGGACGATGCAGCCATTCGAGGTCCTGAGCGAGGAGGGGCTGGCGACCCTCGAGGAGAACGCCGACACGATCCTGCAGGAGGTTGGCCTCGAGTTTCGCGGCGACGCCGAGGCGATCCGCCTGCTGAAGGATGGCGGTGCGGATGTCGACGGCGAGCGCGTCCGCTTCCCGCGCGGGATGTGTCGCCAGATCGTGCAGGCCACTGCGCCGCGCCAGTTCACCCAGCACGCCCGCAACCCCGCGAACAGCGTCGAGATCGGCGGCATGCACACGGTCTTCGCCCCGAACTACGGTTCGCCGTTCGTGCGCGATCTCGACAACGGCCGGCGCTACGGCACGATCGAGGACTTCCGGAACTTCGTGAAACTGGCGTACATGTCGCCGCATCTCCATCACAGCGGCGGCACGGTCTGCGAGCCCGTCGACGTGCCGGTCAACAAACGCCACCTCGACATGGTCTATTCGCACATCCGCTACAGCGACAAGCCGTTCATGGGCTCCGTCACAGCACCGGAACGGGCCGCCGACACGGTCGAGCTGGCGAGGATCCTCTTCGGCGCGGAGTTCGTCGATCAGAACGCCGTCGTCCTGAGCCTGATCAACGCCAACTCGCCGCTCGTGTGGGACGCGACGATGGTCGGCGCCGCGCGCGTCTATGCAGCGGCCAACCAGGCGACCTTGATCACGCCCTTCATCCTCGCCGGCGCGATGGCGCCGGTGACCGCGGCAGCGGTCTGCGCCCAGACCCTCGCCGAGGCACTCGGTGGGATGACGCTCGTCCAGCTCGTCCGGCCGGGCGCACCCGTCGTCCTCGGTAGCTTTGCCAGCTCGATGTCGATGCAGTCCGGGGCGCCGACATTCGGGACACCCGAGCCGGCACTCGTCCTCTACACGATGGCCGCGCTGGCGCGCCGCCTCGGCGTGCCGTTCCGGAGCGGCGGCTCGCTGTGCGCCTCGAAGATCCCCGACGCCCAGGCCGCCTACGAATCGGCAGCGACACTCATCCCGACCGTCCTTGCGGGCGTCAACTTCGTACTGCATGCGGCGGGCTGGCTCGAGGGTGGCCTCGCGATCGGTTACGAAAAGTTCGTCCTCGACGCCGACCAGTGCGGAATGATGGCGACGTTCATCCGCGGCGTGGATCTTTCGGACAACGGCCAGGCCCTCGATGCGATCCGCCAGAACGGACCAGGCCAGCACTTCCTCGGGACGGCCCACACGCTCGCCAACTTCGAGTCGGCGTTCTACCGCTCCGAGACCGCCGACAACAATAGCTTCGAACAGTGGCAGGAGGACGGCTCTCTCGACGCCGCCCAGCGAGCGAACCGGATCTGGAAGCGGATGCTCAACGACTACGAGGCGCCGCCGATCGATCCGGGCGTGGACGAGGCGCTGCTCGAATACATCGTCCGGCGCAAGGCGGCGTTCCCCGACTCGGACGTCTGACTTCGTGATCGCGCTCCGTCGCCGCCTGGCCGCTCCGCCGCTCGCCCGCGCCGGACTGGCGCGCGCTCTGGCCGAGCCGACGTTCGAGTTACTGCCGCTGAAGAGCGCCGCGGCTCAGATCCCGTTCATTCCGGCCGGCGCCTGGGTGGCGGTAACCGCGTCGCCCGCGAAAGGCCTCGAGGCGACCGTTGAGCTCGCGCTCGAGCTCGAGGCGTCCAACCACCGGGCCATCCCTCATTTGTCGGCGCGGATGATCCGCGACCGCGCCCATCTCAAGGAGCTCATGGCTCGGCTTCTCGACGGCGGCGTGAATCGGGCGTTCGTCGTCGGCGGCGATGCATCGGAGCCTGGTGAATATCCGGACGGCTTGTCGCTGCTGCGCGCAATCGCGGACCTCGGCATCGGCCTCGCCGAGGTGGGCATCCCTGGGTACCCGGATGGCCACCCGTTCATCGACGACGAGGTTCTCCTCGAGTCGCTCGCGGCCAAGGCGCTGTTCGCGACGTTCGTGACGACCCAGCTGTGCTTCGACGCCGCCATGATCTCGTCATGGATCGCGGCCCGCCGAGCCGAGGGCTTCGCACTCCCGATCCAGGTCGGCGTGGCTGGTCCGGTTGACGCCCTGCGCCTGCTCGAGATCAGCGCACGGCTAGGCGTCCGCGACACCAGCCGCTTCATCGTAAAGAACCTGCGCTTCGTGACGCGGCTCCTTCGGACGGCCGGCCATTACCGGCCCGACGCGCTCCTCGATCAGCTCGCCCCGCTCTACGCGGACCCGGTCGCCGACGTTCGCTGGGTCCACCTCTACACCTTCAACCAGGTCGACGCGACCGAAGCGTGGCGGGCGCGCTACCTCTCGAAGCTCGAGCTCGCGGAGCCGGCATGACGGTTCGGGTCGGTGTCGTTCCCGAGGGCAATCGCTGAGCGTTGCTCGCGTGACATCGGGGCGAGGCGGGCGGCGTCGAGGATGAAGCGCTCCATCTCCCCGCGCGGGAAGGCCTCGACGCCCTCGACCGACGTGAACGTCAGGTAACGGACCTGGCGGAGCTTCAGGTGAGCGCCCCGCAGAAGGCGGGCAGGATCCTCGAGGAAGATCCCGTACTGGAAGAACAGGTGGACGTGCTTCGGCTCGGGGCCGATCAGCGCAAAGAGCTTGGGCTTCCGACGCTCCACCGGCACCGCGTAGCCCACCACCCGCCAGCCGACGCGAATGCCTTCGATCGCGTCCGGAACGATCTCCCGGACGATGTCGCGGAGCGCGTAGGCGGCGCGCCGGATGCCAGCCGGGTAGGCATCGAGGAACATCTCGACCGGAAGCTCGTCCATCGAGCCATCATCGCCGCCGGGTTTGCCGACTTGTGACAGGAAACGAGCCCGCGCCGCTGTCGGACGACGCCGTCAAGCCGCCGTCGCGGACTCGCCGGGCGATGCTGGGGATGTGGCGGGGTCGGCTCCGGGCATCTCGACCAGTAGGCCGTCGATCGATGCCGCCGGTAGTGGCCGCGCGAACAGGTAACCCTGGCCGCGGTCGCAACCGAGCTCCCTGAGGACCGCGAGTTGTGCTTCGGTCTCGATGCCTTCGGCGGTCGCCGTCAGGCCGAGCCCGTGGGCGAACGCGATCGTTGCCGCGACGATCGCCGTGTCCTCGGGACTGTGGCCGAGACCACTGACGAACGAGCGGTCAATCTTCAGCGTTCGGACGGAGAGGCGTTTGACGTAATCGAGAGCCGAGAAGCCCGTCGCGAAGTCGTCGATTGCAAGAGCAACGCCAAGCTCGCCGAGCCGCCGCAGCGACTCCTCCGACGCGCCGCTGTCGCCGAGCATGGCCGTCTCTGTGATCTCGAGAGACAGGTGACGCGGCTCGAGGCCGGTCGTCGTGATGAGCCGGGCGACGAGCCCGACGAACGCGGGATCCTCGGCCTGCCTGGCTGACACGTTGACGCTGACCCGCAGCTCAGCGTGCTGGGCGAAGGCGGCGTGCCAGACCCGCAACTGACGGCAGGCCTGCTCGAGGACGTGGCGGCCGATCGGGGCGACCAGACCATTCGCCTCGGCCAGCGGGACAAAGGCGCCGGCTGGGAGCAAACCACGAGTCGGGTGCCGCCAGCGGACGAGCGCCTCGACCTCGACCATGCGCCCGCTCGCGAGATCGAGGATCGGCTGGTAGTGGACCTCGAACTCACGGTTCTCGATCGCCCGTCGCAGGTCGGCCTCGAGATCGAGCCGGCTCCATGCGCGGTCGCGCATGGTTGGATGGAAGAGGACGTGCCGGTCCTTGCCCTGGGCCTTGGCCTCGTAGAGGGCCGTATCGGCTTCGGCCAGGAGATCCTCGGCGCTCTTCGTGTGTGCGTCCGCGATCGCGATGCCGATCGAGACACCGATCGTCAGCTTCCGGTCACCGAGCTGGATCGGCCGTCGCAGGGTCCGCCGTAGCCGGTCGGCCACCGCGACGGCATCGTCGGCGGCTCGGATTCCTGAAACGAGGACCGTGAACTCGTCGCCACCCATTCGGGCCGCGACGTCACGCGCGCGGCGCTCGGCCTGGAGCCGACGCCCGACCTCGAGGAGCATCGCATCGCCGACCTCGTGCCCGAGCGTGTCGTTGACGACCTTGAAGTCGTCGATGTCGAGGAAGAGGACGGCAACAGAGGATGGACGCCTGCGGTTGGCGAGACGTGCCTGCAACTGCTCGCGCAGGACGGATCGGTTGACGAGCCCGGTGAGCGGGTCGTGCTGGGCCGCGTGGGTCAGCCGCGCCTCGAGATGCTTCTGGTCGGTTGTGTCGAAGAGGACGCCCTGGGAGATGCGGCGGCCGTCGCTCCGGGCAACCGAATAGGCCTCGTCGCGGACCCAGACGGTCCGTCCGTCGGCGGCGATAAGACGGTACTCGGTTCGGAGCGGTTCGCCGGTGAGCCAGTGGTCCCGCACCGCCGCGATGGCGGCGTCCCGATCGGCAGGGTGGATGAGGCTCGGGAACAGTTCCGGGTCCTCGATGAACGCCGAGGGTTCGTAACCAGTCAGCGCCACGATCCGCGGACTCATGTACGCGAGCTGGCCACCGTCGGTGACCGTGTCGTCTTCCTGGTCGAGATACACGACCGCGGGCACGTTCTCGACGAGTGCCTGATAGAGCGCCTGCGCCTCGGCTCGGGTCGCGAACGCGTTGTCGAGCTCGTCCCGTGATGCCCGCTCCCGAGCAAGGAGCTGGTCGCGTTCATGGACGAGGAGTGCCTGGCGGAGGCCCGCGACGACGACGACGCCCGCCGCCGCCAGGTCCGAGATATCAAACGGCGCCGCACTGATCCGCCGGGCGAGGATGATCGCCACACTCGTACCCAGGGCGGCAACCGGGAGCAGCCACAGTGCTGCGTCGGCGAGGTTCTGATACCGCCTGCCGGCATCTCGTCGGGCGGACCACGTCGCCCCGCCGGCGCCGAGGGCAACGATCCCGACCGAGAAGAGATAGTTGAAGCCGCTTCCGGCGGGCGGGACTGCGACGATCGCCGCGTCGAGCCAGGAGATCCAGGCAACGCCGAGGAGCGCCACGCCCCCAAGGACGAGGTAAGCGCCACGCGGCGCCGGTTCCGCGCGAACGGCCAGTAGCGCGACGAGACCCGCCGCAGCCGTGGCAAGGTGGAGGATCGGATACCCAAAGACGATCAGCCGCATCAGCGTCGACGTCGTCGTCATCGGCTCACCGAACGCGACAACAACCGCGCTGATCGCGAGGAACATCGTCGCCGCGTCGAGGTAGACCGCGAGCTCCTCGCCACGGCTTAGCCTGCCGCGGACGACGAGGACGAGCGCAAGGACGGCGGGCAGCATCGATCCGAGATAGCCGATATCGGCGAGCGACGGGATGTCGAACGGGCCGAGGGCGACCTGGACGTTCCACGCGAACTGGCCGAGCACCCACGTGGCGGCGCTGGCGGCAACGAGAGCCCGAAGGTTCCGTTCGATGCCGCCGGAGCGGACTGCGCCACTCGCGGCTAAGGCGAGCGCCAGTAGCCCGGCGGCCGTCCAATGGGCGTTCTCCCAGAGCACGACCTGGCCGCCGAGGTCGATCGCAGTGAAGGCCATGAACAGCGCAACGAGCGGCAGCCCGATCGCGAGCAACCCAGCATCGGAGGGAGCGCGAAGCTTCCAGCGCCCGCGCGCGACCGACAGATCGGCCGAATTACCGCGACGCGCGGCCGTCCCGAGCGAGAGGGAGACGTTCATCGCGCGCACGCTAGCCTTCCCGATGGAGTCTCACCATGACCCGCGAGGGCCAGTACGAGTGCGTCGAAAAGCGTAGGAGGGCAGGTGCGCCCTCAAGGCCGCGGTGCACGCGTTGACCGCTGATCACGGCCACCCTAAACTCAATCCCGACGAAATCACTCGGGATTGAGGTCGTTCCCCCTGAGCACCACCCAGCAAACCGGGTCCGCGATCGCCGCAGTACACCATCGCCCATCGTTCCACGGCAGTGGCGCAGTCGCGTTCAGCACGAAGGGCGAGTACGGCGTACGGCTCATGGTCCAGCTCGGTCGGCACTACGGCACGGGGCCTGCGAGCCTTGCCGAGATCGCCGCCGAGGAGGACCTGCCGCGGGCCTATCTCGAGCAGCTCGTGATGAGTCTTCGCGACGCGGGTCTCGTCGTCAGCACGCGCGGCGCGCACGGCGGTTACGAGCTGGCCCGCGAGCCGGCAAGCATCCGGATGGGCGAGATCCTCCGGGCGCTCGAAGGGCCGATCGCGCCGATGATCTGCGCAACCGACGACCCTGAGCACGCGACGAATTGCGATCGCAGCGCGCGCTGCACGGTGAACCTGCTCTGGGTCCGCGTGCGTGATGCGATCACAGGGGCCCTCGACGGGATGACCCTCGCAGAGCTCGTCCCGCAGCGGATCGTGACCCTCGACGAGGCCACATCCGCCGCGATCCCCACCCTCGAAACAAGCGATCCCCCACTGACCGGAGCACTGACGCCATCGTGACTGACCAGACGAACGGAACCCACCACGCGCCCGCCGCCGACGGTGCCGCGGGCGATCAGCAACTCGTCATCCGCGGCTTGAAGGTCGCCCCGCTTGGCCACCCCGAGCACGAGATCCTGAAAGGCATCGACCTCGAGGTCGGCAAGGGCGAGGTTCACGCGATCATGGGCCCCAACGGCTCCGGCAAGACGACTCTCGCCTATGCGCTGCTCGGGCACCCGGCCTACGTCGTCACCGGTGGCGAGGTCCACTGGAAGGGCCGCGACATCCTGGCCCTGACGCCGGACAAACGCGCCAGGCTCGGACTCTTCCTGGCCTTCCAGTACCCCACCGCGATCCCCGGCCTGAGTGTCGCGAGCTTCATCCGCAGTGCGCTCAACGCCCGCCTCCAGGGCATCGACAAGGCGCCCGACGTCGACCCCACGGATCCGGCACGGGGCGGTGTCTCGATGCGCGACTTCCGCAACAAGATGCGCGAGAAGATGCAACTCCTGCGCATGGACGAGACGTTCGCCACGCGCTACGTCAACGAGGGCTTCAGTGGCGGCGAGAAGAAGCGCCTCGAGATGCTCCAGATGGCCGTCCTCGAGCCGGAGATCGCGATTCTCGACGAGACCGACTCGGGGCTCGACATCGACGCCCTCCGGATCGTCGCCGAAGGCGTCAACGCGATGCTCAACCCGAACCTCGGCGTGCTGCTCATCACCCACTATCAGCGCTTGCTGAACTACATCACCCCCGACGTCGTGCATGTCCTCGCCGACGGCCGGATCGTCAAGAGTGGCGGTCGCGAGCTGGCACTCGAGCTCGAGGAGCACGGCTACGGGCCCGTTCTTCGTGAGGCAGGACTGTCGCCGGACGCGCCCGATCAGGCGCTGATGCTGCCCGAGCTCGACCAGCCCGTCGAGGCGGCTCGCTAGGCGGGCGGGGTTCGCATGGCGATCGAGACAGGCAGCGGGGCGAAGCTCTTTGCCGAGCATGTCGAGCGGTTCAACGCAGGCGCGCGGTCGGGCGACTTCGGACCGATGGTCCGCCACTTCGCTGAAGACGCACGTCTGGAATTCGTCGGCATTCCGGTCGGCCCCTTTCAGGGTCGAGAAGCGATCGCGGCCGCATACCGGGAGCAGCCGCCCGACGACGAGATCGACATCGTTTCGGTCGAGGAGCCGGACGACGAGATGGTCGTCGGACGCTATGCATGGCGTCGCGACGGCGCGACAGGGACGATGCGTCTCGGTCATCGAGCGGGTGAGATCACCAGCCTGACGGTCTCGTTCGACTCGCCTCCGGCGCGTTCGGCGGTCGGACTCGATGCCGAATCGATCAGGCGCGACTTTCCGATCCTCTCGACCGAGGTCAACGGCCATCCGCTCGTCTATCTCGACTCCGCGTCGTCGAGCCAGAAGCCACAGGTCGTCATCGATGCGGTCGACGAGTTCTATCGCGAGTACAACGCGAACGTCCACCGCGGCATCTACACAATCGGCGAGCGGGCGACCGCGGCGTACGAGCGGGCCCGGGCGAGCGTCGCGCGCTTCATCCACGCGCCCGATTCGCACGAGGTCGTGTTCACCCGGAATGCGACGGAGGCGATCAACCTCGTCGCCTATTCGTGGGGCCGGCGCAACATCGAGCGCGGCGACGCGATCGTCCTGACCGAGATGGAGCACCACGCGAACCTCGTCCCGTGGCAACTCCTCGTCCAGGAGAAGGACGGCGACCTCGAGTTCATCCCGATCACCGACGACGGCCTGCTTCGCCTCGACGTCTTCGAGGTCCTCCTTCGACTCAAGCCGAAGCTGGTCGCCTTCACCCACGTCTCGAACACGCTCGGCACGATCAATCCGGTCGCCGAGATGGTCGAGATGGCGCATGCGGCCGGTGCCCTCGTCCTGCTCGATGGCGCCCAGGCCGTGCCCCACGTACCGGTCGACGTCCAGGCAATCGGCGCCGACTTCTACGCGTTCAGCGGCCACAAGATGCTCGGCCCCACCGGCTCGGGCGCCCTGTGGGCCCGCCGCCAGCTCCTCGAAGAGATGCCGCCGTTCCTCGCCGGTGGCGAGATGATCCGCGAGGTCCATCTGCGCCGCAGCGAGTGGAACGAGATCCCGTGGAAGTTCGAGGCCGGCACGCCTGACATCGCCGCAGCCATCGGCCTCGGTGCTGCGGCCGAATACCTGATGGGCATCGGCATGGACAACGTCCGCGAGCACGAGCGAGAGCTCGTGTCTTATGCGCTCGACGTCCTCCCGCGCGAGCTGCCGATGCTCCAGCTTTACGGGCCGCTGGACCCCGACAAGCGTGGCGGCGTCGTGCCGTTCAACGTGCCCGGTGTCCATCCGC
>Ga0081539_10007332_pt1 | contig 10118 bp, 9 predicted proteins | sample TabmetS4T2R2_FD_71023 | JGI IMG/M metagenome (GOLD analysis project Ga0081539, IMG submission 71023) | Tabebuia heterophylla rhizosphere microbial communities from the University of Puerto Rico - S4T2R2 | ecosystem: Host-associated > Plants > Roots > Rhizosphere ... | reverse complement strand
TGACAGCGCGCCATTGCTCGACGACCGCCGCCATCGACCCGAGAGGCTGGTCCTCGCGATGAGGACCGTGCGCACCGTCGCCGCGCTGCGCGCCGCACTCGACGAGCCGCGCCGCGTCGGCCGCCGGATCGGCCTCGTCCCGACGATGGGCGCGCTGCACGCCGGCCATCTGTCGCTCATCGAGCGCGCACGCACGACCTGCGACGAGGTCGTCGTCACGCTGTTCGTCAACCCCACGCAGTTCGGCGACGCCGCCGACCTCGACGGCTACCCGCGCGACGAGGCCAGCGACGCGCTGCTCGCCGAGGCCGCCGGCGCCGACCTGCTCTTCGCGCCCGCGCCGGCCGAGGTCTACCCGCCCGGCTTTGCCACGACCGTCACCGTCGACGGCGTCAGCGGCCCGCTCGAGGGCGAGTCGCGCGGGCCCGGCCACTTCGCGGGCGTCGCGACCGTCGTCTGCAAGCTCCTGAACATGGCCCAGCCGGACGTCGCCTTCTTCGGCCAGAAGGACGCCCAGCAGGTCGCGGTCATCCGCCGGCTCGTGCGCGACCTCGACATCCCGGTCGAGATCGAGGTCGGCGCCACGGTCCGCGAGCCCGACGGCCTCGCGCTGTCGAGCCGCAACGTGCGCCTGCGGGGCGACGAGCGCGAGCGCGCGGCGGCACTGCGCCGCGCGCTGGACGCCGTGCAGGCCCGGGCCGCTGCGGGCGAGCGCGACGCCGACGCCCTCGCCGCCGCCGGCCGCGCCGCGATGACGGCCCTCAGCGTCGAGCCGGAGTACGTCGCGCTCGTCGCCCCCGACACCTTCGCCCCCGTCCGCAGCGTCGGCGACGAGCGGGTGCTCGTCGCCGTCGCGGCGCGGGTCGGGGACGTGCGCCTGATCGACAACGACACCCTCGAGGGAGGCTCCTGACGGCATGCAGCGAACGATGCTCAAGTCCAAGATCCACCGCGCGACGGTGACCGGCTCGGACCTGCACTACGTGGGCTCGATCACGATCGACCCCGACCTGCTCGACGCGGCCGACATCCTCGAGCACGAGCAGGTGCACGTCGTCGACGTCGACAACGGCGCGCGCTTCGAGACGTACACGATCGCCGGCGAGCGCGGCAGCGGCGCCATGCAGGTCAACGGCGCCGCTGCCCGGCTCGTGCACCACGGCGACACGATCATCGTCATCTCCTACGCGCAGTACGACGCCGCCGAGCTCGAGCGGTACGCGGCGCGCGTCGTCCACGTCGAGGCGGGGACGAACGCGATCCTCGACGTCGACCACGAGGTCGCCACCCTGCTGACCACGCCCCGGGAGCGCTGACGCATGTCCACCCACCCCAGCCAGATCTCCGTCGTCGCGACCACGCCGGAGCGCCTTCCGGTCACGCTTCCCAGGCTCGCGGAGCTCAAGCGGCTCGGCGAGCCGATCGTCATGGTCACCGCGTACGACTTCCCCAGCGCCCGGGCCGCCGAGGCGGCGGGCGTCGACATCGTGCTGGTCGGCGACTCCGGCGCGATGACGGTCCTCGGCTACCCGTCGACGGTCGCCGTCGAGCTCGACGAGATGCTCGTGTTGGCCAGGGCCGTCCGCCGCGGGCTGCGCACGCCGCTGCTCGTCGGCGACATGACGTTCGGCTCCTACGAGCCATCCGACGAGCTGGCCGTCACCAACGCCCTGCGGTTCGTCAAGGAGGCCGGCTGCGACGCGGTCAAGCTCGAGGGCGGCGGCGCGGCGTCGGTCGCGCGGGCACGGGCGATCGTCGGCGCCGGCATCCCCGTCATGGGCCACGTCGGGCTGACGCCCCAGACCGCGACCGCCCTCGGCGGCTACCGTGCCCAGGGCCGCACCGCCGACGCCGCCGCGCGCATCGCGGCCGAGGCGCGCGCGCTGCAGGAGGCCGGCTGCTTCTCGATCGTCTTCGAGGCGATCCCCTCCGACGTCGCGGCCGAGATCATGCCGCGCATGGCCGTGCCGGTGATCGGGATCGGCGCCGGACCGGCCACCGACGGGCAGGTGCTCGTCTTCCACGACCTGCTCGGGATCCGCGAGGGACTCGGCGCGCGCTTCGTCAAGCGCTACGCCAGCCTGCAGGACGAGATGGTCGCCGGCGTGGCCGCCTTCGCCGCCGACGTGCGAACTCGCCGCTACCCGGAGCCGCAGCATGGGTATGCGATCGAGCAGGATGAGCTTCACTCGCTCCGCAAGCGCCTGACGTAGACTGCCGCGGAGTGGCCCGGCTCTCCCAGGTCTTCGCACCGAAGGACCGCGCCTTCTTCGACCTGTTGGAGGAGTCGGCCAACAACGTGCTCCGGGCTGCCGAGCTGCTCGACGAGATGCTGCGCTCCTATCCGGACCAGGCCCAGCTCGCGCGGGCGATCGCGCTCTGCGAGCACGAGGGCGACCGGATCACCTACGACATCATCCAGCGCCTGAACTCGACGTTCGTCACGCCGATCGACCGCGAGGACCTTTTGACGCTCGCCTCGGGCCTCGACGACATCGTCGACCTCACCGAGGAGGTCGCCGACTACCTCGGCCTCTACCGCATCGAGGCGCCGATGGAGCAGGCCCAGCGCCAGGCGCACATCCTGATGGAGGCGTGCCGCCAGATCTCGGAGGCGATGCCGCGGCTGCGGGGCTTCCGGGACGTGTCGCACTTCACGATCGAGATCCACCGGCTGGAGACCGACGGCGACCGCGTCACGCGCGAAGCGGTCGCCTCGCTGTTCGACACCGGGATCGATCCGATGGTCGTGATCCGCTGGAAGGACATCTTCGAGCGCCTGGAGGACGCCGTCGACGCCACGGAGCACATCGCCAACGTCCTCTCGAACATCGTTGACAAGAACTCCTAGCGCGCTGCAGGAACGGGCGTGGACAGCGACATCATCCTCGTCATCGTCGTAGCCGCAGCGCTGGTCTTCGACTTCACGAACGGCTTCCACGACACCGCCAACGCCGTCGCGACGTCGATCTCGACCCGCGCGCTGGCACCGCGCACCGCCGTCACGCTCGCGGCGATCCTGAACTTCGTGGGCGCCTTCATCTCGCTCGAGGTGGCGGCGACGGTCGCCGGCGGCATCGTCGACGCCCACCTCATCAACACGACCGTCGTCTTCGCCGGGCTCATCGGCGCGATCTCCTGGAACGTCGTGACCTGGTACTACGGGCTGCCGTCGAGCTCGTCGCACGCGCTCATCGGCGGCGTCGTCGGCGCCGCCTTCGCGGCCGCCGGCGCGAACGCGGTGATCGGCGACGGGCTCGTCGAGACGGTCATCGTGCCGGCGGTCGTTGCCCCGGTCGTCGCCTTCGCCGCCGCCGGCGTGGCGATTCTCGTCACCTACCGGATGGTCGGCCGCCTGCGGCCCGGCCCGGTCAACCGCAGCTATCGCCTCGGGCAGATCGTCAGCGCGAGCCTGTTGTCGCTGTCGCACGGGACCAACGACGCCCAGAAGACGATGGGCATCATCGTGCTCGCGCTCATCGCCCACGGCAACCTGGCGCCCGGTGACCCGCCGCCGACGTGGGTCGTCGTATCGGCCGCGTCCGCGATCGCGCTGGGGACGTACTCCGGCGGCTGGCGAATCATCCGCACGATGGGCAGCCGCATCTTCAAGATGGACCCCGCCCAGGGCTTCTCCGCCCAGACCGGCGGCGCGGCCGTGCTGCTCACCGCCGCGCACCTGGGCTTCCCGCTGTCGACGACACACTCGATCACGGGCGCGGTGCTCGGCGCCGGCGCCGCCAAGCGGCTCTCCGCGGTCCGCTGGGGCCTGGCCGGGAACATCGTCGCGGCCTGGATCCTCACGCTGCCGGCGGCCGCGATCGTCGGCGCGCTGACCTACGGGCTCAGCCACACGTTCGGCGACAGCGCGCTGGGACCGCTGCTCATCGTGATCGCGCTGCTCGCGCTCCTGGGCGTGATCTTCAGCCAGCGCCTGCGGCGCGGGCCCGCCCTCACGACCTCCCCGGCCGACACGTGACCGCCGCGATCGACACCGATGCGCTGCTGGACCTGATCTGGGTGGCCCCGCTCGCCGTGCTCACGGTCACGGTCTCGTGGGCGCTCGTGGTCAGCGGCGTGACGCGCGCGATCGAGGCCCGTCGCGGCGGGCGCGTCGCAGTCGCCGGCGCCTATGCCGTCCTGGCGGTCGTGGGCGGAGCGCTGTTCGCGGCCGCGGTCGTCTTCGGGCTGCTCATCATGATCTCCAAGGGCTGACGACCGCAACGGACCCGCTGCAGGGGTCGTTGCAGCGACACGTAACCACGCGCGCGGAGGTGCAAACGGCGCCCGGGGCAGGCATGTTGGCCTCACCCGAAGGGAGAGGAAGCCATGCGCCCTGAGCGAATCACCGTCGTTGCCGTGCTCGCCAGCCTGCTCGCCGCACCCGCCGCGAGCGCACACGAACTGCACACCGTCGGCCCCGGCGAGACGCTGTGGTCGATCGCGGCGCAGCGGAACCTCACCACTCGAACCGTCGCGGCCTACAACGGGCTGTCCTCCGACGCGCACGTGATCCTCGGCAGCACGCTGAAGATCCCGACCGTCGCCGAGGGCGCCGCCTCGCTCGCGCTCGCCGGCGCGGCGACGGCAGCGCCCGGTGCGCCCCGGCCACAGGGCGCGTACACCGTCCGGCCGGGCGACACGCTGAGCGCACTCGCGGCGCAGACCGGCGTCAGCGTGGCGCAGATGGCCTACATGAACGGGCTGGCGCCGACCGCAGAGCTGCTCATCGGCACCATCCTCAAGCTCCCGTCGGGCGCTCCCGCCCCCGCGCACGCCGCTGCGCCCGCGCCCGCAGTACGCGTCGTCCCGCAGGCGCCGCCGACGCCCACGCCGATCCGCCTCAGCGCCGAGCGCGTGAAGCAGCTGGCCGTCGAGCACGGCGCTCCCGGACCTCTCGCAGCTGCGATCGCCTGGCAGGAGAGCGGCTTCAACAACGCCATGGTCTCGCCCGCGAACGCCCGCGGCGTCATGCAGGTGATGCCGGGGACGTGGGACTTCGTCAACCGCAACCTCGCCGCCGCGCCGCTGAGCCCGACGTCGGCCGACGACAACGTCCGCGCCGGATCGCTGTACCTCGCGCGCCTGCTGCGCGAGACCGGCGGTGACCCCCGGCTCGCCGCCGCCGGCTACTACCAGGGCCTCGCGTCGGTTCGCAGCCGCGGCATGTTCGACGACACGAAGCGCTACGTGGACAACGTCATGGCGCTGAGCTCGCGCTTCGGCGGCTAATCCCCGCCGGCGTCGCGCTCGTAGGTCACCGCCCGCAGCACCTTGGCGGGCGCGCCCGCGGCGATCGAGAACGGCGGGACGTCCTGGGTCACGACGCTGTTGGCGCCGATGACGCAGCGCTCGCCGATCGTCACGCCGCCGGTCACGACGACGTTGGCGCCGAGCCAGACGTTGTCGCCGATCCGCGTCGGGCCCTTCGTCGTGAAGCCCTGCCAGGGGACGGGCGTGTCGGGATCGTCGAAGCGGTGGTTGCCGTCGGTGACGAAGCAGCCGTTGGCGAGCATGCAGTGCGAGCCGATCTCGACCAGCTCGACGGCGGCCACCATGACCGCGATGTTGAGGAACGTTCCCTCGCCGATGCGGACGCGGCCCGGGGCGGGGGCGGTGATCCACACGTGCGGCTCGAGCAGCGCGTGGGCCCCGATCTCGAGGCGGCCGTCCTCGAAGGCCTCGAGGACGTTGCCGTGCAGCGGCCAGCGGGCGAAGGCCTGGCGGCGCAGGAGGTGCCAGTGGATCCGCGCCCGGTTCCAGGGCAGGTTGTTGCGCTCGTACCAGCGCCATTTCTGCGCCCACAGCCGGATCTGGTGCGCCAGCTCGCCGCTCACGAGCGGGAGGCTATACCCCTGCCAGGTATGTTACGACCGCGGCTGCGGCCCACCTTACTCAACGGGACCCATGGCCACGCACTCCACCACCGCCCGCGGCGCCGACACCTCGCTCAACCGCCTGGCGCTCGCCGCCACCGTCCACTGCCTCACGGGCTGCTCGATCGGCGAGGTGCTCGGCATGGTCATCGGGACGGCGCTGGGGTGGAGCAACCTCGCGACGGTCGCGATCTCGGTCGTGCTGGCGTTCGTCTTCGGCTACTCGCTGACGAGCCTGCCCCTCCTGCGCTCCGGGATGGCGCTCGCCGCCGTCGCCCCGATCGCGCTCGCCTCGGACACGCTGTCGATCACGATCATGGAGATCGTCGACAACGCGATCATGCTCGCGATCCCCGGCGCCATGGAGGCGACCGCGGGCGAGGTCGGGTTCTGGGCCGCGCTCGCCGCCGCCCTGCTGATCGCCGGAGTGGCGGCCTACCCCGCGAACCGCTGGCTGCTGGCGCGCGGCAAGGGCCATGCGGTCGTCCACGCCCACCACGCCGGACACCGGTAGCGGTGCTCGCCCGCGAGGACGGGGCACCGCGAGACGCGTCTTCCGTGCCGGCGCGTCGGCGCCACGGCGCCACGAGCCGCCACCCGCGGCCCGCCGCGACTACGCCGCCGTCGGCATCTTGCGCCGCCGCCCCCGCTGGGCCGTCGGCGCCGCCGGCTGCACGCCGGCCTCGACGAGGAACGCGCCGGTGTGCGAGCCCGGCGTCCCGGCCACGTCCTCCGGCGTGCCGGCGGCGACGACCTCGCCGCCCTCCTCCCCACCCTCCGGGCCCATGTCGATGATCCGGTCGGCGGCCTTGATGACGTCGAGGTTGTGCTCGATGACGACGACGCTGTTGCCCTGGTCGACGAGCCGCTGCAGGACCTCCAGCAGCCGCTGGACGTCGGCGAAGTGCAGGCCGGTGGTCGGCTCGTCGAGGATGTAGAGCGTCCGCCCGGTCGCGACCTTCGACAGCTCGGTCGCGAGCTTCACGCGCTGAGCCTCGCCGCCGGACAGCGTCGTCGCCGGCTGCCCCAGGCGGATGTAGCCGAGCCCGACGGCGTCCAGCGTCTCCAGGCGGCGGCGGATCTTCGGGATGTGCTTGAAGAACTCCAGCGCCTCCTCGACCGGCATGTCGAGGACGTCGGCGATCGTCTTGCCCTTGAAGCGCACGTCGAGCGTCTCGCGGTTGTAGCGCTTGCCGTGGCACTGCTCGCACGGCACGTAGACATCCGGCAGGAAGTGCATCTCGATCTTGATCTGACCGTCGCCGCGGCAGACCTCGCAGCGCCCGCCCTTGACGTTGAACGAGAAGCGTCCGGGCCTGTAGCCCCGCGCCCGGGCCTCCTGCGTCTTGGAGAACAGGTCGCGGATGACGTCGAAGAGGCCGGTGTACGTCGCCGGGTTCGAGCGCGGCGTGCGCCCGATCGGCGACTGGTCGACCTGGATGATCTTGTCGAGCTGGTCGAGGCCGAGGATCGCCGTGTGGCGGCCCGGCCGCTGGCGCGCGCGGTGCAGGCGGTTTCCGACCGCCTTGAAGAGCACCTCGTTGACGAGCGTCGACTTGCCCGAGCCGCTGACCCCGGTGACCGCCGTCAGCACGCCGAGCGGCACCTTCACGTCGATCTTCTTGAGGTTGTTCTGGGCCGCGCCGCGGATCTCGACGTAGCCCGACGGCGTGCGGCGCGTCGCCGGGATCTCGATCACGCGGGTGCGCGCGAGGAACTGGCCCGTCAGCGACTCCGGCACGCGCTCGATGTCCGCCGCCGTGCCCTGCGCGACGATCTCGCCGCCGTGCTCGCCGGCGCCCGGCCCGAGATCGACGAGATGGTCGGCGGCGCGCATCATCTGCTCGTCGTGCTCGACGACGATGACGGTGTTGCCGAGGTCGCGCAGGCGCGCGAGCGTCGCGATGAGCTTGGAGTTGTCGCGCTGGTGCAGCCCGATCGACGGCTCGTCGAGGATGTACAGCACGCCGACCAGCGAGGAGCCGATCTGCGTCGCGAGACGGATGCGCTGCGCCTCGCCGCCCGACAGCGTCGCCGCCGCGCGGTCCATCGACAGATAGCCGATGCCGACGTTCTCGAGGAAGTTCAGCCGCTCCTCGATCTCGCGCAGGACGAGCCGGGCGATGTGCCGCTCGGTCTCGCTCAGCTCGACCTCGCGCAGCCACCGCAGCGCCGCCCGCACCGACAGCGCCGCGAACTCGTGGATGGCCATCCCGCCGACGAGCACCGCGCGCGACTCCGGCCGCAGGCGCGCCCCGCCGCACGCCGGGCACGGGCGCACGCTCATGTACTCCTCGATCTTCTCGCGCGAGAACTCCGATTCGGTCTCGCGGTAGCGGCGCTCGAGGTTCGGGATGATGCCCTCGAAGCGCGTCTGGTAGGAGCGCTTACGCCCGTAGCGGTTGCGGTAGGCGACCGTCACCGGCTCGCCGTTGGTGCCGTAGAGGAACAGGTCGCGGTCCTCCTGCGACAGCGCGCTCCACGGCGCCTCGACGTCGACGCCGTAGCGCTCGGCGATCGCCTCGGTGATCTGCTCGTAGTAGTTCGACGGGCTGTTGGCCCACGGCACGAGCGCCCCTTCGGCGATCGACAGCGCCGGGTCGGGGACGATCAGCTCGGGGTCGATCTCGCGCTGCGAGCCGAGGCCGGTGCACCGCTCGCAGGCCCCGTGCGGCGAGTTGAAGGAGAAGATCCGCGGCTCCAGCTCGGGCATCGACGTGCCGCACTGCAGGCAGGCGAAGCGCTCGGAGAAGGTCAGCACCCGGCCGGGAGCTTCCTCGCCGCGGCCCGGCACGATCTCCACCTCGATGATCCCGTCCGCCAGCGCGACCGCCGTCTCGACCGAGTCCGCCAGCCGCTTGCGCACGTCGTGGCGCATGACCAGCCGGTCGACGACGACCGAGATGTCGTGCTTGAACTTCTTGTCGAGCTCGATCGGCTCCTCGAGCAGCCGCAACTCGCCGTCGATCCGCGCGCGCGTGTAGCCGTCGGCGCGCAGCTCGTCGACGAGCCTGCCGTACTCGCCCTTGCGCCCGCGCACGATCGGCGCCATGACCATGAAGCGCGTGCCCTCGCCGAGCTCCATGACCTGGTCGACGATCTGCTCGGCGCTCTGGCCCGCGATCGGCGCGCCGCAGACGTGGCAGTGCGGCCGCCCGACGCGCGCCCACAGCAGGCGCAGGTAGTCGTAGATCTCCGTGACCGTGCCGACCGTCGACCGCGGATTGCGTGACGTCGTCTTCTGATCGATCGAGATGGCCGGCGACAGACCCTCGATCGAGTCGACGTCGGGCTTGTCCATCTGGCCGAGGAACTGGCGCGCGTACGCGCTCAGCGACTCGACGTAGCGGCGCTGCCCCTCGGCGTAGATCGTGTCGAACGCGAGCGACGACTTGCCAGACCCGGACAGCCCCGTGATGACCACGAGCGCGTCGCGCGGCAGCGACAGGCTGATGTCCTTGAGGTTGTGCTCGCGCGCTCCCGAGACGACGATCTGATCGTGCCTGGCCACAGACGGGCAGTGTAGTGCGGCGAACGGACGTTCGACCGCGTGCACCCCCGTCACGGCGGTGGCCGACCTGGCCCGAAGGTCGCCCAGATGGGCTTCCAAATAACGGTAAATTAGGCGCCCAGGGAGGCCCAGCCGGCGGGATCACACGATGTTCACGCCGGGTACTCCTTCGCCGCAAGGCTGGATCAGGCAACGGGCGGGGGAGACGCGACATGGACGACGCATACGAGATGTACTGTCTTCGCGACCCGCTGTTCTATGACTCGTTCGTTCGGCAGGACGCCTCGGAGAACGATTTCGAGCTCGCCCAGGGGCCGGTGCCCGAGGGATGGGAGCGCGGGGTCTCGGGCGACTGGCTCATGTACGTACCGCAGGACGCGGCGATGCCGGCGCAGGGCTGGAAGGTCCACGCCTCGGCGTGCATGGACAACGCCGCGGAGGTCCTCGCGACGATCTGGGAGTACTGCGTCGCGCAGCGCCTCCCGTTCAAGTTCATCCGCAGCCGCGACCTCTTCTTCCTGCGCAACCAGAAGTACTCGCCGCGCGGCGCCAGCGGGAAGTTCGTCACGATCTATCCCGCCGACGAGACGCAGCTCGAGACCGTGCTCAGCGAGCTCGGCGCCGCGCTGGACGGTCAGCCGGGCCCGTACATCCTCAGCGACCTGCGCTGGGGCGCGGGTCCGCTGTACGTGCGCTACGGCGGGTTCGTCGAGCGCTACTGCGTCGGTGCC
>Ga0081539_10007331_pt1 | contig 10118 bp, 8 predicted proteins | sample TabmetS4T2R2_FD_71023 | JGI IMG/M metagenome (GOLD analysis project Ga0081539, IMG submission 71023) | Tabebuia heterophylla rhizosphere microbial communities from the University of Puerto Rico - S4T2R2 | ecosystem: Host-associated > Plants > Roots > Rhizosphere ... | reverse complement strand
CGGGCGCCCCGTGGCGACGTTGACCCGTCGAACACACGGCGTTGATCCCCCTCGACGAGGCTTCGCCCATGCCGATCGTCGTCCGCCGCGGCCGACCCGTCGCCGAGCCGCGTTCCCGTCTCCTCCGGTTCGAGCGCCCGGCGACAGTCGACGCCGCAGCGACGGCGGTCGGCGGACCTCTTCCCGAGCCCGACGAGCGCCACGAGCTCGCGCGAGTCGCCTTGGATCTCGTCCTCCGGACCGCCGAGCCGATCGACGCCCCGCAGCGCTGGACGACGCCGGCGTTCGGAGCGGAGGTCGATCGGACGAGGGCGCAGCTCGCCCCGATCCGCAGCCGCGACGCGCTGCTCGCCTCGTTCCGCCGGGAGGCCTCGATCTCGGCCACTCGCGGTCAGCCCCAGGACGGGCGCCCGGCGGGGCCGGTCCGGGTCGCGTACGCGATCCGCTGGCTCGAGCTCGGGGACGGCCGTGACCGTCCGGCCTGGGCGTCCATTCTGGCCGGTGCGTCGCACGACCTGGCGCTCGCCGCGGCGAGCGAGCTTCAGAGGAACGGCGAGACGACCACGTAGGCGATCGCGGCCACGACCGCGGAGGCCGGGATCGTCAGGATCCAGGCGACGACGATGTTGCCGGCAACCCCCCACCGGACCGCCGACAGTCCCTCGCTGGAGCCGACCCCGATGATCGCGCTCGAGATCACGTGCGTGGTCGAGACCGGCAGCCCGAAGTAGGACGCCGAGGTGATGATCGATGCCGCCGTCGTCTCGGCGGCGAAGCCATGCACGGGGTCGAGCTTGACGACGCGTTGACCCATCGTCCGGATGATCCGCCAGCCGCCGGCCGCGGTCCCGAGCGACATCGCGCCCGCGGCAAGGACGATCACCCAGGGCGGGATCGCGGCGTCGGCCGGCAGGAGCCCGGCCGCGACGAGCGCCAGGGTCATGATCCCCATCGTCTTCTGGGCGTCGTTGGAGCCGTGGCTGAACGCCATGAACGCCGCCGACAGGACCTGCAGCCGGCGGAACCGCTCGTTGATTCGGCGCGGGTTGGCCCGACGGAACGCGTTCAGGATGACGACCATCGCGGCGAACCCGATCGCGACGCCCAGGATCGGCGACAGGACGAGCGGCAGGATGACCTTCTGGAGGACGCCGTCGACCTTGATCGCCTCCGCCCCGACGGACGCGATGACCGCGCCGAGCAGGCCCCCGATGAGCGCGTGGCTCGAGGAGCTGGGGATTCCCAGGCGCCACGTGACGAGGTTCCAGACGATCGCCCCGATGAGGGCCGCGGCCACGATCGTCTGGCCGGGCCCGCCACCCGGGGTGTCGGCCAAGCCGGACGAGATCGTCCGCGCGACGGCCGTCCCGGTCAGCGCCCCCACGAAGTTCGCCGTGGCCGACATCAGAATCGCGTGCTCCGGCCGGAGCGCCCGGGTCGACACCGAGGTGGCGATCGAGTTCGCGGTGTCGTGGAAGCCGTTGATGTAGTCGAAGAGAACGGCGAGCCCCAGCACCGCGATCAGCAGGACCGTCAGGTCGGAGGGCACGAGCCGAAGGCTACCGGAACGCCGACGCCCGTCGCGGGCCGGCGCGGGCGCTGCCGACTCGCCGGTATCCTTCCGCGATGCGCCTGAGCCAGCTGTTCTTCACGACCCTCCGCGACGACCCGGTCGAAGCCGAGATGCCCTCCCACCGCCTCCTCCTGCGGGCGGGCTACGTCCGCCAGCTCGGCTCGGGGATCTACTCGCTCCTGCCGCTCGGCAAGCGGGTCAGCGACCGCGTCGAGCAGGTCATCCGGGAGGAGCAGGATCGGATCGGCGCGCAGGAGATGGAGATGCCGGTCGTCCACCCGGCCGAGGTCTGGAAGGAGAGCGGGCGCTACTTCAAGATCGGTCCCGAGCTGGTCCGGTTCAAGGACCGCGGCGATCGCGACATGGTCCTCGCGATGACCCACGAGGAGGTCGTTGCCCTCCTCCTCCGCGACGTCGTCCAGAGCTACCGCCAGCTGCCGATGATGGTCTACCACTTCCAGACGAAGTTCCGCGACGAGCCCCGTTCCCGCGGCGGGCTCATCCGGGTCCGCGAGTTCGTCATGAAGGACGCCTACAGCTGCGACCGCGACGAGGCCGGGCTCGACAAGAGCTATCGCGACCAGTACGCGGCCTACGAGCGGACCTTCCAGCGTCTCGGCCTCGAGGCAATCGCGGTCGGCTCCGACGTCGGGATCATGGGCGGATCCGGTGCCCACGAGTTCATGGTCCTCAACGACTTCGGCGAGGACACCCTGGTCCTGTGCGACCAGTGCGGCTATGCGGAGAACCAGCAGATCGCGGAGGTCCGCAAGCCCGATCCCGAGCCCGAGGACGCCCTGCCGATGGAGGACGTCGAGACGCCCGACGCGACGACGATCGAGGCGCTCGCGACCTTCCTCGGGATGCCCAAGAGCAAGACGGCGAAGGCCGCGTTCTTCGTGACCGGCGACGGTCGGTTCGTCGCGGCGATCGTCCGGGGCGACTACGACGTCAACGAGACGAAGCTCGTCAACGCGATCAAGGCAATCGGCGGGCTCCGGCCCGCGACGATCGAGGAGATCAAGGTGCGCGGCATGGAGGCGGGCTATGGCTCGCCGATCGGAGCGCGCGATGCGGTCGTCGTCGTCGACGAGCTCGTCCCGCGCTCGCCGAACCTCGTCGCGGGCGCCAACCGCGTGGGCTGGCACGTGAAGAACGTGAACGTGCCACGCGACTACACCCCGGACGTCGTGGCCGAGATCACGAACGCCCGCGAAGGCGACCTGTGCGTCCGGTGCGGCTCGCCGGTCACCCTCCGCAAGGGGATCGAGGTCGGCAACATCTTCAAGCTCGGGACGGACTTCACCGTGGCGGCCGGTGCGAGCTACCTCGGCGAGGACGGCGAGCGCCACCCGATCGTCATGGGCTCGTACGGCATCGGCGTCGGCCGGAACGTCGCCTGCGTCGTCGAGGCGCATCACGACGAGAAGGGGATCGTCTGGCCCGAGGAGGTGGCGCCGTTCGCGGCCCATCTCGTCGCGATTGGCGGGGCCAAGGAGCCGCGCGTGGTCGAGGTGGCCGAGCAGCTCCACGCGGTCGCGCAGGGTGCCGGCTACTGGCGCGACATCCTGTACGACGACCGGGACGAGTCGCCGGGCGTGAAGTTCACGGACGCCGAGCTGCTCGGGATGCCATGGATCCTGACGGTGTCGCCGCGGTCCCTCGCAGCGGGCGGGGTCGAGGTCACGAATCGAGCCACCGGGGAGCGCTCGACTCGCTCGATCGAGGACGTCGAGGATCTCATCCGGGGAACGGCCGGAGCGACCGCCGGCCCTCGCTAGCCGGGGCGCGTGATCGCGAGGTGTTCTTCCGTGGCGGATCGGGCGCGGGGATGCACCGAGGCCCGGCCCAGGCGACGCCGATGAGGCTCGATCGCGCCGGTCGTGCACACGCCACGTGCGCGCGGCCGAGGAGCGGCCTCGTCACGAACCCCTGAGCGCCGCGAAGGCCAGTCGATGAACACCCTGTGAGCGGCGGGACCGGCGTTCGGGCCTCGCTAGCATGGGGGCGTGCCGCCCCGACCGATGCTCCCGGCCGATGACCTGTACGCCCGGCTCGAGCTGCCTGTGGACGCGTCGTTCGAGGCGATCGAGATCGCCTGGCGGGCCCTGCTGAAGCGCCACCATCCCGACATCGCCGGGCCGGCCGCGGTCGAGGTGGCGAAGCGGATCAACGTCGCCCACGACTGGCTGTCCGATCCCGTCCTGCGCGAGCGCTACGACCGGGAGCGGCACCCGCGCCGCCAGCGCGCTCCCGGTCGCGCAACCCTCGATCGCCACGCCCCGCCGGCCGGCCGCGGCGGGATCCGCGCGACCCCCGACCGCCCGCGGGCACGACCCCGCGCGCCGCTCGACCCGGCTCAAGCGCTCGCCGCCCACCTCGACCGGGTGCGGCGGTTGAACGACGACGAGCTCGACCGGCTGTCGCTGGCGGAGACCGCCCCGATCGCCTTCATCGCCTCGATCGCCAGGTTCCTCCCGGCCGATCGCCAGGACGCGCTCCGGGCCATCGAGGCGCAGGTCCAGGCCGCGCTCCCGAGACGCGCCCGCTGGCACGCGCCGAGCCGGGACGCCGCCGTGGGGTTCGCCCAGGAGATCGTGCTTGGACCGTTCCTCGACGAGCACCTGTCGGGCGATTTCCGGGACCGCGTCCGCGAGCGGCTCACGCGCGGCTGGCAGGCGGCCGTGGACCAGCCCCGGTACGGCCCCAACACGGCCGGCGTCCGGAGCGCCCTCGAGCGGATCGCCGCGCTGCCGGTCGCCGATCGGGCGCGGATCGGCGGGCAAGGGGCTGGCGTGCCGCGCGGCCAGGGCTCGGACTTTCCGTGGCCGCGCGGCCTCTCGCCGTCGGACGACGCAGGACTCCGCGTGTCTAGCGCGCTGGCCCAGCGCGACGCGCTCGCCCTCCTACCCGAGCCCGTTCCGGCGCTCACCCGCCGCGGTCTCGCCCGCGCGATGCACGGCCTCGTCCTCCGGCACGGCTTCCGTCCGGCCGAGCTTGAGCGCCTCGCCGGCCCGTGGGCGTCGGTCGTCCTGCCGCAGCGGGCAACCGCCGGTCCGCAGCCGCGTCGCCGAACGGACTAACTGCGACACGATCGTGACGCCCGGCTCTGTTGCCGGCTTCCGGCCCGGCGGTATCCTGCCGCCGAGCCCGGCCCCGCGGCCGGCCGAATGCGGCCGGTGTGTGGCGGCCGAAGTCCGGCCGGCGTGTGCCGGCCGACAGCCGGCCGGCCAGTCCGGCCGAGCAAGGAGGCCGCCGACCGCCGTGGACGCCCGGATCCTGCTCGTCGAGGACGATCCGTCCATTCGCGAGATCACCGCGATCGGGCTGACCGCGGCCGGCTTCGAGATGACCACCGCCAACGACGGCGTCGAGGGCCTGGAGCGCTTCCGCTCGGGGTCGTTCGACCTGGTCCTCCTCGACGTGATGCTGCCCCGCCTCGACGGCTACGAGGTCTGTCGCCAGATCCGCAAGGGCTCGACCGTGCCGGTGGTCATGCTGACCGCGCGGGGCGACACCATGGACGTCGTGGTCGGGCTCGAGGCCGGTGCCGACGACTACGTCCGCAAGCCGTTCGAGGTGCCGGAGCTCGTCGCGCGCGTCCGCGCCGCGCTCCGCCGGGCCTGGACGGCGACCGACGAGCCGGCGACGCTCCGGCTGGGGCCGGTCGAGGTCGACCTCGCCGGGCGGACCGTGCGGCGCGACGGCGAGGATATCGCCCTCACCCGGACCGAGTTCGATCTCCTCGTGGAGCTGATCCGCCACGCCGGGACGGTCCTGTCGCGCGACGTCCTCCTCGACCGGGTCTGGGGCTACGACTATCTCGGCGACTCGCGTCTCGTCGACGTGGCGATCCAGCGCCTCCGGGCGAAGATCGAGAGAGACCCGGCCGCACCGAGCCTGATCCAGACCGTCCGCGGCGCGGGCTACAAGGCCGTCCGCTGACCGGCGCCGGCTGATGGTCCGCGGCGTTCGGGCGCGGCTGACGACGACGATCGTCGCCCTCGTCGCGCTGACCGCGGCCGTCCTCGGGGTCGCGGCTTATCTGTTCGCCGATGCCCGCCTCCACCAGCAGGCGCTCGATGAGGCCGGCGATCAGGCGAAGTTCGATCTGTCGGTCCTCATCCCGCCCCGGCTGGATTCGCCGCCGACCGCCGAGCAGGTCGCGGACCTCGCTGCCGCCTTCCAGGCCCGCGGCCTCGGCACGATCATCGTGCCCGACGAAGGCGACCCGAACGTGGACCCCGCGTCCCTCCAGGGCGTCCTCGACACGATCCCCTCGAGCGTCCGGCAGCTCGTCGACGCGGGCCAGATCGCCTACTCGTGGCAGCCGGTCGCGGGCCGACCGAGCCTGATCATCGGTGGCCGATCCGCCGGCACGGGGCCGCAGATCTGGTTCGTCCGGAACGCCGAGCCGATCCAGCAGGCCCTGGATCAGCTCCGACTCGCGCTCCTCGCCGGTGGCCTGCTGGTCGCCCTCGTCGCGGTCGTCGCCGCGCGGCTCGTGGCGCGCGGCGTCCTCGCGCCGGTCGATGAGGCGAGCCGGGCAGCGGTTCGGATCGAGCGCGGCGACCTGAGCGCCCGGGTGCCCGTCACGTCGCGCGACGAGTTCGGCGTGTGGGCCGATCGCTTCAACCGGATGGCCGACTCGCTCGAGGACACGATCGTCCGGCTCGAGGCCGCCCAGGCCCAGAACCGGCGGTTCGTGGCCGACGTCGCCCATGAGCTGAGGACTCCCACCACCGCCCTGGTCGCCGAGGCGTCGCTCCTGCGCGATCACCTCGACGCGCTCCCCCCGGACGCCCGGAGGACCGGCGAGCTGGTCGTCCATGACATCGGCCGCCTGCGCGGGCTCGTCGAGGACCTCATGGAGCTGTCGCGGTTCGATGCCGCCGGCGAAGAGGTCCGCGTCCAGCCCGTGGACGTGGTCCGGCTCGTCCGAGACGTGGCGGCGGCTCGCTACCGCGACGCGCTCCTGGAGCTGCCCGACCAACCGATCGTCGTTGACTCCGATCAACGCCGGCTCGAGCGGATCATCGGCAACCTCCTCGACAACGCCCGAGAGCACGCGCCCGGCGCGCTCGTCGTCGTGCGCCTGCGCCAGACCGGCGACTCCGTCCGGATCGCCGTGCTCGACCGTGGGCCGGGCGTCCCGCCCGATCGGATCGGGCGGATCTTCGAGCGCTTCTACATGGCCGATCCGAGCCGTCGCGGCGGGTCCGGCCTGGGGCTCGCGATCGCGGCGGAGCACGCGACGCTCCTCGGGGGTGACCTGCGCGCGCGCAATCGCGAGGGCGGTGGGCTGGAGGTGGAGCTCGTCCTGCCCGTGACCGAACCGTTACCAGCCGGCGATCGCACTGCGATCGAGCGGGACGAGGCTGAGGGTCGATGAACCGCACCCATCGGAGGGAACCAGCGATGTTCCGCAAGCACGAAGCCCGGGTGATCCCGGCCATTCTCGTCCTCATCGCGCTCGTCGCGGCATGCGGCGGCACCAGCGGCCCGATCGGCAGCGTTCCCGTCCCGTCGGCGACACCCGAGCCCTCGGTCGATCTCGGCAGCCCCGACGTCACGCCCGAGCCCTCGGACGCGCCGAGCGACAGCCCGGCCGCGTCGCCGACCGGGTCGGAGTCCCCATCGCCGACGCCGTCCAGCGCGCCGTTGGGCACGACGATCGTCCGGGCGTACTTCTGGCTTGACGGCCTGCCCGGCAGCGCCGGCCTCGTCGCAGTCCTCCGCGAGATCCCCTCGACGAAGGGCGTCGCGACCGCGGCGGTCAACGCGCTCCTGGCGGGTCCGACGGACGGCGAGCGCAACCGCAACATCAGCTCGGCCGTTCCCGACGGCTCCCAGCTCCTCGGCCTGGCGATCCAGAACGGCGTCGCGACGGTCGACCTGTCGAGCGAGTTCGAGTCGGGCGGCGGGAGCGCCTCGGTGCTCACCCGGCTCGGCCAGCTCGTCTACACGCTCACCCAGTTCCCGACCGTGAAGTCCGTCGTCATCCAGATCGAGGGCGAGACGAAGACGGTCTTCAGCAGCGAGGGGGTCAGCCTCGACAAGCCGGCCACCCGCGCGGACTACGTCGACCTGCTGCCCGATATCTGGGTCGATCGGCCGGCATTCAACGCCGCGATCGGCAATCCCGCCCACGTCACCGGCAACGCGAACGTCTTCGAGGCGACCTTCCGGATCGCGATCCTCGACGGCAGCGGCAAGGTCCTCGTGGACCAGCAGGCGATGGCGACGTGCGGGACCGGCTGCCGGGGCACGTTCGACGTGACGATCGCCTACACGGTCTCCAAGGCGCAGTACGGGATCCTGCGGGTGTACGACCCGTCCGAGAAGGATGGCTCGCCCCAGTCGATCCGCGACTACCGGGTGTGGCTCACGCCCAAGCGCTGACGCGTCCCATCACGTTCCCGCGACCAGACGCCCCGGCTCCGCCGGGGCGTCGTCATGCCGCGGGCGCTCGGGATCGAGGCGCAGCATCGTCCTGGGCACGAATCACGGCGCGTGGATGTGCGTAATGGACCCGAGGTGATCGCTGCGAACCACTTCGGTCGTGACGGCCGACCAGCCACGCACGGCCCGCCGCGCCGATCGTGCGAAGTGACTCCTCCCGCGAGCGGTACGCAGGAACCTGGCGCGTACGGGCCGGGTGCGGTCCGTTGTTCAGGTTTTGGGGCCACGGGGCCCAGGCCCCCGAACCGCGGAACCGCCGAACCGAGCGTGAGCCTCAGGCGTGCTTGATCGTGATCCGCTCGATGATGTTCGCGACATCCTCGGCCTTGTCGATCGTCGCCTCGAGCAGCCCGTAGATCTCCTTCCACTTCACGAGGCTGATCGCGTCGGTCTCCTCGTGGAACAGCCGGGCGATCGCGGCGCGCGCGACCTGGTCGCCCTCGTTCTCCAGCCGATGGACCTCGATCCAATAGCGCTCGAGATCGCGGAAGCCGGAGAGATGGACGAGCGCCTCGTGGAGCAGCTCCACCTGCTTCACGATGATCGCGGCCTGCTCCACGGCGGTGGCGCTCGGCGCCTCGATCCGGTACAGGACGAAGCTGTCGGCGGCCTCCTCGATCAGGTCGAGGACGTCGTCGAGGGCGCTGATCAGCGCGTAGATGTCCTCGCGGTCGAACGGCGTGACGAAGGTCGCCTCGAGCCGGTGACCGATCTCGTGGCTGATCTCGTCGCCGCGATGCTCGGTCGCCCGGATCTCGGCGGCCCGCGCCTCGGGCTGGTCGTACGTCCGGAGCATTGCCTCGAGAAGCCGCGCCCCGCCAAGGACGTTCGCGGCGTCGTCCACGAACAGGTCGAAGAACTGCTCGTCGCGAGGGATCAGACGCAGGCGCACGGACTCTCTCCTCCCGGCGCGGACTGGCCTCCACGCGGAGGCGACAGGGTACCGCGTGCGTGCGGCGCCTGTGCGATGCTCGGCACCGTGGACTGGGTCATCGTGACGTTCTTCGCGGTCTTCGCGGTGGCGCTCGCGGTCGCGATCGGGATCTCGCTCGACCGTGAGCGAACGATCGATGCGGCCCGCCACGCGGCGTTGCGTGACGCGACGGGCGAGGCGCGCCTGCCGCCCGGTGCCAGCGCGCCCGGCGGGATCGATCGAGCGGTCACGAGCGCGGTCCGACCGGAGCTGGATCCGAGCGCCGACCTGCCGACCGTCGTCCGCCAGCTCCGCGATCGACTGGACGTGGTCGAGTTCGAGCTCGACCAGCAGGTCCGCAACGCCGCCTACCTGGCGGACCTGATGGGGGTTGGGATCGTCTGGCTCGACGAGCGCGGGATCGTGGAGGTGGCGAACGCGGCGGCCCGCAGCCTGCTCGGCCGGCCCGGCGGCGTGCTTCTCGGCCGGACGACGATCGAGACGTTCGTCGACAGCCGGGTCGAGGGCCTGATCGAGCTCGCCCGTGAGACCGGCGCATCGACGGGCGAGTTCCGCCCGGCCGGAGCAGACGGCCCGATCCTGCTCATCCGGGCCCGACGCTCGCCGGTCCGTGGGGTGTGGGTCGTGCTCGAGGACGTCACCGAGCTGCGCCGGCTCCAGCAGATCCGGACCGAGTTCGTGGACAACCTGTCACACGAGCTCCGGACGCCGCTGTCGACCGTGAGCCTCCTCGCGGAGACGCTGGCCCGGGATGCGGCCGCTGTCGGTGACGGCGTGCCGCCTCGGATGCGCGACCGGATCGGCAAGATCGAGGTGGAGACCGGCCATCTCGTCCAGATGGTGAACGAGCTCCTGGAGCTTTCCAAGATCGAGTCAGGACGCTTCTCTCTGGAACGTTCGCCGATGGCGGCGCACGATCTTCTCCACTCGGCTGCCCGGCGAATGCAAGTTCAGGCAGAACGGGCGAACATCGATCTACGCGTGGAGTGCGCAGAGGATCTGCCCAAGATTGAGGTCGATTCGCAGAGACTGGAACAAGTCCTCGTCAACCTCATCCACAACGCGGTCAAGTTCACGCGCCCGGGTGGCAAAGTGACCCTTTGCGCGGACCCTGGTCCCGGCGAAGTCCGGTTTGCCGTGCAAGACACG
>Ga0081539_10007330_pt1 | contig 10118 bp, 8 predicted proteins | sample TabmetS4T2R2_FD_71023 | JGI IMG/M metagenome (GOLD analysis project Ga0081539, IMG submission 71023) | Tabebuia heterophylla rhizosphere microbial communities from the University of Puerto Rico - S4T2R2 | ecosystem: Host-associated > Plants > Roots > Rhizosphere ... | reverse complement strand
CCCGGCACACCTGCACCGCTTCCGACAGCCGGCTGACGCGTTCGCCGGGAACGGGAAAGTCGAGTCCGTAGCGGCGGTGTTCGTCGCCGTCCCATGCCGCGCCGATGCCCAACACCGCGCGGCCGCCGGAGACGACGTCGGTGGTGGTGATGCTCTTCGCCAGCACTCCGGGGTTGCGGATGGTGATCGGGCTCACCAGCGGACCGAGCCGCACGCGCTCGGTGGCGACGGCCAGCGCGCCGAGCAGCGTGAGCGCGTCGAAGATCGGTGTGGTCGGGCTCACGTCGTCGGCGACGTCGCCCACTGGACCCTGCACGAGGTGGTCTGGAAGCCAGAGGGTGTCGTAGGCGGTCGACTCGATCGCGGCGGCGATCTCGACGACCCGCGCGAACAACCGATCGGACGGAAGTCCGAAGGTGAAGACGTTGAAGATGATGCCGAAGCGGTCCTGGAGTGCGGTAGGTGCAGCGGTGGTCACGCCGGTACGGTAACCAAGCCCTGGTGAGGGCGTCCTCGGGAGGAACGGTCGCGATGTCGGAGTTCGCGGAGAAGTACGGGCCCTGGGCGGTGGTGGCCGGCGCGTCGGTGGGCATCGGCGCGGAGTTCTGTCGCCAGATCGCGGCCGAGGGCGTCAACGTGGTGCTCGTGTCGCGCCGCGCCGACAAGCTCGACGCGCTCGCAGAGGAGTTGCGTGGCGAACACGGCGTCGAGACGCGCGTCGCCGCTGCCGACCTCGCGGCGCCCGGTGCGGAGTCGGAGCTGTTCGCCGCCACCGCCGGGCTCGAGATCGGGTTGTTCGTCTACAACGCGGGCGCCGACACGCTCAACACCTACTTCTTGAACGTGCCGGCGGAGGAGTGGCACGCGATGGTGCGGCGCAACTGCGTGGTGCCGCTGCTCGCGTCGCACCACTACGGCGCCGAGATGGTGGCGCGCAACAGGGGCGGGATCTTGCTGGTCACGTCGGGCGCGGCCTGGGCCGGTGGCGGGCGCCTGACCACCTACGGCGGCACCAAGGCGTTCGATCTCGTGTTCGCGGAGGGTCTGTGGGCGGAGCTGCGCCGCGACGACGTCGACGTGCTGTCGCTCGTGGTCGGTGCCACCGACACGCCGTCGCTGCGCGCCAGCCTGGAGAAGTTCGGCGTGTCGATCGACGACCTGTCGCAGATGGCGGGCGTCGCCGACTCCGCCGACGTGGCGCGCGAAGGACTCTCGCACCTCTCCGACGGTCCCACGTGGCAGGTGGGCGTCGAAGACGGCGCCGGTCCGTCGCTGCTCGGCTCGTTGCCGCGCCGTCAGGCGGTGGAGCTCATCACGCAGGGTCACGACATGCTCTTCGGTGACGCGTGACAGTATCTCCCCAGGGACACGGGGGAGGGGCGTGCGATGGGCGAGAAGTACGACAGCTGTTACGACGAGGAACCGCTGTACTACGGCGGACCGCAGATGTTTGCCGCGCGCGTCGCGAGCCCGGTGGGGCCCGGGTTCCCGCCTGACGATCTGCCGCAGATGCTGGCCGGCGGTCCCGCGGGGCTGCAGCGGATCGCGGCGTACAGCGACCGCGCGTCGAACACCATGACCAGCCTGGCCAGTCAGATGACCCAGACCCTCCAGCAGGGCGCGGCCGGCGACACGAACGCGAAGCTGGCGGCCGGGCAGCAGGTCGTGTCCCAGCTGCAGAGCGGCACCGCCGACGTCCGCCAACAGATCGCGCAGGGGAACGTGACCCTGCAGATGGCCGACGCGTCAGGCGCGTTCCAACCCGGTGAGCTCGAAGGTGTGGCGCGTGACAGCGCGCGGAAGATCAAGCACGCCGCCAGTCAGCTCGATCCCGTCGACGACCTCATCCACACCGTGCTCACGATGGCAGAAGACCGCGCGCTCAATGCGATCGGCGACCAAGCCGAGGCTGCGGTCGGTGGGCTCGTGCAGTTCGCCAACACCACTGCGGCGCGGATCTCCAACGGCATCCTCCGACGCCAAGCCGGAGACGCGCCCGGCGGAAGCGGGCAGGTCGCGTAGGCGTCCCTCGAGAGCACGGCCGGGGTCACGGCCATGGATGCGGCATCACGGCTCGAGCGTGAGTTCGCGGCGCGCGTCGGCGGGCCGCGCGACGATCAGCCCGGCGCGCTCGTTGGCATCGAGCAGGAGTTCACCGTCCACACTCCAACCGCGGAGCGCGCCGACTTCCGGACCTTGCTGCGTGAATCAGGAGTCGTGGGATCGCAGCTCGATCCGAACGATCCGAACGCGTGGCGCACGCCGTCCGGCGTCGTGGTCACCGCCGATGGTCGCGAGGCCGAAGCCGCCACGCCGCCCGTCTCGGTGCAGCCCGGCTTCACCGGCGACGTGTCGGCGTGGGCGCGGGCGGCACGGCGAGAGGTCGAAGCGGTCCTGCTCGGCTCCCACTCGGTGCGTGGCTATTCGACGCACCTGAGCATCAGCGTCGACGACCGTCGCAACCCGCGGGTCGGCGCCCTGTACGCGCGCACGTTCGCTCCGGGCTTGATGCTCCTCGTCGATCGCGTCGATTCGCCCGGCCTCATCATCCGACCTCGTCCGGGACGGCTCGAGCTCTGCGGGGAGTTCGTGGACGGACCGTGGCTGCGCGCCGCCGCGGTCTACGCCGCGGGCAGCGTGCTCGCCTGCCATCAAGCGATCCGCAGCGACCGTGCGTTCGCGTCGTTGCCGCCCCAACTCGAGGTCGGCACGCGACCGGCGTCGACGCGCGCGGGATGGTGGGTGGACCGCGCCGCCTTCGGTGTGGATCTGCTCCAGGGCGGTCGTTCGGCGCGTCTCCGGCGCTGCGATGGACGCCGGGTTCGCGCCCAGGCGCATCTCGAAGCTGCGTGGCGCTGCGCGCGAACTGCGCTCGGCCCTCGGGTCGCGCCCGAGGATCTCGCCACGGCGGACGAGCTCGTCAACGGCGACGGTCCGCTTCCAAGTGAGACCGACGGGCTCGCGGTCGAGCGCAGGGAACCGGGTCCGCTCCCGCCGCCGTCACCGCTGGGCCAGGTGGGAATCGTGCGTGCTCGCGCCGGTTTCGTCGTCGAGGCGTTCGCGGCGACGTGGAAGTTGACGATCTTCCGGCTCCGCGCTCGCGATCGCGCGCGCGACGCGTACGCCGCGATTCCGCGCGCAGATCACGCCCGCTTCTTCGAACTGCTCGACGCGGGCGAGCTCGACGGGGTGATCGGCAGCTACCTGGCGCTCGCGCCCTCCGGGCGTCCGGTCGCGATGACGAACATGGGACCAGCGCTCGGCGACGTCGCGCCGTCGGCGGCGGCGATCGGCGATCGTGAGCTGGATCAGCGGCTGACGGCCACGCTGCCGTCGTCGACCGCACGCGCACTGAAGTACGGCGCGCCCATCGTCGGTCAGGTTCCGTTCGCGGAGCGACGCGGTTGTCTTCCAGGTACGAAGTGGTTGATCGCGGGTGGAGTCGCGATCGCGCTCGTGATCGCAGGAGTGGTCGTGGCCCTCTCAGGCGGTGGTGGTGAGAGCGGGTCCAAGCGCGCGGGCAGTGCCGCGGGGCCGTCCGGCGCGGCGTCGAACGGGGTGCGCTGCGGCAAGAACGCGACCGGCGCGGTCATCGAGTGGAGCGTGATCAGCACGTCGTGCGAGGTCGCGGCGCGCTATCCGTACGACGCGACCCCGTTCGAACAAGCAACCGTCGAGGGCACCGAGCCAACCGACACGCTGGTGTTCGGTTCGCCGTGCGCCATCCACGACGCCACCACCAAAGAGCTCGACGACAACAAGGACCCGACCAACGGCTTCGTCGGAAGATCGCTGATCGGGGTGCCCATCGCCGGGCTTCCGCCGGGCGCGCTGGTCGAAGTGGTGCTCACCGCGCCCGATGGCACGACCCTGCGCACCGGCCGCGCGATCGCCGACGGCCAGGGCTACGCCGCGGTGCTGGTTCCCATCAACGTGCCCCAGACGCACACGATCACCAGCGCGCGGTACTTCCCGGGCGGCAACGCATCGGGCGCGCCCGTCGCGATCGCACCGACCTCGATCTCGGCGGACGGATCGATCAAGGCCGCGCTCCCGGGGAACCGGTGCGACCGCGACGCCACACTCGACCTGGTCCAGCCGAACACGGGTGCGAACGACTCGAACGCAGCGGCCACGTCCGCAGTCACGACTGGCGCGTCAGCGTTCGCGCTGTTCGGCGCGTACGCGACGCCCGGCGCGACCCTCGACCTGCGCGGCCCGTGGACCGTCACGCCGGAGGACTCGTACTTCGGTGTGAAGGGCGGAAACGTCGAACTCGATGTGTGGGCTGGAACGAACCGCGGGACCGACCCCAAGGGTGAGGTGCCGGCGTTCGTTCGCTACTACAGCAGCGCCATCATCTACCCGACGACCGCGGGGACCGCGGAGGCATGGGATGCAGCGTTCCCCTGCGGTGCCGGGCAACTCGCCTGGACCGTCTGCGGCAAGGAGCGTCGCGCGTTCAGCGAACGGTCGTTGGTGAAGCTGGGTGCCGTGTTCGATCGACCGATACCGCTCATGCCCGCGAGCGACGCGAAGTACTCGTTCGCGGTCGGTGACCAGACCGTCGATCTCGTCGCGCACGGCGGAACGTGGACGATCTCCGGACTCGCCGATGCGCGCGCCGTGATCCGCAACAACGCGGTGTTCGTGGTCGCGCCCTTCAGCGAGGTGGGTTCGGGCGCGTACCGGATCTCGACGGCAGCCGGCAGCCGTCACGACGTGCAGCCACCGGCGAACCGAGAGCCGATTCCGATCGGGACGACGATCGCGGCGAACGGAGTTCCCGGGAAGGAAACCGCGGCTCAGTTCCTTGCCTCGCTCTCGACTGCACTGACCAACGGCGACGCGAAGTTCCTCCGCGAGCGACTGCACCCCGCGGTCATCGACCGCTACGGCGCCGCGCCGTGCGACGCGTTCGCGGCGAGCGCGCACGCGCCCGCAGACATCGTGCTGAACCAGCTCGGGCCGCCGAGCACCTACGCATGGCAGACCGACGGCCTGACCCGCGACGTGCCGGACACCAACACCGTGCCCGCAACGGAGAGCGGGAGGCCGGTGACCGTGCACATCGCGCTCGTCGAAGGAACGTGGCGTTGGTTCACCGACTGCGGCACGCCCGCGACCGACGCGCGTTGACGACGGTCGTACGATCGGACGTATGGGGACGAAGGCTCGGAGGGGTTCGTTCGTCGCGATCTGCGCACTCACCGCGATCGCGATCTTGATTGCGGGAGCGGCGCAGGCGACCGTCGGAGAGAAGAAGAAGCCAAAAGTCGTGCCGCTCGCCACCGCCGCGGCTTGGGTTGCCGTCGGCCCGGCGCTGGGGCTCGATCCCGATCAACCGGCGCCAGAGCAGTTCACCGATTCGACCGCGCCTCGCGTGCAACAGATCGCGGCCCTCATCACGGGTCTGTCCTTCAAGGGAGTCGGCTCGCAGACCTTCAGTCGAACGGCCGCCGATCCGAGCGACAGCTCGCGGCTGATCGGCAACTACATCGTCAAGGTGGTCGTCTTCAAGACAGCGGCCGACGCGAAGAAGTTCCGCGCTGCCGACACGAAGGAAGTCACCGACCGCGGCGCGCTGAAGAAGGTCGGCACCTACCGCGACGGTGACGTGCTCGACGACGGCCAGGGCCACATCAACGTGATGTACACGATCGGCAACGTCGTGGTCGACGTTCGCACCGGTGTCAGCGAAACGGGGGCGGGCACTGGGGTGACCGACGCGAAGAACGTCGCCGCGGCCATCCTCGCCAACTCGAAGAAGAGCAGCTGACGACGGCTCAGCACAGAGTCCGATCAGAGCAGGTGCCGCTCGATCTCGACGGCCGCCCAGGTCACGACACCAACTGCGGCACACATCGATATCGCGAGCAGAAAGTCGATCATCGTGGCTCCTTTGCCATGAGTCGAAGGTTCCTGCCCGAGCGGGCTCTACCCAGGGCCATGCGCTTCCAGTCGCGCGAGTGACGCACGTCAACGTCGCGACGATGGGTGATTGTCCATCGATCCATTGGGGTAGGCCGCGTGAGCGTGGCGAAGTCCGTCGTCGTGTGTCGCAAGTGCAAGTACCACGGTTGTCTGACCGAGTTGCTCGAGGCACGCGGCGACGTGTCGATCCAGCACGTGAAGTGCCAGAAGATCTGCCATGGCCCGGTCGTGGGGCTGCCGGTCGCGGGACGAATGGAGTGGTTCGAGCGCGTCAGGAGCCTCAAGGAGCTCGCCGCGCTCGTGCGTCTGGCGAAGAAGGCGCACCCGGACTCGATCCCGAAGCCGCTGCGCAAGCGGCGAGTGAAGGCGTACGCGGGACGGGCCCCGCGCGAGTGATGACGTGTCTTCGACGGCAGCATTGGGCACGCTGCAGTCATGCCAGCCTCGCAACGCACCAAAGAACCGGTTCGAACGTGCGCGCACGACCGGTGCGACACGATCCTCAGCCGGTACAACAAGACCGAGTTGTGCGGGGTTCACGAGCCCTTGCGGACGCTGCCCGCAACCCGCCAGTCGGGGGGATAGCCCGGACGGACCTCGCGGCGTCGAGACGTCGAGACGCCTGACCCCGGACATCCGTTGGCGCCCCCGGCAGGATTCGAACCTGCGACGCACGGTTTAGGAAACCGACGCTCTATCCCCTGAGCTACGGGGGCGTGCCGGCGCGGAGTGCTGGCGGAAAGCCGGCGCCGGATCACCGAGGATAGGGGAGTCGGGCTCCGAGGCCTGTTGATACCGCGCTGCCTTTCTCGGAGCAGTTTCGAGTGTGCCAGGGCACGCGTCAGCGCACGGTGCGGAAGAAGCCGCGGACCTCGTCGACGAAGATCTGCGGTTGTTCGAACGCGGCGAAGTGACCGCCGCGTGAAGGTGCGCCGAACCAACGCAGGTCGGTGAAGCGAGTCCGGGCCCAGCGCTCCGAGACGCCGAGGATCTCCTTTGGGAACGACGAAACACCCGACGGGCAATCGATCGGATTCATGTCGACCGACTTGAAGCTCTCCCAATAGAGGCGCGCCGACGACGCGGCCGTGGCCGTGAACCAGTAGAGCGAGATGTTGTCGAGCATGTGGTCCTTGGTGAGCGCCTGCTCGGGATGACCGTCGTTGTCGGTCCACGCCCAGAACTTCTCCAAGATCCAGGCGCACTGCCCGGCCGGGGAGTCGGTGAGCCCGTAGCCGAGGGTCTGGGGACGAGTCGACTGCTCGGCCGAGTACCCCATGCCCCATTGCGCGTGCTCGCCGACGCGCGCGAGCGCGGCGGTCTCCCGATCGGTGAGATCGGTCATGTCGCACTCGGCGAAGTTCACGACCGGCATGTTCACGTGGATCCCGGTGAGGTTCGCGGCACGCTGCTGCCCGATGCTGGTGGTCACCATCGCGCCCCAGTCGCCTCCCTGGGCGCCGTACCGCGCGTAGCCGAGGTCGTGCATGAGCGTGTCCCAGGCGCGGGCGATGCGCGGCACGTTCCATCCCGGCGTCGTCGGCTTGTCGCTGTAGGCGTAACCGGGCAGCGACGGCACCACCACATGGAAGGCGTCGGCCGGGTCGTCGGGATCGGCCAGTGCCTCCACCACCTCGAGGAACTCGACGAAGGTGCCGGGCCAGCCGTGCGTCAGTACGAGCGGCATGGCGTCGGGGTGACGCGACGGCTGGTGCAGGTAGTGGATGCCGAGACCGTCCACCTCTCGACGGAACTGGGGGAACCGGTTGAGACGGGCTTGCGCGGCGGCGAAGTCGTAGCCGTCGGCCCAGTAGTCGCACACCTCGCGCTGGTAGGCGACGGGCACACCCTGCGACCAGTCGTCCACCGTCTCCGGTTCGGGCCAGCGCGTGCGCGCGAGACGCTCGCGAAGGTCGGCGATCGCCGCGTCCGACCACTCGATGATGAAGGGTTCCGCCTGGCTCACGCCTCGTCCTCCTCATGAAGCTGATCCGCTGCGTCGGCAAACGTAGGGCTTGGCGTTGCCATCGGCGACCGATTCGATGAGAGAGTTGCCGACGTGGAACAGCTGAACGGCAAGGTGGCAGTGATCACTGGTGGGGGCAGCGGGATCGGGCTCGCGCTTGCCCGCCAGCTCGGTGCGGAGGGATGCCGACTCTCGCTCGCCGACATCGACGCCAGCGCACTCGAACGAGCGCGATCGAGCCTGACCACCGACGGTTACGAGGTGATCACGACGATCGCCGACGTCGGCAAGCTCGACGACGTGGAGCGGTTCGCGGCGACCACGGTGGAGGAGTTCGGCGCCGTCGATGTCGTCGTGAACAACGCAGGCGTCATCGCATGGAACCCGATCGACACGTTGTCGATCGACGACTGGCGCTGGGTGATCGACGTCAACGTCTGGGGTGTGATCCACGGCGTCCACACGTTCCTGCCGATCCTCGAACGGCAGGGCACCGAGGCCCATCTCGTGAACGTGTCGTCGGTCGGCGGCGTGTTGGCGGACACGCCGTTCATGGCCACGTATTCGGCGACGAAGGGCGCGGTGATCGGTCTGTCGCTGACGCTGGCCAGCGAGCTGCAACTCAAGGGACTCCCGATCGGCGTCTCGGTCCTCTGCCCGAGCGCGACGCGCGACTCGCACGCGCACTTCGCCGAACGGAACCGCCCGGCCTCGTTGGCACCGGTGGAGCACACGGTGGAAGCGCAAGCGCTCCTCGACATGATCACGGGGTTGGTCGAGAACGGTCAACCGATCGAGACGCTCGCCCGACGGGTGGTCGACGGCATCCGCCGCAACGACCTCTGGATCTTCCCCAATCCGGAAGCCGAGCCGATGCTGGAGCCTCGGCTGACCAAGCTCGGCGAGGTGCTCCGCGCCGCCGGCGCGCAGTCGATCTCCGACTGAGCGCGGCGCGGCGGGCGGCTCAGATCTGGTTGAGGACGTTCGTCAAGTCGTCGGCTTCCCAGAACGGCGAGTTGACCGAGTCGGGCACCGCGTCGAGACGCGTGTGCACCGCGGCGGCCGGTGGCCCGATGCGCGCCGCCAGGGGCGTGAGTGCGTCGAGGTCGAACTTGTACACCTCGGCGGCAGTGCCCGCGAGGAGCACGCGGATCGTCGCGTCGTCGACGTCGGCGAAGTTCGCGCGCAGGCCGTCGACGGTGTGTCCGGTCGCGCCTTCGGGATGCGGGAAGTCGTGACCCCACATGATGCGCTCGACCCCGAGCACGTTGATCCAGTGCACCTCGTACGGCGAGAGGATGCTGGCGCCGAGGTAGCAGTTCCGCTGGAAGTACTCGAACGGTGTGAGCTCGAGCGCGTCGGTGGTCGCGGTCCCGAAGACCGCGGAGAAGTTCAGCTGGCGCGGATCGTGCGCATGACGCCGCTGCACGACGCGCAGCTGGCGCGTCATCCGTTCGAGGTCTTCGACGACCCAGCGCAGCCCCGGCATCTCCGTCCAGACGACGGTCAGCTCGGGATGGCGGTCGAACACACCGCCGACGATGAGGTGGCTCATCGTGAGGCGGGTCCACAGCTCGTGGTCGACGTAGCGCACCGCGGTGGCCACTTCTTGTCCGGGACTGGCGTCGGGGCTGCCCGATCCCTGGTGCTGGTGCACCGGCAAGCGCAGCTCGGCGGCGGTGCGCCACAGCGGGTCGTAGCGCTCGTGGTAGTAGGGCTCGACGGTGTGGTTGGGAGGCACGGCCGGCAGCATCACGCCGCCGATGACCGCGTGCCCGGCGGCCCAGTGCATCTCGGCCACTGCGGCGTCGACGTCGTTGGGCAGGAGTTGGATGAGCCCGCGCATGCGGCTCGGCGCGTGACCGCAGAAGTCGACCAGCCATCGGTTGTGCGCTTGCAGCCCTGCCCATCGGTGTTCGAAGTCGGCGCGCTCGCGCGGGACGCCGCTGAGGTGGGCGAGGATGTCGTAGAAAGGCGGCAAGGTGTTGGGGAAGATCACCTCGCCGGTCACGCCCTCGTCGTCGAGCGCGCGCATGCGCGCGTGCGCATCCCAGTTGCGATCGTCGGTGATGTCGAACCACGGCATCGTGATCTGCGCGAGCCAGGCATCGAAGTCGTCGTGCCACTTCGTGGGGAGATACTCGCGGTAGTCGTGTGCGAGCGCGCCGGCGTGCGCATCCGACGAGATGATCATCAATCGGTCGATCGTGTCCCACGC
>Ga0081539_10007329_pt1 | contig 10118 bp, 11 predicted proteins | sample TabmetS4T2R2_FD_71023 | JGI IMG/M metagenome (GOLD analysis project Ga0081539, IMG submission 71023) | Tabebuia heterophylla rhizosphere microbial communities from the University of Puerto Rico - S4T2R2 | ecosystem: Host-associated > Plants > Roots > Rhizosphere ... | reverse complement strand
GGCGGATCGCGCGTCTCTCCCCCCATTGCCCCCCGACCCGCGCCCGCCCCCGCCCCCCTCAGGCGCCCGCGGGGACGCGCGCGGTCCGGAAGAACTTAGCCACGAAACCCGTTCACGATGGGATAGCGCCGCTCGCGGCTGATGATGCGCGAGGTGATCTTCACCCCGGGCGGCGCCTGGCGCCGTTTGTACTCCGCGCCTTCGAGCAGGCGCCATACCTTGTTGACCGTCGCGAGGTCGTGGCCTTCGGCGGCCAGCTCCTCGGCCGACAGGTCGCGCTCGATCAGGCCCTTCAGGATGGCGTCGAGCACGGGGTACGGCGGCAGCGAATCGGAATCCTTCTGGTCGGGCCTGAGCTCGGCCGACGGCGGCTTGGTGATGATGCGCTCGGGGATCACCTGGCCGTTGCGGCCGAGCGCGCCCTCGGGCAGGTGCGCGTTGCGCCAGCGGCAGAGCTCGAACACGGTCGTCTTGTAGACGTCCTTCAGGACGTTGTAGCCGCCGCACATGTCGCCGTAGAGCGTGGCGTAGCCCACCGCCATCTCCGACTTGTTGCCCGTCGTCACCACCATGCCGCCGAGCTTGTTGGACACCGCCATCAGCACGACGGCGCGGGCGCGGCTCTGGATGTTCTCCTCGGTGACGTCCTCCTTGCGGTTGCCGAACAACGGCACCGTCATGCCGCGGAACGCCTCCATCGCGGGTTCTATGCCGACGATGTCGTAGCGCACGCCGATCGCCTCGGCGCAGGCCTTGGCGTCCTCCAGCGAATGCGCGCTGGTGTAGGGCGAGGGCATCATCAGCGTGTGCACGCGGTCCGGTCCCAGCGCATCGGCGGCGACGGCCGCGGTCAGCGCCGAATCGACCCCGCCCGACAAGCCGATCACGACCGACGGGAAGCCGGTCTTGTTCACGTAATCGCGCAGGCCGAGCATCATCGCCTGGTAGATCGATTCGCTGTCGCTGAGCTCGGGCGCGATCGGCCCGGGCTGGCAGTCCCAGCCGCCACCGTTGCGGCGGAATTCCAGCGTCGCGACCTGCTCGCGGAACGACGCGAGCTTCGCCTTCAGCGACCGGTCGGCGCCCAACGCGAACGAGCCGCCGTCATAGATCACCTCGTCCTGGCCGCCGACCTGGTTGAGATAGACCAGCGGCAGGCCGCTCTCGACCACGCGGCTGACAGCGTGCTGCACGCGCACGTCGGTCTTGCCGACCTCGTAGGGCGAGGCGTTGGGCACCAGCAGGATCTCGCCGCCGGTCTCGGAGATGCATTCGACGACGTCGGGCGTCCAGACGTCCTCGCAGATCGGCACGCCGATGCGCACGCCCCGCACCACCAGCGGCCCCGGCATCGGCCCGGGCGCGAAGACGCGCTTGTCGTCGAACACGCCGTAGTTCGGCAGGTCGACCTTGTAGCGCTTGCCTATGATCTCGCCTTTGTCGAGGCAGATGATGGCGTTGTAGAGCTTGCCGTCCTCGTGCCACGGCGTGGCGATGAACAGCGCCGGCCCGCCGTCCCTGGTGTCGGCGCGCAGTTCCTCGACCGCCTCATGGCAGCGCTTCACGAACGAAGGCTTCAGCACCAGGTCCTCGGGAAAATAGCCCGCGAGGACCAGCTCGGCCGTCAGCACGAGGTCGGCGCCTTGCCCTGCCGCCTCTGCCCGCGCGGCGCGGACCTTGGCGAGATTGCCTGCGACGTCGCCGACCTTCGGGTTGAGCTGGGCGAGCGCGACCTTGAGCGTCTGCATCATCCTATTATGCTATTTTTGAGCATAACCAGTCAAGGCTGCCCGGGCTGCACTAGAAGTGCCAGGCGCCGCGCAGGCCGGCGGCCTGGCTCAGGTAGGAATAGCCCGTGGTCAGGGTGTATTCCGCCTTCAGCTCGACGCTGCTGCTGCGATAGAGCTGCAAACCGGCTTCGACATTGGCCAACACGGTGGGATTGTTCACGGACGCCTGGAAGCCGCCCAGTGTCGCCAGGGGACCGGCGAACTGCGCGTTGACGGTGGATGTGTTGTCCGGCTGGAAACTTGCGCCGACGGCCGCATAGGGCCGCAGGATCATGCGCGTGCTCGGGATGTCGTAGCGCCCGCCAACTTCTACCGTCGGCGTGGCGACGAAGCTGGTCTTGGCGAAGTCGCTCACGGACAGAAGCGTCGTGCCCTGCGACACAACCTGAAAGCCCGGCATGCAGCGATGGACCAGGTCGAGATCGAGGCGCGGCCGCACATACCAGCCCGTGAAGGCGAAATCGTAGGCGCCGCGCACGCGCAGGCCGCCGCCGTAGGCGTTGGAGGTGACATCGCCCAGTTGGAGGCTCGGGATGCCGCTGGTCTGGGTCGAGTTGGCGGTGAAGGCGGCCGCGGCGGCGAACAGCCAGGGGCCCGCCGTGCGCTTCAACGAGAGGCTGGCATCGAAGGTCTGGCTGCGGCTGGTTATGCCGAAGCTCTGCGTTGTCTGGTTTCCCGCGCCGATCGCGCCGCCCAGGAACCATTCCGGCGCGATCTCGGCTTGTCCGCCGGCGCGGTAAGTGCCGCCCTGCGCCGAGCTTCCCGACTGCTCGGTCCAGCGGGGGCCGGCCTTCGCCCAGACGCAGCGATCCTCACCGAGCAACGTGCCCTCTCCGACGAACACCGGACAGCTCAACGACGCCGACAACGGGGCGCTGCTTCCGCTCATCGTTGTTGAAGACCCCACGTCCAGTACCGACGGAAGGAACAGAAGTGCCGCCGCTGCCGCCGCGAGGGCGATTGGCGTGCCAATGGGGGTTTGTGTCGGATTGTCCTTGTGTGACTTGAACTTGAGGATGGCGTCGACGGCGAAGCCGAGGCCGTCGAGATACGCTGCCGCCGTTATCAGCTTTGTCAGTGAATCGAACGTCTCCTGCACCTGCCCAGCAATCTCCTGAGCAGACGCCGTGCGTCCACTTCCGGGAGACAGGACAAGCAATATCGCGAGGGTGAGTCGCGCGAGCCCGATCCTGAGACGGTGCGGCATCGTTACTTCGCGGCACCGAAGAACTGGTAGAGCGCGTAGTAGCGGATGCGGGCCTGCTCGCCCTTGTGGGCGGCATCGCAGCCCGCGGCCGGCGCCGAGCCGCCCTTGGTGTCGAGGCGCCGGATGAAGGCCGTATTGGCCGGCATGCCGGAGCCTTCATGGCTCTTGGCCGTGAGCAGCAGCCAGGGAATGGCGCCGCTTGCCGGCGCGTCGGCGCGGCCGGCGACTTCGCCGACCACGCTGCCATCGGCAAACTTCCAGGTAGGTCCCGCGAAGTGCGTGCCGATCTGGCGGCCCTGCTTGTCGAACAGATTGGCTTCTGGCGCCTTGAACACCCAGGCGAAGCCCTGATCCTTGGGTTCGCAGGTGTAGATCTGCACGCCGTCGGCATCGACCGCCAGCAGCAGCGGCGCGCCCTTGGGCGCCGGCACCAGCTCGTCGGCCGCAGAGGCGACACTCGACGCCAAAAGCGTTGCGATCAGGCAGCAGGCGATCCTTCGCATGGCATTCTCCCTATTTCGCAGCCACCACCTCGACCTCGACCAGCATGCCGGGATCGGCCAGGCCCTGCACGATCAGCAGGGTCGAGGCGGGAAACGGCGCGTTGGGGAAGTAGCGGTCGCGGGTCGCGCGGTACGGCGCGATGAAGCGGCTGTCGGTCAGGAAGACGTTGACCTTGACGATGTCTGAAAGGCCCATGCCGGCGCTCTTCAGCACCTGGATGATGTTCTTCCAGACCTGGTCGACCTGCTTTTCGATGCCGGCCTGCAGCTTGCCCTTGGAATCGGTGCCGACCTGGCCCGAGACATAGAACAGGCGCGCACCCTGCGGCACCTCGGCGCCGAGGCTGTAGTTGCCGGCCAGCGAGACGGACTTGGGATTGTGAAACTTGATGGCCATTGTGGGCTCCCCCATGTAAGGAGGCGCACGGTTTCAGGTCGGACAGGATGACGTCAAGCGCCAAGGCAATACATATCGTCGGGGGCGGGCTCGCCGGCTCCGAAGCGGCGTGGCAGATCGCGTCGGCCGGCGTGCCCGTGGTGTTGCACGAGATGCGGCCGGTGCGCGGCACCGAGGCGCATCTCACCGACAGCCTGGCCGAGCTGGTCTGCTCCAACTCCTTCCGCTCCGACGACGCCAACAACAACGCCGTCGGCCTGCTGCACGAGGAGATGCGGCGCGCGGGTTCGCTGATCATGCGCGCGGCCGATGCGCACAAGCTGCCGGCCGGCGGCGCGCTCGCCGTCGACCGTCATGGGTTCTCGGCCGCCGTGCAGCAGGCGCTGCTCGGCCATCCGCTGGTCGAGCTCCAGCGCGAGGAAGTGGCGGGCCTGCCGCCCGCCGACTGGGACAGCGTGATCGTCGCCACGGGGCCCCTCACCTCGCCGGCGCTGGCCGAGGCGATCCGCAGGCTGAGCGGCGAGGAGTCCCTCGCCTTCTTCGACGCCATCGCCCCGATCGTCCATGCCGACAGCATCGACCGCGCGATCGCCTGGAAGCAGTCGCGTTACGACAAGGGCGGCCCAGCCGGCGACGGCGCCGATTATCTCAACTGCCCGCTGAACAAGGAGGAGTACGAAGCCTTCGTCGCGGGCCTGCTCAGCGCCGACAAGACCGAGTTCAAGGAGTGGGAGGCGAACACGCCCTACTTCGACGGCTGCCTGCCGATCGAGGTGATGGCTGCACGCGGGCCCGACACGCTGCGCTGGGGTCCGATGAAGCCGGTCGGCCTGCGCGACCCACGCACCGGGCGCCGGCCGTGGGCCGTGGTGCAGCTTCGCCAGGACAACGCGCTCGGCACGCTGTGGAACATCGTGGGCTTCCAGACCAAGCTCAGGCACGGCGAGCAGACGCGGTTGTTCCGCACCATCCCCGGCCTGCAAAACGCCGAGTTCGCGCGCCTGGGCGGGCTGCATCGCAATACCTTCCTCAACAGTCCGCGCCTGCTCGACGCCACGCTGCGCCTCAAGGCCATGCCGCGCCTGCGTTTCGCCGGCCAGATCACGGGCTGCGAGGGTTATGTCGAAAGCGCCGCCGTCGGCCTTCTGACCGGCCGGTTCGCCGCCGCCGAGCGGCTCGGCCTGGCGCCGGCGACCCCGCCCGCAACGACAGCGATGGGCGCTCTGCTGAGCCATATCACCGGTGGCGCGGACGCCACGACCTTCCAGCCGATGAACGTGAACTTCGGCCTGTTCCCGCCGATCGAGGGAACCCTGCGCGGCAAGGAGCGCAAGCTGGCCCTTAGTGCACGCGCCCTGCGCGATGTCGACCGCTGGCTCGCGCCGACTCCGCTTGCAGCCGAGTAGTAGAGCCACCCGCTGTCACCCCGAGCGCAGCGAGGGGCCTTTAAGGCCGCAGGAAAGGTCCCTCGCTGCGCTCGGGATGACAGCGGCCCTGTGTCGGACATCGCATGTCCGCAACGTTTGGTAACCAAACGTCATTTCCATCCGAGACTCGATTGCGGTTTGATGTCATCGGCGTCATTCGGCGGAGAGTGATTTGCAGAGCACGGTTGACCTGATTGCCGACAATGCGGAGCGCGTGTCCCTGCAGCTGGACGTGATGCGTGAGATCCGCCAACAGCTTCTGCCCTACCAGGTCGGCGACAAACCGATCACGGGCACGACGGTCATTTCCGATGGTTCGACCATCGATTCGCTGACGCTCATGGACATGATCATGGCGCTCGAGGACCGGTTCGGCGTCGCCCTCCCCATCAACATGATCGCTGAAATCCGCACCGTGGATCAGCTGGCAGACACGATCCTGACGCTGTGCACCCGGGCCTGATGGCCCCATGAGATAAGCTCGCGCGTCAACCGGCAAAACTCTGGCATCTTGGCGAAGGCTGTCATCCCGAGCGTAGCGAGGGACCTTTGAGGCCGTGAGCAAAGGTCCCTCGCTTCGCTCGGGATGACAGCGATGTTGTCTCTACGCGAGTACCCAATGAGCCCCGTCGAGCGCCGGCAGATGATGCTGGCCGGGCCGATCGTGCCCACCATTCTCGCCCTCGCCCTGCCCAATGTGCTGAACGTGGCCATGCAGAGCCTGGTCAGCATTTCCGACGGCTGGTTCATAGGGCAGCTCGGCATTGTCGATCTTGCCGCCCTGGCGCTGGTGTTCCCGACGCAAATGGCGCTCGGCATGATGTCGGCCGGCGCCATGGGTGGCGGCATCTCTTCCTCGGTGGCACGCGCGCTCGGGGCCGGCAACCGCGCCGCCGCCGAGGCGGCGGCCGCCCATGCGCTGGCCATCGCGCTCGGCATGTCGGTGCTGTTCGCCGTCGTCTTCGTGGGCTTCGGCCGCTCCATCTACGGCGCGCTGGGCGGCAGCGGCGCTGCCCTCGACCGCGCCGAAGCCTTCGCGACCGTTCTCTTCCTCGGCTGTGCCGCCCACTGGGTCGCCAACTCCATGGCGTCGGTGCTGCGCGGCACCGGCGACATGAAGACTCCGGGCTACGCGCTGGTCGCGACCGCGGCGCTGCAGATCCCGCTCACCGGTGCACTCACGCTGGGCTGGTTCGGCCTGCCCGCGCTCGGCATCCGTGGCCCCGCACTCGCTGCCGTGATCTCCTTCGCCCTCGCCGCCGTCTGGATGCTGAGCAAGCTCGTCGGACCAAGGGCAGCCTTGCGCCTGCACTGGCCGGCCGGCGGCTTCAACTGGGTGGCCTTCCGCGACATCCTGAAGGTCGGCCTGATCGCCTGCCTGGTCGTGATCCTGACCAACGGCACCGTGCTGGTCGTCACCGGCCTCATCGGCCGCGAAGGCGACGGCGCCATCGCCGGCTACGGCATCGGCAGCCGCCTGGAATACATGCTGATCCCCATCAGCTTCGGCATCGGCGCGACGCTGACCGCCCTGGTCGGCACCAACATCGGCGCCCGCCAGTACGCCCGCGCCCAGCGGCTCGCCTGGACGGGCGCCGCGATGGCGGGCGGCATCGCCGCGGTGATCGGCATTGTCGTGGCCGTCTGGCCCGACCTCTGGCTCGGCCTGTTCACCGCCGACCGCGGAGCCTTGGCCGCCGGCCGCCACTATCTCAGCATCGTCGGCCCGGCCTACGGCTTCTTCGGTCTCGCCATGGCGCTCTACTTCGCCTCGCAGGGCACCGGCGAGATGGTCTGGCCGGTGGCGGCCAACCTCACCCGCATCACCATCGCCGCCGGCGGCAGCCTTCTGGCCCTCGACCAGTTCGGCTGGGGCGTGTCGGGCCTCTATGCCTGCGTCGCCGTCGGCATCGTGGCCTTCTCGGCGCTGCTCGCCTTCTCGACCACCCGGCGGGCCTGGACGGGCGCCTGAATCGGGGCGACAAGGCCCGCATGAAGAAGGTTTTCGTCATCGGCATCGGCGTCGGCGATCCCGACCAGCTCACGGTCCAGGCCGTGCAGGCGCTGAACCGCGTCGACGTCTTCTTCGTCATGGACAAGGGGCCGGCCAAGGCCAAGCTGCGCGCGCTGCGCGAAGAGATCCTGCGACGCCACGCCAAGGATCGGGCCTATCGCATCGCCGAGGCCCCCAGCCCGCCGCGCGATTCGGCACCCGGCGATTACCGGGCCTGCGTCGATGAGCTGAACCAGGCCAAGCAGGCCGTGTTCGAGAAGCTGATCGGCCAGGTGAATGACGGCGAGACCGGCGCCTTCCTCGTCTGGGGCGATCCCATGCTCTACGACAGCACCATCCGCAATCTCGATGCGCTGAAGGAAGCCGGCGTCACCTTCGACTACGAAGTGATTCCTGGCATCACCGCCATCCAGGCGCTGGCGGCAGCGCACAGGATCCCGCTCAACCGCATTGCCGAGGCCGTGACGATCACGACCGGCCGCAAGCTAGCGAATGGCTTCCCGCCGGGCGTCAACAGTGTCGTCGTGCTGCTTGACGGCGAGGATACGTTCAGGCGCTTCGTCGATCAGGACATGGACATCTTCTGGGGCGCCTATCTCGGCACGCCCGACGAGATCCTGATCGCCGGCAAGGTCAAGGACGTGGCCGACGAAATCCATCGTCGCCGCAGCGAGGCACGCCGCGCCAACGGATGGATCATGGACACCTATCTGTTGCGCCGCGCGACTACGCCATCTTCTCGATGATCGCCTTCATGTCGCCCGCCGAGAACAACCGCAGCGTCTGGGTGCGGATGTTGCCCAGCGCACCGGCGCTCAAGGCCAGCGACGTCACGGCAAGGTCGTCCGGCGCCTCGAGAATGGTGACGACGTCATACTGGCCTTGCGCCCAGTAGACCTCCTTGACCGACACCCCGCATTTCCTGGCCATCTCCTTGAACGCCTCGGCCCGCTTGGGCGAGTCCTTGGCGTTGCGGACTCCCTGTTCGGTGAAGCTTCCCAGCACGCAATAGGTCGCCATCGTTATCCTCCCTCGATCGATTGGGAACGGACTTGACGCATGACACGCGCTCGCGACCGCTGAGGCAGTCGCTCCGCAATTATCCGCCGATCGGACGCGGCGCGACAGGCCTCTAACGGCCCTTGTCGGCCGTCGTGACCTCCGGATCGGTGCCGTGGGCACGAAGGCAGCCGCGCACGATCGGCGCGCAGACCCCCTCCCTGCCGACGAAGTCGTCGTTGTCGCCGGTGTAGTTCAGTTCGGCGACCTTGCCGTCGACGACTCGGACGATCGCGTGACAGTAGGATCCGCTTTTCCCGATCTTGAACCCTCCGCCGACCACCGGAACGCTGACTTCTACGCCGCCGGTATTCTCGTTCTTGAGCTCGTAGGACAAGAGCTCGGTGCGCTCGTCGAGGCGCTTCGTGCGGCTCGGAATGCCGGCACAGGACTGGAAGGTATCGGCGTTCATGCCGAGGACGGCACGGCGACCGTCCGTGGCGACACTATGGCCCGTGGCGCAGGCGCCAACCAGGAACGCAAGCAACAAAACCATCACGCTACGCGACATGACCACTCCATCAACGCTTGAAGGTCCGTGGCAAAATAAGAAATGCGTCTGATCAGTCGAGGGGGTGGGCCTGTGATCAATCACCCCAGACGCAACAGCGGTATCGCCGTCGCTGCCAGCAGCACGGCGAGAATGCGCGTGCTGGTGAACGGCTCCTTCAGCCAGACGACGGCGATCAGGATGGCGAACACGGCGCTGGTGTCGCGCAACGCGGCGGCCGGCGCGATCGGGGCGTGGCCCCACACCCAGAGGATCAGCAGATAGGAGGCGACGGAGGCTGCGGCGGCCGGCACGGCGACAGACCACTGGCCCTCGAGCTGCATCCACGGCGCACCGTTGCGGCGCTGGCGCCAGCACATCGCCGCCGCGTTGGTGACCGAGACGACGAAGCCGTAGGCCCACGGCGAGCCCGAAGCGCGCACGCCCTGTGCGTCACAGAGGATGTAGCCGGCCGCACCGACGCCTGCAGCGAAGATCCAGGCCAAGGCCCGCAGCGGCACGCCGCGGTCGCGCGCGGTGTCCCAGGCGATCAAGGCGAGCGACAGGGCGATGACGGCGATACCGCCGAGCGCCGAGGGACTGGGCCAGCCGCCGGCGAACATGGCCACCAGCGGCACGACCAGGACGACCGCAATGGCACGGGCGACGGGATAGACCAGGCCGAAACCGCCGAGCTCGTAGCCGCGCAGCAATGCCGAAACGGTGACGACGTTCAAAAGGGTCGAGGCGGCGATCCACGGCCATGCGGCCAGCGGCGGCAAACCGGACCACAGGAGGCCAGGCAGCACGAACAGGGCGCTCAGCAGCATCTGCGCCGTCATGGCCCGCGGCGGATCGCGGCTCGCCTTCACCGCGGCATTCCAGCCGGCATGGAGGACGGCGCTCGCGAGCGCGGCAGCGACGTCGACGGCGTCCATTACGGCCGATGGTCGATGATGACGGCATAGCGGACGGGCTTGGCCGTCCGGTTGCGGAAGGTGATCGGCTGGTCGAGCACCATGGCGAGGCAATCGCCGGTGCCGAGCTCGTGGCGGGCCTTGCCCAGCGTCACCTCGAGCGTCCCCTGCAGCACCCAGATCTGCTGGTGGGTGACGCCCGGGCGCGCGCCGGTCTCGTAGGCCACGCGCGCGCCGGCAGGAAAGACGACCCCGACGACCTGCACGGACCACGGAAAGCCGGGAGGCGAGACGTTGCGCCGGACGTAGCCCGA
>Ga0081539_10007328_pt1 | contig 10119 bp, 9 predicted proteins | sample TabmetS4T2R2_FD_71023 | JGI IMG/M metagenome (GOLD analysis project Ga0081539, IMG submission 71023) | Tabebuia heterophylla rhizosphere microbial communities from the University of Puerto Rico - S4T2R2 | ecosystem: Host-associated > Plants > Roots > Rhizosphere ... | reverse complement strand
GCCCTTCACCTTGCCGGAGTCGACGAGGTCCTTGCGCACCATGAGCGGCAGATAGCCGTAGCCCGGCGGCATGGAGCCCTTATCGGCGACCATTCGCACGTCGAGACCACGCGCCACGGCGTTGTAGAAGCCCGCTGCAGGGGATCCGGCTCCGACCTCAAGCTGACCCGTGCCAAGTGGCGCGATCATCTTCGCGGCCGAATCGAACGACGTGAACTCGACGTCGAGGCCCTCGGCCTTGAAATAGCCCTTGGCGGCCGCGATGAACAGCGGCGCGTCGCTGCTGCTGTTGGTGGTGCCGACGCGCACCGGCGCTGCGAATGCGGCACCTGCGCCAGCTATGGCGAGCGCGAGCACGGCAACGCACGCGCGCAGCATGGACGACGACTTCATGGCTCTTCCTCCAGGAAACAGATGCTCGAATTGTTGGTTGAACGTGTCAGATGCTCACCGGGCTCGTATCCGGCCGCGCGATCAGGGCCTCGCGCGCTCCCTCCTTGAATGCGACGTCGTGGGGCAACAGCAGCGATGCCGAGCGCACGCGCTGTGCCTCGGGGTCCGCACCCGGCGGAACGGGCTGTCGCTCGAGATTGCGCGCGGCCTTCATCAATCGATGCCGCGCCATGATGATGCCATTGTCGGTCGACACGAGGTTCTCTTTGGTGCGGTCCTGGATGGGACCCATGCTCTCCTGCACCGATGCGTCCTGCATGCTGATGCCCTTGACGCCGCTGAAGCTCCTGCGCTCCTTTTGCGCACCGCGGTCGATCAGGTAATCGTTGTCCTTGTTCGCGAGCGAGCGGAAGGTGCCCGGGACGAGCTCGCAGTGGATGCCCTTGCCTTCGCGCATCGGGCCGAGCTCCTCGTCGGACAGCGGCCGCGTCGGATGCCAGTTCATGCTGAAGGCCCAGCAGGTCTCGTCGTCGATCGGCACCCACGCGTGTCCACCCAGGGATGCGGTGCCGAATGGCGGGATGATCGTGTACCACGGCATGATCCATTGCGTGATGCGCCAGTAGTAGCTGTCGCTCTCGCCCTTGCGGCGCGCGCCGATCAGCAAGCCACCCGGGGATTCGACCACCTCGAATTTCGGGCTCTTGTCGGAGAGGTAGCGCGCCGAGCGCTCGTTGCCGAGCCAGGCGTCGTGATGCAGATCGTACTGGTGCAGAAAGGAGACGTGCGAGGAATCGATGCCGCCCTCCATCGCCTGCAGCCAATTGCATTCCTGCAGGCGCTTGGAAATGAAACGGTGCGTCTCCGGCAGCGTCGCCCATTCGAGCTCCGGCAGTGGCGGCTTCGTCTCCGGCGGGCCCATGTACGTCCAGACGATCCCGCCGCGCTCGATGCATGGATACGACGTGAGCTTGATCTTGGCGCAGAACCCGCTCTCCGCGGGCTCCGAGGGCACCTCGACGCACTGCCCGTTCACGTCGTACTTCCAGCCGTGGTACGGACAGCGCAAGCCGCATTCCTCGTTGCGCCCGAACCACAGCGACACGCCGCGATGTGCGCAGAACTCGTCGATGAGCCCGATGCGTCCGTCGCTGTCGCGAAAGGCGACCAGGCGCTCGGACAGGAGCTTCACCCGCACCGGCGGGCCGTCGCGCTCGGGAAGCTCCTCCGCGAGCAGCGCCGGAATCCAGTACCGACGCAGCAGGTTGCCCATCGGGGTGCCCGGGCCGGTGCGCGTCAGGAGGTCGTTCTGTTCTCGTGTGAGCATGGTGTCGTGACGAGCGAAAGCCGAAATGATAAGCAAACGTGGCAAGAACCCGGTCGCGGGTTCGCTATCCAACAGGGCGAGGCGGGCGTCGCCGCACGTATTGGACCGAGGCGGCGCGCACATGTTGCGCGGCCGCGGCAGGCGCGCGGGTCCGTCATGCGCAAGCTTTACATCGAGTCGGAGGACCATCGTGAATCGGTGCAAATCAGCAGTCGCGGTTGCGCTGCTCGGCGGCATCGCCGCGACACCGGCCATGGGCCAGGGCAATGTTCCCGGCACGCCGGCGCAGCCCCGGAATGGCGATGCCGTGAGCCATGTTTCCGGCGGCGTGGGTGAAGAGCAGCAGGAGCGCCTGCAGGCGTTGGCACAGCAGGGGTACACCTTGAAGCTCCTGTTCGCCGAGCGAGGCACGGGCGCGTACGTCGCCGACGTTCGCGTCGTCGTTGCCGACGCGGCCGGGCGCACGCTGCTCGATGCGGTGGCCGACGGCCCGGCGTTCTTCGCCAAACTGCCGGAGGGCGACTACAAGGTCAATCTGGAGTATCGCGGGATGCGTCAGGCCCGAACGGTGCGTGCCTCCGCACGCAGCGGCCAGACCGTCGTCTACTGGCCACAGGAAGGCGGCAGCGCGCCGCTGCCGGCATCCACGCGCGCCCCCCATGCCGAGGGCCCGGCGCTGGCGCCGCCGCACGCCGGCACGTCGGCGGGTACGCGATAGCGGCGCGTTGCGTCAGGCAGCCGCGGGAGGTGCTGCGCCGTCGGAACGCTTGACGAAGCGCTTCAGAAACGTACGGGTCTCGCCGTCGGGGAATACCACGTCGATGTGCTCGTCGGTGGCACGCACGACCTGGCCTTCTCCGAACCGGCGCACGCAAACGGCATCGCCGATTTCGATCAGGCGACGCTTGCGCGGTCGTGCGCGCGCCACGCGCAACGGCGTCACGTTGCGCCGCGTGTCAACGGCCGCAAGGCGCTGCGCCGGCGGTTCGAGACAGTTGTCGCATGCGCCGCAGCGCTCGTCATCCAGCTTCTCGTCGAAGTACTCGAGCAGCACGCGCCAGCGGCAAAACCCGGTCTGCGCGTAGAAGATCATTCGTTCCAGCATCTGCCGGTCGTGCTCGCTCTTGTGCTCGTAATCCTGCGCGAGACGGGTGAACAATGACGGCGCGGAGTTGCTCTCGACGAGCCGATAGCGCATGTCACTGCGCTGCACGACGATCTCCGCGTCCTTGAGGAGCTTGAGTGCAACGCGTGCCTTGTTCTCCGGCACGTCGCTCGCCACGGCGCGAAGCTGTGCAACCGGCACCGGCTCGCGCTCGGCGTGCAGCGAGACGAGCGCTTCGTGCACCGCGCGGATTTCGTCGGCCGAGGGATAGCGGCCGGCGAGAAAGAACTGCTGGACGCGCTTGTCCTTGAGATCGTAGAGCAGCGTGCATTGCGCGTTCTCGCCGTCGCGGCCGGCGCGGCCCGATTCCTGGTAGTACGCCTCGAGGCTGGCCGGAACCTGGTAATGCACCACGAACCGGATGTCGGGCTTGTCGATGCCGAGGCCGAATGCATTGGTGGCAACCATCACCCGGAGCGAGTCTTCCATGAACGCATCCTGGTTCTCCTTGCGTTCCCTCGCGGTGAGCCGGCCGTGGTACAACCCGACGCTCTCATTGGAATCCTGCAGTGCCTCGTATGCGGCGATCGCACTCTTGATCGTGGCGCAATACACGATGCCCGCGCCCGACGACTCGCGCACGAGGCGCACGAGCTTCGCCTGCTTTTCGTCCTCGCTCGTGACGTGCGCGACCCGGTAGTGCAGATTGGGTCGATAGATCCCGATGTTCACCACCTTCATGCGCGGCCGCCCGAGCTGCTTCGCGATGTCGACCACGACCCCGGGCGTCGCGGTGGCCGTGAGCGCGAGCACCGGTGGATCGCCGAGCGCGCGCAGGGCCGTCGCGAGCTCGAGAAACGCAGGGCGAAAATCGTGGCCCCACTGCGAAATGCAGTGCGCTTCGTCGACCACGAACAGCGCGACGCGATTGCAGTCCAGCGCCTTCACGAAACGTTCGTCGGTCAGCCGCTCCGGCGTGGTGAACACGATCTGACATTCGCCGGCGCAGATCGCCCGCAGCGAATGTTCTTCCTCCCGAGCCGTGAGGGTGCTGTTGAGCTGGTATGCCCGCACGCCGGCTTCCGCCAGCTTGTCGACCTGATCCTTCATCAACGCGATCAACGGCGACACGACGACGGTCGTGCCCGGCAGATGCAGTGCGGGGAGCTGATAGCACAGCGACTTGCCGGCGCCCGTCGGCATGACGGTGAGCGTGTCGCGCCGCGCGAGCACGTTCGCGATCACCTCTTCCTGCCCCGCGCGCAATCGCGAGATGCCGAACGTTTCACGCAACGTCTTCCTGATTGCGGGCGTGGCGGTGGTGGGTGGGGCCATGGAAGATGCAGCCTGAGCGAATGATTGCTCGCCGTACGTCGAAACCTCGACGAGCGAAGGTGTAGCGCGCGTTTAAAACGGCACGGCGTTGCGGCAGTTCATGCGCCGGTCACGCTTCGTGACCGTCGAATGCGCGATTCAGCGGCGGCCTGGATTGCGGCCGCTGCCCGGACCGACCTTGCCGCCTAAGTTGCCCGTACCCGCGGGTCCGCCCACGCCGCCCGAGATGAGGCCAGGCCGTTCTCCGCCACCGGGCGCTTCCTGCTCGATGTCGTCATCGACGCTGCCGATCTCCTCGTCGATCGGTTCATCGATCGCTTCGAGCGTCTGTCGTCCGCGCCGCCCGCGACGCGAAAAGTCGTGCGGCGTCCCGTCGTCGTCGGTCGCGTCGAGCGTGTCCTCGCGCAACACCTCGTCGTTGGGCAGCGTCGAATCGCGCCCCGCGGCGCCGCGCTCGCCGGTACCAAAGCGATCGCTGTCGCTGTCCAGATTGGCGTCACCGATATCGGCGCCTGCGTCGGCGCCCGGTCCGTCACGGTCGGGATCGGACGTGGTGCCCTGGTCGAATCCGAGGCCCTCATCGTCGTTGAGGCCCGGACCGCCCGCGATGTCGCTTCCGGAATCCGTCGAATCGCTGGGACCGAGCGCGCTCGTGCCATGCCCCTTGGTGACGACAGGATCCTGCTCGCCCGTGCGGAATAGCGTGCTGTTTGCCATTTGGGCTCTCCTCTCGAAAACGACATTCGAGCAAGCCACATGCCATGCAGCGAAGCGCAAAGAAAAGCCCGGCGGGCGCCGGGCTTTTGCCGAGTGCGATGCGCAGGGCGCGCTGCACCCGGGAAGTGGAGGCCTGGTCAGGCCGTCTGGATGTTGCTCGCCTGCTTGCCCTTGGGGCCGGTGGTGACGTCGAACTGCACCTTCTGGCCTTCCTTCAGGGTCTTGAATCCCGGCATGTTGATTGCCGAGAAATGCGCGAACAGGTCCTCACCGCCGCCATCCGGCGTGATGAAGCCGAAACCCTTGGCGTCGTTGAACCACTTCACGGTACCAGTTGCCATTGCAATGTTTCCTCAAGAATGAAAAAAACGGGAGTTGTTCAGTACCCGAACGATGTTTCGATCTCAAGGAAAGAAAGGGCGTACGGCACTGCGCGGGGCAGTCGTACAAGGCCTGACCGCTGCCTTGATCGCAAAACACGTGGGGCGGGAGGATACACATAATCGCCGCCGGACGCCAGCAAAATCTTGTGGCTGTCAACCCCCTTTGCGCGAACCGAAAAATCAGTCACTTACCGCAGGCGTTCCGCGCATCGAGCCGCCCCCCGACGCCCGGCCGCTCTCCAGCTCGCGCCGTACGAGCGCGGCGCCCGCTCCGAGCGCCTCGAGCTTCGCCCGCGCGACCTCTCGCGTGAGCGGCACCATGCCGCAGTTGGTGCACGGGTGGAGCCGCTCCGCCGGAACGTAACGCAGCGCCTCGTGGATCACCCGCGCAACGTCCTCCGGCGATTCGATTCGATCGCTCGCGACATCGATGCAGCCGACGAGCACGTCCTTGCCGGCGAGAAGACCGATCAACTCGATCGGCACGTGAGAGTTCGCGCATTCGAGCGAGACCTGGGCGATCGCCGAGCGCGCGAGCAGCGGAAACGTGTTCTCGTATTGCCGCCATTCCGAGCCGAGCGTCTTCTTCCACTCGTTGTTCGCCTTGATGCCGTACCCGTAGCAGATGTGGACGGCCGTCGTGCATCGCAGGCCGCGCGCGGCACGCTCCAGTGTTGCGATGCCCCAGTCGCGCACCTCGTCGAAATACACGTTGAACGCGGGCTCGTCGAACTGGATCACGTCGACGCCGGTCGCCTCGATGGCGAGCGCCTCCTCGTTGAGGATCTCCGCGAATGCCCAGGCGAGCTTCTCGCGGCTGCGGTAGTGCGCGTCGTACAGCGTGTCGACCATGGTCATCGGACCCGGCAGCGTGTACTTCACCTCGCGCGTGGTCTGGCTGCGCAGGAACTTCGCGTCTTCGACGAAGACCGGCGCCGTGCGCGCCACGGGCCCGACCACCATGGGCACGTCGGCGTCGTATCGGTTGCGGATGCGAACGGTGCGCCTGTGCTCGAAGTCCACCCCGGCGAGCTGCTCGATGAAGGTGGTCACGAAATGGCGGCGCGTCTGCTCGCCGTCGCTCACGACGTCGATGCCGGCGCGCTCCTGATCGTGAACCACGAGTCTTACTGCATCGCGCTTGCCTTCCGCGAGCGCGTCACCCTCGAGCAGCCAGGGTGCCCAAAGCGTGTTCGGTTGCGCGAGCCAGCGCGGCTTCGGCAAGCTTCCCGCGATCGTGGTCTCCAGAAGGTAAGCCATGAGCGCTCCGCACGAGAGAACAGTGGCAGTCTAGCGGATGCGCGAGGCGGCTCCGCGGGCCGCGCGCTTGACCCGTGGGGCGGTCCCACGTACCTTTGCGCGTCGCTCGACGCCCCCGATCCATGCCCCGCGTTCTATTCTCGGATTTCGATTTTCCCGACATCGACCTCGAACGAAGACTGCTCGAAGCTGCGGGCATGGAGCTCGTCACGGCGCAATGCCGCACCGAGCAGGACGTGATCGAGGCCGCTGCCGAGTGCTCCGCCATCCTGCTGCAGTACGCGCCGATCACTGAACGTGTGATCGCGTCGCTGCCCCGGCTGGGCCTCGTGAGCCGCATCGGCGCCGGATTCGACACGGTGGATACGGCTGCATGCGCACGCCACGGGGTGTGGGTCGCCAATTCCCCCGATTATGGTGTCGGCGAGGTGGCAACCCACGCGCTCGCCCTCGCACTCGCCGCGATGCGGCATGTCGTGGCGTACGACCGCGACATTCACAACGGCCGGTGGCACTACCTTTCCGCGGGTACGGTCCGCCGCGCGAGCGAGATGACGCTCGGCATCGTGGGCCTCGGCCGCATCGGCAAGCGCATGGCGCACGTGAGCCGCAACGTGTTCAGGCGCATCATCGCGTGCGATCCCTATATCATCGACGGCGATTTCCCCGCCTACGTGGTGCGCAGCACCCTGACCGATCTTTTCGCGCAGAGCGATGTGGTGTCGCTGCACGTTCCGCTCAACGACGAGACGCGGTGCATGGTCGACGCGCGAGTGCTGGCGCACGTGCGGCCGGGCAGCTATCTCGTGAATACCGCGCGGGGCGCGGTCGTGGACGTCCACGCCGCCCTGGCCGCGGTGCAGGCCGGCACTCTGGCCGGTCTCGCACTCGACGTCCTGCCCGAGGAGCCCCTGAGTCCGGACTCGGCGCTGCTCGCCGATCCGCGCGTGATCGTCACGCCGCACGCGGCGTTCTACTCGGTCGAGGCGGAGCGGGAGTTGCGCGAGAAGGCCGCACGGAATATCGTCACGTGGCTCAAGACCGGCCGCCCCGACTACGTGGTCACGGCAGGCACGCGCAGCGCATAAAACCAACGCGAGTCGTTCGCGGGAGGAGCATGGCAGCGGTAAACATCCGAAGCGTGCACAAGCGCTTCGGCTCGACGCACGTGATACGCGGCGTCGACATTTCCATCGCCGATGGCGAGTTCTGCGTCCTCGTGGGACCTTCGGGCTGCGGCAAGTCGACGCTCCTGCGGATGATCGCCGGTCTCGAGGAGATCACCGAAGGCGAGATCGCGATCGGCGGCAAGGTGGTCAATCGCGTTCCGCCCAAGGAACGCGACATCGCGATGGTGTTCCAGAATTACGCGCTGTATCCGCACATGACGGTGCGCGACAACATGGCATTCGCGCTCACGCTCGCAAAATTGCCGAAAGCGGAGATCGGCCAGCGCCTCACGCGGGCCGCCGAGATCCTCGGCCTCGTGCCCTATCTCGATCGTTACCCACGCCAGCTCTCGGGCGGCCAGCGCCAGCGCGTGGCGATGGGCCGTGCCATCGTGCGTGATCCGCAGGTGTTCCTGTTCGACGAGCCGCTGTCGAATCTCGATGCGAAGCTGCGGGTGCAGATGCGCACCGAGATCAAGGAGCTGCATCAGCGCCTCACCACCACTTCGATCTATGTCACGCACGACCAGATCGAGGCGATGACCATGGCCGACAAGATCGTGGTGATGCGCGACGGCGTGGTCGAGCAGATCGGCGATCCGCTCACGCTGTACGACTCCCCCGCGAATACGTTCGTGGCCGGTTTCATCGGTTCGCCGGCAATGAACATGATTCCCGGCACCGCACGGATGCGCGACGACGGCGGCCGCGTCGAGTTCGGTGACGGCAATGCCTTGCCGCTGCCCGATCTCGCGCATGCTGCGGACGGTCAGCCGGTGCTCTACGGCATCCGTCCCGAGCACTGCAGCATCGGCAATGACACGGGATTGCCGGCGGAAGTCGTGGTCGTCGAACCCACCGGCGCCGACACCCAGCTCTACTGCCGCGTCAACGGCCAGGAAGTCACCGCCACGATACGCGACCGGGCATCGTGTCGGGCGGGCGATCGCATCGTGCTCGCGCCCGATCTCGCGCGGGCGCATCTCTTCGACGCGACGAGCGGAGCCCGTCTCGCCGCGTGACAAGTGTCACAACGTCCAGCTACAACCCCGAAGGAGGAGTGAATGAGCAACAGCAAGCGTCGTGATTTCCTGAAAACCAGTGCGGGCGTCGCCGCGGGTGCCGCGCTGGGTCCCATGATCTGGGTGAAGAACGCGAATGCGCAGGCGTGGAACAACACGCCGGAGAAGGGCGCCAAGCTGCGGGTGCTGCGGTGGAGCCAGTTCGTGCAGGGCGACTGGGACACGTATGTCGCGAACGCGAAGAAATTCCAGGACAAGTACGGCATCGAGGTGCGGGTCGACAAGGAAGGCTGGGAGGACGTGCGACCCAAGGCGGCGGTCGCCGCGAATACCGGCGCCGGTCCGGACATCATCCTGTCGACCAACGACGATGCCAACCTCTATCCCGAGAAGCTGGTCGACGTGACCGACGTCTGCAACTATCTCAGCGCGAAGTACGGCGGCTGGTATCCGGTGTGCGAGCAGTATCTCAAGCCCGACGGCAAGCGCTGGATCGGCGTGCCGCTCGGCTGCGCCGGCAACGCGCTGGTGTATCGCAAGAGCATGGTCAATGCGGCAGGGTTCGACAGCGTGCCCAAGGACACCGAGGGGTTCCTGAAGCTCATGAAGGCGCTGCACGACAAGGGCACGCCGGGTGGATTCGCGCTGGGCAACGCCACGGGAGACGGCAATACCTGGACGCACTGGCTGGTGTGGGCGTTCGGCGGCAAGATGGTGGACCAGAACAACAAGGTGGTGATCGACAGTCCCGAGACGATCCGTGCGCTGGAGTACGCGAAGGAGCTCTACCAGACCTTCATCCCCGGCACGCTGTCGTGGCTCGATCCCAACAACAACAAGGCCTATCTCGACGGCCAGCTCGCGCTCACGAGCAATGGCATCTCGATTTACTACGCGACGAAGAACGCCACCGACCCGAAGGTGAAGGCGCTCGAGGCCGACACGTTCCACTCCAACTTTCCGGTCGGGCCGGTCGGGCGTCCGACCGAGTTCAATCTGTTCTTCAACCAGATGATCTTCAAGTACAGCAAGTACCCGAAGGCGGCGAAGGAGTTCCTCAAGTTCATGATGGAAGAGGAGCAGGTGACGCCATGGGTGTCGGCGTCGATCGGTTACGTCACGCCTGCGTTGCGCAAGTACGAGTCGCACGCGGTGTGGGGCGATCCGAAGGCGACGCCCTATCGCGATTCGATGAAGATCATGCTGCCCGCGGGCTACGCCGGAAAGCTCGGCTACGCATCGGCCGGCTCGCTTGCGGATTTCATCATGGTGAACATGGTGGCCGAAGCGGCGTCGGGATCGAAGACGCCGAAGGAAGCGGCCGAGCGGGCGCAGAAACGCGCCGAACGCTATTACAAGGTGTAAAACACCGGTGCAAAAACCGTTGGACCCGAGACGAGCCGAGCGC
>Ga0081539_10007327_pt1 | contig 10119 bp, 5 predicted proteins | sample TabmetS4T2R2_FD_71023 | JGI IMG/M metagenome (GOLD analysis project Ga0081539, IMG submission 71023) | Tabebuia heterophylla rhizosphere microbial communities from the University of Puerto Rico - S4T2R2 | ecosystem: Host-associated > Plants > Roots > Rhizosphere ... | reverse complement strand
TTCGTTCCACGAAAACGCCCAGAATGGCCAGTTGAACTCTGCCAGCTTCATCATGGGCGAGCCGACGAGGAAAGGCTGGACGCGCTCTATCCGCAACTTCATCCTCGATGGCGCCCGCTACGCGCAGCCCAGGCTTGGCCTCGACGACTATCTGGTGGTCAAGGAGCCCAACGGCTCGATGGGCGCGCCGTTGCTCATGCAGGCGCTGCCTGAGAGCCGCATGATCCTGCTTGTCCGTGATCCCCGCGACGTGGTCTCATCCGTCCTCGACGGCGCGCGGCGCGGGAGCTGGCTCTACGAGTGGGGCGAGAAGGGCGGCTGGAAGGAGAACGCCCTCGCCGACGAGGACCCCGACGGCTTCGTCAAGCGCCGGGCCCGCACCTACCTCCACCACGCAGGAGCCGCGAAGCGCGCCTACGATGCCCACGGAGGCCCGAAGACCCTGGTCCGCTACGAAGATCTGAGGTCGGATACGCTGGCCGTCATGCGCCGTATCTACGACGAGCTTGGGATAACCGTGGACGGGCGCAGCTTGGAGCGGGCGGTGGAGAAGCACTCGTGGGAGAACATCCCCAGGGAGAAGAAGGGCGAGGGCAAGTTCTATCGCCGGGGAAGCTCAGGAGGCTGGAGAGAAGACCTGACGCCCGAGCAGGTGCAGACCGTAGAGAGGATCACCGCCCCACTCCTGAGCGAGTTCTACCCGGCGACCTGAACGGCTGGTCTGCCGTCGCGCCGGCGGCCCGCGATGATCTCAGCGTAGACTTTCTCCAGGTCGTCCACGCTCTCGGCCACCGTCCTGACGGGCCCGATGTTTTCCCTGAGCCGGGAGATGAGGTCTGGCTCCTGCAGGAACCGGGCGAGTTGGGCGCCCATGTCCTCCACATCGTCCACCGCGAAGAGCAGGCCGTTCTTGCCGTGTTCGATCACCTCCGACAGGCCGCCCAGGTTCGTGGCCACCACCGGGGTGCCTGAGGCGAACGCCTCGTACACGACCAGCGGCGTGTTCTCGTACCAGGCCGATGGAACGACGAGCACGTCTATCTCCGGCAGCACCTCGCCGACCTTCGCCCCCTCGAACGCGCCGGGGAACACGATGCGCGGGTCATCGCCGGCCAGAGACTCTATCTCCGCAAAGTACTCCGGCGCGCGCTTCGGGTCGCCGTAGACTTTGAGTTCGGCCTTCATGTCCAGTGGGATAAGACGGAAAGCCTTCACCAGGTTGTGAACGCCCTTGTGGCGCACCAGCCCGCCCATGAACCCGAAGCGCACCGTTTCAGGGCGATCAGGACTTCTCGGCACGGACGAAATGTGCGAGGTCTCGATGCCGTAGCGCGAGACCCTCAGGAGGTTTGGGTTTATGCCGTTGCGGAGCAGCATGTCGCGGGTGAGCCTGGTAGGCGCGATCACGCAGTCCGCGGAGTTGATGGTGTCCTTGAGGAAGGAGATCCTCTCCACCACCGTCCGTATGCGCTTCCCATACCTCGAATCCTTGAGGATGGGGCTCTTTGCGAGGTTGGTGTAGGCCGTCAGCTCCAGGTCGGATCTGTTCAGGTACTTGTCCTTTGCCTCCTGGGGAGCGTGCGTGCGGGCGATGTAGCATCGCAGGCAGTTGGTCCCCGCACGGTTCGGGCCGAGGCACAACTCCCCGGTGTCCGCCCGTCGCAGGTGGATCACGCGGCAAATAGACCAGAAGTCCGTGGCGGTGAAGACTACAGGGACGCCCATCTCCTTCGCCGCCCTGATGATACCGCCGGAGAGACGGCCCGCGTGCCACACGTGCAGCACGTCCGGGTCCGTCTCCAGGATCAGGGCCCGCATCCTCTCCGCCATCAGCGGGTTGTCGAACTCGTAGCGCAAAGGGTCGGCGGTGCTACCCAGGCTCATCCCGAACGTGCGCACGTTCAAGCCCTCGTAGACGTAATCTCTTTGCGCGTCGGCGGGCAACTCTTCTGAGGCTGGCTCCGAGGTCATCACCTGCACCTCGTGGCCCCGCTTCATGAGCTCCCGCCCGCACTCGAAAGCAAGTTTCTCCGTCCCAAACGAGAATTTGGGCAGGAACTGGTGTGATGTGAGAAGAACGCGCAAAAGAACCTCCTTGAATCTTGCCGAAGAATATATGAAGGCCCGAAGTTTGTACAGGAGCGCGGCGCTGCTTCGCACACGGTGGAAAAGTACCGGGGGAGACGAATTGCGGCCCCGTTGGCAGGCGGGTGTATTTCCGCTAGACTTCTCGTTTTGTAAGCACAAGCGTACTGTCAGTGACCGGAGTCCCGGGGCTGGGATGGGGTTTCTCGAGGAGGCTTAAGGAAGACTATGGTCCAGGAGTCCAACGTATCTGAACAATCGAAGCCAGTGGTCGGCAACCGTGGCCGCCACAGGCACGACGTTCCCGACAGCCCCATGCTGGAGAGGGCACAGAAGTGGCTGCTGCATTACGGCATCGAGCACCTTCACGGTCCCGAGAGCGTGGATTGCGAGAAAGACGAGCTCGTGGTGCTCGTGGTACTGCGAGACGGCAGACCCTACATAAAGTCCTTCGTCGAGCATTACTTCGACCTCGGGGCGAAGCACCTGGTCTTCCTGGACAACGGCTCCGAGGACGGCACCATCGAAGCCCTCAAGGAGTACGAGAGCGGCGTTACGGTATTCAAGACGGGCCTGTCTTTCAAGAACTACCAGATCTCCATGCGCCAGTATCTCGTCGAGCGTTTCGGCAAGGGGCGATGGACGCTGAGCGTGGACATGGACGAGCTCTTCGACTACCCGTACTCGGACGTGGTGAGCCTGAAATCCCTGCTCGGGTACCTCAACGATCACGGCTACACGGCGGTCGTCTGCCACATGCTGGACATGTTCTCGGAGATGATCTCATCCGACACGGGGGCCATCGGGAGCGACGAGCCGCTGAAGAAGCTGCACCGTTACTATGACACCTCCGACGTGCGGTCTTACGACTACGATCTCTTCGCGGAACTGGTGAACAACGAGGTCTCCAACGAAGAGATACAGATTCTCCTTGGCGGGGTGCAGCAGCGGCTCTTCAAGATCTCACCCCTCCTCACGAAGCATCCGCTGGTCTTCCTGGAGGACGGAGTAAGGCCCATAGACCTCTCCGAGCACTGGGTGGGAGGCGCGCGTCTCGCAGACTTCACCGGCCTGCTCCTGCACTACAAGCTCTCAGCCAGCCTCTACGGCCTGGTGCGGCGCGAGATCGAGATGCGCACCTACCCCAACAGGCACGGCAAGTACGACAAGTATTTGCAGGTGCTGGAGGCGGCCACCCAACTGGTCATGAAGGACGAATCCTCCAAAGAGCTCGGTAGCATTAACGAGTTGATCGGGAGCCAGTTCATGGTCGTCTCGAAGGAGTACATGCAGTTCGTCGAGGAGGAAGACCGCAGGCTCGGCAACCCTCCGGACGCCAACTCGGAGAGGTTGCTCAAAGCCCTCTTCAACGCCCGCTCCGAGGCCCGCGAGGCCCGTGCTCCGATTCAGAGAGAGCGTAGTATCCAGCGGCAGAGAGAAGAGGACGCCGAACGGCTCCTGAAGGCCGAGAACCGGGCGAAATGGGCGCAGCAGCAGGCATGGAACGCCCAGGAGCAGGCCCGGAATGCACAGCTGCATGCCGATAGGATAGAGGAGCAGCTTCACGCCGTGCAGTCCTCGAGGACTTGGAAAATGCTTGAGATGATGAGCCGCACGAAAACTGTCGTGCTCGGTACCGTATCCGTCTTGAGAGACCGCATCTCTAACCGTGAAACCAGTTCGAACGGGTCGGGATCGAGGCAGAATGATCGCAGGGATGCTATTCCAGATTCCGGGATCATGGGCGAAATCAAAGCTCGTTTGAAGACAACCACCGCTCGCGATCCGGTGCTGGAGACGCAGGCTCCCAAACCTCCGGCCCAAAGAGGCACGCGGGATGTCATCCGCAGGCAGAAGTCGCAAGTCTCGAATGCGAGGCCAGAAACAGGTACGCCGCCCTTCTTTATCGTAGGGGCCGGAAAGTCCGGTACCACGTGGCTCCAAAGGCTCCTCAACTCCCATCCCGAAATCTTGTGCTTGGGGGAAGGAAGGTTTTTCAATCGTAATTGGCACAGGGAGGAGCTTAGAAATCCGGGTGCAACAATTCCTCCTCGTACACTGTACGGTGCGCTTTACAATTCGGAGGACTTGAGGCTGTGGCTAGAGAGGTCGCCGTGGAGTCGCCATCAAGACTCCGAGAGGTTCTTCGTTGATCTCACTCGCTTTGCAACCAACTATTGGATGTCACGTAGGCTCGCCGAAGCCAAGGGCGGCCAGAGGATTGTGGGCGACAAGATGCCCTTCCTCCCGGGCGCAAATGTTGTGGAAGATATCAAGGAGATTTATCCGGAAGCAAAGATTATCCACATTATCCGGGACGGAAGGGACGTGGAGGTTTCCTGGATACACCACCGATGGAATAGGGCCTTGGATCGGGGCGGCACTCAAGTTCTGAGACCTGGCGAGATCGAACGCCGCGAGGCCTATGAAAACGATCCGCAGAAGTTCGCCGAGCTGGGGGCCTTCAATAGGGAAGAGCTGCGTAGAAGGGCTGGCTCGTGGCGAAAGCAAGTCAGCAGCGCTTCGGAGAGCGGACTCAGGTTGATGGGCGACAACTACACCGAAGTCCGGTACGAGAGCTTGCTGGACAACACGGCGGAGGAAACAAAACGGTTGCTGAGGTTTCTGGATGTCGATGCCGATGACGAGGTGGTGCGACAGTGTGTGGAAGCCGCCAGCTTCGAGAGCCTGTCCGGGGGCCGGCAGCGGGGGGAAGAAGACCCCTCCTCCTTCTTCCGCAAGGGCGTAGCCGGAGACTGGAGAAGCTTATTCACTGAGAAGGACAAGGAAATTTTCAAGGAAGTAGCAGGGGATTTGCTCGTAAAACTCGGCTACGAGAAAGACAACGACTGGTAGACGTTACCAGCCGAAGTCTCTACCGAGGTAATCATAGAGCCTCTGGTTGTGTGGCTCGAAGTAGCGCTCCAACCTCGCGCGCGTCTCGGGCTTCATCGGTTCATAGCGCCGCCGGTTCCTGCCTTGTCCGAAGTTCCCTCCTTCCCACTCGGGCAGGCCGAGGAAGTCGCAAACCACCCCCATCATCTTCCGGGTATCTTTGAAGAAGTCCTCGCTCTTGAGGAGGAGGAGTTGATCCCTATCGAAGTGCTCGTGCCAGTCCTCTAGCTGGTCCACGTAGACGCCCCTGGCCAGGTAGGAGTAGCGGCGGTGGTTGGGGCTGAAGTAGCCCTCCTCAGAGAGCATCCTCTCCTTCTCGCCCTTGATCCTCTCCGCCTCAGCCTCTATCGCCTCCTCGAAACTCAGAACCTCGATGCCCTCCCTCAGGCGACTCTGGTAGTCGGAGTAGGCGCGGTCAACGGGGTTTCTAAGGAGGGCGATGAGCTTGGCGTTGGGGATGAGGCTGGCGGCGCGTTTGGGGACGAGGGGATGGTAGATGTAGTAGGGGCTGGCTTCGCCGGTTATGGTCTTCTGTCCGTTTTCGGAGCTCTGTGGTGGGAAGTTCGAGCGGTACCATCCTTCGCCCCTCTGGAACTTCCGGGTATCGAAGTAGTGCACTTCTTTCTCGGCGGCGGGTTCGACCTGGGGATGCTGACAAAGTAGATAGTAGAGGAGGGTGGTGCCGCCTTTTTGCGTGCCGATGATCAAAAAGTCCGGCAGCGAGCCCGAATTCTGGTCCCCTTCGACCCGTTGCCCTTGGTTCTCGCCCGATGGAATGGCGCCCCTGACGGATAGTTCCATCCGTAGCTGCTCGATCTCCTGACTTCTGTCATTCAGCGTCTTGCGCTGGTTGGCTACCTGCGTCCTGACGTTCTCCAACTCCGTCACCTGCTCCCGCAGCCTGGAGATCTTGCGTGTGCTACGCGCAAGTTGCTGGTTTTTGTCGTTGAGCCGTTCCCGCTGCCCTTTTATCTTTTGCCCGAGACGCTCCTTTACCTGCCGCAGTTGCTGGTTCTTGCGCTCCAGCCGCCGACTCAGCCGCCGGTTTTGTCTCTCCGTGCCGCGTAGCTCGTCCCTGGTTTCCTCAAGCTGGAGTTGTGTCTGCTGCGCATGTTGCCGTGCCCGTGCAAGGTCCCGCCTTCCGTACCGCAGGAACCGCCAAAGCGACTGCACACGTTCGAGCGCGGATCTCACGCCCAACCCCCGGCGCATTGGCGTGAAACCCCAACCAGCCCTCGTGAAGCCGATGGACTAGAATTACACCCAGAACACGAGAGACCAAAGCAAATAGTCATCCCAACCCATTCTCCATTTTCCGACAGGTGCGCGATCAGATGTCAGTATATCCGCGTCCGTCAAGCCCACCCGGAATCTAGCGTCTACTTCCGGATCTGGTGCAGGATCGTGGGGTCTTGTATCTTCCTGTCTTCGGCCAGCAGAAACGCTTTGCTCAAGATGAGCGCCAGTGTGCCATCGCCCTCGAACGGGAGAAAGACCTTGCCCGTCTGGGTGGTGCTTGCGCCGCGGGACGGCACGATGCACAGGTACTGGTCGTTCGGCTGCATGAGGATGTTGCCGCTGCCGAGGTGGATCCTGTACGTCCGCAAGTCGCCCCGAACGACGAGGAACCTGTCTTCCAGTCGGCAGCGGTCTGAGATCTTGAGCCTCGGGACGAGCTTCTGGAGCACCTGCTTTCTCGTCTTGGCCGTCTCGGTCAACGCGCCGAAGGAGTAGCCTGTCCAGTAGTCGCGGTAGCGGCCTTCCGGGCCACCGTCGGACCAGTTCGGGTCGTTGCCGAGGCTGGCGATCCCGACGAAAAGGTCAGCGTCACGCATGATCTCGGAGAAGACGAGCGGTGGAACCTCTTCGAGCGCGAGCGGATCTGTGGGTTCGCCAAAGCCGAACCTCCCGGCGTAGTATCCGCCGCCCCCGGCGTGGGCGTAGTTCTCGCGGGCATCTATCGGATAGAAGCGCACCTGATCCGTGACCAGGTACAGATAAGTGCCTGAATCGTTGGTGTCCACGCCGAAGTTCTCACCGATGCCTTCGACCCAGTACTCGGCCCGCAGGCCGTGGGCCAGCATGGTGCGGGTGGCCGGCGGGTAGTCGTCGTCCACCATGAGCCTGAGGCTGTTCTTCCAGCCCCGCGCGGCGCACAGCGCGTTGAACTGGTGCTGCCTGAGGATGTGGGCGGCGAAGCGGTTAGAGTAGGTGCGCGTAGTGCGCTCCGCGTCCGTTAGCAGGTAGACCTCGCGGTGGGCCTGCTTGAAGGGCTGACGGATCTCCAGTTCCGCGAGCCAGTCCCGCCACGCCAGCACCTCCTCGGTAGTCTCGCCTATCGGGTGCCAGAGTTCGACCCGCGTTTCGTCGCTGATCCAGTCCAGCGGACGGCCGTTTCTTCCCGCTATGCGGCCCTCATACCAGATGCCTGCGGCCGTGCGATCATTGTTAGTGAACTTCCAGATCAGCCGCCGCGCCAGCGTGCCGATGAGCCGGTGGTCGAGATACCGCTCGCGCCACACGGGATAGGACCAGCTCTTCTCCTCCAGGTACAGGTTCTCGATCCTGTTTCTCTGCGCCGGGAGCATCTTCTGGATGTCCTTCGCAGCGGCCTTGAGTTCCTTCAACTCGTCCGCATGGTTTTCCTTCACCGCCTTGGGGACGGACTTCTGAGGCTTGCCGTCGGGACGCACCCAGCGCAAATCCGTTGCGGTCGTACCGGTGACGCGGAGCACGACGGTAAAATCCCCGACCATCCCCCGTCTCAACCCGACTTCCGTCAAACCGTAGGCAGGAACGGACATCTCCTCGATCTCCTGCCGCGGCAAACCTTCTCGCCCGGCTGCCACGTTGAGCGCCTTCTCGATGCCCTTCTGGGCCGTGCCGAACTTCACGCGCACCTTGAGCAAGGCGAGCTGCCCGATGCCCTTCGTGCCCGGCATGCTCCCGAGCGCCCACACGCAGGCATTACCGACCCGCACGCACCTCGGCCCCAGCTGCGGCACCTTCCTGTACGCGGAGAGGGTAAGCGCCGTGAGCGCGCGGGAAAGATCGGAGTCCTCCCGCAGCGAACACGCCCACGCCAGGCCCTTGAGGATATCGGCGTTGGTGTCCTCGATCAGGAGGTTCGGATCCGGCGCCCACTGGGTTTGCCGTTCGAGGGGCTGCGTGTGCGGTTTGTCTACGAGCGGGAACCAGCGCAGCAGCGCCGCTCGGAACTCCGGGAAACCGATCCGCTCTACGAACGCCGCGGCCTCATTCGACCACCTGCCGGAGGGCTTGGATCCACTCGCGCCAGAGCAATGTTGCAGCATATTGATCCATGCGAATCTGGTTTCATCATCCTGTGTTTCTAGGTCAGCCAGCGCGGCGTCCGACCAAGCCTCGCCGGGCGCGAGCGGCGCCTTTCCGGCGCTGATACCCCCGACATGCCTCAGACGCTTCGCCCAGCGCCGCACTTCGGCGGTTGCGTAGCCGGAGGTCAGGCACTCGGCGAGCTTCTCTATTCTCTTTTCGATCTCGGGCGTGAGTTCGGCGTCTTTGAGGTAAGTCTCGACCACTTTGATCATCTGCGGCGCGGCGCGGACGTGGTCGTAGGGCTGGTTGATAGACCAGTCCAGGAGCGTCACCACATCGTCGTGCTCGAAGGGTAGACGGCGCCCGAGCTCCGCCACCATCGTCTGAAACACGTACCAGACGCCGTAGAGGTTCTTGTGCCTGTCTTCCAAATCAGAGATGTAGTTGGCGGCGGCGAGGACGAACATACGTTGATCTTCGGGGCTGAGGGAGAGGATATGCCTGCTTGCGGCTGACTTTTTCAGGTCGAAGCTGTACCAGTAGTTCCACGACCGCGCCTGCTCGGTCTGAAGGTCGTGGATCAGGGCCGAATACGCATCCGAGAACTGGGGCTTGCGGCGGAACATATCCCCGAGAAGCGACATCTCAGCCCCCGACCAGCGGCACGAGCTTGAGGAACGTGACCGTGGTTTCGGGCCGAACCTCGATCTCCTCGTCCAACTCCTCGGCCTGCCGGTCGTCCACCAGCAGGATGAACCCGTTGCGCCCGAACGCCTCCACGGCCTTTCCGCACTGCTCCTCGGGGTCTATCTTCCGCCCCTCGCGCACCTTGAAGCCGTTCAGCGTTCTCTCGGTCCCGCTGGGTTGCACGAGACCCCGGAAGTGGTCCGAACTGCTCGCGTTGTGGTCCTCGACCTCGCGAAGGACGCGGGCCCGTATAAGCTCCTCCACCGTAACGCGCCCGGATGGAAGATCGAGCAGGAATTCACGATCTTCGTCGAGGCTCGAAGTCGTCTCGTCCCGTACGGTCAACGTCGCGGTCATTGTCCATCTCCTCCACTGGCCTTGGGTTTGATTTTACGGCAGGTATCGTGCGGGCAAAACGGGGAAAACCCTGTGCGTAAGTCGCCTTATTGCACTATGCTCTCGTTACCCTAAAACTATCAGGACGGCCTGGAAGGCGTGCCGCGAGAGGGAGGAGGGCGTACTGGGGTCATCGGGGGTGAAGAATCGTAACGCCGATACATCCATGAAGGCGCCCCCTGCCGTCGTCGCACGGAACCTTGCGTACAGGTATCGGGGCCAGGAGAAGCCCGCGCTCGACGGGGTGGATCTGGAAGTCTCCAGGGGTGAGTTCGTCGTTGTGATGGGGCCTTCGGGGGCGGGGAAGAGCACGCTCTGCGTCTCGCTCAATGGGCTCGTGCCCCACTTTTTCAGGGGCCGCATGGACGGCGAGGTGCGCGTCAACGGACGCTCGACGCGCGAGGGCAAGGTCGGGGAGTTCGCCAGGGAGGTCGGCCTCGTCTTCCAGGACTTCGAAGCACAGCTCTTCTCGACCAACGTGGCCTTGGAGGTTGCCTTCGGACCCGAGAACTTCTCCGTCGAGCGCGAGGAGATGGTTTGGCGGGTGAAGCGGTGGGGGCTTCTGTGGACGGAGATCATGGAGCCGGACGAGGTTCCCGCCGCCAGGATGAAGACCGTCGGCAACGTCCTGGTGTGGGTCGGCGGCGTCGGCGCGCTGGTGCTTGGCCTGATCCTGGGTTCCGCCGCGGGCAGGGCGCCTGGCGGCCTGGGCGTCGGGCTCGACCTGATACCGTTCCTCATCCTCATCCTCGTCGGCAG
>Ga0081539_10007326_pt1 | contig 10121 bp, 6 predicted proteins | sample TabmetS4T2R2_FD_71023 | JGI IMG/M metagenome (GOLD analysis project Ga0081539, IMG submission 71023) | Tabebuia heterophylla rhizosphere microbial communities from the University of Puerto Rico - S4T2R2 | ecosystem: Host-associated > Plants > Roots > Rhizosphere ... | reverse complement strand
CGCGGTTCGAGCGCGAAGCCAGAACGCTGGCCTCACTCAATCATCCGCACATCGCGCAGATCTACGGGTTGGAGAAATCGGACGGAGCCTCGGCGCTCGTCATGGAGCTGGTCGACGGCGAAGATCTCTCGGACCGCATCGCGCGCGGAGCGATCCCGCTGGAGGAAGCGCTGCCGATCGCGGGACAGATCGTCGAGGCCCTCGAGGCGGCGCACGGGCAGGGGATCGTCCACCGCGATCTGAAGCCGGCCAACATCAAGCTGAAATCGGACGGCACGGTCAAGGTGCTCGACTTCGGATTGGCCAAGCTGCACGATCCGGCTGGCTCACACGTGGCGAGCGGATCCGGGGGAGTTTCGCTCTCACCGACAATTGCGTCACCCGTGATGACGGGCGTCGGAACACTCCTCGGCACGTGTGCCTACATGTCGCCCGAGCAGGCGCGCGGCCGCAGCGTCGATACGCGCGCGGACGTTTGGGCCTTCGGCTGCGTGCTGTTCGAGATGCTGACCGGCACGCGTGCTTTCCTTGGAGAAGACGTCACCGAAACGATCTCCGCCATCGTCAAGGGCGAGCCGGATTGGAGTCGCTTGCCGGGCACGACGCCAGCCGCCATCCGGCGGTTACTCCGCCGTTGTCTGCAGAAGGACCTCAAGCAGCGGCTCGCCCACATCGCGGATGCCCGGCTCGATCTGGACGATGCGGTGGTTGGCGACATATCGGCGCCGGAGCCGGCGCTGCCCCAGCGCTCGGCGCGGTCATCGGCTCTCCCGTGGATCGCGGCGATCGCGACATTCGTCGTCGCCGCTTCAGCACTCGCCTGGCGCGAGACGAGCCGCACGACGGCCGTGCCTCCGATCACGCGACTCGAATTGAACCTGCCTCCCGGCGTCGAGTTGTTCAACACTTCTCGCACGATTTCCGTGTCCCCCGACGGCGAGCGCCTCGCCTTCGTCGGCGTTCTGAACGGGAACCGACAGATCTACGTCCGCAGGTTGGATCGGTTCGAGGCGGAACCGTTACGAGGCACGGACAGCGCCACGACCTGCTTCTTTGCACCGAACGGCCGGTCGATCGGATTTGTGACTGCGCCGGGACAGCTGAAAATCGTATCGCTCGATGACGGGCTCGTCGCGACGGTAACGGGTAACGCGAGCTTTCTATATGGCGGCACCTGGGCGCTCGACGATCGTCTCGTGTTCCCACGCGGTGGAGCGCTATGGCAGGTCGCTCGCGCCGGAGGCACCCCGAAGCCGCTGACGTCGATTGGCGATGGCATACGGGAGGCGCGGCACGCGTGGCCTGCCTTCTTGCCCGACGGCAGCACGATGCTGTTTGCTGTCGATGCCGGAGGGCGGTGGCGGATCGACGCCATGAACGTCGGGTCCGGCGCGCGCCACACCGTCGTCGACAACGGCACGCTTCCACGCTACGTCGCCAGCGGATACCTCGTGTTCTTTCGGGATGGGCAACTGATGGCGGCTCCGTTCGACGCCGGCACCGCCATGGCCACGGGCCCCGCGACGAAACTGCTCGAGGGGCTGTCCGAGTCGGCCTCGGGCATTCCGCTGCTCGACGTGTCGGCTGCGGGTACGGTCGTCTACTCCCCGACAACGGCAGTGAGCCGCCTCGTGTGGGTGTCACGCACCGGCGAAGAGGTGCCACTGAACGACGAACGCCGCATGTATGCGATCCCACGCGTCGCTCCCGATGGACAGCGCCTAGCCGTTCAGGCGGGCGATCTCTGGATAGAGGACCTGTCTCGCGCCACCTTCACGCGCGTGACGACCGGTCAAATCGTCAGCAACGGATTTCCGCTCTGGGCGCCGGATGGACGTCGGGTCATCTACCGCAGCACGAGCGGGTTGCGGCTCCAGGACGTGAACGACGCAGCGAGCGGTAAGGCCATTCCGGGGACGAGCGAGTTCGACTATCCGGCCTCATTCACGCCCGACGGCGGCACACTGGTGTTCGTGCGCAATTCCGGCACCGACGGCTCGCTCGATATCCTGACCCTGCCGTTGAACGATCCCTCGAAGGTACAGACAGTCGTCGCAACGCCTGCGCATGAGGGTGGGGCACGGCTCTCGCCGGACGGTCATTGGCTGGCATATGTGTCCAACGAGACCGGGCGATACGAGGTTTACCTGAGGCCCTTTCCCGGTCCCGGCGATCGGTGGCAGGTCTCGACGGACGGAGGGACACAGCCTGTCTGGAATCCCAATGGCAAAGAGATCTTCTACCGTCGCGAGGAGAAGATGATGGCGGTCGACGTAACCGTGACTCCAACCGTGCTGCTGTCCCGGCCGCGGCCCTTATTCGAGCACTCGTACTTGTACGGGGTCGGTGTGACGATTGCCAACTACGACGTCTCGCCCGATGGCCAGCGGTTCGTCATGGTCAAGCCCGATTCGACGGCCGGCCGGCTGAACGTCGTACTCAACTGGTTTACGGATCCGCGTCGACTCACCGCGGCACAGAACTGATCCACGCGGCACCCTCATCCTGAGTCATGCGACCGATCCACTCCACCACTCCACTCGACCAGGCGAAACAGATCATCAACAGCGCGATTCGGCCGATCGATCGGACCGAGCGCGTCACGCTGTTCGAGGCACGCCGCCGGGTGCTGGCGCAGGACGTCGTGTCGGACGCCGACGTCCCGCCGTTCGCGCGCGCCAGCATGGACGGCTACGCCGTGCGGGCCGAAGATACCTCTGGCGCCTCGCGCGCGGATCCCAGGACCCTGCGGCAGATCGAGCAGCTCTTCACCGGTCAGGTGTCTACACACACACTGGCGCCGGGCGAATGCATCGAAATCGCGACCGGCGCGCCGATGCCCGCCGGCGCCGATGCCGTCGTCATCGTCGAGGACACCGAATCCGATGGCGATCGGATTCGGATCCTCACGCCGGTATCGTCGCGACAGAACGTGGGCCGGCAGGGCGCAGACATTCAGGCCGGACAACGCGTGTTGCAGGCCGGCGCTCTGCTGACGCCGAGCCGGCTCGGTGCGGTCGGCGCGCTCGGCATTCCGCACGTCGACGTGTATGCGCGACCCCGGGTCGCGGTGTTGTCGACGGGCAATGAGATCGTCGATCCGGGTGAGACGCTGGCACCGGGCCAGATCTACGACATCAACAAGTACACGGTGTCCGCTGTGATCGCCGAGCACGGCGGCGTCCCGGTTCCCTATCGCAACGTCACCGACACGATCGAGGATCTGGCACGTGCCGTGGACGAGTGTCTGGCGGAAGACGTGCTCGTCTTCTCCGGCGGAAGCTCGGTCGGCGAGCGCGATCTGATCCTCGACGTCATCGCCGCGAAGGGTGAGGTGCTGTTCCACGGCATTTCGGTGAAGCCGGGCAAGCCGACGGCGTTCGGCACGATTGGTGGCAAGCCGTTCTTCGGCATGCCCGGCTACCCGACTTCGTGTCTGACGAACGCCTACGTGCTGTTGGCGCCGGCGCTGCGCCGCATCGCGCGGCTGCCGGAATGGTCACCGCGGTCGGTTTCAGTGCCGCTCGGCGACCGCGTGGCCTCCGCGCCAAACCGCCATCAGTTCTACACGGTGAGGATCGAGAACGGACTGGCGATGCCGGCGTTCAAGGCGTCGGGCGACATCACCAGCATGTCGCGCGCCGACGGCTACATCGAAATCGCCGCCGACACCGACTTCGTCGAGAAAGGCACCATCGTCGAGGTCGTGTTCTTCTGAACGCCTGACGTTGCATGCGCAAAACGCCGAGGTCCGAGGCACACCGCCCTGACGTGGCACAGCGGCTGAATGCGCCTTGACGCAAGGTGCGCACGAAGCCTCTGCCGCTAGTCATCACAGCCGTGGTGTCGCTGCTCTGCAGCGAGGGCGTCGTGCGCGCAGAGACCGCACGTGAGGCACTCGACCGCATGATGCTCGAGCTGCAGCCGGGCAGCCTCGTCACATCAGTAGTCATTCGCGAGTCGTATCGCGATTACGTGGATCTGCTTCGATTGAATACATCCAGCGACATCGAAGATGCCCTCGGCACGGGCGGGCTGGCCCCGTTGCCATCCGATCCGCAGCGCTTCAACCTCATCCCCCGGCTGGAGGGCCCGAATCCAATCGGTCAGATGGACCTCGACAATCAGCAGCGCTATCTCGCCGCGCGGCCGGCGGCGCTCGGCTGCCTGATTGTCATTGCCTCACGCGTGCGTTCAGGACCGCTCGAGATCACCAGCCTGGTGCGCGACAACGAATATCAGGACGTGCTGCGCGAGACGAACTCGAATGCGATCACGACGGTCCCGATGCACACGCTCGGCCTGGCGTTCGACATCGGCGTCGTGAACACGCCGCTGCGCACGGTCTACGAGATTCGCGACGTGCTGATCCGCATGCAGGGCGAGGGCGCGCTGCTGTTCATTGGCGAGCGATACCAGCTCGTATTCCATGTGGTACCGCACCCGTCGCGCCTCGGAGATTTCATGCGCGTCTACGCGAAGACGTTCGGCGCGCCATCGGCCGCCCGCGCCGCCGAAGTGATCGCGCCGCTCGCGCCGTCGATCGTGCCGATGCCGGCGATGTTCGAAGCCCCCCGCGTCCGCACAGAAATCGTCTCCGCAATCGTTGGCGACGCGACGGGCGAGTCGATCGAAGTGCCGACGCCGATCGCCACGTCGGGTCTCGAATCCGACGATGTCGACGAGCGCCCGAAGGCTGGCCGGCTGTCTGCCAACGTGATGCTGGGCGGGTTCACGCTGACGGGACTCCTCATGTCGATGTGGCAGACGCGACGGCGAGGATGAACGCCTTGATTCCTCACGTCTGACATCTGAGTACGACACAGACACCGAGGCACTGATTCCTGCTCTCTTGACGCGGACCATAAAGGTCCGCGCCGCAACTTCATCTTGACTTTCCGCATATTACATCTACGATGTATGACAAATGCCGGGCGCCGAATCGGTCGGTCAATTCGAGCACGTCGTCCTGGCTGCGGTCCTGGCGCTCGACGACGGCGCGTACGGCGTGACCATCCACGCGAAGGTCGAAGCTTTCATTGCCCCGAAGAGAGTCGCGCTCGGTGCGGTGTACGCGACGCTCGACCGGCTCGAGGACAAGGGACTTGTGCGCTCGTGGCTGTCGGACCCGACCCCTGAGCGTGGCGGCCGATCGAAACGCCACTATCAGCTCGCGGCCGCGGGCGAGCGGGCCCTGCGCGACGCGACGATTGCCGCCAAGCGCATTTGCGACGATGTGGAACGCGTCTGGGGAGGAGAGGTATGGACCGCCGGCCGACGCTGGAAGCCCGTCCGCCAGCACTGATCGACGCCGCCGTGCGCCTGCTGGTGCCGGTACCCTGCCGCGAGCACGTGATCGGCGATCTGTGGGAGCGCTATCGATCGCCGCGATCGTTCGTCCTCGACGCGCTGCGCACGATTCCATTCGTGGTCATCAGCCAGGTGCGGCGGACGTCGACGCTCAACGCCGTCGTCATTCAACTGTTCGTCCTGAGCGTGAGCGGAATGGTCGGCGCCGGGCTTCGCCGCGCGGCGGCACCGACGATAGCCGCAATCGTCACGCTGATTCTGCGCGACGCCTACAAGCGCCACGTATCGATGTCGGCCAGGCAGGTGCTGGTCGACGTGGGCATCGCGATAGGATCGATGATCGTCTGCGAGTCGATCGTTGCAGCGGCGTGGCCGTCTCTGCTCCTGCCGTGGCGGGCGATGGCGGGGGCGGTTGTCGGCTTCGTGATGCTCTTCCTGCTCCGCCTGCAGAACCCCGGCCTCGGCACGTACGTCCGGCGTCTGGGCGCGGATGGACCACTGACCGTGGAGACATTGACGAGCGAAGTGCGCACGTTCGAGCGGACCGGTCGCCGTGCCGTGCGCATCGAGATGTTTGCCGGAATGTCGCTGGCCGTCATGTTCATCCTGCCCATGCTCTTGGCACCCAACTGGATCATGCGCCTGGGCTGGGTGTTCGGGTCTGCGTATGGCTTGTATGTCGCCGCGATCATGAGGTCTCGTGCGCCGACGGCGATGCCGGAGGGGCTCGATTTCGATGCGACCGCGACCTTCTACTCTCACCAGCTCGAACGGCGTGTGAGCAGCCTCGAGACGATGTGGCGCTGGTACATCCTGCCGGGCGCGCCGGCGATGGTATGCATTGCGATCGGCGCCGCCAGCTTGTTGGCGCAGCGGGGTCGCCCGATCTACCCAGCCCTCGCCGTCGTCGTCATCGGCGTGGTCGTCGCACTCGTTCTCCACTCGGGTTCCCGGAGCGCGGCGCGAAAGCTGCGCTCGCGGATCGAAAGACTGCATCGACGGGAGAGCTGATGTCATGTCCCACCGCAATCCCATCGCGGCCATCGTGATCGTTGTCGGCGCTGTCGTCGCTTCCGCACAGACGCCGCCCTCTCCCGTCCCGTCCGACGCCGAGATCAGGAAGATCCTCGCCGAGCGTATCGACACGCATCACCAGGCGGTCGGCATCGTCGTCGGTGTGGTCGAGCCCGCCGGGCGCCGCATCGTCAGCTACGGCGCCGCGGCCAAGAGCGGAGGACCGGCGCTCGACGGTGACACCGTCTTCGAGATCGGCTCGATCACGAAGGTTTTCACGTCGCTGCTGCTCGCCGACGCCGTCAAGCGCGGCGAAGTCGGCCTGGAGGATCCGATTGCGAAACATCTGCCGTCGACCGTGGCTGTTCCGGTTCGCGGCCGGGCGATCACACTCGAGGATCTCGCTTCGCATCGCTCGGCGTTGCCGCGTCTGCCGACCAACTTTGCGCCGAAAGACCCCTCGAATCCGTATGCCGACTACACGGTCGAGAATCTGTATCAGTTCCTGTCGACCCAACAGCTGACGCGCGACGTTGGTGCTTCGTACGAGTATTCGAATCTCGGCGCCGGCCTGCTCGGCCACCTGCTGGCACGGCGGACGGGGATGGACTACGAGGCGCTGGTGAAGGCGCGTATCACGGGGCCGCTCGGAATGCCGAACACCGTTGTCACGTTGTCGCCGGCTCTGCGCGCGCGACTGGCCGCCGGCTACGATGCGTCGCTGGCGCCGACGAACAACTGGGATCTGCCGACGCTCGCGGGTGCCGGTGCGCTGCGATCGACGGCCAACGACATGCTGACGTTGCTCGAGGCGTTTCTTGGCTACCGCCAGAATGCGCTGGCGCCGGCAATGGCGGAAATGGTGAAGCCACGCGCGCCGGCCGGTCCGAACACGCAGATCGCGCTCGGCTGGCACATCACCACCGGCAACGACAAGACGATCGTGTGGCACAACGGCGGCACGGGCGGTTATCGATCGTTCCTCGCGTTCGATCCCGCCGCGCGAGCCGGCGTCGTCGTTCTCGCCAACGCCGGCACGATTGCCGGACCCGACGACATCGGGCGGCATCTGCTGGATTCCAGGAGCGCTCTCCTGGCCGCGGGCTCGCCGGCATTGGCGCAGCAGAAGCAGCGGACCGCGATCACCATCAGCAACGAGGTGTTCGATCGCTACGTGGGCCGATACCAGCTTGCGCCTGCGGCTTTCTTCACGATATCTCGCGACGGCGGCAAGTTCCTGGCGCAGCTCACCGGACAGCCGAGCGCGGAGATCTTCGCGGAAACCGAGAAGGAGTTCTTCTACAAGATCGTCGACGCGCAGCTGACGTTCGAGACCGACGCCCAGGGCAAGGCCGTCGCGCTGGTGCTGCATCAGAACGGCGTGAATCAACGGGCGCCGCGCATCGAGGGTGAAGCGGTCGTGCCGAAGGAAATCACGCTGGACGTTGCCGTCCTCGAGGGTTACGTCGGCCGCTACGAGATTGCGCCTGGGGTGGCGTTCACGATCACGCGACAGGAGAACCACCTGTTTGCGCAGCTCACGGGTCAACCATCGGTCGAGATCTTCCCGTCAGCGCCCCGGGAGTTCTTCTACAAGGTCGTCAACGCGCAGTTGACGTTCGAGGTGGGGGCCGATGGCCGCGCAACGGCCGTTGTGCTGCACCAGTTCGGACGCGACATGCGCGCGACGCGGGCGAATTGAGCCCGACGCCGCTCCGGCGGGCGCAGCACGCTAGAATTCGGGCGTGATCCCTTATCACGACGAAAACGAGACCCAGCGCACGCCCGTCGTCACGATAGTCGTCATCGTTGTCACGACGGCGACCTGGCTCCTGGTCCAGGGCGCAGGGTCGGGACTGCCGCTCGCCAGATCGGTGTGTGAGCTCGGCTTGATTCCCGGCGAGCTCACCCTTTCTCTTCCGCCTGGCACGCCGTTCCCGATGGGTCGTGGCATCGCCTGCCTCACCGATCCCGGGCGCCAGACGTTCACGCTGCTCACGTCGATGTTCCTCCACGGCTCGTGGATGCACCTCATTGGGAACATGTGGTTCCTGTGGCTGTTCGGCAACAACATCGAGGATTCGATGACGCGGCCGCGATTCGTCGCGTTCTATCTGCTCTGCGGACTCGCCGCGGCGTTGACCCAGGTTGCCGCGAGCCCGATGTCGGAAGTGCCGATGGTCGGCGCCTCCGGCGCGATCAGTGGAGTCATGGGCGCGTACCTCGTGCTGTTTCCACGCGTGCGTGTCTACACGCTCGTGCCGCTCGGGTTTTTCATGCAGTCGTTCCCGCTGCCGGCGTGGGTGATGCTGATCTACTGGGCGTTCCTGCAGTTTGCCGGCGGTATTACGAGCGTCCTCTCCGATCGTTCCGGCGGCGTGGCGTTCTGGGCGCACGTCGGCGGATTCGTCGCCGGCCTGGTGCTGATCAAGCTGTTCGAACGCCCTCACCGTCTTGCCGCACATACGGCGCATCACTGGCGTCCGGGCCAGTGGGAGCGGTAGTGAAGTCCGTTGTCGTGTTTTTCCGTCGGATTGTGATCTATGGGCAGCCCTGCTCTGTAGGAGATGCCCATGACCTCAACAGCCGGCCGTTCACTCAGACTGCTCGCTCTGCTTTCGCTGACACTGATGGCCCTGCCCTTCGTGGGCGTTCGCCACGCCTCGGCAGCGGTGATTCCAGTGACCACGGTCACTCAGAAGATCTCGTCGTCGGGTGGGTGTTCGCTCCAGGAGGCCATCTACTCGGCGAACTTCGATAGCAACGTCGCGATCGCCGGATTCGCGGGGTCCACCCCGCACCTCGTTACGACGCAATGCGTGCCCGGCAGCGGCGACGACATCATCGTCCTTCCGGTCGCCGCCGTCATGCAGATGAGCAAGATCGTCGACGACGCCTACAACCCGACGGGTCCGACAGCCACACCGATCATCACGTCGAAAATCACGATTCTCGCCTATGGCGCGACGCTGGAGCGGACCGGCGGGATCAACTTCCGCCTCTTTGCCATCGCGAACACCGGTTCACTGACGATCAGGAACGCGTACGTTCGCCGATTTCAGGCAAAAGGCGGCGATGCCCACTTCTACGGTGGCGGCGGCGGGGGACTCGGCGCGGGCGGCGCGATTTTCAATATGGGCGGCGAGCTGATCGTGGAGGCGAGCACGTTCGAAGCCAACGCCGCCGTCGGCGGCAAAGGCAGCATCGCCGGTTTCGGCGGTGGCGGCGGCGGGATGGGCGGCAACGGCGGCCCTGCCTGCGAGACGACTGTCGTCCTGACCTTCGACTCACAGGGGGGAGGGGGCGGCGGCGGCGCTCGTGGAAACGGCGCAACTTGCCTGGGCGTCGCCGGGGGCGGAGGCGGTGGAACGCTGACAGACGGGTACTACGAGCTGGGCGGCTTCGATTGCGGTGGTGACGGAGGCAGCGTCGGCGAGAGCGGTGACTCCGGCCGCTGTCCGGGTGGTGGCGGAGGGGGCGGAAACGATAACGGAGATCTGTTCGTGGGATACGACGGCGGGGCCGGCCACTACGGAGGAGGAGGCGGGGGCGGTGGAGTCCACGGTGGGGGCGACGGAGGTCGCGGCGGTTTTGGCGGCGGTGGCGGCGCCTCTGGCATCGCTATCCTCTTCGGCCTGCACGGAGGAAACGGCGGCTTCGGCGGTGGTGGCGGCGCCCGCAATAACGGCGGAATCACGGACGGGGATGGCGGCAATGGCGGCTTCTTTGCCGGGGACGGCGGTTCGACCAGCGGCGGCGGTGGCGCCGGGCTGGGCGGTGCCATCTTCAATGAAAGC
>Ga0081539_10007325_pt1 | contig 10122 bp, 10 predicted proteins | sample TabmetS4T2R2_FD_71023 | JGI IMG/M metagenome (GOLD analysis project Ga0081539, IMG submission 71023) | Tabebuia heterophylla rhizosphere microbial communities from the University of Puerto Rico - S4T2R2 | ecosystem: Host-associated > Plants > Roots > Rhizosphere ... | reverse complement strand
AGCACCGTTCGCCGCCGACAAGCTGCAAAACTATGACAAGGAGAAGGTCGATACGTACGAGGTCGGCGCCAAGACAAGCTGGCGCGGCTCGTTCCCAGGCTATTTCAATATCTCAGCCTTCTATAACGACTTCAGCAACCAGCAGCTTCAAATCGGCCTCAGCTGTGCCATTGTTTCGAATTGCGCGCAGACCACTGCAATCGTGAATGCTGCCAGTTCATCGCTGAAGGGGCTTGAGGCCGAGGCGGGCATCACCCCGTTCAAGGGACTGCGCCTCGAGGCTTCCTATGCGTATCTCAAGACCAGGGTGAAGGAGATCATCGACCTCACCGCCTTCGTGCATTCTTTCGGACTCCCGTTTGACGACATTCGGCCGTTGCCGATCGGTTCGCCAATTCCCAATGCGCAGCCGCACAAGCTTATTCTCAGCGCTACCTACACCCTGCCGTTGCCTGAGTCCGTCGGTAAAGTCTCGTTTGGCGGCACGTGGGTCTATGGATCCAAGTATCGCGCCGTGTCCGATCCGTTCCTGTTGGTCCCGGGCTCGGCCACGGCTCCGGTCATTCCGTTCCAATATGGCGGCACATTCGGCGTCCTCCCCAGCACGAAGGTTCTCAACCTCAACTTCAACTGGGAGAATGTTGGCGGCAAGCCGATCGACTGGTCGATCTTCGTGACCAACGTCACCAACGAGCATATCCTGCTGCACTCCAACGTGCAGGCGGCGCAGGGCTTCGTCTCGAACATCATCGGCGAGCCGCGGATGTGGGGTACGCGTCTGCGGGTGAAGTGGGGACGATAGAAACTTGCCGTTCTGGCCCGTCCGCCGCCGGTCGCTCGTGACCTTTCCCGCCAAGGCCGTGGTGGGAGTGGTCGTCGCCGGCGGAGCGGCGGGCCAGACGCAAACGCAGACTGCATCCGGTCGTCCCTTGTACGAGGGGCGGCTGGATTCGTTTCGCGGCAAGTCGCCGGCGCAGACGATCCAGGAGTTCGTCGATCGCGAACAGATCAGGGACCTGATCGCCATCTATGCCCATCGCGTCGCGCATGGCGTGTCGATCGCCGATCTGTTCACCGATGACGGGGTCTACATCAATCGCCACGGTCCGGGTGGGCCCGTTTCGGAGGCGCACGGGCGCAAGGCGCTCGAGGAACGGTTCGGGGATATGCATGGCGCTGGCAACGCCATGCCGATGATCCACAACCACCTCTATTCAATCCATGGCGACGAGGCGACCGGCATCTGCTCGAACGAGCTGCGCATCACCGAGAACGGCCAGAGCATCATCGCGTCGGGCTATTATCAGGACAAGCTGCGGCGCGAGAACGGGCTGTGGAAGTTCGTGGTGCGGGACGTCACCTTCTTCCACTGGGTGCCGATCCAGGAAGGCTGGGCAAAGCCTGTGGCGAGCGGAAAATGACTTTTCCCCTCCCGCTTGCGGGAGGGGTTAGGGGTGGGCAATCCAGCTCATCGGAAAGTTACACGTCCCACTCAATCCACAGATGCTCCGGCCCCACCACATGTCCGCCGTGGAACGTCGGCGGCTTCTCCGGGTCGAGCCGGAATTCCGGCAGGCGCGCGAGCAGCTCCTCGTAGAGGATGTTCAGCTCGATGCGGGCGAGGTGCGATCCGAGGCAGCGGTGCGGGCCGACGCCGAAGGCGATATGAACATTGTTGTCGCGCTTGGGATCATAGCGCTCGGGTTGCTCGAATTCCTTCCCGTCCAGGTCGGCTCCCGGGAGATACAGCAGCACCGTCTCGCCCGCCTTCATCTCGACGCCTTCGAACACGACGTCCCTGGCGACCCGCCGCGGCGGCACGGTGAAGGTATAGCGGCGCAGCATCTCCTCCACCGCTTCGGGGATCAGCTTCGGCTCGGCGCGCAGCTTGCGTTGCAGCTCGGCATTTTGGGCCAGGTGACACACGGCAAGGCCGATGCCGTTCATCACCGTATCGAGCCCTGCGAGGAACAGCACGACACAATAATCCTCCATCGTGTCCAGCGTCATCTCCGCGTCATCGATCCTGGTCTGCCAGAGCAGGCTGATGAGATCGTCCCGGGGGTTCGCCTTCCTTTCCAGCAATGTGTCGCGCATGATCGCCGTGACCTGCAGGATCCGACGCATTCTTTGCATCGCATCGTTGATCTGCATCGAGGAGAAATGCTCCTTGACGAGCGCGCGATATTCCTTCTGCCGCTCGACGGGCAGGCCGAACAATTGCAGGAACACCTGAACCGGAAGCGGTTCGGCGACATCGGCGACGATATTGGAGCGGCCGAGCGGCTTGATGGCGTCGATGAGCTCGGCGGCGAGGGCGCGGATGCCGTCCTGCAGCGCCATCATCCTCTTGGGCGAGAAGGCGGCCTGCAGCGGCGCCCGATATTTGCCATGTTCGGGCGGATCGAGGCTGATCGGCACGGAATGGGGAAGGCGCGGCGTTCCGGGTGGCAAGGCCGCCTGAATCTGTTCGCGGACCGCAGCAGGGATCACTTCGCTGGTAAAGGATTCGGTGTCGCGCGAAGCCTTGTAATTGGCTTCGTGACTCAACATCACCCAGAAGCCGCCGCTGCGCGGCGTCCAGAAGATGGGCGGCGCATGCCGGTGCAGCTCGAGGATGCGCGCGTGAGGGTCGGCCAGATAGGCCGGCTCGCGGTACATGTCGAAGTCATAGACCAGAGCATTGGGGATATGCGCGGGCTTGGGCGCCAGGGGGCTCGTGGGTGTCGGCTCGGGACTGTCGGCCATATCTCTCTCCTGTGGTCTCGCCTGGCGACGGATTCATCTTTAATGGCGATTCCCGTTCAAGGGAACGATGTTCTCACAATCTGGCAAAGGAACGTGCTTGTCGAGCATGGCGTCCGTGCCGATAGCTGCCGGCGTGGATGAGAATGTTGCCCGATTGTTGGCCCCGGTCGGCGAGGGAGCGTATGCGCCCTATGCCGGCATCGGCTCGCGTAAGACGCCGGCGGACCTTTGCGACGTCCTGGTGCGGATCGGATCCGCTCTGGCCTTGCGAGGGTTCACGCTCCGGTCGGGCGGAGCGCCTGGTGCCGATGACGCCTTCGAGGCTGGCGCCTTCGCGGCCGGTGGGTTGACTGAAATCTATCTGCCCCGGACCGGTTATCGCGGCTCGACGAGTACGCTCCATCCGCAGGCGTTGGGCGAAGCAGTCTGGCAACAAGCGAAGCTGATCGCTGAGCGCTTTCATGGGGATTGGGGCCGTGTCCGGTCCGAACATGCCCAGGCGCTGCTGACGCGTGACAGCTTCCAGGTGCTCGGCCGGGACCTTGGGTCGCCTGCGCGCTTTGTTGTCGCCTGGACCGAAGATGGTCTGGCCTCGGGAGGTACCGGCCAGGCGATCCGCATTGCCGAAGCGCATCTAGTCCCGGTGCTGAATCTGCGGGACCGTAGCGTCCTGTTGGATGTTCTGGCGGCGCTCGATCTCGGCTAGGAACCGAGGTCACGCGCCAATGCCGATGCCGCGCAGCTGGCCCGGACCCTCCGAACCGCGCTCGATCGGATGAAGCTGAATAAGGCGACAGGCCGGTTGGCGAGCCCGCACCTCGATCCGTTTACGGATAGGTCAGCCTGATCCGCGTCTCGATGTTGCTGTGGTCGATCGGTAGGCGGACCTCGCTGAAGCGCGGCATGCCGAACGTCGCCGTCGGATTATTCGAAAAACCGAACCCTTCGAGCGGCAGGCCGAGACCGTTGCGATTGAGCTTATGATTGCCGTCGGCATCGTGATAGACGGCGACGCCATAGGTGCCGGGGCCTGGAACATAGATGCAGATGCGGGTGGTCGGTGCCTTCGCGGGCACCCGCTCAACGAAGAGTGAGCCGTGCTTCACGAGAAAACGGCTGGGATCATCCGGATAGACGGTCACGGCGATCAGTCCCTCCGGACTGCGTACATTCTGGACGGTTACAAGCAGCCGAGTCTGGCTTGGCTCGCCGACGCAGGATAATTGGATAGGCGCAGCCCGGGCCGGTGCCGCACAAGCCGCGAAGCCGGTCACGGCCGCCAGCAGGGCTGCTCGCTTCCTCATCAGACGCATCGCCATTCTCCTCGCCGGAAGCGACGCGGAGTCTGATAATTGCTGTTGCCCCAGCTGCCCACAGCCCGGGATGCGTCGATCCCGATCTTTGCACAACCGGTCACGGGCCGCAGATGCTCGGGAAGGATTTGCCGTCATTGAACAAGCGAGCGGACAAATTCTGCCACAAATGGAATTTATTCGCTATCGCGCCCGCAGGAGGTTGCTTGTGACGTGGACGGGACCAGACATCGGGGGACGATTCGCCGCCATCGTCGGCGCGCCGCGTTGCGGCACCACTTCGCTTGCCCGCTACCTGGAATCGCATCCTGGGATCGACTTCTCGTTCGTCAAGGAGCCCCACTTCTTTTCGCAGCATGACCTGACCGAGCTCAGTGACGATGAGCTGCTGGCGACGGTCGAGCAGGAATATCTCGCCCGCTACTTTCCGGAAGCGGACGGCGACACGCGGATGCTGATGGAAGGCTCGGTCACCTATCTGTACACGCCCGAGCAGATGGAGCCGATCCTGCGGCTCTGGCCCCAGGCGAAATTCATCATCGCGGTGCGCGATCCGTTCGACATGCTGCCTTCGCTTCATCAGCGGCTGCTGTTCATCGGCGATGAGACGGTAAAGGATTTCGAGCGCGCCTGGGATCTGGCGCCGCAGCGCGCACTGGGCAGGCACATCCCGCGCAGCTGCATAGAGCCGAAGTGGCTGCAATATCCGGAGATCGGCAAGCTCGGCAGCTATGTCGAACGATTTTTTCGGGCGGTGGGTCGCGAGCGGTGCCATGTCATCGTGTTTGATGATTTCGCGGCGAATCCGGCTGCGGTTTATCGGGAGGTCCTCGCTTTTCTCGGCCTGCCGGACGATGGGCGGACCGATTTTGCTCCGCGCCGGGAATCGCGCGCTTACCGGCTCGGCTGGCTGCAGCGTCTGCTGAAGCGTCCGCCGAGGCGCGTGCGCCTGGCGCTGGGCGGCCAGAAATTCCGCCGGCGGTTCAAGAAGATGGACGACGTCAAGCCGGACCATCCGCTGATCGGCACCATCCTGCGATGGCGCAAGCAGGTGCTGCGCTGGAACCAGAGGCCTGCCCCTGACACCGTGCTTTCGCCGGCGATGCAGGCCCGGATGCGTGAAGCATTGGCCCCCGATATCATCCACCTGGCGCGCCTGCTTCGCCGGGACCTGAGCGACTGGCTCGGCGGTGTGCCCGAAGCTAATATGGAGCCACCGGCTCGGGAAGCCGCGACCGTCGGGGCGTAGCAGCGTTCGCCGACTTGGGCCTGGCAAGCCGCGGCTTGCCGGCCGCGCCCATCAGATCCTGCAGCGCGGCGTCCAGTTTCGGAAAGCGATAGACAAAACCGGATTCCAGAGCGGCCGTCGGAATCACGCACTGGCCACCGAGCAGCAGCTCGTCCGCCATGTCGCGAAGCAGCAGATGAAGCGGCAATGCAGGGATCGGAATCCAGGCCGGCCTGCGAAGCGCCCTTGCCAGCATTCGCGTGAATTCGGCGTTGCGCACTGGGATGGGCGCAACGGCATTGACCGGCCCGTGCAGTGCGGGCGTGGCCATGCAATGCACGATCAGCCGCACCAGATCGTCGCGGTGGATCCAGCTCATCCACTGCTGTCCGTTGCCGAACCGTCCGCCCAGGCCGAACTCGAAGGGCATCAGCATCCGCCCTAGCATGCCGCCGTCGGTCCCGAGCACCAGGCCGATGCGCAGGCGCACCGTGCGCACCCCCATGCTCTCGGCGACGCGCGCCGCTTCTTCCCAGGCAAGGCACAGAGTGCGGCTGAAGCACGGCCGGCCACGGGCATGCTCATCGAGCCGCTCGTCCCGCCTGATACCGTACCAGCCGATTGCGGAGCCGCTGATCAAGAGCGCAGGCTTGCGATCGAGCCTGGCGATCAGCTTCGTCAGCTGGCGCGTGATCCGCAGGCGCGAGGCGAGGATGCGCCGCCGCCTGGCGAGCGTCCATAAGCCGGTGGCGATCGGTTCGCCCGCCAGATTGACGATGACATCGATGCCTGTGTGATTGCCGAGCTGGTCGAGATGCGTGATCATGCGAATAGGCATGGGCGGCTCGGCGCCGCTGCGGCGCGTGAGAACCGTCACCTCGTGACCGGCGGCGACCAGCGCGGCGACCAGCCGCCGGCCGATGAAGCCGGTGCCGCCGGTCACCAATATCGATTGGGGAATGGGGCCGAGAGCAGCAGCCAGCGCCGCAGGGTCGCTAGGCCCCAGTCGCCTGCAGCGCCGGGCAGCGGCAAGATCGCGCAGGCCGAAGATCGCCACGATCAGGGCGGCCAGCAGGCAGAACCAGCTGACCAGGCCGTGAAACGCAGGAGCGGCGGGAAGACGAATGCCGGCCAGGAGCAACGGGACGATCCAAGCAAGGATTGCGCCGAAATTCAGGGCAAGCAGGGTGTGGGTGATGCGTTCGCTCGCCGGAAGGTGACGCGTGCGATCCTCTTCGACGAAGTCCCACAGCGTGATGCCAAGTTCGCAGGTCATCAGCACCAGCAGGAGGATGGCCGGTGCACCGCTCAGCCGCATCCAGCCGAGAATGAGGAACATCGCGCCATATGCAAGATTGCGCAGCCCATGGAGCCGCAGCTCGACGACCTGTGAAGGCCGCCAGGCGAGCCGTTCGGTCGCTTCATGATGGAAAAATGTGTCGAATGCGCCCATCAGCACTTGCCCGACGATCGCGATCCATAATGCCGTCGTCATTGTCCTTCTCCGTCGCTGCGTTCGCGGAAGAGCGCGGTCTGGCTGACCAGCGCGCCCAGCCGCGGATGGTCCAGCTGCGGCACGAAGGCGAAATCGCCATGGCCGCAATCGATGTGGCTCACCGTCAGAAGGCCGGGAGACAGCCAGCGCGGCAGCCGCAGGCGCCTGCCCAACAGGGCGAGGAAGAGATGATCGCTGAGGAAGCGGACCGAACGCTCGTCGGCCTCGAGGCGCAACGCAATGCCGATGCCATAGCCGAGATATTCCTCGATCCCGGTCGGTCCGGCAAAGCGCTTGCTGCTCTGGATCACCTGCGGAAAGCCGCGCGGCCGCGCATAGATGCGGGTCCAGAACTGGCCACCGCCGCCGCAGTCTTCGGTCACCGCCACCGTCGCAGGTACCCAGACGGACCGGCTGAGCGGGAGAGGAGCGCCGATCAGACGCAGCAGCTGGACCAGTAGCCAGCCGGTGCGGGACATATGGCATTCGACGATCTCGCCGACATAGGTGACCGTGCATCCCGGCGGCACGCGCTTGCCGAAACGCGCCTGGACGGCGGGCGGAAGCCGATTCCATGCGTCATGGCCAAGCAAGGCGCGAAAGCGGAGATCCTCGGCAACCAGGCCACGCCTGGCCGCCGGAAACGGCACGATCGCAGCACATGATCCTTTCCCCTGGTCCATGTCCGTCTCCTTTGTCCGTCCAGTCATTTCTGAATAAACAGAAATTCGCGCGCAAAATTTTTTAGGCAGCCTCCTTCTCCTTCGAGCCGCGTCCGAGGTTGAGGAACGTGACGACCCGCGTGCCCATCTTGATCAAGGCCATGATCTTGCTCGGTGGGACGGTGAGCATCTGCTCGTACCATTGGTTGAGCGTATCGGTGAACGTCTGCATCGCCTGCAGTCGCGCCAGAGCGGTCTTGCTGATCTTCGGATCGCGCTCCGCCTCGCGCATCACCTGGTGCAGCGCCGCAGCCGCTGGATCGATCTCGCGTTCCTTGCGGCCCTGGGCGATGCGGGTGACGATCTGGAGTAGGTCGGTCTCCGCCTCGAAGTGATCGCGGCGGTCGGCGAAGACCGGCACGCGGCGGATCAGCTTCCAGGAGAGCAGTTCGCGAATGCTGTTCGACACGTTGGAGCGCGCCATGCCGAGTGAATCGGCAATATCTTCCGCCGTCAGCGGGCGTTCGGAAAGATAGAGCAGGGCATGGATTTGCGCGACCGAGCGGTTCACGCCCCACTGGCTGCCCATGTCACCCCAGTGCAGCACGAACTGGCGTACCGTTGAGGGAAGTGGGACTCGATCGTCAGTTATTTCTGTCATGACAGAAATTTCGCGCAAGGATGGCATGATGTCAACCACTGGGAGTTGCGGCTACGGCCGCCAGGGCTGATCTGAACGAAGCCGGTCTGAGTTCTGGGGTGGGCGCAGGCGCGCCGGAGGTCAGGACGGATCAGATTCCCTCGTGTCCCGCTTCCTCCGCCGCGATCGATTGTTTGAGGAGTTGCACGGCAATATCCGCGTAAGCGGCGGCATGGTCGAGGTGCAGGCTGTTCAGGCGAGACCGGCAATGCCGCATGGTGCGGAGAATCTCCTTGGCTTCATCCAGGCGCTTCGATGAAGGCGCCTCGTCTGAAGATTTCTCCCCGCTCATCTCACTACTCAGGCTAGTAAGATTGCCTAGATGCCGAATGCTTGCCTCCGGTGATAAAATCAGAACCAATTGATGCAAGGTAACGCGCAAGTTGGCCTCGCGATGCTTCAGCCAAGCGTACCAGTGAAATTCTTTTGTCGTTTGGGTGCGAAAAGCGCTCAAAAACGCCTTGTTCTTGCAAATATCGGATATGGCGCAACGCAGTCGTCGGCGGGACTCCCGAAGCGCAGCAGAGGCTTGAGACACTGACTGCTCGCCCCTCTTCGCTGGCAATGAACAGATCGAGAGTCATCATCCACTGCGGATCCTGGAACACGGCGTCCGGCAGGAACTGGCTGCGCCTGCGGGCATGCTCCACCAATTCTCGCGCGACGCTCACCAACGCCTGCCGTCGCTGCGACAGTGTGTTAGTGCCAGGATTCTCCCTTTTGGTTCTGTACATGCGACTGGCGCGAAACGCGTAATTCATGAACTGTCCCCCTGCGACTGTCGGACGGTTGGCCAAGCTGGAAAGACGGGCTGTGTTAGCGGCAGAGACGACGCAGCGAATTGAGATACCGTCGTGAGGTCCGGAACCTGGCTCTGCCCTGATGGACTCAGCTTCTTGTCTCCTTCCCGGGAAGGAGCCCATTCGGCTTTAAGGCAGACGGCGCTGCGCATTCGGACCTGGCGTACTTCCCCATGGCGTCCAGCAAAGAAAGCGACGGCCGCTGCCCCTGCATCCGCCTTGAGAGGGATGAAGGGGCTATGCCAAGACGGGCAATGTCCGGCGATTGGTATACTATTGAGGGGTAGGAGGTGGACTCCCCGGCATTGGTAGCCGACGGAAGACCATGCATCGGCAAGTCATTGGCGTGGCACGCTTTGCCGATGGGCCACAGCCTCGGTATGAAAGGGCGGGGCCCGACCGGGAGTGGGCACATGAAATCCTATGATGCTCTCATCGTCGGCGGCGGTCACAACGGCCTGGTTTGCGCCTTCTATCTGGCGAGAGCCGGCCTCAGCGTCCGCGTTCTCGAGCGCCGTGCGATTGTGGGCGGGACGGCCGTCACCGAGGAATTCCATCCCGGCTTTCGCAACTCGACGGCCAGCTATACGGTGAGCCTGCTGCAGCCGCAGATCATCGCGGACATGAAGCTGACCCATTTCGGCTATCGGGTGATCGAGCGCCCGGTCGCAAACTTCCTGCCGCTGCCGGACGGCCGCCATCTGATTGTCGGCAACAGCATCGAGCGGACGCAGGCGGAATTGGGCAAATTCTCCCGGCCGGACGCCGCGCGGCTGCCTGACTTTTATGCGGCGCTGAATGCAGTCGCCGACGTGGTGCGCGACATGGCGCTGCGCACCCCGCCCAATGCCGGCGAGGGTCTTTCGGCCCTGATCCGGGGAGCAAGGCAGGGACGCCGGCTGGCGCGCATGCCCCTGGAGCAGAAGCGCGACCTGCTCGATCTCCTTGCAAAAAGTGCCCGCTCCTTTCTCGATGGCTGGTTCGAAAGCGATCCCATCAAGGCTGCGTTCGGCTTCGACGCGGTGGTCGGCAATTATGCCAGCCCCGATGCGCCCGGCAGCGCCTTTGTCCTGCTGCACCATGTGATGGGGGAGGTGAACGGCAAACGCGGCGCCTGGGGTCACAGCGCGGGCGGGATGGGCGCGATCACCCAGGCGATGGCCAAAGCATGCCAGG
>Ga0081539_10007324_pt1 | contig 10123 bp, 8 predicted proteins | sample TabmetS4T2R2_FD_71023 | JGI IMG/M metagenome (GOLD analysis project Ga0081539, IMG submission 71023) | Tabebuia heterophylla rhizosphere microbial communities from the University of Puerto Rico - S4T2R2 | ecosystem: Host-associated > Plants > Roots > Rhizosphere ... | reverse complement strand
GTGTGCCGCCGACGCGGCGTATCGATCGCTGCTGGCCCATGCCGCCGACGTGATCACGATCGTCGACGCGGACGGGACGATCCGCTACCAGACGCCGTCGGTCGAGGACCTGCTCGGGCACGCGCCCGGAACGTTGAACGGGACGTCGCTGCTCGAGCTCGTGCACCCCGACGACCGGACGTGGATGGGCGCGCAGCTCGAGCGCATCCGCCGCCGGCCCGGGCCGTGCGAGGGCGCGACGGTCGCGCGCTGGCAGCACCGCGACGGGCGCTTCCGCAGCGTCGAGAGCCGCTGCAGCAACCTGCTCGACGACGAGCAGGTGCAGGGCATCGTCGTCACGTCGCGCGACGTGACCGACCGCGTCGCGCTCGAGGAGCAGCTCACGCGGCGCGCGTTCGACGACGCGCTGACCGGGCTGGCGAACCGGGCGCTGTTCGTCGACCGGCTCGAGCATGCGCTCTACGCGGGCAACCCGCAGGAGGAGCGGCTTGCCGTCCTCTTCATCGACCTCGACGACTTCAAGCGCGTCAACGACTCGCTCGGCCACCCGGCCGGGGACGAGCTGCTGCGGATCTGCGCGCGCCGGCTGGGCGAGCGGCTCGCCGCGGGCGACACGGTCGCGCGGCTCGGCGGCGACGAGTTCGCCGTGCTGCTCGAGGGCTGCGCGACGCCGGACGCGGCGGCGCAGATGGCCCGCTACCTGCTCGACGCGCTCGCCGAGCCGGTCGAGCTGCAGGGGCGCCGCATGGTGATCAGCGCCTGCGCGGGCATCGCGCTCGTGAACCGCCGCGAGCAGCCGCCCGCCGAGGAGGTGCTGCGCAACGCCGACATCGCCCTCTACCGCGCGAAGGACGACGGCCGCGGCCGGCTCCGGCTCTACGAGGAGCGCATGCACGCCGCGCTGCTGCGCCGCATGGAGCTCGAGGCCGAGCTGCGCCGCGCGATCGCGGCCGGGCAGTTCGTGCTCGAGTACCAGCCGATCGTCGCGGCGGACGGGGAGACGATCGCGGGGGCGGAGGCGCTCGTGCGCTGGGACCACCCCGAGCGCGGGCTGCTCCCGCCGGCGCAGTTCATCGGCGTGGCCGAGCAGGCCGGGCTCATCCACCTCCTCGGCGGCTGGATCCTGCGCGAGGCGGTCCGCCAGGCGGCCGAGTGGTTCCGCCAGGGCGTCGGCGGCGGGCAGCTGTGGGTCGCCGTCAACGTCTCGGTCGAGCAGCTGGCGAACCCGGCGCTCGTCGCCGAGGTCGAGCTCGCCCTGCGCGACCACGGGCTGCCGCCCGACCTGCTCGTGCTCGAGCTGACCGAGTCGGCGGTCATGCGGGACGTGGTCACCGCGACGCACCGGCTCGACGCGATCTCGCGACTGGGCGTGCGGATCGGCGTCGACGACTTCGGCGAGGGGCACTCCTCGCTCGCCTACCTGGCCTCGCTCCCGCTCGACCTGCTGAAGATCCCGAAGACGTTCGTCGACGTGATGAGCGCGCCGGGCGGCAACCCCGCGCTCGTGCGCGCGATCGTGGAGCTCGCGCGCTCGTTCGGGCTGCGCACCGTCGCCGAGGGGATCGAGCGGCGCGAGCAGGTCGGCCCGCTGCTGGAGCTGGGCTGCGACCTCGCGCAGGGCTACCTGTTCGCCCGGCCCACCAGCGCCGCGGAGGTCGCGGCGCTCGCGGGCGGGCCTCAGCTCAACCTGCGTCGCGGAGCCGCTGCGCCTCGGGGAGCGACTCGAGCTTCTTGAGCGTGTGGTTCTCGATCTGGCGGATGCGCTCGCGCGTGACGTTGAACGCTCGGCCGACCTCCTCGAGCGTGCGCGGGCGGCCGCCCGTCAGGCCGAAGCGCATCTCGATGACCTCGCGCTCGCGCTGCGGCAGCGCGGAGAGCGCGCGGCGGACGTTCTCGCGGCGCAGGTTCTCCGACGCGAGCTCGAACGGGGACTCGGCCGTCTCGTCCTCGACGAAGTCGCCGAGCTCGGACTCCTCCTCCTCGCCGACCGGCCGCTCGAGCGAGATCGGCTGCTGCGACATGCGCAGGATGTCGCGCACCTCGCGCGCGGTGCAGTCCAGCTGCACGGCGATCTCGTCGGGCGCCGGCTCGCGGCCGAGCGACTGGACGAGCTGGCGCTCGACCTGGACGACCTTGTTGAGCTTCTCGACCATGTGCACCGGGATGCGGATCGTGCGGCCCTTGTCGGCGATCGCGCGCGTGACCGCCTGGCGGATCCACCACGTCGCGTAGGTCGAGAACTTGTAGCCGCGGCGGTAGTCGAACTTCTCGACCGCCCGGATGAGGCCCAGCGATCCCTCCTGGATGAGGTCCAGGAACGTCAGCCCGCGGCCGAGGTAGCCCTTGGCGATCGACACGACGAGGCGCAGGTTGGCCTCGACCATGTGCTGCTTGGCGTCCATGTCGCCGCGCTCGATGCGCTTGGCGAGCGCGATCTCCAGATCCGCCGTCAGCAGCGGCACGCGCCCGATCGAGCGCAGGTACAGCCGCAGCGAGTCGAGGCTCGGCTCGACGGTGAGGTCGAGCTCCGGCTTCCTCGGCGCATCCGGCACACCACCGTCGGCGCGCGTCTTGCGGGCCTCCGCGACCGCCTCCACGCGCGCGCCCTCGGATGTCACGTGGCGCCCGTCGGCGCCCACGACGTCGATGCCCTGCTCGGACAGGTACGCGTGCAGCTCCTGTAGCTGCTCCTTCGTGACCTCGACCTCCTCCAGCGCGGAGGAGATCTCGTCGAACGTCAGAAAGCCCCGCTCCTGCCCATCCGTGATCAGCGTCCGAAGCTCGTCCAGCTCATGAATCGGAGCCTCGTCCGCCAGCAGAACTTCGTTCTCGATTGTACGGCCCTCCCTTGGATGCCAATCCATGCCTGCCGCTGGGCGCCCCCTCGGTCCCTCCGATCCTCGCTTCTACAGGGACGACTTCGTGAGTGATAGCACAAGAATCCGGCTCCGTCAGCGTGAAATTGTGAAGCGGTGGATACCCTCGGGCCTATGCCGGAACGTCTCAGTCTGTCCAGCCCCGACGTCCAGGCACAACCCCCGACGGTCCAGGTCGGCCTGTCGCGTGTCGGCGTCGCCGGCGTCGAGAAGATCGTGCGCGTGTGCCAGAACGGCGAGGAGCAGCTGTTCTCCGCGCAGCTCGAGTGCTTCGTCGACCTCGGCCCGACGCAGAAGGGCGCGCACATGTCGCGCTTCGAGGAGGTCGTCAACGACGTCATCGGCGAGGTCGTCCTCGGGGAGGCGACGTTCAAGGCCGAGGCGCTCGCGCGGCGGATCGCCGAGCTCGTCCGCGAGCGCCAGCAGGCGGCCCGCGCGGAGGTGACCGTCACGGCCCGCTATCCGGAGCACAAGCCCGCGCCGCTGTCCGGCATCCCGACGCAGGAGATCTACACGCTCTACGGCTCGGCGCTCGCCTCCGAGACCGGCACGCGGCGCCTCGTCGGCGTCGCCGCGCAGGGCATGACGGCCTGCCCCTGCGCGCAGCAGCTCGTCATGGGCACCTCGCGCGAGCGGCTGCTCGACGATGGCTTCAGCGAGGACGAGGTGCGGCGCATCTTCGACCACGTCCCGGTGGCCACGCACAACCAGCGCGGCCTCGGCACGCTGTACGTCGGCGTCCCGGAGGGCGCCGACACCGAGATCGAGGCGCGCACGCTCCTGGACATCGTCGAGGGCTCGATGTCGTCCGAGATCTACGAGCTCATGAAGCGCAGCGACGAGCGCGCCGTGGTCGAGAAGGCCCACCGGCGGCCGCGCTTCGTCGAGGACTGCGTGCGCGAGATGATCTCCGGCGTCCTGACGCTGCTGCCGGAGCTCGGCGACGGGTACTTCGTCAGTGCCCGCCAGGAGAACCTCGAGACGATCCACCAGCACAACGTCGTCGCCGAGCGCTTCGGCCTGCTCGGCGAGCTGCGCCGCGAGCTCGCGACCGGCAACCACCCCGCGCATCACACGTCGATGCGCGAGTGGCTCGACGCGACCGGCCGCTGACCGGACCACCCCGGGCGCGTCAGCGTGCGAGACCAAGCTGGATAGGTCCGCAGGCTACGGACGGGGCTTCGCGGGCGCGGCGGCGGCCGCCTCCGCGCGCCGGGCCTCGGCCTCGCGCAGCACGCGCCGCAGCCCGAAGAAGTAGTCGATCCCGCTGACGATCGTGATCGCGACCATCCCGTAGACGAGCCCGTCGACCCACGCCGGCGACGGCTCGCCCTCGGCGATGAGGAAGAAGATCGCCGCCACCTGCACGATCGTCTTCGCCTTGCCCCACCAGTTGGCGGCGATCACGACGCCGTGCTGCGTCGCCTGCATGCGGGTCACCGTGACCGTCAGCTCGCGCGCGATGATCACCATCGCCACCCAGCCGGCGAGCCGGTGCAGCGACACGAGCGCGACCAGCGCCGCGATGATCAGCAGCTTGTCGGCGATCGGGTCCATGAGCTTGCCGAACGTCGTGATCGCGTTGCGCGTGCGGGCGAGGTAGCCGTCCATCGCGTCGGTGACCGAGGCGAGCGCGAAGACGACGGCCGCGAGCAGGTCGCCGTTGGCGGTCTCGTCGAGCAGCGCCACGACGAGCACCGGCACGAGCAGGATCCGCACCAGCGTCAGGACGTTCGGCAGGTTGAGCGCGAACATGGCGCAGCCAGCCTACGTGGCCAACCTCACCTCTACGACTTCAAACGGCGGCCGGAGCGGAACATCATCGCGCTCCACGACACGCAGACGAGGGCGAACGCCGCCGTCACGCCCAGCGCGACGCCGATCGGTACGTCGCTCGTGCCGAGGAAGCCGTAGCGGACCGCATTGATCAAGAAGAAGATCGGGTTGACGTGGCTGAGCTCGTGCCAGGGTGACGGCAGACCGTCGACCGAATAGAAGACGCCGCCGAGGAAGCTCAGCGGCAGGATGACGATGTTGTTCACGAAGCCGTGCTGGTCCCATGTCTCGGCGTAGACGCCGACGACGACTCCGAGCGAGGAGAACAGCACGAGCACGAGCGCCACGGCCAGCAGGAGCACGAACGGCTCGCGGATCGGCACGCCCGTGACCGGCAGCGCCAGCGCGAGCAGCGCCAGCCCGATCGCGACGGCGCGCACCACGCCGCCGAACGACAGCCCCACCTGGACCTCCCACGAGCGCATCGGCGCCGACAGGACGTCGTTGATATAGCGCTCGGCACGCGCCTGGAAGACCGACGACGCGTTGTTGCTGTACGCCGCCTGCGCCATCGCCATCGTCAGCAGGCCCGGCACGATGAAGACGTCGTAGTCGACGCCGCCGATGCTGCGGATGCGGCCACCGAGCGACAGCCCGAACACGACGATGAACAGAAAGGAGGCGAGCACCGGCGCGGCGATCGTCTGCGACCAGAGCTTGAGCACGCGCTCGGTCTCGCGGGCGGACAGCGCGAGCAGCCCGCGGTGGCGTTCGACGAGAGCGGTCATCGCTTCGAGCGTAGAGCCTGCGGCTTGCCGAACCGGACCGTCGAGATGATCGCCCGCGCCTCGTCGAGCCGGCGGCGCGACGGCGTGGCGCCGGTCAGCACCGTGACGGCGTAGGTCCGGTAGGCGGTGCTGTCCACGAGCACGAGGGCGCGCACCGCTCCCGCCTTGTCGCGACCCTTGAGCTCGAAGCTCGGGACCATGCGCGCGCCGAGACGCTGCGGTCCCTCACGGACGACCTTGGCGGGCGCGAACTGCCTGCGAAGCTCGCGCTCGGCCGCCGCCTTCACGCTTCGGACAGCCGGCTTGGCGACCGGCGACGAGAACAGCATGAGCACCGAGCCGCCGGGCGCGCGGAGGTCGATGACGCGCCCGCGCAGCGTCCGCTTCCAGCTCGTCGGATGCGCGAACGCCATGCCGAGCGGCGGAATCGACACGAACCGCACCGGCAGCTTCCTCGGCGCCGCCGGGCCGTCTCTTCCCCCCGGCCACAGCACGACGACCGCGATCGCGATGCCTGCCAGCAGCAACACGGCGCCGCCGAGGCGGCGCCGTGTCAGCGCTGCGTTGCTTGAGACCGGCATCTACCGGACCGTACGCACATCCTTCCTGCGGCGCAGCATCAGGCCGCCCGCGAGCATCAGCAGGCCGGCAAGCGCGATGCCGACGACGTCGGTGCCGGTGAACGGAAGCGCGCCGGCCTTGAGGCCCTGCGCGCCCCCACCCTCGGAGGTGTCGTTCGGGTTGTAGGCACCACCCCGACCGCTGTGGCAGCCCGGATCCGCCCGGTCGACGAGGCCGTCACCGTCGTTGTCGCGGCCGTCGGAGCACTGCGGGCCGCGCCCGCCGGCGCCCTGGTTACCGGCGCCCTGGTTGCCGGCGCCCTGCTTACCGCCGCCCTGGCCGGCACCCTGGTTGCCAGCGCCGCCAGCGCCCCGGTTGCCCTGGTCGGTCTCGTCGTTGTCGTTGACGTCGTACGAGGACGGGTTGTTCGGCTTGCCGTCGGTGTGGCAACCCGGGTCCGCGCCGTCGACCTTGCCATCGCCGTCGTTGTCGATCTTGTCCGAGCACTGCGCCGGGCCACCCTCGGGCGGAGCGACGGTCTGCGACTCGGAGGCCGCGGTCGTCTCCTTCAGCAGCGAGCTCGTGCCCGCCTGCAGCGCGAAGACGTCGAGCGCCTCGCGCACGCCCGCGGCGCCGGCGATCTCCTCGGCGTTGCAGACGATCGGCAGCAGGCCGGGGATCCCGGTATCCGTGTCAGGCGTCCCGTTCGCGCAGCCGGCGGCCGGCAGCGGGACGCCGGTGCCGCCGAGGTTGATGACCTCGGAGGTGTTGGTGACCTGCGGGGACGCGCCCGCGCAGGACTTCGACGTGCTGGTTGAGTTCGCGACACCGGCGATGGTGCCGGTGCTCGACGTGACGTTGACGGTCTTCGCGCTGCCCAAGGCCGTCTGGCACTTCGGGTCCTGCGAGATGTTGCCGGCGCTCTGGGCGGCGGCAACGTTGAGGCCGAGCAGCGACGCGTTCGCGACCGCGAAGTCGTTCGCGGAGCCCGACGACGTCGTCGTCGAGTCGGCCTTCAGGACGGTCAGGCAGACGCCGTTCGGACGCCCGCCGGTCGAGTTGCACAGCGGGTCCAGGACGCCGGTCTGCAGCGACTGCAGCGGGCCGTGGCTGGCCTGGCCGGGGGTGCTGTCGACGCCCGCAAGCTCGGTGCCGAAGAGCGCCGCGATCGTGATGTGCCCGTGGAAGTTGCCGTTGGCGTCCTTCTCGCCGCGGGCGCGTCCGACGATGACGTCCTCGCCCGATGCCGAGCCGTCCGGCTTGGCGTCAAGCGGCCGCTCGTTGCTGGGGTTGATGTCGACGATCGCGACGTTGCCCTGGCCGTGCGGGTTGCTGCCGTGCATCGGCGGCTGCTTGGCGGGATCCGTCGCGGTGGCGCGGGTCTTGATGGTCTGCGCCCGCCGCTTGGCCGAGCGCTTCGTCTTCGCGACCAGCGCGTCGGTCTTCTTGCCCGTCTTCTCGACCGTGGACTTGAGGCCGTTCTTCACCTGCTGACCCGCTTGAACGAGCGCGTCTCTCGCCTCGCGAAGATCGAGCGCCTTCGCCAGCGACCCGGCCGGCAAGGCAAATATCACAACAGTGCTGACGAGTAGCGCAAGCACCCCGAGTCTCTTGCGGGTCATGCGGTCCCTCCCATTCGTCGTTGCGCCCGCAGCGCCGATCCCGCCGCGGACGCCGGATCACCCCTTACCCATTCGAGGTGCGCGAAACCGTACCGGAAACGCGCGACATCCCGCAGTCAGGCTGCAGGAATGCTGCCCATCGCGCGCACGTATGCGTCCGCGAGCGAGTCGGCGCCGTACGCGGAGCGCAGCCCGTCGGCCGAGTCGCGGGCGATGAGGTGGCCGCCGCGGATGAGCGCGATCTCCTCGCAGAGCTCGTCGGCCTCCTCCAGGTAGTGCGTCGTCAGGAGGATCGTCGTGCCCTGGTCGTGGAGGCGGCGGATGTAGCGCCACAGCTCGAGGCGCAGCTCGAAGTCGACCCCCGCCGTCGGCTCGTCGAGGATCACGAGCCGCGGCTCGTGCATGAGCGCGCGGGCGAGCAGCAGGCGGCGCCGCATCCCGCCCGAGAGCTTCGGCGCGCGGACGCCGGCCTTCGCGCGCAGGTCGAAGACGTCCATCATCTCGGCGGCGCGGCGGCGGGCCTCGGCGCGGCGCATCCCGAAGTAGCCGCCGTGGTAGAGCAGCGTCTCCTCGACGTCGAGGAAGCGGTCGAGGTTGACGTCCTGCTCGGCCAGCCCGACCATCCGCCGCGCTTCGAGCGCGTCGTGCGGCCGTCCGAAGACGTCGATCTCACCCGCGGTGATGCGGATGAGGTTGCAGACGGCGCTGATGATCGTGGTCTTGCCCGCGCCGTTGGGGCCCAGCAGGCCGAAGAACCTGCCGGCTTCGATTTCGAGGTCGAAGCCGTCGACAGCGAGGAATCCGTCGTCGTAGCGCTTGGTCAGGCCGCGGATGCTGAGTGCGGAAGGCACGCTGAACCAGGCTACCCCGGGGCCCCGGTGGGCGATCTGCCACGATCTTCCGATGCCCCTCGTCCCATCAGTCGTCCAGCGCAGCGCGCGCGGCGAACGCGAGTACGACATCTACTCGCGCCTGCTCAATGAGCGCATCATCTTCCTCGGCACGCCGATCAACGATCAGGTGGCCAACCTCATCGTCGCCCAGCTGCTCCACCTCGAGTCCGAGGACCCCGAGAAGGACATCTCGCTGTACATCAACTCACCGGGTGGCTCGCTGTACGCCGGCATGGCGATCTACGACACGATGCAGTTCGTCAAGCCGGAGATCCAGACGATGTGCATGGGCGTCGCGATGTCGATGGGCTCGCTGCTGCTGACCGCCGGGTCGTCCGGCAAGCGCTTCTCGCTGCCCAACAGCCGGATCCTCATCCATCAGCCGTCGGCGGGCTTCGAGGGCCAGTCGACCGACATCGAGATCCACGCCAACGAGATCCTCAAGATGCGCAAGCGGATGGACGAGATCTACGCCAAGCACACCGGCAAGTCGGAGGAGCAGGTGCGCTCGGACATGGAGCGCGACCGATTCTTCAAGCCCGAGGAGGCCGTGGAGTACGGGCTGATCGACCGGGTGCTGGAGCAGCACTAGGGCTACCCGCGCGAGTCACCCAAGCTCAGCCCGTACAGCGTCCCGTACTTCGTCGTCAGGTGCTCCAGCATCGGCTCGGGGTCGAGCGGGCCACCGACGGCCTGCTCGATGAGCTCGGACGGCGTCAGGGTCCGGCCGTGGCGGTGGACCTTCTCGCGCAGCCAGGCCCGTAGCGCGCCGTACTCGCCGCGGGCGATCTCGTCATCCAGCCCGGGCAGCTCGGCGCGCACGGCGCGCCACAGCTGCCCGGCGAGGACGTTGCCGATCGCGTACGTCGGGAAGTAGCCGATGATGCCCTCCGACCAGTGGATGTCCTGCAGCACGCCGTGGAGGTCGTCGGGCACCGAGATGCCGAGGAACTGCTGCATCTTCGCCGCCCACGCGGCCGGCAGGTCGGCGGGGTCCAGGGCCCCGTCGACGAGCGCCAGCTCGAGCTCGAAGCGCAGGATGACGTGCAGCGAGTACGTCACCTCGTCGGCCTCGACGCGGATCGGCGTCGGCCGCACGACGTTGATCGCGCGCACGAACGCGTCGACCGTGACGTCGCGCAGGGTCAGCGGGAAGCGCTCGCGCAGGCGCGGCAGCCAGTGGCGCCAGAACGCCGGGCTGCGGCCGACGAGGTTCTCCCACAGGCGGCTCTGCGACTCGTGCACGCCGAGCGAGGCGCCTGCGTCGAGCGTCGTGCGCGCGAGCGCCCGGTCGACGCCGTGCTCGTACAGGCCGTGGCCGGCCTCGTGCATGAGCGCGAACAGCCCCGTGAGGCTGTGGTCGTCGAAGCGCGACGTGATCCGCACGTCGTCGATGGACGGTGCGACGGCGAACGGGTGCACCGCGTCGTCCAGCCGCCACGCCGCCCGGTCGAAGCCGATCGCCGCGAGGATCTCCAGGCCGATCTCACGCTGGCCGGCGATCGGGAAGTCCCCGCTGAGCGCGGGCGGATCGGGCTGCAGCGCGATCTTGCTGATCAGCGGGACGAGCCCGTCGCGCAGGCGCGCGAAGAGCACCGAGATCTGCG
>Ga0081539_10007323_pt1 | contig 10123 bp, 6 predicted proteins | sample TabmetS4T2R2_FD_71023 | JGI IMG/M metagenome (GOLD analysis project Ga0081539, IMG submission 71023) | Tabebuia heterophylla rhizosphere microbial communities from the University of Puerto Rico - S4T2R2 | ecosystem: Host-associated > Plants > Roots > Rhizosphere ... | reverse complement strand
CGGCGCTGACCGGCGTCGGCGCCGACGAGGCGCCGAGGACCTTCGACGCGTTCCTGCAGCGTGTGCACCCCGACGACCGCGCCGGCCTGGAGGCCGCGGTGGCGGCGACCTCGCCCGACGGCGAGACCAGCCAGCACGAGGTGCGCGTCATGTGGCCCGACGGGGCCGTGCACTGGTACGACTCGCGCTGGCGGCTGACCTACGACGAGGGCCGCGGGACGATCGTCGGGATCGCCAGGCTGGTCGACGTGGAGCACGCCGCGCTGCAGCAATCGCGTCTGCTGGCCGACATCAGCGCCGCGCTCGACGCCTCGCTGGACATGGACCGCACGCTGGAGGCGGTGGCCAACCACTGCGTGCGCACGATCGCCGACTGGTGCGTGATCGACCTCGTTGATCCGGGGCGCGGGCTGCGCAACGTCGCCGTCGCCCATGTCGATCCGGCCCGCGCCGCGCTGGCGCGCAAGATGCGCGATCGCTACCCGCCCGAGCGCGACGGGCCGGGCGGGGCCGCGCACGTCGTGCACACCGGCGAGCCGGTGCTCATCGCCCAGGTCGACCGCGAGCGGCTGGAGGAGTGGACGGTCGACGACGAGCACCTCGAGCTCGTCGACACGCTGGATGCCAGCTCGGTGCTCATCGTGCCGCTGCGCGCCCGCGGCCGCGTGCTCGGCGCGCTGTCGCTCGTGCGCACCCGCGAGCGCCCGCCGTTCATCGACGACGACGTCGGCTTCGCCGGCGAGATCGCCGCCCGCGCGGCCCTGGCGGTCGACAACGCCCGCCTGTACGGCGAGGCGCGCTCGCAGGAGCGCACCTCAGGCGAGGCGACCGCGCTGCTCGATGCGCTCATCGCGGCCGCGCCGATCGGCATGGCCTTCCTGGACTCCGAGTTCCGCTTCGTTCGCGTCAACGACGCGATGGCCGAGATCCACGGCGTCCCGGCGATCGACCACCTCGGCCGCACGGTCCGCGAGGTGCTTCCCGACATGGGGGAGGAGGTCGAGGCCGCGCTGGCCCGGGTGGCCAAGAGCGGCGAGGCGCTCGTCGGCGTGCAGCTGCGCGGGGAGACGCCGCGCGAGCCCGGCCGCACGCGCCGCTACCTCTCCAACTACTACCCGGTCGCCCTCGGCCGCGGCGAGCGGCTGGGCATCGGGGCGACGATCGTCGACGTCACCGATCGCGCCGAGGCGGCCGAGGCGGTCCGCGCGCAGCGCGACCTCTACGAGGCGCTCATGCGCGCGCAGAGCGAGCTCGGACAGGCGTTCGTGCTGCTCGAGGGCGAGCGCATCGTCTACGCCAACGAGGCGACCGAGGTCCTCACCGGCCGCAGCGCCGAGGAGCTCTCCGCTCTGCCGTCGCTGTTCTCGCTGCTGCCCGAGGAGGTCCACCGCGCCGTCGGCGCGCGGCTCGTCGGCGCGCGGGCGGGGCGCGAGCCCGGCGGCGAGCCGTTCCGCACCTACGTCGTGCGCCCGAACGGCACGCGCGTGCCGATCGAAGCGGCCGGCCGTCGCCTTGGGCCCGAGATGGCCGACCGGCTGGTGATCATCGCCCGCGACATCACCGATCGCGTCGCGCAGGAGCGCGAGCTGCAGCGCGTGCTCGAGGTCGAGCAGTCGGCGCGCCGCGCCAGCGAGGCCGCGCATGCCCGCGTGCGCCTGCTGGCCGACGCCAGCGCGCTCCTGGAGCGCTCGTTGAGCAGCGACGAGGCCCTCCAGCAGCTGTCCGAGCTGCTCGTCGCGCGCGTCGCGGACGCGTGCGCGCTGGACGTCGTCGACCATACGGGCACGCTGCGCCGCGCCGGCGCCGACGCGCGCGCTCCCGACGGCCGCCGGCGGCTCATGGAGATGGCCGGCGACGCGCGCGTGGGCCGCGCGCTGCACGCCGGGCAGGCGACCTTCCTCGAGGACCTCGGCGCCCACGGCGACACCGTCCTCGGGCACAGCGCGACCCTCGTGCCCCTCATCGCCCGCGGCCGCGCGGTCGGCGTGCTCTCGCTGGGCTGGCGCGATGCCGGCCGCCGGCCGGCGCGCGACGAGTGGAGCCTCATCGAGGCGCTGGCCCAGCGGATCGCGCTGGCGCTCGACGGAGCCATCCAGTACCGCGAGCGCGCCCACGTCGCCCAGACGCTCCAGTCGAGCCTCCTGCCCAGCGCGCTGCCGGCGATCCCGGGCGCCGAGGTGGCAGCCGAGTACCTGCCGGCGGGGGAGGGGATGGAGGTCGGCGGCGACTTCTACGACGTCTTCGCCCTCGACGACGGCGCCTTCGCGCTGGTCATCGGCGACGTGCTGGGCAAGGGCGCTGAGGCGGCGGCGGTCACCGCCCTGGCCCGCTACACGCTGCGCGCGGTGGCTGGGCGTTCGGCCTCGCCGGCCGCGACGCTGAAAGCGCTCAACGACGAGATGCTGCGCCAGAGCGCCGGCCGGCGCTTCGTCACCGCGGTCCTCGCGCGCCTCGAGCCGCGGCCGCAGGGCGGCGCGCGGCTCGTCGTGGCCTGCGGCGGCCACCCGCCGCCGGTCCTGCTGCGCCGCGGCGACGGCGGTGAGGTCGTCGGCGCGCCCGGGACCCTGCTCGGCGTCGAGGCCGAGGTCCGCATCGAGGACAGCCAGATCGAGCTGCGCCCCGGCGACGCGCTCGTCCTCTACACCGACGGCGTCACCGAGGCGCGCCGCGACCGCCCGCTGACGCCGCAGGCGCTCGCCGACGCGCTCGCGCCGCGCCACGCCGACGGCGCCGGCCGCCTGGCCCACGAGGTCGTGCGGCTGGCCGAGGCGGGCGCGGAGGGACCGCTGCGCGACGACCTCGCCGTGCTCGCCGTGGCCTTGGAGGGCTAGCCGGCTTCGGGCACCGGCTCCGGCGAGGGGCGCACGCGCAGGACGCGCGCGATCCCGGGCGGCAGCCACCAGTTCCAGCGCCCGAAGTAGGACACGAGCGCGGGCACGAGGACCGCCCGCACCACCGTCGCGTCGAGCAGGATGCCCGCGGCGAGGCCGGTCGCCAGCACCTTGACGTCGGTCTCCGGCCCCGACGCCAGCGCGGCGAAGGCCAGGAAGAGGATCAGCGCCGCGCTCGTCACCAGGCGGCCGGTGCGGCCCAGGCCGAAGATCACCGCCTCGTTGGTGTCCTTGGTGATGTCGTACTCCTCGCGTATCCGCGAGAGCAGGAAGACCTCGTAGTCCATCGACAGGCCGTAGAGGAAGGCGAAGACGATGAACGGGATCCACGAGCTGATGGAGCCGGTCGCCGCGATGCCCCAGATCTCGTCGGAGCCGTGGCCCTGCTGCCAGACGAGCTCCATGATCCCCCAGGCCGCGCCGATCGACAGGATGTTCAGGACGATCGCCTTCAGCGGCAGCAGCAGCGAGCGGAACGCCCGCGCCAGCAGGAGGAAGGTCAGCACCGAGATCACCGCGATCAGCAGCGGGAACGAGCCGTAGACGGCGTCGATGAAGTCCGCGTTGAGCGGACCGGTCCCGCCGACGCGCGCCGTGGGCGACGCCGCGTGCGCCGCGTCGATGAGGTCCTGGACCGCGTCGCGCCCGGCCTGCGACTCGTCGCCGTGGAGTGGGATGCCGACGACGACCGCCTGGCCGTTCTTGCGCCAATCCGGGAGGTTGGGCGCGGCCGCGCCGTGGACGTTCTCGACCTTCGCCTGGGCGTCGGCGACCTTCTGCGCGTCGGCCGCGGAGACCAGCGTCTCGGTGGGTGCGATGGCGCCCTTGCCGATGCCCGACTGGTCGAGCTCGCGCAGCGCCTGCTTGGCCGGGCCGACCTTGGCGATCGTGTCCGGATCGGCGTTGCCCAGGTGCAGGTTGGTCGCGCCGGCGACGAGGAACCCGAGCACGGCGAGCGCCAGGATGGCGGCGACGCCGCGGCGGCGCACGACCAGCTCGGCCCACCGCGTCCAGAACTGGTGGCTGCGATCGCGCCGGCGGATGCGCCGACGGTCCATCTTCGGCCCGACGCTCGACAGGATGACCGGCAGCAGCGTGATGGCGACCGCGGTGGCGACGAGCGGGATGAGCAGGCCGCCGTAGCCCATGCTGCGCAGGAACGGCAGCGGCAGCACCACGAGCGCCAGCAGGCCGACCGCGACGGTGGTGCCGGAGAACACGACGGCGCGGCCCGCGGTGCCCATCGCCGCGATCACCGCGTCGTCGTTGTCCAGGCCCTTCTCGCGCTCCTCGCGCCAGCGGATGACGATGAGCAGCGCGTAGTCGATCGACACGCCCAGGCCGATCAACGCGACGATGAACTGCACGATGGGGGAGATGTCGGTGATCGCCGTCAGCCCCCACAGCAGCAGGAACGAGACGAGCACCGAGCAGATCGCCATCGCCAGCGGCACGAGCGCCAGGAACGACCCGAACACGAAGACCAGGACCACGAGCGCGCCGGCGCCGCCGATCACCGCCTCGAGCAGCACGCCCGGGCCGTCGTCGCCGGAACCCGACGAGTCGGCCAGCGCGTCATAGCCCGTGACGCGCACGGGCGCGCCCTGTATCGACGTGCCCCGCAGCGCGTCGCGCAGATGGCGCTGGTCGTCGACGTTGCCGCCGAACGGGTCGTCGGTGCGCGGCGCGAAGACGTAGACGAACGCGGTGCGGCCGTCGCGCGAGACGAACGCCTTGTCGCCCGTCGAGCCGAAGCCGGCCACGCGCGAGCGCGGGACGGCCTTGCGCGCCGTCTCCTCGACCTTCGTCAGCTGCTCGCGCACCCCGGGCGACTCGACGGTGGTGCCCTTCGGCAGCGTGACCACCGGCATGAGCGGCAGCGTCTCGCCGCCGTTGCCGTAGATGCGCTCGATCTCGACGCTGGCGTCCCAGCCCTCGCGGCCGGGCACGCTGAAGCGCTGGTCCAGCGCGGACGAGGCCGGCCCGGCGGCGCCGATGCCGATGAGGGTGAGCAGGAGCCAGCCGAGCGCGACGAAGCGCTTGTGGGCGAGCACACGGCGAGTGAGGCGCTGCATCATCGTGAGGCGTCTCCGGCAGGTCGTGGGGGCGAGGCCGGGCGGGTTGTAGCTCGCGCCCCGGACGGCGACAGTACGGTTGCCCGCACTCGCGACCTGCGGCTAGCGCTAGTGCGCGACGAGCAGCGCCGCGCCGATCGCCCCGCCCAGATCGCCGAGAGCGGCGACGCTCACCACGGGCGGGTCGTTGTCGACGAACAGGTGGGGCGTCATCGCGTTGCGGATGCGCTCGGCGTAGGGTTCGCCGAGCCTGATCCCGAGGCCGCCGCCGATGACGATCGCCTCGACGTCGAGGACGTTCTGCACCGAGGCGACGCCGGCGCCGAGCGCGGCCACGGCATCGTCCATGAGCTCGGTGGCCAGCGCGTCGCCGCGGTCCAGCGCGCGCGCCCAGACGCCGCTGGTCAGCCGCTCGCGCCCGCGGTCGCGCATGATGTCGAAGAGGTCGGTCTTGGCGCCGTCCTTGTGCTTGGCGCGCGCCCGCAGCTCCATCGCGCCGCGCCCGGCGTAGGCCTCCATGCAGCCCTTGCGCCCGCACGTGCAGCGCGCCCCGCCGCGCTTGACGACGACATGGCCGATCTCGCCTGCCGCTCCGCGGCCCACCCATGGCTTGCCGTCGAGCACGATGCCGCCGCCGACGCCGGTGCCCCAGAAGACGCCGAGCAGCGACGGAAAGGGCTTGCCGGCGCCGAGCAGCGCCTCGGCGTCGGTCGCGACCTGGACGTCGTTGCCCAGCGCCACGCGGGTGCCCAGCGCCTTGGACAGCGCGTCGCCGAGCGCGAAGCTGCCCTCCCAGTCGGGAAGGTTGCGCGCGCTGGTCACCGTGCCGGCGCCGGCGTCGACGTCGCCCGGCGACCCCACGCCGACGCCCTCCAGCGCGGAGGTCTCGACGTCGGCGCCCTGCGCGGCCTGGCCGAGCGCGTCGGCCATCGCGGAGGCCACGTCGGGCGGGCCGCCGCTCGTCGGCGTCGGGACGCGCGCCTGGCCGAGCACCTCGTGCTCGTCGTCGACGATGACCGCCTGGATCTTCGTCCCGCCGAGGTCGATGCCGCCTCGCATGCTGCGAGCGTACCCGGGCGCCGCCTCTACGATGACCTCCGATGGCCGCCGACCCGTTTGCCGTGCTCGGCATCGCTCCGGACGCCTCCGCCGAGGAGGTCGCCGCGGCCTATCGCCGGCTGGCCAAGCAGTGGCATCCCGACCGCGGCGGCGGGCCGGACTCGGCGCGCCGGATGGCCGAGATCAACGCGGCGTACGACCTCGTGCGCTCCGAGCGCTGGCTGGCGCGCCGCGAGCGGATCGCGGAGCCCCCGGTGCGGCCGCGGCGCGCCCGTTCGGGGGCGTGGCTGACCGAGGCGCTGCGCCGCGCCCTCGGCCGTGAGCTGCTCGGGGCGCTCGAGGACGGGGAGGACGTCGCAATGGTCACGCCCGCATCGACGTGGGCAAGTCCGCAGGCGCTGCTGGCGGTCACCGATCGGCGCCTGCTGTGGCTGCTCGACGACGCGCCGACACACCGCGTGCGCGCGCTGCGCTTCCGCGACGTCGCCGCGGTCGAGGAGCGCTCCGGGCGTCCGCTGCGGCGCATGGCCTCGCTGCGCGTGCGCACCACCGCGGGGCGCAAGCTGACCTTCGCTGACCTGCGGCCGGCCACGGCGGCGGCGATCGCCCGCCACGTCGCCGCGGCGCGGCTGGCGCTCAGCGCACGCGGAAGCGCAGGCTGACCGGCTTGCCCGCGTTGCCCGACGCGTCGCTGGCGCGCACGTAGGCGCGATAGGTGCCGGCGGGCAGCCGGCGGCGGAGGCTGAGCTTCCACTTCTTGGTGCCGCGGGCAACGAGGTAGCCGGCCCGCTTGCAGCTGCGCGGCTTGCCGAACCCGGCCTTGAGTGCCAGGAAGCGGCAGCGCTTGCCGGTCACGCGCGCGACCGCCACGCGCACGCGCTTGACCTTCCCGGCGCCCTTGACGCCGCAGCCGCGGTCTCTGGCGCTGCCCGCGAGCTGCAGCTTGCGGCGCGTCGCCTTCGTCGACGCGCGCCGGAACTTCGCCTTCGGCGCGATCGCGTCGGTGCAGGTGCCGACCTTGCGCCCGGCGATGCCGGTGACCTGCTGGACCTGGTCGATGAGCCCGGCCAGGCGCGGCACGCCGAAGCCGGTGACGTAGTCGTAGCCGGGGAGGACCGGGTTGAGGCCGTTGCTGCCCACGGTGATGTCGTGGAAGGCGCGCCCGTAGCGGGCGGGGTCCTTGGCGATCGCGTAGATCGAGGGGTTGGCGAAGCCGTAGGTCATGCCCGGCGGCGCGGTGCTCGTCAGGTCGGCCCACATGCCGGCCCAGAGGGGGGAGGAGAGGCTGGTGCCGCCGCCGGAGGCGTCCTCGCCGCCCGAGACGATCGCGTAGCCGTTGGAGACCGCGTCGCCCGACAGCGCGGCGACGTCGGGCACGCCGCGGCACAGCGCGCCGGTGTTGGTGGTGTTGCCGGCAGCGTCGACGACGCACGGGTGGTCGAGGTTCGAGACGCCGTGCTGGTAGTCCGGAGCGGCGAGGAACGGGCTCGCGTTGCCGCCGGAGTGCGTCCACGCGACCTCCTGGTAGCGCGCGGCAGGCTCCTCGCCGTCGGTGGACAGGACCGTCCCACCGACTCCGGTCGTGAAGGGCGTGTTGGCCGGATCGGAGGTGAGCGGCAGCCCGTAGTTCGCGACGCCGTTGGCGCCCGGGTAGGCGACGGTGCACGACGAGCCGTTGTCGCCCGAGGCGGCGAAGAACTGGCGCCCTTCGATGACCGCCTGCTGCAGGAGCATCGTCGTCGCCGGCTCCGAGGACTGGCTGATCGCCTGGCTCACCGGGAGCGCATCGGGGTTGCCGTTGCCGTTGATCGGGTCCAGGAGCGGGTTGTTGAGGACCGAGTTGGCTACCGGAAGCTGCTCGCACTCGCCCAGCGAGGCGTTCATGATCGGCGGGCCGCTGGGGTCGTTGACCCAGGCGCCGAGCGCGGCGTTGAGCTCGCTGTCGGCCAGCGACGGCGCGAAGTAGAGGACCTCGCGTTCGAGATCCGGCGCCATGCCGTGGATGGCCTGCATGTCGATGTTCCACTCGATGTTGCCGCTGGTGTCCGAGAAGTCGCCGTCGGCGGGCACGCGGACGACGTCGACGGGGAGCTGGGGGAGGCCGTTCTCCTCATCGAAGGCGTGCAGGTCGGCGATCACCGAGTCGGTGGCGCCGTTGCCGAGGATGGCCACCGAGACGCCCTCGCCGGTGGCGCCGTCTGGCTGCTCGTAGACGGAGCGCAGCTCGTCGGCGGAGATCGTGCCGGTGTTCGGGGTGGCCTTGATCGCCTGCGTGGTGTAGTGGCGCGAGCCGTCGAGCACCTGGAGGAGGGGGAGCGCCTTCGGGATCGCGCCGAGAAGCGCATCGATCTGCGCGCTCGTCCCCGAGGCCAGGAAGTAGTCGCCGGCGCCGGTGACGCTGTCCACTTCCAGGCCGGCGCCGCGCAGCCATGCGCGCACGGCGTTCTGGGTCTCCGGGCGCACGCCGAAGCGCCGGGCGTACTGGGCGGGGGTGAGGAAGCGGTGGTAGTCGGGACTGGAGCGGTCGAAGAGGCGCGCGAGGAGGGCGTCCTCGCCGGCGGGGTCGGGGTGGGCCACGGCGATGCCGATGCGGGCGGCGCTGGCCGACGGCGCGGCGACGGCGAGGATGGCGAGAGCGGCGAGGATCGTGCGCACGCCCCCTGCAAACGCGCTCCTTGCGGGGAACTTGCGCGGGGTGGACCGCTGTCCTAGCGGTCGTGGAGCGGCGCGGCTTGGTCGGCCAGCACGGCGACCTCGTCGGGGCCGAGGACCTCGTGGTCGCTCGCGCGGGCGCGCAGGCGGGTGAGGCTGACGGTCCGGTTGGCTGCGGCGAGGACGACGTTGCCGGTCCTGCGCGCGGCGATCACCTGGCGCGGGGCGAGGAGGACGACCTCGAAGAAGACGCGGGCGAGCGTCGCCGCCTGGCGGCGCGCGGCGCGCAGCGGCGGACCGTCGATGAGGTTGACGACGTGCACGCCGCCGCGCGCGAGCACGCGCGCGACCTCGCGCTGGTACTCGACCGTCGTCAGATGCGATGGGACGGTGGGACCGCTGAACGCATCGGTGATGACGACGTCGGCGCTGCGCGGCGGGCGACGCTCGAGCAGCTCGCGCCCGTCGCCTTCGCGCACGCGCAGGCCCGGCTCGGGCTGGGAGTCCTGCAGGACGACGCCGACGCTCGCGCCAGTGGCGGTCGGCGTGGGCGGGGTCGACGCCGAGCACGCTGACCTGGCCGGCGGAGCGCCCGCGGAAGCCCTCCAGGATCTCCACGGTCGTGGTCTTGCCGGCGCCGTTGGGGCCCAGGAAGGCGAAGATCTCACCGCGGCGGACCTGCAGCTCGATGCCGCGCACGGCCTCGAGCTCGCCGTAGCGCTTGCGCAGGCCGCTGACGCCGATCACGACCTCGTCGGTGCGGTCGCCGGCGAGGTTGGCTGTCGGGGCGGCCTGGATCGATGGTGCTGTGGCGCTCATGTCGCTCCTTTGGGTTGCCGGGGGGTTGCGGGTCGTCTGGGCAGCAGCCTATGGCTGGCGGGCGCGGCCGCCTTTGGCGCCGAGGTTGAACTTCGGGCGGTCGTTCGCCTCGACTGCTGGTTTGAGTGGTCTCCACCCACAGGTGGAGGCGGGCGGCACGCGGTCTCCGCCGGCGATGCGATGACGGCGCCGTGTTGGCTGCTTACCCTGTCATTCATGAGCGCCGAGACGCCGACCTTCGCCTCGCTGGAGCGGGCCAGAGCCCGCCAGCACGCCACGCTGCGCCTGTTTCGCCCGCTGGCCGTGGTTGTGGTCGTGCTGGTCGCGGTCGCTGGCGCCCGGACCCAGCCGCGCCCCGGGATCAGCGGCGAGCACCTGGGGGTCCTGCTGGCGCTGGTCGGGTTCGTCGCCGCTGTGGCGGGCCCCATCGGCAGTCGGCGCGCCCTGCCGCCGTCCAGGTGCCGCTCCTGGTGCCGTTGTTTGCGCTGCTGATCGCCAGCGCGGCCGTGCTGGTCTGGCTGCAGCCAGACGGTCCCGGCTTGCTCGGCGTGTTCATCGCCGTCATTGCCGCCGGGCTGCGTCTGCCCGGCCGGGGGGTACGCGCCGGCGGTCCGTGACAGCGGCGGG
>Ga0081539_10007322_pt1 | contig 10124 bp, 9 predicted proteins | sample TabmetS4T2R2_FD_71023 | JGI IMG/M metagenome (GOLD analysis project Ga0081539, IMG submission 71023) | Tabebuia heterophylla rhizosphere microbial communities from the University of Puerto Rico - S4T2R2 | ecosystem: Host-associated > Plants > Roots > Rhizosphere ... | reverse complement strand
CGGCCGAGTACGCCATCGGCACGCCCGCCCGGCGCAAGGCCCGCTCCAGCGCGCGCTGGAAGTCACGGTGGCTGGAGAAGCGCAGGCGGCCGCGCTTGGCGTACCGCAGGCGCAGCCGCTGCACCGCCGGTTCGGGCGGCGGGCCGTCGGGGGTGCGGGCCAGCAGGGCCTCCAGTACGGCGGCAGATACCGGACGGCGCAGAGCCCCGCCCGCGAACGAACCACGGCAGCTTAACAAGACCCCACGACCCCGGCCTTGGCCTGCCGTTGTGCGGGGTCAGCGGATCGGGGTGGCGATCACGACCACGTTGTCCAGGTACCGGTGCCGCGTCCGGTCGAAAGGGCCGCCGCAGGTAATCACCACGAGTCGATGCGCCACATTCTGGGAGAAGATGTCTGTTCCGGCGGCGAGTCGGGCCTGCGGGATCTTGGTCACGGACGTGATCCGGTACCGCAGCGTCAACCCACGACCGTTACCCACGGCAAGCACCATGCCGCGTCGCGCGTCCAGCATCTCGGCGAGCGCGCCGACGCCGTACTGCCGGGAGTCGACGTGGCCAGCGAGCACCACACCGCCGTAGGGGTCACCGGCATAGGCGCCGCCGGTCCACCACCCCACCTCGGACGGCAGTTCGGGCACCACCATCGAGCCGTCCGCATGCACGCCGGCAGGCCGTACCACGGCCGAGCGACCGGACGGCAGGATGATCAGGTTCGGCCGGAACGAGGGGCCGGTGCTGGCGTCGTTCTTGGCGGCGGGAGCACCCCCCGGCAGCGCGTCGGGGTCAGGGGTGACAGCGGGCGGGACGACGTCGGCCGCGGACAGGCGCCCTACGCCCGGAACGGCGCCGCCGCCCGACCCCGGGGTCGCCGCCGCGCGCGGACCGGACGCGGTGGACGACCCGCCACTGGCTGCCCGTGCCCCCAGCGAGTCCATCAGGTCCGCAACACCGCCGATGCCGAGCCCGGCCATCGCCAGACCGAACGAGAGGACAGCGACGACCGGCCAGGTGCGGCTGCGGCCCTGGGTCACGCCTGCAGCCGGCTCCTCGTCCGGTGCCGGAGCAGACCGAACCCGCCGGCGAACAGGGCCAACGCCAACGCTCCCGCGGCCACCAGGGACGTCGTACCCGGGCGGTTGTCGTCGACGAACTCCCGCGCCGCCTGCCCGCCGTCCCCGGTGTGCACCGACGACGGTGCCGCGGCGCCCTTCACGGCCACGGGCACGGTGTGCACGACGGCGTCCATCGTCCCCTTCGTGGAGTCGCCGATGGCGAACACCCTGGTGAGCGTGCCCGCCTTCAGTGTCAGGTTGACCGGGCCGAGGATCGGCGCACCGCCGGTCGCGCTGGGAACGATCTCCACCCGATAGGTCCCCGCAGGCACCAGCACGGTGAACGACTCGCCGTTCGCCACGTTCTGGAAGAGCACCTTGCCGTCGACCTTGATGTCAGCGGGCGGGGCCACGGCGGTGTGCGCCACGACCAGGCGCACCTTCCCCGGCGGGACCGGCGTCAGGTTGTCCCGGTATGCCGTGAGCGTCGGCTCCCGCTTGGCGTCGGAGAGACGGTGCGCCACGACGTCCTCGGCCTGGCCCGACCGCACGGAGAACCGCTCCTGGGCGATCGTGGTCGCGCCGTCCCGCAGCGCGACGACATGCGATCCCGGCGCCAGCTTGAGCGGCCCGACGACCGTCTTGACGGCGGCCGTGGGGCACACGTTCTTGCCGTCGAGGAAGACGTCGAGCGTCGCGCCGGCGATGCCGTGAACCACGAAGACCGTGCCGGGCGCGGTGGCGGCCCGCGCCGCGGCACCCGGCACCAGGAGCACCGTCGCCGTCGCCAGCAGAAGCGCCGCCACCGACGCGGCAACCGACTTCGCGCTGCGCCGACCGCCAGCGACTTCGGAAGTCACATCGCCGCTCCCCGCTTGCAGGATCATGACCCCTCCGGTACATGGCTGTGTGTAATCTCAGGTGTCGCTGAGGATGATGGGCACGCGGGGAAGGACCCACACTCTGTCACAACGTCGGCATCTGGCGTGGCGTTTCGGCGGAGTCGCTACGGCCGGTTAACACGTCCGGGCTAGTCTTTGCGCGTCCAGACACAACCGGCACCGTCTTCCCCGGCCGCAACGCGGCCCGATGCCGGAGGTCGAGGAGGGGCCGCGGATGGCGCAGCGCGACACCCGCGGGGTGAAAGGGACGGTTCGCCGCCCTGGAGCGCCGCGCAAGGGTGACATCCCGAATATTCAGCCGTACCCGTCGGCACGACGGGCGGGTTCGCATGCCGCCAGGCCACCCGTGCCCGGATTCAGCTCGGCACCGGGATTGGCGTCGGGACCACCGGCACAGGCGTCCGCGCCGTTCGGCGCAGACACCTTGCCCGCCCGTCCGCCCGGTTTCCCCACGGTCGAGCTGCTCGAGCGGCAGGAGGCAGCGACCAGCGAGCTGCGGACCGACCTCGAGCAGCTGCGGCGCCTGCTCGACGTCGAGCCGGTCCGCCCGACCGGCCATCGGCGTTCACGACGGCCGGGCAGGCTCGCCGTGCTGGTCCTGGCCGGCGCGACGGTCGCCGTCGGCACCGGTGTCCTTGTCCCCTGGTCCGATCTCGTCGGTCGGGACGAGCCCGGTCGCGACGTCGCCGGGTCCACGGGGGCGCGCACCCCGGGGCCGGCCTCGGCCGGCGCACGACCTGCGCTCACCGCGCCGGCCCCGCTCGTGCCGGCGGAGCTGCTCCCGGCGAGCGGCCCGGGCGTCGATGCGCCGGGTTCCCTCGCTGTGGCGCAACTGGCCGCCGACGGAACGCTGACCGTCGTTGAACAGGCACTCCTCACCGACGGCGGGTTGGCCGAGCTCCGCCTGGCGCTGCCACCGATCGGGGGGCTGCAGGGCAGTACGGCAGGCATCCACCCGGCCGTGAAGGATCTGCGGATCGCGCTGGACGGCCGCCCGGTGGCGCCGGATTCCGGCGATGGCTCCTGGGTCGTCGCGCCCGACTCCGGGCGAGCCACCCGCGTGCTGGTGAGCTACCGGCTCGACGGCGTCACCGTGCACAGCGTGCCGTCGTCCACAGGCCGGGCGCTGGTCGTGGTCACACCACTGCTCGGGGAGCTGGCCCGGGCCCAGGGCATCCCGCTCCGGGTGAGGATGCCCGGCCCGCAGGTGCTCGGTGTCGCCTGCCCCACGGCACCCGCGGCCGCGCAACTGTGCGGTGAGCTGGATGACGATCAGTGGACGGCGACCGTCCCGGCATCCGCCGCGACCCCCATCGTGCTGCTTCAGGTGGACATGAAGCGATGAGCATCACTGCCGCGACAGGCTCGGCTGCCTGACGGTCAGCGGAAGCAGGGTGCGGCCGGTGGGGCCGATCTGGATCTCGGTGCCCATCTGCGGGCAGACGCCGCAGTCGTAGCACGGCGTCCAGCGGCAGTCCTCGACCTCGACCTCGGACAGAGCGTCCTGCCAGTCCGCCCAGAGCCACTCCTTGTCCAGGCCGGAGTCGAGGTGATCCCAGGGCAGCACCTCGTCGACGTCACGCTCGCGCGTGGTGTACCAGTCCAGGTCGACCGGCTCACCGGCCAGGGCCTTCTCGGCGCATGCGGCCCATCGGTCGAACGAGAAGTGCTCGCTCCAGCCGTCGAAGCGCCCGCCGTCCTCCCACACGGCGCGGATGACCCGGCCGACCCGGCGATCGCCGCGGGAGAGCAGGCCCTCGATCGTTCCCGGCTTGCCATCGTGGTAGCGGAACCCGATGGCGCGCCCGTACCGCCGGTCCGCGCGGATGGCGTCGCGCAGCTTGGCCAGTCGCGCGTCGATCGTTTCGTGGTCGGCCTGAGCGGCCCACTGGAACGGCGTGTGCGGCTTGGGCACGAATCCGCCGATGCTCACGGTGCACCGGATGTCCCGGCTGCCCGACACCTCCCGGCCGGTGGCGATCACCCGCTTGGCCAGCTCGGCGATCTGCAGCACGTCGTCGTCGGTCTCCGTGGGCAGCCCGCACATGAAGTAGAGCTTCACCTGGCGCCAGCCGCTGCCGTAGGCGGCGGCCACCGTGCGCACCAGGTCGTCCTCGGTGACCATTTTGTTGATCACTTTGCGGATCCGCTCGCTGCCACCCTCGGGGGCGAACGTGAGCCCGGACCGGCGGCCGTTGCGGGACAGCTCGTTGGCCAGGTCGATGTTGAAGGCGTCCACCCGGGTGCTGGGGAGTGACAGGCCGGTGTTGGTGCCCTCGTAGCGGTCGGCGAGTTGCTTCGTGATGTCGGCGATCTCGGAGTGGTCGGCGCTGGAGAGGCTCAGCAGCCCGACTTCCTCGAAGCCGGTCGCTGCCAACCCCCGCTCGACCATGTCACCGATGCCGGTGATCGACCGCTCGCGCACCGGTCGGGTGATCATGCCCGCCTGGCAGAACCGGCATCCCCGCGTGCAGCCGCGGAAGATCTCCACGCTCATCCGCTCGTGCACGCTCTCCGCCAGCGGCACGAGCGGTTGCTTCGGATACGGCCAGGAATCGAGGTCCATCACCGTGTGCTTGGACACCCGCCAGGGCACGCCGTGCCGATTCGGCACCACCCGCTGGATCCGCCCGTCGGACAGGTAGTGCACGTCGTAGAAGCGCGGGACGTACACCCCGCCCGTGGCGGCCAGCCGCAGCAGCAGCTCGTCGCGCCCACCGGGGCGGCCCTCGGCCTTCCAGCCCCGGACGACGTCGGTGATCGTGCCGACCACCTGCTCGCCGTCGCCCAGCACGGCGGCGTCGATGAAGTCCGCTATCGGCTCCGGGTTGAACGCCGCATGCCCGCCGGCGATCACGACCGGATGGGTCTCGTCGCGGTCGGCGGCCTCCAGCGGGATCGCTGCCAGGTCGAGCGCGGTGAGCAGGTTGGTGTAGCCGAGCTCAGTGGCGAAGGAAACTCCGAAAAGGTCGAACGCCGCAACGGGCCGGTGTGCGTCCACGGTGAACTGCGGGACGCCGTGCGCCCGCATGAGCCGTTCCATGTCCGGCCAGACCGAGTACGTGCGCTCCGCGAGGGCGTCATCCCGCTCGTTGATGACCTCATAGAGGATCATGACGCCTTGGTTAGGCAGGCCGACCTCGTAGGCGTCCGGGTACATCAGCGCCCAGCGGACGGTCGCGTCGCCGGCCAGGTCCCAGTCCCTGACCTGGCTGTTCAGCTCGCCACCGACATACTGGATCGGCTTGCTGACGTTCGGCAGCAGAGCTTCCAGCCGGTCGAACACCGACTCGACAGGCATAGCGTGAACGGCCTCCGGAAAACGACGTCAGGACCCAGTCCAGGGTAGGCGCTGCGCCGGCGTACCCGCTCCGAGCCCGAATCAGCCGCGGATCAACTCGGGCCCGGGACGCGTTGAGCGGGCACTTTTTCCCGGACACGCCGGGCGTGTCGGGTCAGAAGTGCCCGCTCAACGGGACCGTTACAGGCCCGGGAACCAGAGGCTGATCTCGCGCTGGGCGGACTCCGGTGAGTCCGATCCGTGGACGAGGTTCTGCTGCACCGACGTACCCCAGTCACGCCCGAGGTCGCCGCGGATGGAGCCGGGGGCGGCCTTGATCGGGTCGGTCGCCCCGGCCAGCGCCCGGAACGCGGCGATGGCCTGGTGCCCCTCGATCACGGCGGCCACCACCGGTCCGGACGACATGAACTCGACCAGGCCGGCGAAGAACGGCTTACCCACGTGCTCGGCGTAGTGCTGCTCCAGGAGCTCGGTGCTGGCGGTGCGCAGTTCCAGCGCCGCGAACTCGTACCCCTTCGCCTCGATGCGGCGGAGCACCTCCCCGACCTGCCCGCGGCGCACGCCGTCCGGCTTCACGAGGACCAGCGTGCGTTCCTTGGCCGTGCTCACCCGCGAACCTCCCGACTTCGTGGCGCCGGCCCGCGACGCGGCCGGTCGCCGGGACCCTGCGGCGGAAGCCTACCGATGCGCGCCGCAGCACCATGATTTTGGAAGATCCGTGGGCTGGCAGCCGACGGATCGTCCAAAATCACGCGGTTCGGGCGCGTCCTCAAGATCGGAGCCGGAGATGACGATGGGAGGGCATGGAACGGACCCCGCTGTCGGTCGCCCTCGCCGCGGTTCTCAACGCCACGGTGGCGAGCGGCACGCGGCCCGCCTTGCTCGCGAAGCTCACCGAACAGGACGAACCGCTGCATCTGGCCAGCGTCCGTGAGGAACGCGACGCTGGGCCGTGCGCCGATGAGGCTCCGGCGCACGAGGTGGGTGTGGCGCAGGTCATCCCGATGCCGCGGGTGATCCCGATGCCGCGCCGGTCGGCGGACCAACCGGACCACGACCCGTCCGCCGCCTGAGCACTATCGCTGCGCCCCGCGACACAGGGAGGCAGCGAGGGACAGACTGGGCGCATGTCCGCCTTCGACCCCGCGCATGAGCTGACCCGTCTGCAGGAATCACACCGGCGCCTGCTCGACACGCTGGCCGGGCTGAACGACGACGTCGCCCGGAAGGACAGCCTCCTGCCGGGCTGGACCATCGGTCACGTCCTCACCCACATCGCGCGCAATGCCGACAGCGTCGTGCGCCGACTTGACGGCGCGGCCCGCGACGAAGTGGTGGACCAATACCCGGGCGGAGAGGCCGGCCGCAGCGCCGAGATCGAGCAGGGGGCCGGAAGAGGCGCCGCAGAGCTGGTCGACGACGTGCGGACGACGGCGGAGGCGGTGGAGTCGGCGGCCGCGCGGATGCCGGAGGACGCCTGGGACCGGGTCACCCGGTCCGTCAGCGGGAACCTGTCCCCGTCCTGGGCGGTGCTGGCCGGCCGCACCCGCGAGGTGGAGATCCACCACGTCGACCTGGGCCTCGGCTACCGGCCGCAGGACTGGCCGGCCGACTTCGTCCAGGAGCAGCTGCTGGAGGTGCTGCCCGGCCTCGCCGAGCGATGCGACCCGGCCGCGTTGCTGGCTTGGGCCACGGGACGAGGTCCGGCGCCCGAACTCGGCCCCTGGCGGTGACCTCGCGGAGACCCGGCACGACCCTGGTTTGCTTGATCGGCCCTGGTTTGCTTGATCAGCGCTAGTTTTCTTGATCACGGGGAGGCTGGTTGCCGCTCGAGGTAGCGGCCGAGTAGCAGCGCGCCGAACCACAGCAACGCGAAGAGGCCGCCGATCCCGAACATCGCCGTGACCCATGCCCCAGTCGCGACGACAGCCACCTGCAACAGCGAGCCGACGACGTACCCGAGCCGACGGCGCAGCAGCCCGGACGCCCCCAGGCAGGCGAGCGCGAGGACGCCGAAGATCGCGAGCGCCTGCCCCCCGGACAGGTCGGACAGGGTCCGGGCCACGAGACCGCCGAAAAACACCACCAGCGCCTCGAACACCAGGACGGTCGATCCGAGCAGCCGCATCGGGGAGCGCACGCCCTCATCCTGCCCGGTTCTCACCCGGCAATGCGGAGGGCGGGTACCGCCGCTCAGTTGCGGTCAGCCGCGTCGCAAAAGCAGCCGCACGTCGGCCGCCATCGTCACCGACCCGGTCGCCAGCACACCGCCACCGATCAGACCGCCCTCCTCGGCGCGGCCCATCGCGATGTCCAGCGCCTCGTCCAGCCGTTCGACGACCCGCACCCGGTCCTCGTCGAACACCTCGACCGCGACGTCGCCCAGCTCTTTCGGGTCGATGCACCGCGCGGACGACGTCCTGGTCACCACCACCTCGTCCAGCACCGGCTCCAGCGCGGCGAGGATCCCCTCGGCATCCTTGTCCTCCAGAACGGCCACCACGCCGACGAGCCGGTTGAACGAGAACGCCTCCTCCACCGCGTCCGCCAAGACGGCGGCCCCAGCGGGATTGTGCGCGGCGTCCACCACGACCGTCGGGCTGCGCCGCACCACCTCAAGCCGCCCCGGGGAGTCCACGTCCGCGAACGCCGCACGGACGACGTCCGCATCCAGGGCGGCGGCTCGCGCGGCCCCGCCAGCCCCAGCGCTTCCGGAGTTCAGGAATGCCTCCACGGCAGCCAGCGCGCACGCGGCGTTGTGCGCCTGATGCTGCCCGTGCAGCGGCAGGAAGATCTCGTCGTAGACCGCGCCCAGTCCCTGTAACGTCACCAGCTGACCGCCGATGGCCACGTCCCGTTGCAGGACGCCGAACTCCAGCCCCTCCCGCGCCACGGTCGCGCCCACCTCGGCGCTGCGCCGCATCAGCACCTCGGCCACCTCCACCTGCTGCTGCGCCAGCACCGCGACCGCGCCCGGTTTGATGATCCCCGCCTTCTCGCCGGCGATCGAGACCGGGTCCCGGCCCAGGAAGCGCTCGTGGTCCACCGCGATCGGCGTCAGTACGGCGACCCGCGCATCCACGACGTTCGTCGCGTCCCACGAGCCGCCCATCCCGACCTCGATGGCCGCCACATCCACCGGCGTGTCGGCGAACGCGGCGTACGCCATCACCACCAGCACCTCGAAGAACGTCATGCGCGGCGCACCGCCGGCAGCCGACCGCTCGTCCACCAGGTCGATGTACGGCAGCACCTCGCGGTAGGTCTGCACGAACCGCTCCTCGCTCAGCGGTTCGCCGTCGACGGCGATGCGCTCCCGGACGTCGGTGAGATGTGGGCTGGTGAATCGACCGGTGCGCAACCCGTGCTCGCGCAGCAGGCGCTCCACCATCCGCGTCGTCGATGTCTTGCCGTTGGTGCCACTGAGATGCACGGCGGCGAACGAGTGCTGGGGGTCACCGAGCAGCTCGGTCACGGCCTTGATCCGATCAAGGCTAGGAACGAGATCGTGCTCCGGCGCCCGGGTGAGTATCTCGCGGTAAACGTGTTGAATTTGTTCGCTCGCCACGGGCGGCGCCTCTTGGCGGCGTCTTCCCTCGTCCCTCGGTCCAGACACCGCCGCGCCACCCTGCTCGCTCACGCGTCCGCTCCCTGCCGCCTGGCTTGCGTCCGCTCGTTCACACCCGCTCCAGGAACACCGTCACCGTGTCATCCTCTGCCTCGCCGGGCACCACCTGGAGTTCCTTCGCGAGCGTCTCGCGCTCCAGCAGCGCCCGGTAGTCGTCGGCGATCTCCACCCGACCAGGCGGGACGGTAAGCCGCAGCCGGATCGCATCGGATACGTGCAGACCCGCCGCCTTCCGCTCATCCTGGATCTGGCGAACGACGTCGCGCACCCAGCCCTCGGCCTCCAGTTCCGGTGTGACCGTGGTGTCCAGGACGACGAACCCGCCGCCGGGCAGCACGGCGACGGCCCGGTCATCCGAGTCTGCCCCCTCGGCCACCGTCTCCACGATGTACTCGCCGTCCTGCAACGCAACGCCGCCGCACACCAACGTCCCGTCCGGCTCCACCCGCCAGTCCCCCGCCTTGCTGGCGCGGATCACGTCCTGCACCTGCCGGCCCAGTCGCGGCCCGGCCGCCCGCGCGTTCACCGTAAGCCGCTCGGACACGCCCAGCTCGGCGACCGACGGGTCATCCAAGCCGGCCAGCCGGACGTCACGCACGTTCACCTCATCGGCGACGACGTTGGTGAACGCCTGCAGCGCCAACGGATCCGCCGTCACGACCGTGAGTGACTGCAGCGGCTGGCGCACCCGCAGCGAGCGGGTCTTGCGCAGGCCAAGGCTCGCCGAGGCGACGTCGCGAGCCCGGTCCATGGCGGCCACGAGCGCGTCGTCCGCCGGAAGATCGGCCGGCTCCGGCCAGTCGGTCAGGTGCACGCTGCGCCCGCCGGTCAGCCCGCGCCAGACCTCCTCGGTGGTCAGCGGCAGCAGTGGCGCGGCCACCCGGGCCAACACCTCCAGGACGGTGTACAGCGTGTCGAACGCCGCCTCGTCCTCGTCCCAGAACCGGTCCCGGGAACGCCGCACGTACCAGTTGGTCAGCACGTCCAGGAACTCACGCACCGACTGGCAGGCGCCCGCGATGTCGTAGCCGTCGAGCTGCGCGGTCACCGTGTTCACCACGTCGTGCGTCTTGGCGAGCACGTAGCGGTCCAGCACGTCCGTGGAGTCCGTCCGCGGCGTCGCGCGGTAGCCCGCGCCGCCTCGCGCGGCGTTGGCGTACAGCGCGAGGAAGTACCAGACGTTCCACAGCGGGATGAGCACCTGGCGAACGCCGTCCCGGATACCGGTCTCGGTGACGA
>Ga0081539_10007321_pt1 | contig 10124 bp, 6 predicted proteins | sample TabmetS4T2R2_FD_71023 | JGI IMG/M metagenome (GOLD analysis project Ga0081539, IMG submission 71023) | Tabebuia heterophylla rhizosphere microbial communities from the University of Puerto Rico - S4T2R2 | ecosystem: Host-associated > Plants > Roots > Rhizosphere ... | reverse complement strand
CAGGTGATGGACAGGTTGCAACAGTCGATTGTCCGTTCTACGGGCGCAAGCGCCCTGGGCGACATCAACGCGGCTAAGGGCGCGGCGTTCGCCTCCCTGAATGCGATTATACAAATTATCATGGGCAGACTGGATGTGCAGCGGCGGGATATGAGTTTGTCCTGTGCGGACGATGTACGCAATGCAATGAAGTGGGTGGAATATAACCGCGTGCCGCTGGTCGCGTACAGGCAAGCCGGGGAAACGATGAGGGGTCAACCCCAAATGGCGGGCGAGCAGATGGTGATCACTGCCGATGATTTTGATGCCTATGAGTTCGAGGTGATGTGTGAGATACGACCCAAGACGCCTACGGATTTTCAGCAGCAGGTATTGACGGCAATACAGTTGCACGACAAAAGCCCCCTACCCTGGAAAGAACTTCTCCAGAACCTCGGTTATAAAAATGTGGACCTACTCAAGCAGCAACGCATCTCTGAGGACTTTACCGATGGAGAAATCCAAGCGGAATTACAGGCCATCATGGCGAAACGGGGAATTATCGCCCAGGCAGAGGGTCAAATGGAGGCACAGCAGATCATGCAGAGCGGACAGGGACAGCCCCAGCCTGGAGGCGCGCCGCAAGGAGGGCAACAGCCGATGACCTCCATGCCCAACGCAGGAGGCGGGTTGTCTGAAACCGCTTTCGGGCCGCTGGGTGATACCGGAATGCAGGGGATGAACCCGGCAAACAGCGGGACGCCGCCCGCTATGCTGCAGCCCGGGTTGACGCGGGAAGCTGTAAGCGGACAGACACGCGGCGGACAGCCCATCGTTGCAGGAGGATAAGATGCCTACCTACGGAAACAACCTGAACAACCTGACCAGTGGTTTTGGAAACTATCTCCAAGACCTGTACAAGAACGTCGTGCCCACGACACAGGGCACTAACCCTTACCCGGTTCAAAACTATAACCTGCTCTCCCCCGGCGCGCCCACGTCCTACCAGGTCAAACCTGGAGATACCTTTGCTTCTATTGGGTCGCAGTTCGGCATGGATGAAACGAAGTTGCAGGAGTCGAACAAGATGGTCGTGCCGCCGCCGAAGGGATCATTTATTTCCATTCCGAGCGTTGCACAGACTCAGACGAACGCACTTCGCAATCCGTCCTTGAACACCTATTACAACTCGGAGCGCGGGCAAGCGCCTTTAGCAGCCAGTCCCGCAAGCCCAATGGGGGCTAATTCGTTCACTTCGGGCGCGAATGTGAACCTGAATGAACTAACCTTCAACATACAAAACCAAATCCAAAACGGCATTGCTCCTCAAAGTGTACCCTCACAACTCCTGGGGCAATTAGGGGCTACGCCGCAAAGCATGGCGGCGAATGGCTACGTCCTCAACCCTGCCAATAATACCTGGGTGTTAGGCGGCACGGGTGCGCCTACAACGACGCCGGGCAGCCCGACTTTCCAGAGCGGCAATAACTGGATGACCAACCCTGCTTTGCACATGGTAAGGTATGGCCATGGCAACCGCAATAAGGGTTATGTTACTGAGAAGTGGCTTAAGAATGCCCGTCGCAGGCAACGGCGCGGTGGAAGTGGGCCCGCTCCAGTTCTAGGACAAGCCTCGAACGCAGGCGGATCGCCAGTCAGTACTTTAGATGTGCGGTTAGGGTCTGGATAAATGGTCGCCCCTAACCCCTTAGCCGCGTTCGGTGGTGGAAAGCCAAAAGGAGGCGGACAGCCCACACAGGGCGGCCCGAACCCTCTGTCTGCGTTTGGCGGCGGAAAGCCCAAGCAGCAGGGGCAAAGCGCCCCGGTCGTACCACAAGCTGAATCGCTGCCCTTCATGGCGCTGGACACAGACAAATACGGCTTGCCCTACTACGGGGAAGGCTTCAAAGGCTTTGCGCGCAAGATATTTGCCAAGATATTCGACCCCTCGAAGATCGTAGAGAAACCCACAGAAGAACAGGCGCAATTGATCGAGCAGGGATTGAGCAAAAAAGGTGCGTCTATCGAAGAGGGGTTGAACGATAAGTTGGGCTGGGATCAATGGATCGGCAAGTGGACGGGGATTGAGGCGGAGGATGTCGCGCAATCTGCAACCGCGTTCGGCCTATCTGTGCAGGGTACAAAAACCAACGAAGAAACAGGTGAGGCAGAAATCTCCGACGACTTGCAATTGGGGCAGGCGATCAAGACCGTCACAGGCACGATGTACCGGGCGGGCGGGCAAGCCATCTCAACTGGATTGGAAGCCCTCGGGCTACTGGACAAAGCTAGTCGTAAAGTGCAGTCGGTCAGTCTGGCGCTGGATGAAATCGGGGATACCTCTACCGTCTTGCCGGATGTGACCACAGCGGATGAGGCATTGGTCAAAGTGTTCGGGGATACGCCCCTCATGCACAGACTAGGCAACGCGATCAATGCCCTGAATGACAATCTCAACCTCGGTGTCATGGCGTATAACTGGCTGCGAGTGGCAACGGCAGGAAAAGATGTTTCGCAGAAATTCCAGACAATCAAGGACTATACCCGCGCCTCCAACATGGTCTATACGATGTACTGGGATGAGGCGAAAAAGGAAGAATATTTCCGCCGGGCGAAGGCAGGCGAAAACCCCGACCTGCTGATCGCCGAACTAGAGAATCCCTGGGTGGAACTGGCGGGGTCTATTCTTGGCGACCCGTCTACCTATATGGGCATGGGGATCATCGGCAATATTGGCAAAGCCAAGACCCCGGTGAGGATGTTTGGCAAAACCATTGTTACCCTGCCCTGGCAGACAGTCGGGCACGTGCCGGGCTTTTCTCAGCTTTTAGGATTGAAAAACATTGGCAAGGCAAGACTACTTAGTGCAGGCGATCCGTTTACAAAGATCGCAGACCCCGGCATGGAGAAAGCCTTTCAAGCCTTGGGGGAGGTGGCCGACGATGCAGACGCGTTCAAAAAGATACGGGGGGCGGTGGATGCCGCACGGCAGGGCGTGCAAAAGTACGCGACCGAATACGGCTTCTTCTCCGCCGAATCTTCCGCCAAAGCGGAACTGATGAAAAAGACGGTCGGGACGGTCTTTCAATCCATGAAAGGGCGCTTCCGCAGTATAGACGATGTTTTCGACACCTTCAAAGCCTTTCGTAATATCTCCTCCTCTGACGAAAAGGTAGCCGAGCGCGCCTTCGCACAACTCAAAGAGATGTTTGGCGCGATGCCCTTCTCTCATGCAGGGATGCAGTCGATGGAGTTTTTCAATCGGCTGGCAAATGAGGTGGATATACCGGCCCTAGCTGCAAAGCATGGCGGCGACCTTCCCAAGTTTGTAGACGAGGTCATGGGCAAACTGAACAGCATCATCGATGATATGTACCCGTCTGTCAACGACATGTTCAAAGCCTCGCAGGAAGTCAAGACGTTGGGGGTAGCCGCGACCGAGAGACAGAAATTTTTAGCCAGAACTTTCGAGGATCTCAAAAAAACCAAGCCCTCGGTCATCTGGGCGAACAACGTCAACAATGCTATGGCGGGGAATAAAGCGTATCAGGGCTTGCAGGGCTTCTATGCGGGGGTGTTGATGGGAATGCGCCCGGCGTATGCCTTCCGTAATCTTCTCTCCAACTCCGTCCACATCTGGCACGATTTAGGGGCGCGGGCCGGAATAGAGGCATTTGCCACAGGCACAGAGGTATTTGTAAAAAGCGCGGTGGGTCGGGTGCTTAAACAAGACTGGGTAACACCCGTCTTGGAGCGGGAAAGCGCGGCGATCAAAAAGGTATTGGGCTTCCTCCCCACGCAAACCCTCGCGGGTGTTGGCTCAGCGGGTAAAACTGGGTTCGGCTTCCTGCAAGTCGGGCAGGACATCGAGCAGGTACACTCGGCCATCCTGACCCGCTATGTGGTCGAGGCGGAGATGGAAAAGGCGCTGCGCTATGGCGGCATTCCGGCAGTGGACGGTCTCGGACTTCCCAAGGAAATGGCGGAGCGGCTTTACACACACGCCCTGGAATCTTTCGGGGACGTGAAAGAAACCTTGAAACGCTTTCGGGAGGAGATGGCTACAGGTTCCGCCGAGATATGGCGCTCACTGGAGTTGGACCCGGATTTCAAGGATACAATGCGGCGCGCTGGACTCCTAGATGAACTGGAGGAGATCCGCAAGACCGCGCCGGATGCAGTGGCGTTCTCTGAACGAATGGATGCTTTTATCAAGAAGATCGACGACCTGGCGGCACGCACAGCAGACGAGCCCGCGCTGGTAAGCGCGGAAAATCCCCTCTCGGATGTGGTCGTGACTATCGAGAAAGCCTTTGACGAGGGCGGACGCAAGGTGATGAGTGAAGGGGAACTCAATCAATTCCGGGCGTTGGTGGAATTACGGTCTCAGCTAAGGAATATTTACCAAGATTACATTGACGTGATGAAAGACCGCGTTGGGCGGCTTATCCCGCCTGACCAGATGCCCCAGTTCGAGCAGCGATTTTCTCAGTTGAGGCAGACGCTTGAAAATGGCAATGTCAAATGGCGGGAATACACCGATAGTGTGTATCGCGGTGTGTATGCTCAGAGCAAAAAAGGTGCGCCGCCTACTGAATTATGGGGGCAGGTGCGTACTATTATGTTAGATGTGGATGATGCGGGGAAGCCGGTGTTGAGACAGATTTCCATTGCCGACGATTTCCCCAACGTCAACCCGGCGGAAATCACTAACAGTGAGTTCGAGGGAATGTTATGGAAGTGGATCAAGGAAAAACAATCCTCGTTCTGGCGCTCCTACACCCAATCCTTTCTGATGGGGCAGGATGCTATTTTGGACGATATGGCGAAGTTTGCGGGCGCGGACCTGAATGCGATCAAGTTGGAAGAGTTCAAGGACTTGAATAACCCGCGCCTGACGCAGATCAAAGACTTGACGGGCCAGATCAGGGAATGGGAACGGCATTTGGATTTCAACAGCTTCCGCGAGGTAGGTAAAGGCGCGCCTGCTGGAACAAAGTTATCTCAAATGGATTTATCGCAGGTGGAAAATTTTACAGGCGGTAAGAAGCATTTATTCAACGCGGTCAATAAAGACCGGGCCGCGCGCGGACTGGAGAGATATTCCACAATTGACGAGGTTCCTTTTGAAGAAGCCGTACAGGTTCTAAAGAAATCCACAAAGCCCATCCCGCCCTACGTGGAAACCACGACCCCGACCGTGACGCGGCAACTGCTGGAAAACATGAAGGGCGGCTTGCGGGAAGTGCTGGAAGGCTTCAAGAGCACCACGATAGAAAAGTGGGGACAGACGGTCCCGATTGATTCCAAGCTGTCTGATGAGATGGAGCAGGGTTTATCCAAGTGGGCGGCAGAGATGGATCGCCGCACGGTATCCAATCGCGGCGCGGTGGCAGCCATTGCCAACGAGACGCGCAACTTCATCTTGCACGATTACCAAAAGACCTACGCAGACAAAGCGGTGGGGTTTCTGCTGCAATACCATTACTGGGGGTCTCGCAATTATGCCCGATGGGGCGAGCGTATTGCGGATACCCCCGGCGCGCTCGCCGCGTACTCCAAGTGGCGCGCTTCGATGGAAAAGATACACTCGGACCAGCCAGATTTTTACCGCTATAACATGCAGTTCGATAAAGGCGAGTTTTTGGGCTTGAACAAATCCCCGATATTCTTCAATTTAGAATCGGCTCTCAATCCCCTTTACTCCCTGACTGGTGCAGACTTCAACGACCCGAAGCGCCGCGTGGATTGGATGTCCTCGGCTGTAGACGATATGGGCAAGTTCGGATTCAATACAGCCATGCCGTTGCAATGGGCCATGGCTTTTCGCTTTTATCGCAAGGGGGAGGATGAAGCCGCCCGCCGCTGGCTGGGTCGCCTCATTCCTGCGACACAAGACCTAAAGTCTGGGCTGAATTTCCTCAAAGAAAAAACAGGGGTTGACCTGATGCCCGACATCGGCATTTTGCCGGGCGCGAAGTACGGCGAGTTCGACCCGTTCATCAACCTGCAAGGCGGTACAGATGCGTATGAGGAAAAGCGCGTCGGGCGGGCTTTGTCTGCAATGGTCATGCAGGGGGAACTCACCAAAGAAGAAGCCTACGACATTATGTATAAGCGCGAGGGGCCGCAGTATGATGAGGCGGTCATGCGGGCGATCAATGAACGTGCGCCGGGACAGATTGCCAGTTATTTCTTAGGCGTGGGCTTCAAAACCCGCACCGAGGGCGACATGGCGGTCGAGGAGTTTTACAGCAAGTATTACAAACTGCTTGCCATGCGGGAGAATATTTCCCCGGAGGATTATCGCCAGCAGTTCGCCGAGTTGACGGATGAATACGAGTTTGCGGATACAGTATTGCTTTCGGCGCGGGGTGGGGATGATCGGGACGCGGCATTTTTGTATAACGTCCTGGGTCGTATCCCGCCCGGTGATAGTTTCAAAGTATTATCTGAGATCGGATTGGATGAGGCGACTATCTCCCGCTTTTATGAAAGCAAAGGAGATTTCTCCGGCTGGGATGAACAAAGCAAGAACAGGTTAGTCTCTGCGGCGCTGGATATTGCCGCGACATTCAAGCTGCCGGAGGGTGCTACGCGGCAGGAGTGGAACGCGGTCAAGGCTTCGTACCAGGGGATACGCGAGACGGTGGCGCAGGAGTTCGGCGAGGACGTGTGGGACAAAATGACCACCTACTACGACTTGCAGGATACCGACAACGACGCGGCGGCTCGCTTCAAAGCCGAACACCCGGAGATCGACGGAGCGCTGCAAATGAAGCGCGAGTTAGTGGTACAAAATCCCAGCGTATTCAAATACTACGGATCGCTGGATACCATCGAGGCATATTTCGACGGTAAGACCCGCGCGCTTCTGGCGGAGAAATATGGCGCGGACATCACACAAAAGCAGAAGATGTATTTTGACCTGAAAGACGAAAGCGCCGCCTCCGCCAAATCCTTCCTGAGACAACACCCTGAACTCAAGCAGTATTGGTCTGAAAAAAAGAAACTCGAAGCGCCCTACAACCGCGCCATTGTGGATTTCGCAGAAGGCTTGCCCCAGGGAGAAGGCGCGGAGTTGAGGGAAGATTTCACCCCCGCCAACGCCACGCAGGAGCAACTCGCAGGAATGGCAGGCAATCAAGTGCAATCGTTTGAGGAGATCACCAACGGATTCTCACCGGGCTTGCTGGCACAGGTACAAGCCTACTGGACGGAAGGCAGAGAGTTATCCAAGTCTGGCCGCAGTTCGCTTGATTACCAGTCGAAGAAAAAAGGGTATTACAACGCCGATGATCTATTACGTGCGATTGGCTACTCCATGCAAGCTGGACAGTCGCAAGCAAATCCTTTATCGGCGTTTGGGCAACCGTGAGGTATTTTAACGTTTGCAGTTATGGTACAAAATACAAAATGAAATAGTGGTATAATCTCCGCAACAAGCAAAGGGTCTAGTGCCCAATGCCAAACAACCAAAAAAAACGCCAGTCGAAAAATCGACTGGCGTTTTTCATTTACCTGAAAGGAATAACAATGTCTCTTATCAATCCCGATGAGGGAAACCAAAGCACATCGGCAGGAGCAACGGAGCAGCCAACTCCGTCAGCTTCGGGTGAGGCAGGCCAACCATTACCGGACACGTTGAAGATGGTGTTAGATCGCCTGGACGAGCAAGGGAAGCTGATCAAGGGCCTCCAAAAAGGCACAGATAAGCAGATCGGGCAAGTCCGCAGCGATGTAAAGCGCATTTTGGAACTGAAAGAGCAGGGGCTTACAGAATCACAGATCAATCGTGAACTTTTTGTAGACTCGCTCATGCAGGGACAGACTGTGACTTCCGCCGACCCTGTTGGCAAGCAGGAGCAAGGCGGGCCAGATTTCGACGTAGAGAGCACTTTGAAAGCAATGCAATTTGACGACAACGACGTGGCACTGGCGGCTCTGAAAGTTGTGCATGGAAATAACAAATCCGCACTCCTGAAAGCCGCAGCGCAGCTTCGTCTCAACCAACTTGCAACCAAACCTGCTGGCCCGGCTGGAGCCTTGCCGCCTTCGGGTGGAGTCAGTACGTCGCCAGAGGAGAACACTATAAAAAATATCAATGACTCTAGAACTCTCTACAAATTGGCTGGTGAGCAAATCAAGCCGAGAAGGTAGCAACAGGTTCTAGGGCAGGAGTATAAACAATGTCTGTAACACTTGCTGATTACGCAAAGCAGTCTAAAGACCCTTTGCAAAAAGGGTTCATCCTTGATTTGCTGCGCTACTCCGATTTACTGAAACTCATCACGTTTGAAACTGTGGACGGGTTGCAGGTCTCTGGTACGCGCTGGCAAACCCTACCCTCCGCAGCCTTTCGTAAGATCGGGGCTGGATACACGGAGGGAACAGGCACAACCGAAGAAGTCGTCGAAACACTGGTCGCCCTGGGTGGCGATGTAAAAGTTGATCGAATGCTTACCGGGAACGCCAATGTTATTCAAGACCCACTCACCACGCAGATGAACATGAAAGCAAAGTCTGTAGCGTTCAAATTCAACGATGCCTTTATCAACGGGGATCAAGGCGTAGACCCTGACAGCTTCGAGGGTCTAAAGAAACGCGCGTCCAATATGCCGTCCCGTATGACAATCGACCTCGCCTCCTCTGGAGATTCGTTGAAAGTACTGGCCTCCTCGACCAACGAGCATACGTTTGTGGACGCCCTCCACCAGGCTCGTAAGTATGTGGATGGCGCGACCCACATCTTTTGCAATGAAACTGTGTGGATCGGACTTGGCCAGGTGGCGCGTCGCCTCAACCTGTACCAGCAAATCACTGACGCGTTAGGTACGACCTGGGATGCCATTGGGCCGACGCCGTTTATTGACGTAGGTCTTAAGTCAGATAAGTCCACCGAGATCATCACCAACACCGAAGATCCAGGGGACGGCGGAAACGACTCGACCAGTATATATGTAGTGCGAATGGATATGGACGACGGCCTGCATGGACTGACGCTCGCGGGTCACGAACTGGATGTGTACGATCCGTTGACGGGCGGTGAGATGGAATCAGGCCCGCAGTATCTAAGACGTATTGATTGGGGCGTTGGACTATTCAACCTTTCACAGTACTGCATTTGCCGCGTGAAGGGTTTTAAGATGGCAGCCTCGTAGGAGATATAACATGAGAGACACAAATCTTTCTTTTCATGATGGAACAAACTTTACGGCGACCGTCACCCCCACTTCGTTAACCCGCTCTGGTGGTTCGGCGGTATTGGACGTGGGTAAATCGGGCGCCAAAGGTTTATGGGTACAGGCTACCCTTACAGCAGTGGTTGTTGGCTCAGGCTCTCCGACCATTGACGTGAAAATTCAATACTCAGACAGCGCGACATTTGCGTCTGGTATCGAGGATGGCCCATCTTTCCCGCAATACACCACCTCCACCGCGATTGGGCGACGTGCGTTATTGTGCCAGAGCAAGCGGCGCTACTGGCGCGCGCTCCTAACCAAAGGTGGTACAACCCTCACTTCTGAAACGCTCTATGTGGATATTGTAAGTGGCCCGAACAGGGACGACGCTGCATAAAAGAGATAACATGATCAAGTGCCAGGGTGGGTAGTGCCCACCCTGGCGTTTTACAAAAAGGAATAAATTATGGCGCAATATATCGTTCGGACTCCGAAGAATCCAGATTACGATGGTGTGACCTACGGCGTTCGTTTTCGGAAAGGGGAGGCGTTTGTCAACAAACACACCATATCAAAAACGCTGGGGTGGTCTCTGGAGCAAGTTATTCAAAAGATCGGCTCTGACTATCCCGATTACGAAATCAAAGAAGTTTTAGGGGAAGAGGATCACGCTCCATCAGATAACCCGGCAACGGAAAAGACAAAGAAGGTCTCGGAGAAAACGAAAGAAAAAGAAGGGGCGTAATTCATGAAATTCGGCCAACTCCTCGAAGAGGTGTATTTCAAATGCGGTTTCCGTGTGCTTCGCCGCGTCGCGACGGGCGGAACAACAACAACTGTCGTAGACAGTGGGCTTGCTAATAAATTTGGAGAGAACAAATTTGCCCAAGGCAACAACGGCGGGCATATCCTGTTTATCTCACAGACCACCGACCGCGCCGCGCCTGAAAGTCAGTACGGCGA
>Ga0081539_10007320_pt1 | contig 10125 bp, 7 predicted proteins | sample TabmetS4T2R2_FD_71023 | JGI IMG/M metagenome (GOLD analysis project Ga0081539, IMG submission 71023) | Tabebuia heterophylla rhizosphere microbial communities from the University of Puerto Rico - S4T2R2 | ecosystem: Host-associated > Plants > Roots > Rhizosphere ... | reverse complement strand
GTTGGTGATATTAGTCACGCTGATCCCGCTCGAAGGCGTCTTCACTGTCACCACGAGGCTGCCAGCCGAGTTGTCCGGGTCCGACACCGTTGCGATCTGGGCGTTGAAGCTCCGGCCCTGTTTACGCGTGATCGTCGCCACGCTGTTGAACACCGGCGGATCATTCACCGCGTGCACCGTCATCGTCACCGTCGCGGTGTTCGAATCGGCATTGTGCGAATCGCGCGCTTTGTAGGTGAAAGTGTCGGTGCCGTTGAAATTGCTCGCCGGCGTGTAATTGAACGAGCCATTGCTGTTCAATGTGAACGAGGAGGAGTGCGATGGCCCGCTCACCAATACCGCTGTGATGGCGTCACCGTCCGGATCGGAATCATTCCCGAGCACGCCCGGCGCGGCCACATTCTTTGGTGTGTCCTCGTTGGTCGAGTAACCGTCGTTCACCGCCGTCGGCGCAGTGTTGTCGCAGGCGTCGCCGATCCCATCGTGGTCCGAATCAGCCTGTGCGCCCCATGAGGATTCGAAATCATCCGCCGCGTTGTTGGTCAGGTTCGTTTGATTCGAGCCGTCGGCGTTCATCACGTAAACCTCCTTGTTGCCGTCGCGGTTCGAGATGAAAACAATCCTGTTGCCGTCGGGACTGAAGGAGGGCTGGTCATCAAACGCCGCGTTGTTGGTCAGACGGGTTGGATTCGAGCCGTCGGCGTCCATCACGTAAATCTCATCGTTGCCATCGCGGTTGGAGGTGAAAACGATCTTGCTGCCGTCGGGACTAAATGACGGGAAGACATCAAACGCCGCGTTGTTGGTCAGGTTGGTTTGATTCGAGCCGTCGGCATCCATCACGTAAATCTCGTTGTTGCCGTCGCGGTTCGAGATGAAAACGATCTTGCTGCCGTCCGGACTGAAGGATGGGCCGGTATCATACGCCGCGTTGTTGGTCAGGTTGGTTTGATTCGAGCCGTCGGCATCCATCACGTAAATCTCAAAGTTGCCGCCGCGGAAAGACTCAAAAACGATCTTACTACCGTCAGGACTGAAGGATGGGTCGATATCAGTCTCCGCGTAGTTGGTCAGACGGGTTTGATTCGAGCCGTCGGCGTTCATTACGTAAATCTCATAGCTGTCGTCGATGAAGGATGTGAAAACAATCCGGCTGCCGTCGGGACTGAAAGCGGGCTCCCTGTCAAACGTCGCATTGTTGGTCAGACGCATTGGATTCATGCCGTCGGCGTCCATCACGTAAATCTCAAGGTTGCCGTCGCGGTCGGAGGCGAAAGCAATCTTCTCCGGATTGGCAGTGGACGGGCAATTGTCACGGCCATCTTCCACGCCGTCGCCATCCGTGTCCTTAAATTCATACGCGCCGATATCCGTCCCGTCGCCCTCGGTCGCATTTGCTATCGCCGGATCATCAAACGTTCGGGCGAAGCCGGTACCGCGCTGGTCGGTAGTCAACGCGGCGAGGTTTTTGCCTTGATCAAGCGCCGGGCTGCCGGGCAACAACGCGTGCGTGAAAGTCGGCCCGCCGTTGTCGGCCAGCGGACCGAGCATCGGATCGATGCCGTTGTGGTCGGTGGTTTTGTTCAGGAAAACGTTACCGCTGTTGTCGCTGCTAAGGTTGTAACCATGCGAGGTCACCTCGCTCTCTTTGCCGGGGGTACAACCGATAACCCCGCCCGAGGTGTCGCCGGCGTTCAGAATCGTGTCGGTAAGCTCGAGCGTCGCGCTGCCGCTGCCCTGGCTGTCGTTGAAGATGGCACCGCCTTCGTTGCCGCTAAAGGTGCTATTGTTGATGGTCGCCGGCGCGCTGCCACCCCACGCTGAGTTCAAGACGCCACCCCCCGAGTTCGCGCTCCAGTTGCCGCTCAAGGTGCTGTTGTTCAGTGTCAGTGTCGCGCTACCGGAGCCGTCGGCATAGTTCACGATGCCGCCACCGCCACCGTACAAACCGGTCGAGTTGCCGCTCAACGTACTGTTTTTACCGTTAGCGTGGCGCTCCCGGCTCCTACGGCATTGTTGAAGATGCCGGCGGCAAAGGCGGCCTTGTTACCGCTGAGAGTGCAGTTGTTGAGCGTCAAGGTGGAATGGTCGTTGTAGATACCGCCACCACCGCCATCGTTGTCGATAGCGGTCGTGGCGAGCCCGTTTGTTATTGTCAAACCGGCAATGGTGACGGTCTTGCCGGGATTGATATAAAAAATGCGGCTGGCCGCGTTGCCGTTCACGGCCAGCACATTGGCGCCCGGCCCGCTGATCGTGATGCTGTTGTTCACCTCCAGCTGGCCGCTGGTGAGTGTGATCGTGCCGGTCACGGAGGCGGAGAAATCGATCGTGTCGTTGTCGCTCACCGCGGCGAGCGCATCGCGCAAACGACAGCCGGCACCGGGACAATTGGTCGCGTTGGCCGCGCCGTCGCCGGAGTCTTGCACGGTGATCGTGGCGGCTTGAACCGGCTTCACACCGGCAAACGCGACAACGAGGAATGCTGAAACGATGATGAGCAGAAAACTAATGCGTGTTTTCATGTTTTGTTCGTGAGGGTTGCTTCGCATCCGCGCAGCTCGCGCCGGACACGGCCTTGGTGAGAATGTGAGGTGGTGGTGATCAGATTCGACCGCGCGAGGGCAGTCGCCTTTCAGAGGATGTCGATCTTGAAGGGCGGGCTAACGCGGTCAAGGCTTTTCCGTAAAAACTTGCCGCGCGTTGATACAGCAAACGCCCAACGCCCAACGTCGAACATCCAATGCCGAAATAAAGACGGCGCGGCGTGACTGTAGGGCACCGCTTTCAGCGTCGCGTTGGGAAACAGACAGCTTTCAGCGAACGAGCGCTAGTTCGGCGCGGCCGGGGCGCAGAGCTTGCCCGCGTTGTAATTCACCAGTGTGTTGTAGGCCGATTTGATCTGGTTCCAGGGCGCGCTGCTCGCGCCCACCTTACTGCCCACCGGATGCGAACAGAGCCAGTCATTTGCCGCCTGGATCGCGCTCCCCACGCAGGTGCGATTGCTGTGGCGACAATTGACGTTGAGCTTGGCCGCGGCCAACTGCGCGGCCAGCGCGTAAGTGCGATCGGTGCTGGTCGAGTTCTTAATGATCGCGATTGCCTGGTTCTTCGTGTAGCTGGTGCAACCTAGCTTGATCGAACTCTGGCACCACGCGGCCGGATGATTTGCCCAGTAACCCGCGCCGACCACCGTGCCGGATGTGGGAGTTGGTGTTGGCGTCGGAGTCGCCGTGGGTGTAGCCGTTGGCGTCGCTGTAGGTGTAGCGGTTGGTGTCGCTGTCGGAGTCGCGGTCGGTGTGGCAGTTGGCGTTGCGGTGGGCGTGGCAGTTGGGGTGGCAGTTGGCGTAGCAGTCGGAGTCGCTGTCGGGGTAGGCGTAGGCGACGCGCCACAGGCGGCGGTAATGGTTAAGGTCCATCCGCCATTCATGCTGCCTGACTCCCCAAACGTGTCGTCCAAGACGTAAAGCGACCACGTGCCGTTGGGATCGGTGCCATTAAAAACCGACAATGCGGTGGCATTTGAAGCCGATGGCGCCGGCGCGGGGAAAGCATCGGAGTCTGAGGCAACGTAGTTCGTCGGCTTGTAGATCCCGGTGACGATTTGATTGTTATCCGGCAGCGAACTGAGCGCGGCATCGTCAAAGGTAACGTCCACGTTGTTCACCGGGCCGCTGCCGCCCGCATCCGACATGATGATGATGTTTTGCCCGCCCGGCCCGACTAACAGCACATCAACATCATCGGGAAAGGTATGACTCAAATGATTTAACGTGACGGTGACTTTGGTGACATTGGCCGGCACGGCTGAGACGACAATGCTCGAAGGATAAGGCGTCGCGGCGCTGTCGTCCTGGATCGTGATCGGCGCGGGATTCGTGAATGAAAATGGCGAAGTGCACCCGCGGCATTTGCCTGTGGCGCCGGCGTTATAGATCGCGGCGATTTGTGTCTGCGTGAGGGCGGTGTTGAAGAATTCCACTTCGTCGATCAGGCCATGGAATGGGAAATTTGAACCATCTGCCTGAATGCCAATCGTCGCATGCAGGGCGACGTTATCGGGCGTTCCTCCGGCGTCGTTCGAACCAGTGTGAGGCGCGGCGACAGCCGCGCCGTTCACGTAAAACTTGATTTTTTGATCGGCGCCGAGGCTGCCGTCGTAAGTGACGGCGACGTGCTGCCATACGTTCGCCGCGACAACCGGTGAGCTTGTCGCGTATTCAGTCAAGCCGCTGCTGGAGAAGACGTCGAGGTAGAGGTTACCGAGATAGTAATAAAACACGTAACTGTGCTCGGCGCCGCTGTCTTTGCTCACAATGACCACCGAATTTCCTCCTGGCGCCTCGGCCGGATTGATCCACGCGTCGATCGTGAATGTGCTGCCAAGATCGACATCGCCGATATCGACATAATCGCCGTTGCCATCGAAGCTGAAGGCCTGGCCGACTTTGCCCGGTGCGTAAGTGGTGTCGCCGTGGAGCGTGCCGCTGTGACCGCCTTTGACGTCAGATGCGTTGCCCTCAGCCGGCCACCAATCGATCATACTCGTCGGGGGCGTAGCGCATGCCTGTACTTCAAACGCGCCGATGTCGGTCCCGTCGCCCCCGGTCGCATTTGGAATCGAGGAATTATCGACTGTCCGGGCAAAACCGGTTCCGCGCTGATCAGTCGTCGCGGCACTGAAGTTTTTGCCTTTGTCGATCGCGGGGCTGCCCGTCAACAGCTCCTGCGTGAAGGTTGGTCCACCGTTATCCCGCAGTGGCCCAAGCATTGGTTCGCCGGTCAGGTTGTTGTTGTTGGTCCCGTTGACCGAGGCCAGGCCGTCCTTAATCAAACTGTACTCCGCGTTGACCGTGCCGGTATTGCGGTGGATATCGCCGCCCGTGCTGTTGCCAACGATCGTACTTTGGAGCGTAACTGTACCGCCATTCTGGAGAATGCCGCCTCCATTGACGATGCATCCGGAGTCACCGCACGATGCGCTGTTGTAGGAGATGGTGGTGCTGGTGAGATTCAGCGTGCCATTGTTATAGAAGGCGCCGCCTTCGGCATCGCAACTTGTGCCGTCGCCAACAGTGCACGATGCGCTGTTGATAGAAAAGGTGCTGTTGGTCACGTTCACGGTAGTGCTGGGATTGACGCAGATGGCGCCCCCCAAACTACTGCAGTTGTTCAAAGGACTGCTGGCATCGCAAGACGCGACGTTTTCAGTGAAGGTGCTGCCCGACACGGTCAGCGTGCCGCTCTGGTTGAAGATGGCGCCACCAATGGCAGCAGGTGGGCCGACGGCGGAGTTGCCTCTGACGGTGCAATTGGTCAGGGTCAGCGCGCCGTTGTTCAAGATAGCGCCGCCGATGTCAGAGACGCCACCGGTGATGGTCAGGCCGGATATGGTGACGGTCTTGCCCGAACTGATCGAAAAGACGCGGCCAGAGTAGTTACCGCTTACGGTCTGGACGTTGGCGCCCAGCCCGCTGATCGTGATGCTTTTATCGACGGTCACCGAATGGCTCACGTAATGTATTGGAACGGCGAAATCGATCGTGTCGCCGTCGCTTGCGGCGGCGATCGCATCGCGCAACCGGCAGTCTACGCCGGGACAATTGGCGGCGTTGGCCGGACCCGAAGAGTCGTTGGGATCTTCCACGGTAATAGTGGTGGCGCCGTAAACGCGGTGGATGCCGATGCTGGCAAGGCAAAGCAACGCGCTGAGCACGAGCACGGATGCAATTTGGATGCGTCTTTTCATGGGGTGTCGAGGAGGGTAACGAGCGCCGTGCACGGAACTCGCGCCTGGAGCGTCGCTCGCCGGGGATGTGAGGTGGTTGTAATCAGAATCGACCGCTCCGTAGCGGTCGCCTTTTCAGGATGTCGATCCTGCAAAACCGCGCCTAACGAGGTCAAGCCTTTTTCCGTAAAAAGCGGTCGCTAGGCGAACGTCGAACACCCAATGGCGAATGAAGTCAGCGTTCGGCGCGTCGCCGCCTGCTTTCGACGTTGGGCGTTGGACGTTGAGCGTGGGCGTTTGCTTACAACTTCACGCCGGCCCTTTGCACTTCTTGGTAAGGCAAAAGCCACACCAGCGATTCATCGTGAAGATCGACAACCTGGATGCGGTTGCCCCAGGGATCGCGAAAGTCGCAACGGAAGGGCGGTTGTAGCTTGAGCTTGTATTTCTTAGTCAGCTTCTCGCGGACTTCTTCGAGCTGTTGCTCGTCGCGCACGATGATCCCGAAATGCCGCATGTTCGCCGGCTGAACTTTTTCCACTTCGAAAATGGCGAGGAACTGGTGCTCGCCCAGCTTGAAAAAGGCGTCGCCTTCACCATCGCCTTGATCGAGTTGCTCGAGGTTGAAGACGTCCCTGTAAAACGCGACCGCTTTGTCGATGTCGTCCACCTCAATCGCGACGTGGTTACAGCCGTAGACTTTCACCCCGCTGTGCCGGCGACGGCTCATCGTCGAAGTCTTTGCAACGCGGCGATCATTTCCGGGCTGCGGCGGCGGATCTCCCGCCGATGCACGGCCGCCAGTTTCTCGAGCAGATGAGTGCCGGTCGCGGTGAGCTCGAGGTGTTTCTCCCGTCGATCGCGCGGACCCGGCTGGCGGCGGACAAGCTTTCGATCGACCAAGCGGTCGACGATGTTGACCGCGGAGTGATGCCTGACCTGAAGGCGCTCGCTCAAATCCGCGATACGGACTCCGCCGTTTGCGGATAACGCTTTAATCGCGAGCAACGCCTCGTACTGCTCGGAGTTCAGGTTCGCCGTCTTCTTCAGGTAGTCGCGGCTGAAGCGCAGGAACTGGCGAAGCAGATAGCGGAAGGCGGCGAGGTGTTGGTAATCGGGCGAATCCAGCCGGGCCACGTTGAATGTGTGAGCCGATTTCGCGCCGAAGGCAAAAAATATCGAGCATCGATAGATTGGCACAGCGGGTGCTAGAATTTCTAGAATATGATTCGTTCCCGTTCCCAAGCCCGCCACGGCTTCACGCTCGTTGAAATCATGATCGTCGTTGCCATCATCGCGCTCCTCGCCGCCATCGCCGTGCCCGGCTTTCTCCGCGCCCGCAAACGCTCGCAAGCCAGCCGCATTCTCAATGATCTGCGCCTCATCGACGCGGCCGTCGACCAGTATGCGATCGAAACGAACCGCGCGACCGGATTTACGGTGACGACCAGCGACTGGAAGAACTATCTGAAGAAAGGCACGGCCCTTTACAACACGACCAACAGCATCCTGGGTTCGACCTACGGCTCACAACTCGTCGACAGCATCCCGCAAGTCCCAAGCACCGACTACGATGCGCTGTCCGATGTTGCCGGGAATGGGTTCTGGTCGCCTTACGGACCCTAAAGCTAAGTTCGCTTTCAGAAGCGCCGATCCTCGCGCGAGGTTCGGCGCTTTTCTTTTTCGCCAAGGCTAACGGCACTATCCCGTCCGAACTACTGGTGTATGAAATCGAGCACGAAAGATCGGGCGAAAGGCCGCGTGAAAGAAGTGGCCGGCAAACTGAAAGAGAAAGCCGGGCGCGCCACACGTGATGTCGATCTTGAAGACCGCGGCACGGCCGAGAAGATCGGCGGCAAAGCGCAACGCAAGGTCGGCGAAATTAAGAAGGTTTTCGGCGGCTGAGCGATCGCCCCGGGGCGGCGAGAGTTCGATTCCCGACAACGAGCAGCAGGTCACGCTTTCAGCGTGATCGTGCATCGCGCCGTCGTTCTGCTACACATTGGCCGGTGTTGCCATGACCCGGCCCGAGCTTAGTATCGCGATCCCGTTCTACAACGAGGCGACCGTGTTGCCCTTGTTGCGACAACGCTTGGAGCGACTGGCTGATCGGCCGTCGAACTGGGAAATCGTTTTTGTCAGCGACGGCTCGAGCGATGGCAGCGTTGAGTTCATCGAAGAGTGGGCAAGGACCGATTCTTCGGTGAAACTGGTTGTCCTCACTCGCAACTTTGGACAGCAAGCGGCCGTTACAGCCGGCCTTTCTTTCGCTTCCGGGGATTACGTCGGCGTCATGGATGCCGATTTACAGGATGAACCCGAAGTGCTGCTGGAAATGTTTCGTCTTCTGCGCTCGGAGCCCGTCGACATAGTCTATGCCGTCAGAGCGCGGCGGGGCGATCCAAAGATAGGCCGCTTGCTTGCTTACATTTTCTATCGAGTTTTTGCGTTCCTCGCTGAGAACCCGGTCGATCTGGACAGCGGCGAGTTTTGCGTGATGAGTCGCCGTGCGGTGCAGTTACTTCTGGGCCTGCCGGAGAACCTGCGCTTTGTCCGCGGCTTACGAGCCTGGCTCGGTTTGCGCAGTAAAGCCTTTTCCATTTCGCGGCCATCGCGCGCCGCCGGCGCTCCGCAGTACTCCATGCGAAAACGGGTTGCCCTGGCAATGATCGCTCTAACCTCTTTTTCCACCAAGCCGCTGCGGGCCGGATTGATCGGCGGCGCTGTCCTGTCCTTGTTTGCCGTGCTTGCTGCTGCCATGTACGCTCTGCTTGCTCTTTGCACTAACATCCGCATCGAGGCACCCGGGTTGACGATCCTTGTCCTGTTCTTGCTTTTTTGGAACGGCCTCGCCTTTGTTTATCTCGGTATCTTGGGCGAGTACCTCGGCCACATTTTGCTGGAAGTGAAGGCGCGGCCATCGTTCATCATTGAGCGCCAGGTTAATTTCCAGTCGAACGCACCGGCTCGATGAGGAGTGTCCTTCTCCTTGCGATCCAGTGCCGAACCTTGCACCGATTGGCGCACTGAGGCCGCCGCGTGAACAAAGCGGCCAACCTAACAGAGCGGCTCGCGCAAATTATTAGCGCCGCGCTCGGGCTCGCGTTTTTTCTCTCTGGAATTGTTTATCTCTATCAAGCTCGGCGGAACCTGTCGCACACCGATTGTTGGTATTTATACGATGATTGCTTGAATCGACCGTGGCGCAGCACCTTCGGTAAGTATGCCGGACATTCCTTTCTCTTCCCAAGCTTAATCTGGCAGCTGAACATTCGTTTTTTTCACAACGATCAGGAACTGATGTTCGCCGTCGGAACGGTGCTGCTCTTTCTCACCTTTGCCGTAGCAATGAATCTGGTGTGGCGGGACGAAACCATTTCCACCACCACGAAACTCGCGGCCACGCTCATCCTTGTCGTTGGCAATTTTTGGATGATCAGAGCGCCGATCACCAATTCCGGCGCATTTAACTCGACCTGTTCGCTGGCAATGGGCGGAGCACTTTTGTCTTGTTTCTGGCTGCTGCAAATCCGCCAGCAAAACCAGCGCACGGCGGTGATTTGGCTCTTCGTCATAATCAGTGGGCTTGTCGCGTCGTTCAGCTTCGGGGCTGGGCTAGCCGTTTGGCCGATGCTGCTCGCCTTGGGATGGGCTTTGCGGATTATGCCGCGTGCAGTGGGAATCCTCTTACTCGCCACCTTCGTTGCGGCGGCGGTTTATCTGGCGTTACCCGAGAACGTTCAACGAGATCTGCCGGCCCACCAGGTCACACCTTGGGCGCTATCGCTTGGCCCAGCTCTCCCGCTTCTCTGCCGCTTGATCGGCGCGCCGGTTCTTTACGCCCAAACGGCGTGGACAGCAGGGACCGTGTCCCGCGACGCCGCTGCGTCATCCCTGCTCTCGCTTCTGTGTGGCGCGGCGGCACTCGTCCTGGCTGGCGCGTGTGTCTTGCCGTCAATCATACGGCGCAACTTGGGCCGAAGCAGCCTCGAGGTTCTCGGATTTGCCCTGATTATTTTCAATTTTGTTGCGCTGTTGCTGATCGTGACCGGCCGGGCCATGCAACCCACTGGAGACTTCGGCGGATTCAGCTCCCCACGCTATGTCGCTACCGCGCAACGTTATCTTTTTTGGAGTCCACTCTTTTGGACAGGTTTGCTGTTGGTGATGGTAAGGCGCCTTCAATCCACATCCTCCCGCCGGTGGGTGGCGCTGCTTTTGTCGCTTATCATTGCAGTCCTGGTTTTTCCGGAACATGTCCGCCGCGCTGTCGCCGGTAGAAACGTGTTTTTTTCGATCCAATCCGCTGGCACCAGTCTCATCAACCAGGTGCGCGATCCCGCCACCGTCAGGATCCTGTGGTTCAATCCCGAAGAGGTCTTCCGTGTGGCTGCCCA
>Ga0081539_10007319_pt1 | contig 10125 bp, 9 predicted proteins | sample TabmetS4T2R2_FD_71023 | JGI IMG/M metagenome (GOLD analysis project Ga0081539, IMG submission 71023) | Tabebuia heterophylla rhizosphere microbial communities from the University of Puerto Rico - S4T2R2 | ecosystem: Host-associated > Plants > Roots > Rhizosphere ... | reverse complement strand
TCGCGCCGCGCGCCTGGCGGTCGGCCAGGTCCAGGGCGTCACCGACCGGTCCGCCCTGGTCGTCGGGCGCCCGACGGGCCCCGGCTGGGTGCCGCTCGCCGAGCTCGCCACGCCCGCCGGCTACGCCGCGGCCCTGGAGCGCGCCGCCGACTACTACGGCGACCTCGCCACGCCGGTGGCCCGCGCCGCGGCGGCCTCCCTGCTCACCGGCGACGTCGCCAGCGCGGTCGCCGTCCCGCTCGCCACCGCGCTCGTCGTCCACCGCCGTGCGCTGGTGATCGACCCCGAGGACGTCCTGGTCCGGTTCGGGACGGCGGGCATCGGCGCGGTCGCGGCCCCGTGGCCGCGGGTGTCGGTCGCCGTCCTGCCCACCGACCCGCTCGCCGGCCTCCCCGACGCCGAGGTCGCGGCCGACGTCGCGACCCTGCGCCGGGCAACGGCCACCACCTACGCGGCGTGCGTGGGCCCGCTGGTCGCCGTGACGGCGGGTGCCGCGCGCCGCGGGCCGGGCGCGCTCCGCGGCGAGCTCGCCGAGCGGCTCTCGGCCGCCGTCGCGCTGGCGGCCCGGGGGACCGGCGACCCGGCCGCCGCGCCGGCCGAGGCCGAGGCGCTGCTGGCCGCCGCGCCGCAGTGGCTGCGGCTGCCGCCGGACTGGGTCGACGTCCCGGTCTGCCGCCCCGGGGGCGGCGGCGCGGACGACACCGCGACGTCGCAGCCGTGGAAGCGCCGCCGGGTCTGCTGCCTGGCCTACCAGACCGCTCGATTCTCGGGCGAGCTGTGCGCCACCTGCCCCCGCGTCTCGCGGGCGGAGACGGTCGAGCGCCTCTCGCGCTGGCTGTCCGAGGACGCCTGACCCCAGGACCGCCGAACTCCACGCGGCGTAGTCAACTGCCACTCTGAGCCATCGGGTGCGCCGATCGGGTGATCCCCTCCCCGGCTTCCTGCATCGAGCCCGCGTCGGGACGACAGGGGCCAGCGACAGGAACTCAAGACGGGTTCCATAACTTCTCACGGAGGAGATCTCATGCGTCTCGCCCTCACGCGTCGTCGCGCCGTCAGCGCCGTCGTCGCCGCCTCCATGGCGGCGGCCGGTGTCGTCGGTCTCGCCCAGTCCAGCCAGGCCGCCGCCACCTACACCGTGGCGTCGAAGTCCGGCCCCGTGGCCACCGCCGCGGTCGTCACGATCAACGGCACGGGCTTCCGGTCCGTGACCAACGTGTCCAACGTGACCGCGGTCAGGTGGATCGCGTCCAGCTCGGCCTGCTCCACCAGCGCCACGGCCTTCACGACGATCAGCGTCCCCACCGCCAAGACGGTCGTCGTCTCCATCCCGGCGAGCACCCTGACCGTCACGACCGGCTTCAAGCAGGAGTACTCGCTCTGCGTGTACAACGGCACGACCCTGCTCGGGTCGGGCAAGTACACGGTCTACGCGGTCCCGACGATCACCGGGAACCTTGCTCCCCGCTCCGGCCCGGTCGGCGGCGGTGGCACCGTCACCGTCGTCGGCACCGGCTTCACGCCCGCCAGCGTCGTCAAGTTCGGCACGACCGTCGCCACCAACGTGAAGGTCGCGACGGACGGCACCAGCCTCACGGCGAAGGCCCCGGCGCACGTCGAGGCCACGGCGCTCGACGTCACGGTCACCACGGAGGGTGGCGTGAGCACGGCCGCGACGGGCACGTGGAACGACTACGACTACATCGACGCGATCTCGGTGGACCCCGAGACCGGCGTGGGCGTCAGCGACGTCCTCACCATCACGGGTGTCGGCTTCAACGCGCTCGACTTCACCACCGTGAACACGAGGGTCTACCTGGTCCAGGGCGCGTTCGTCGCGGGTGCCAACGCCACCACGGAGGTGTGTGGCACGGTGCAGGTCCTCTCGGACACGCAGCTCGTCTGCACCACGGACTCGTCCGTGGCCGACGGCGCCTACACGGTGTACGTCGTCGGTGACAAGACCGACGCCACGACCGCGTCGGCGATCACCAGCACGGCGACCTACACGGTGGCGGACTTCTGATCGACGGCGATCTGAAGGGCACCACCCGCACCACCTGATCCACCCCGCACCAACCGCGGCCCGGCTCCTCACGAGGGAGCCGGGCCGCGGTCCTTTGCGGCCGGGCATGATGTCCGGGTGACCGCGCCGTTCGCTCCCCTGACACCGGGCGCCTCGCTCCAGCACCTGGAGCAGGCGGTCGCGGCGTTCGACGCCGTCCTGGCCGACGGCGACCTCGACGCGCCGGTCCCGTCCTGCCCGGGCTGGACGCTGCTCGACCTGACCCACCACCTGGGCGGCGTCCACCGCTGGGCGACCGCGGCGGTCGTCGAGAAGCGCTCGATGAACGACGACGAGATCGCGCTGACCGACGCGTTCGGCGCCCGGGCCTGGTTCCTCGACGGCGCGACGACGCTGGTCCGCACCCTGCGGGCGACGTCGCCGGAGACCGAGTGCTGGACGTTCGGGCCGAAGCCGAAGACGGCTGCGTTCTGGTTCCGCCGGCAGCCGCTGGAGACCGCCGTCCACGCCTGGGACGCCGCCGGCTCGCAGGGCGTCCCCGGCCACCCGTTCCCGCTGGAGCTGGCGCTCGACGGGATCGACGAGGTGCGGCACTTCATGTACCCGCGCCAGGTCCGGCTGCGGCGGATCCCGCCGCTCGCGCGGAGCCTCGCCGTCGCCCCGGACGACGCCCCCGGCGTCCGCTGGCTGTTCCCGGCCGGCGACCCGACGGCGCCGGACGGAGCCGACGGAGCCGACACGACGCCCGAGGCGGTGGTCAGCGGGCCGGCCGAGGACCTCTACCTGCTGCTCTGGGGCCGCTTCACGGTGGACGACCCGCGGTTCACGGTCGCCGGCGACGCCGACGCCGCCCGCGCCGTCCTGACCGCGGGCATCACGCCGTAGCGCCACTTCCGCCGCTCCCGCCGGCCGGGCCGCCGAGCTGCCGCGCGATGGCGGCGACGGCGTCCGGCCCGATCCGGCAGCAGCCGCCGACGAGCCGGGCCCCGGCCGCCGTCCAGCGCCCGGCCGCCCCCGCGACGTCGACCGTCTCGCCGTACCAGGCGCGCGCCTCGGCGTCCCAGAGCTCGCCGCTGTTGGGGTAGACGACGACCGGCTTGCCGGACGCCTCGGCCGCCAGGTGGACCGCCGCCTCCGCGCCGCGCGGGTCGATGCAGTTGACGCCGACCGCGACCACGGCGGCGGAGTCGCGGGCCATCGCGAAGGCCTCGGCGGCGGGCTCGTCGCGGCGGGTGCGCACGTCGCCGTCCGGCGTCGTCACCGTGGTCAGCGAGAGCCAGCCGGGGTGGCCGAGCGCGTCGAGCTCCGCGACCAGCGCCTCGGCCTCGGCCAGGCAGGGGATCGTCTCGCAGGCCAGCACGTCGGGCCCGGCCTCGGCGAGGGCCGCCAGGCGCGGCCGGTGGAACGACCGCAGGTCGCGGACCGTCAGGCCGCCGCCGGCCCGGCCGGTCCAGAACACCCGGGTGTACGCGCCGGTGTACTCGGACCCGTCGGCCAGCATCGCGCCGTACGGCCCGGCGGACGCCGCCACCCAGGTCGGGGCGCCGTCCGGCGGCCCGCCCTCCGCCTGCGCGCGGCGGGCGAGCCCGACCGAGAGCTGCATGAGGCGCCGGGCCTCGTCGAGGTTGACCCCCGCGCGGGCGAAGCCCTCGAAGGTCGCCTGGTAGCTGGCGGTGGTCACCACCTGGGCGCCGGCGGCCAGGTAGGCGCGGTGGACGTCGACCACCGCCGCCGGGTCGTCGCGGAGCAGGCGCGCCGACCACAGCGCCGAGGACACGTCGTGCCCGCGGCGCTCCAGCTCGGCGGACAGGCCGCCGTCGAGGGTCAGGGCCCCGGCGGTGAGCGCCGACGCCAGCGACAGGGGCGAGGCGTCGGCGCCGGCGGGCAGCGTCGTCGGGTTCAGCGCCGCAACGCCTTCGGGAGCTCGCCGGTCGACTTCAGGTAGTACGCGGCGGCGCGGCGGGTCGCCATCATGCGCGCGACGCCCATCACGGCGCCGGACAGCGCCGCCCAGCTCGCCGCCTCGACCCAGGTCGTCTCCGGGTCCTCGGGCACCGTCGGCGGCTTGTCGCCGGTCGCCCCGCGCCAGATCAGCGTCAGCGCGCGGTCCGCCGCCGCCGCCGCGACGATCGCGGACAGCGTGGCGAGGACCTTCCACTGGATCGACTTCACGACGCCTTCCTCCTACCTCCGCGACCCGGCGGGTGTGCCGCCATCCTGTCGCATGCGGACCGTCACAGCAGGTCGACCACCCAACGCACGACGAGAACCAGGACAGGCGCGCTCAAACCGAGCAGGCCCAGCAGCAGCACGAGCGCGATGAGCCGGGCCAGCGGGGCGGGACCGCCGTGGACGGGGTCACGCATCAGGCGCAGGAGCACCCACCAAGGATCCCACGCCCGCCTCCCGGGGCTCCCAAGATCGCCCGGCCCCCTCGCGCCCGCTCCCGTTTTTTTGAGCACGGTGTGGCACCGGTCTCCTTAGGTGAGACCGGTGCCACACCGTGCTCAAAAAAACGGGAGCGGGCTACCGCGATCGCGCAGGTGGACGGCGGGTGTAACGTCGCGACTGCGACAGGGGAGCGCCGAGTGGCGGCGCTGAGAGTGCGGGCGACCGCAGACCCTCACACCTGATCCGGGTCATGCCGGCGAAGGGAGTCGGGAGTTTCTCGATCGCCCGCGCGCGCCGGACCGCCGCCGGGCGGTCCGGCGGGCGCGGACGGTCCCCCTCCTGAGAAGGAGGGCGTGTCATGAGCATTCTTTGATCCACGCGCGCCGACGAGGCGGGGCCAGGCACCGGCGGCGCCCTCCCGCCGGGAAGGGCGGCCACGGCCGCGGCCCTCACGGCGACCTTCGCCGTCGCCGGTCTCGCGGTCTACCTCGTCGGCCTGCCGGACTCGCCGTCCGTCTTCGGGACGCCGCTGTCCGACCTCACGCTCCCGGTGGCGCTGTTCGTCGCCCTCGCCGGGACCAGCCTGGTGTTCGCGCTGCTCACCAGCGCGCCGTGGCGCGTCGTCGACATCGTCGTCGCCAGCGTGCTCGGCGTTGCCGGCGGACTGGTGTTCGCGCTGTGGAACATCGCGTGGAAGCCGCTGTCGGAGTCCCTGCTGCCGCCGGCCTCGGCGATCGTCGTCGGCATCTGGCTGTTCCCGGCGGTCCTGGGCGGGATCGTCGTCCGCCGGCCGGGCGCCGCGGTCTACACCGAGCTGCTGGCCGCCGTCGTCAGCGCGCTGATCGGCAACCAGTGGGGCTTCGCCACGGTCTGGTACGGGCTCGTCGAGGGCCTCGGCGCCGAGGTCGTGTTCGCGCTGCTGCTGTACCGCGCCTGGCGGCTGGTGCCCGCGCTGCTCGCCGGCGTCGGGGCGGGGATCACGGTCGGGCTGCTGGACACGATCGTCTACTACCCGGAGGCCCTGGACGCCGCCGAGAAGCTCGGCTACGTCGCGCTGTCCGCCCTGTCGGGCCTCGTCGTCGCCGGCCTCGGGTCGTGGCTGCTGTTCCGGGCGCTGGCCCGGACCGGCGTCCTCTCCGGCCTGGCCTCCGGGCGGGCCGCGGAACGCGTGTGACCGGGGTCGCCGTCGCGGCCCGCGGCTGGGGGTGGCGGCACGCCACCCGCCGGGCGTGGGCCGTGCGGGGGCTCGACCTCGACGTCGCGCCCGGCGAGCGCGTGCTCCTGCTCGGGCCCAGCGGCGCCGGCAAGTCCACGCTGCTCGCCGGGCTGTGCGGGCTGCTCGACCCGGGCACCGGCCGGGACGACGCGCTCGGCGACGAGGAGGGGGCGCTGCTCCTCGACGGCGTCCCGGCCCGGCGCGCGCGCCGCGAGGGCGTGCGCGCCGGGCAGGCCCGGACCGGCCTGCTCCTGCAGGACCCGCAGGCGCAGACCGTGCTCACCCGCTGCGGCGACGACGTCGCGTTCGGGCTGGAGAACCACGCCGTCCCGCCCGCGGACATCTGGCCCCGCGTGGTGGCCGCGCTGCACGGCGTCGGGTTCCGGTACGACCTGCGGCACCCGACCGCGCGGCTGTCCGGCGGCGAGCGGCAGCGGCTCGCGCTGGCCGGGGTGCTCGCGCTGCGCCCCGGCCTGGTGCTGCTGGACGAGCCGACGGCGATGCTCGACGCCGAGGGCGGCCGGCTGCTGCGCCGGGAGGTGGCCGCGGGTCTGGCCGAGACCGGCGCGACCTGCGTCGTCGTCGACCACCGGGTGGCGGACTGGCTGCCGCTCGTCGACCGCGTCGTCGTCCTCGAGCCCGGCGGCGGCGCGATCGCGGACGGGACGCCGGCCGAGGTGCTCGAGGCGCGTCGCGAGGCGCTCGCGGCCGCGGGCGTGTGGGTGCCGGGGGTGCAGCTCGTGCGGCCGCCGGCCCCGGGGCGCCGGACGCCGGCCGGCGAGGTGCTGCTCGAGGCGCGCGGCCTGGTGGCCGGGCTGCCCGGCGGGCCGCCCGCTCCGGTCCGCGACCTGGACCTCGACGTCCGCGCCGGCGGCGTGACCTGCCTGCTCGGGCCGAACGGCGCGGGCAAGTCGACGCTGGCGCTGACCCTCGCCGGGCTCACGGCGCCGGCCGGTGGCCGGCTCGCGGCGACGCCGGCCCTCGCCGGGGCTCCGACCGGCCACCCCGCCGGCCACCCTGCCGGCCACCCTGCCGGCCACCCCGCCGGCCACCCCGCCGGCCACTCCGCCGGCCACCCCGCCGGCCACTCCGCAGGCCACCTGGGCCCCGAGCCGCACCGGTGGCGGCCCCGCGACCTCGTCACCCGGATCGGGACCGTGTTCCAGGACCCGCGGCACCAGTTCCTCGCCAGCACCGTCGCCGACGAGCTCGACCTCGGCCCCCGCCGCGCGAAGCTGCCGCCGGCCGACGTCGCGCGGCGCCGCGCCGACCTGCTGGACCGCCTGCGGCTCGCGCACCTCGCGAGGGCCAACCCGTTCACGCTCTCCGGCGGCGAGCAGCGGCGGCTGTCGGTCGCCACCGTGCTGGCCACCCGGCCGCGGCTGCTGGTCCTCCACGAGCCGACGCAGGCCGTGGACGTGGGCGCCCGGCGCGCGATCATCGCGGCCGTTCGCGCGGCCGCCGCGCAGGGCTGCGCCGTCCTCGTGGCCGGCGCGGACGAGAACGAGCTGTGCCTGCTGTGCGACCGCGTCCTCGTCGTCCGTGACGGCCGGATCGCCGACGAGCTCGCCGGCGGCTTCACGCCCGACGACATCGTCCACCGCACGTTCGCGTCCACGCGGCGGCGCGAGCTGCGCCCGTCGAGGGCGGGCCGGCCGTGAGCGTGCCGTCGCTCCAGTCCGGCATCGACCGGGCCGGTTCGCCGATGGCGCTGCTGTGGCGCGAGCAGGTGCCCCCGTGGCGCCCGCCCGTCGTCGAGCCGGAGTACTCCGGCTGGCGGGTCGAGCAGGCGGCCTGGCGGGAGACGGTCGCGATCTCCGACCTCTCGTACCACATGTTCGACACGGTGATCGAAGGGCCGGACGCCGTTCGCATGCTCTCCGAGCTGAGTGCCAACGACTACACGCGGTTCGCGGTCCACCAGGCCAAGCAGTTCCTGCCGGTCACGGCGGAGGGCTGGATCGTCAACGACGGCATCCTGCTGCGCGAGACGGCGGAGCGCTTCGTCCTCAGCGGTGTGCCGCCGGCCCACCGGTGGGTGCGGTACCACGCCGAGCGCGGCGGGTACGACGTCGAGGTGCGCACGATCCAGGTCCGGACCGACGCCGCCCAGGACTTCGAGCCCGGTGGCGCGCCCGAGCGCTTCCGGTTCCAGCTCCAGGGGCCACGCGCGACGGACCTCGTCGCGGCGGTGTTCGCCGGTCCGCTACCGCCGACCAAGTTCTTCCATGCGACGCCGGTCAGCCTGCAGGGGCGGAGCCTCCTGGCCCTGCGGCACGGCATGGCGGGTGAGCCGGGCTACGAGCTCATCGGCGACTACCGGGACGCGGCCCTGGTGAAGGAGCACCTGATGCGGGTGGGCGAGCACCTCGGGCTCGAGCACGTCGGGTCCATCGCCTACCCGACAAGCGGTCCGGAGAGCGGCTGGATCCCGTGCCCGGTGCCGGCGATCTACACGGCGCCGGAGCTGGACGCCTACCGGCAGTGGGTGCCGCTGCTCTCGTACGAGGGACAGAACCACCTCTACGGCAGCCACTTCTCGGCGGATGTCGAGGACTACTACGTCACGCCGTTCGAACTGGGCTACGGGCGGCTGGTGTCCTTCGACCACGACTTCCTCGGCCGGGACGCGCTGGTCCGCAGAGCACGGGAGCAGCGGCGCCGGCGGGTCACCCTGGTCTACGACGTCGCGGACGTCGAGGCGAAGCTGGGTCGCGACCACGGGATCGTCTACACGCTGGCCTGCCACCGCGTGGAGGACTCCCGCGGTCGGCTCCTCGGCACGACGGCCGCGACGGCCTTCGTCGACCCGCTCGGAACGCTGGTGGGGCTGGCGGTCGTCGACTGCGACCGTGCCGAGCCCGGCACCGACGTCCGGGTGGTGTGGGGCAACCATCCCGGGCCCGGCGCCCCCGACGACGTGACCGAGAGCTTTCCGCGGGTCAGGGCCACCGTCGAGGTGACGCCCTACGGCGCCTTCGCGCGCGCCGGGTACCGCAGGAACTGAGGCGTCCGGCGCAGCGCCGCCCGGTGCTCGCCGACGACGGAAACCGGCCCCGCACCTCAGGTCCGGGGCCGGTCCTCCGCCGCGGCGTGCCGGCGGCTACTTCTTGTTGTCGAAGGGGCGGGCCATGATCGTCGCGCGCACGGTGAACTGCCGGTGCCGCTCGACCGCGGGGTTGTTCGATCCGCCGTCGGGCTCGCCCCAGACCACGCCGACGCGATCCCCGGGCCGGTACTTGTCCTCGTCGACGACCCCGAGCGAGATCCAGCCGCGCACGTTCGACGAGTAGCAGGTGAGCATCGCGAAGCCGGCGAGCTCGCCGCCCTTCTCGACCCGGTCGAACTGGCAGGCGGTGTAGAAGGACGCGGGTGAGTCGAGGTACTTGTACCGGTTCGGCCCCTCCTCGTACATGCTCGAGAAGATCGCTCCGACGTCCTCGCGGTCCCACAGGAACCAGGCCTTCTTCTTGTGCGGCTCGTCCTTGCGCGCCTCCAGCGCCTCGCGGCCGACGAAGTCGTGGTCGAACTTCACGTTGTAGCCGTAGCCGAGGTCCCACGGGGTGAGGTAGTAGTCCTCGATCCGGTCGCTCACGTGGCTCCCGCCCAGGGCCAGGTTGCCCTCGAAGGAGCGCCCGTTCTGCCACTGGCGGAACGCCTTCGTCTCCGCCGACGAGTAGACGGCCGGCAGCGTGTTGGCGATCCAGCCCGACTCGGTCGCGACCGAGGCGTAGGCCCGCGCGCCGATCCGCGAGACGCCGAGGTCCCGGCCGGCTTCGAGGATCGTGTCGCGGACGCCGTCGATCTCGGCGTACGGGCCGAAGAACTCGAGGCCGGGGAAGCCGGACATCCGGTGGTTGAGCGCCGTCACGTGGTACGACCCGACCTTGAACCGGCCCATCGTGAAGAACGGGATGTCGGGCATCGGCCCGCCGTTGACCCGTGCGAAGATCTCCGCCGCGTGCGGGCCCTGGAGCTGGAGCCGGTACAGCTCGCGGCCCTTCGGGTTCTGCACCGTCCGCTCGTCGCGGCGCACCGAGACGTCGTAGCCCCCCGTCTCCGCGTGGAACTGCACCCAGTTCAGGGCGGGCGGGCGGCCGACGATGCGCACGTGGTGGTCACCGAGGCAGAACAGGATGCAGTCGCCGACCATGTTGCCGTCGTGCCCGACGGTGACGAGCTGCTTGGCCTTCATCGGGCCGAACCCCTGGAAGCCGTTCGCCCCGACGTCGCCGAGCAGCCGGTAGGTGTCCGGTCCCTCGACGGTCAGGTCCGGCATGTGGTGGGAGAGATCCATGAGCGCCGCGCTCGTCCGCCAGGACTCCTGCTCGTCGCGCCAGTTGCCGAACTCCGCCTGGATCGGGAACGGGTAGGCACCGCTGCGGCCGGTGCGGAGGAGCTGGAGCGGCCCACCCGCGGCCTGGATCTCGTCCTCGAGAGAGCTCATCTGTCCTCCGATGTCCGTTGCCGTCTGCGGCTTGCGACGCTATAT
>Ga0081539_10007318_pt1 | contig 10127 bp, 10 predicted proteins | sample TabmetS4T2R2_FD_71023 | JGI IMG/M metagenome (GOLD analysis project Ga0081539, IMG submission 71023) | Tabebuia heterophylla rhizosphere microbial communities from the University of Puerto Rico - S4T2R2 | ecosystem: Host-associated > Plants > Roots > Rhizosphere ... | reverse complement strand
CGCCGGCGACGGCTGGCGTCGCTTCGAAGGCGACCGTCTCGGTCGCGCCGCCGCCACCGGAGTCGCCGACCACGTAACCGCCGATCGCAGCCGCGATGATCGCCGCGGCGGCGCCCGCCACGACGGCCGGGCGCAGCGCGAAGCGCAGGCGGAATCCCCTCCCCGGTCGCTCCTTCGCGCGGGCCTCGGCCTGCGCCTCCGCGCGCACGGCGTCCATCAAGCGGCCCTTCAGCCGCGCGGGCGGCTCGAGCTGCTCGACCGACGACGGCAGCACGTCGGCCGCGACGCGCAGCCATTGCTCCTGCGCGCGGCAGCGCTCGCAGCTCTCGAGGTGCGCCTCGAACGCGCGCCGCTCCCCGGAGTCGAGCGCGTCCAGCAGGTAGGCGGCGAGCTCGTCCTCGTAGGGGCTGTGGTCCGGGTCCACGGTCACACCTCCTCCGCCAGGTTCGAGCGCATCTTCTCCATCGCCAGGCGCATGCGGCCTTTCACGGTGCCGAGGGGCATTCCCAGCATCTCCGAGATCTGCGCGTGCGTGAGGCCGCCGAAGTAGGCGAGCTCGATCACCTTCATCTGATCGGGAGGAAGAACGTCGAGCGCGCGCCTGAGCTGTCGTGCAGACTCGTGCCGAAGGGCCTGCGCGTCCGTCGGGTCCGCGGCCGGCTCGGGCTCGGGGAGCTCACCACGCCAGGTCAGCTTCGGCGCCTGGACGACGTCGCGGCGCAGCAGGTCGATCGCTCGGTTGCGGACGATGCCGAGCAGCCAGGTCCTCACGCTCCCGCGGGCTCTGTCATAGCGAGCTCCGCTTCGCCAGAGCGATAGGAAAGCCTCCTGCGTGATGTCCTCGGCGGCGGTTCGATCGCCGACGATGCGGTACGCGAGCGAGTACGCCGGTCCGCCGTGGCGGTCATAGAGGATCTCGAACGCCTTCGCGTCCTTGTGCTCGACAATCGACATCAGGTCCTCGTCGGCGAGGCGCTGTAGATCTCGTTTGGTCATACGCGTGGGGTCCGTTCGCTCACTGGTACGCGCGAGACATTCACTTGGATCATCAGCGCAATTCAAACATCCGGTGATCCATGGCGGGGATTTGCTCGTAAGGGTCGATTAGCCGACGGCATTCGAAGCCGTCATCCGATCACAAGTCCCCAGGTCTCAAGGAGGCTCCATGAAGAAGCTAGCGTTCGTCGCAGCGCTGGTGGCCATCGCGGTAGCGGTCCCTCTCAGCATCGGCTCCAGCCACAGAGAGGCGCCGCTCACCTCGATCGACCCCACTGCGGACGACACGGACGTCTACGCGTTCACCGCGAAGAACGATCCGAACACCCCACAGAACGAAGAGCACGCTCTTACGATCGTCGGCAACTGGATCCCGTTCGAGGATCCCGCCGGCGGTCCGAACTTCTACCGGTTCGACGACAGGGCGCGCTACTACCTGAACGTCGACAACACCGGCGACGGGAAGTACGACGTCCGCTACCGGTTCACGTTCAAGACGCATATCAGGAACCCGAACTCGTTCCTGTACGCAACGCCCGAGGTCACCTCGATCGACGACGAGCAGTTGAACGTCTACCAGACGTACAGCATCGATCGGATCGGCGGCGGCTCGAGCGCGACGACGGACGGCGGCGCCGACTGCCCGACGACGGCTCACGCCGCAAAGCGCGGAGGCAAGCACAAGGCGAAGAAGCGCCATGCCGGCCGCAAGCACAAGCGGGCAGGGAAGCGTCACCGCAAGACCCGCAAGAGCTGGGAGAAGAGCCACACCGTGCGGATCGCCAGCAACCTGCCGGTCGCGCCCAACAACGTCGGCTCGAAGACGATGCCGAACTACAGCGCGGTCGCCGCACAGGCGATCAGGTGCCTTCCCGGTGGTGCGAAGGTGTTCGCAGGTCAGCGCGAGGACCCGTTCTTCGTTGACCTCGGCGCGACCTTCGACTCGATCCACTTCCGCAAGGACACCGGCGCGGAAGGTGGCGGCAAGGACGACCTCGCCGGGTACGGCGTGCACTCGATCGTGCTCCAGGTGCCGGAGGCGGACGTGACGAAGAACCACCAGAGCGTCTCCTCCGAAAGCGCCGCAAACGCCGTCGTGGGCGTTTGGGCGTCCACCGAGCGCAAGCGCCTGCAGGTCAACGACGTGTCCGACGACGGGCACGGCGACTGGGTGCAGGTGTCGAGGCTCGGCAACCCGCTCGTGAACGAGGTCATCATCCCGCTCGGTCAGAAGGACCACTTCAACCGCACCACTCCGGACAGGGACGCCGAGCTGTACGGGCAGTACGTGGTCAACCCTGAGCTGGCGAAGGTGATGAACGCGCTGTTCAACCTGGGAGTCCAGGAGACCGGCCGCTCCGACATCGTGCAGGCCGTCCTCCAGGGCCTCCCCGGCCTCAACCAGCAGACGGGCAAGCCCGTCGACACGATCAAGATCAACCTGGGCACCCCGCCCACGCCGTCGCCCAACCGGCTCGGCGCGGTCGGCGGCGACCTCGGCGGCTACCCGAACGGGCGCCGTCTGACGGACGACGTCGTCGACATCGACCTGCGGGTCGTGGAGGGCGCCCTGATCGGCAAGACGTCGCCGCCGCTGGGCGACGGGATCGACCAGAACGACAAGCCGTTCTCGTCGAGCTTCCCGTATCTGGCGGAGCCGGCGTCCGGCTTCGACTCGCAGATACCGAAGCCGATTCAGCCCTAACCCCCAACGAACCGGCCGGGGCTCCCAGCGGGGGCCCCGGCCGGCTGACTTCCCCGACGAGCCTTCGAACGTGACACTTGCAAAGCCCACACTGATCAAGCTCCTCGCCCCCCTGATGGCCTTCGCGGCGACGCTCGCCGCCATCGTCATGATCGATCGCGGCTCCTCGCCTGCGCCGCACCCGACGGGCGACGCCGGCGTCGCGCGCTCCGCTCAGGAGCAGACTCGCGCGCTCCAGTCGGCGCTGCGCTCCGATCCTACGAACGCGAACGGCTACGCGTCGCTCGGAAACGCCTACCTACAAAGAGCACGCGAGACTGCTGACCCCAGCTTCTACGCCCGCGCCCAGGGCGCGTTCGAGACCGCCCTCCAGCGGGACGCTCGCAACTCCGGCGCGTTCGCCGGCCTTGGATCGCTCGCGCTCGCGCGTCATGACTTCCGAGGGGGACTTCGCTACGGCCGCCGCGCGCACACGCTTGCGCCCGATGTAACACGGATCCTCGGCGTTCTCGTCGACGCGCATGTCGAGCTCGGCCGCTACGGAGCCGCGGGCCGGACACTCCAGAGGATGGTCGACCAAGAGCCGAACCTGGCCTCCTACGCGCGCGTCTCCTACTTCCGCGAGCTGCACGGCGACCTCGACGGCGCCGTGCGCGCGATGCGCGCCGCGGCCTCGGCGGGGGGCGACGTCCCCGAGAACGAGGCCTACGTGCAGGCGCTGCTCGGCGGGCTCGAGCTCGAGCGCGGGCACGTGGCGGCCGCGGAGCGGGCCTTCCGCGCCTCGCTCGAGGCGGTGCCGGCGTACGTGCCCGGCGAAGCGGGGCTGGCCAAGGTCGACGTCGCGCGCGGCGACCTCGGTCGCGCGATCCGGCGCCTGCGCGGCGTGGTCGCGCGGCTGCCGCTGCCCGAGCACGTCATCGCGCTGGCCGAGGCCGAGCGGGCGGCGGGGCGCCGCGCTGCGGCGGCGCGCGACCTGGCGCTGGTCGGCGCCGAGCAGCGGCTGCTGGCGCGCTCGGGCGTCAACACCGACACCGAGACCGCGCTCTTCGAAGCCGACCATGGCTCGCCGGCGCGGGCGGTCGGGCTGGCCCGACGCGCCTGGGCGGCGGCGCCGAGCGTCCGCTCCGCCGACGCGCTGGGCTGGGCGCTGACCCGAGCGGGCCGCGCGCGGGAGGCGCTGCCGTGGGCGGCGAAGGCGCTGCGGCTGGGGTCGCGCGACCCGCTGTTCAACCTGCACGCGGGCCTCGCGGCCCGCGCCGCCGGCAAGCGGGACCTGGCCGCGCGCCGCCTGGCGATCGCGCGCAGCGGCCGCGCGGCGCTGAGCGCCGGCGCGCAGCGCGAGCTGGCGGAGGCGGTCCGATGAGGGGCGCACCGCTCCGCGCGAGCCGGCCGCTCCGCCCGAGCCGGCCGCTCCGCGCGAGCCGGCCGCTCCGCGCGAGCCGGCCGCTCCGCGCGAGCGCGAGCCGCGCCCTCCTCCTCGCCGCCCTCGCGCTCGCCGCCGCCCTCGCGCTTGCCGCTCCGGCCGGCGCCCACCCGCTCGGCAACTTCTCGATCAACCACCTCGACGTCGTGCGCGTCTCCTCGGACCGCGTCGACGTGCGCTACATCCTCGATCAGGCCGAGATCCCGACCTTCCAGGAGCGGGGACTGAGGCCCGCAGACGTCCTCGCCCGCAAGCGCGCCGTCGTCGCCCGTGGCGTGTCGCTCAGCGTCGCCGGCCGCCGTGTCCCGCTGACCCTCGCGCCGGGCGGACGGATCGGCTTCCCGATGGGGCAGGGCGGGCTGCGCACGACGCGCGTGGAGCTGACGCTCTCCGCGCGCGTGCGCGCCCGCGGCCCCGTCGTCGTCCGCGACGACACGTACCGCGACCGCGTGGGCTGGCGGGCCGTCGTGGTCAGGCCGGGCGCCGGCACCGCGGTGCGCAGCGACCTCCCGTCCGCTGACCCCACGAAGGGCCTGCGCGTCTATCCCTCGGCGCTGCTCTCGACGCCCGCCCATCGCACCGTCGCCAAGCTCGACGTGCGACCCGGCGACGGGACCGTGACCGCGCCGAAGCTCGACGCCGCCGGCACCCAGACCACGAAAGGCCACTCGGCCGGCGATGGCTTCGCCGGCATCTTCGCCGACGCCGCCAGCGGCCAGGGCGTGCTGCTCTTCCTGCTGCTCGCCGCCTTCGGCTGGGGAGCCGTCCACGCGCTCTCGCCCGGCCACGGCAAGGCGATGGTCGCCGCGTACCTGGTCGGGACCCGCGGCACCGCGCGCGACGCGGTCGGGCTCGGGCTGACCGTCACCGTCACGCATACGATCGGCGTGTTCGCCCTCGGGGTCGTCACCCTCGCGCTGTCGGCCTACGTGCTGCCCGAGGACCTCTACCCGTGGCTGAACCTCGCGTCGGGCCTGCTCGTGCTCGGCGTCGGCGGCGCCGTCCTGCGCAGCCGCGTGCGCAAGGCGCGCCACCACCATCATCATCATCACCACCACGCGCCGATCACCCGCCGCGGCCTGCTGGCCATGGGCGCCTCGGCCGGCCTCATCCCCTGCCCGTCGGCGCTCGTGGTGCTGCTCGGCGCGATCGCCCAGCACGAGGTCGCCCTCGGGCTGCTGCTGATCGTCGCGTTCAGCGCCGGCCTGGCGGCGACGCTCACCGCGCTCGGCCTCGCCGTGGTCCACGCCGGTCGCCTGACCGCCCGGATCGCGCCCGACGGCCGGCTGATCACCGTCCTCCCGGCGGCGAGCGCGCTGGTCATCGTCGCCGCGGGCAGCCTGCTCACCGCCCAGGCCCTGCACGGTGTCCTTACATGAGCGGTGATCCGATCTGGGCGCCGCTGCGAAAGAGCAGGGCGAGACGCGTCCGGCACCCACCCAGCCGGCCCCGGCGCTCGATCAAGAGGAGACCTCGCATGACCGTTCCGCACCTCACCCCTGCGGTGGAGGCGCCCACCGTTGCTGCCGCCGTCGGCGCTCTGCGCCACCGCGGCCTGCGCCTGTCGGCGGCGCGCCGCGTCGTGCTCGAGGCGCTGTTCGCCGCCGGCCGCCCCGTGACCGCGGAGGAGATCGCCGACGGGATCGGGGGGCGCGTGCCGCCCTCCGATCTGGCGTCGGTGTACCGCAACCTCGAGGTGCTCGAGCGCCTCGGGCTCGTCCGCCACCTGCACCTCGGCCACGGTCCCAGCCTTTTCGCCCCCGCCGGCGACCACCACGAGCTCGTCGCCTGCGAGCGCTGCGGCGCCTCGGCCGCCATCGCGCCGCGCCTGGCCACGGCGATGCGCGCCGCGGTCCGCGCGGCGACCGGGTTCGAGGCCCGGTTCTCGCATCTTCCGCTCCCGGGGCTCTGTCCCCGGTGCCACGCGTCCACGTCAATGACCGGAGGGCACCACGATGTTCGGACTCGATGACCAGATCGCGAACCTGGGGGCAGGGGAGACCTTCCTCATCATCGCCGTCGTCGCAATCCTCCTCGGCCTGCGTCACGCGACCGACCCCGACCACCTGACCGCGGTCTCGACGCTCGTCGCCGGAGACCGCGCCGACGCGCGCGGCGCCGGCCGCCTGGGCTTCGCCTGGGGATTGGGCCACGCGACGACGCTGTTCGTCTTCGGCCTGCCGATCGTTCTGTACCGCTCGTACCTGCCCGAGGCCGTCCAGACCATGGCCGAGGCGCTCATCGGCGCGGTCATCGTCGCGCTCGCGGTGCGGCTGCTGCTGCGCTGGCGCGAGACACGGCGCGGCACCAGCCACCTCCACGCCGCGCGCTCGCCGCTTCAGGCCTACGGCATCGGGCTCGTGCACGGCATCGGCGGGTCCGCCGGCGTCGGCGTGCTGCTGCTCGCCTCGATCCCCGACCACGTCGAGGCCGTCGTCGCGCTCGGCCTGTTCGCGTCGTTCACCGCGGTGTCGATGTCGCTGGCCTCGACGTCGTTCGGCTGGGTGATGTCGCGCGGCGCCGTGCAGCGCTCGTTCGCCTCGGTGGCGCCGGCCCTCGGCGCCCTTAGCCTCGCCTTCGGCGTCTGGTACGCGCTCGGAGCCGTCCAGGCAGTGCCGTACGTGTTCTGACATCGTGCGGCAGCGGTGCTGCTGCTGTTCGACATCGACGGGACGCTGCTGCTCAAGGCCACCGACGCCCACGTCGCCGCGGTCCGCGAGGGGTTGCGCGAGGTCTACGGGGTCACCGAGCCGTCGAAGGTCGACGCCGCCGGCCGCACCGACTACGAGATCGCCCGCGCGGTCTGCCTGCTCGACGGCGTCAGCGCCGAGCGCTTCGACGCCGGCCGCGAGGCCTTCCGCATCGCCTGCGTGTCCGCCTACGCGCGCCTGTGCCCGCCCGACCTGAGCGAGTTCGTCGCGCCCGGCGTGATCGAGGTCCTCGACGCGCTGGCTGCGCGCGACGGCACTCGGCTGGCGCTTTTGACCGGCAACCTCGAGCCGATCGCTCGCCTGAAGATCTCGCGCGCCGGCCTCGGCCACTACTTCGAGCCCGGACAGGGCGGCTTCGGCTCGGACCACGAGGACCGTACCGAGCTGCCCGCCATCGCCCGCCGCCGCGCCGGCAACTACCCGCGCGCCAAGACCGTCGTCATCGGCGACACCCCTCGCGACATCGCCTGCGCCCGAGCCGACGGCGTGCGCTGCATCGCGGTCGCGACCGGCCCCTTCGGGGTCGACGACCTCGCCAAGGCCGACGTGGTCCTGCGCAGCGCGCATGAGCTGCTCAACGCGCTCTGAAAGGTGAACGCGTGCCATCCCGCTCCCGCGGGGAGGCCGATCGAATGGCGAAGAAGCGCAACACACGAGGACTCGGCGGCGTGCTCGGCCGCATCGAGACCGCCATCGGCTCACGGACCGGCAAGCGCAAGCGGCGGCGCGCCGCAGGCGGCCCGCTGCGTTCGGCGATGAACGCGATCAAGGGACGCATGGGGGGCGGCGGCGCCAAGCGCGGCCGGGCGGCGACGCGTACGACGCGCCGGGCCGAGCGCCGCGCCCGCACCGCCCGCAAGGGCACGCGCACGCGTGCCCGCGCCGGCGCGCGGTAGCGCCGGCGCCGCGGTGGCGTCATAGCCGCGCCTGCCCGCCCGCAGTGCGCAGGACGGCTCGACAGCGCCCGACGCGCTCGGCGACCAGGTCGACGAGTCGTGCGGGCAGCGGTCGTCCAAGCGACGCGACGTCGGGTGAGGCGGCGGCATCGCGAAGCGCGTCCGATGCAACAGCCGCCAGGGCCTCGACGCGCTCGATAACTGCCTCCCGATCGAGCCCGAGATCGGCCGCGGCTGCGGGCCACGTGCTCCGATACGGGTGGACACGGTAGTCGCCTCCGATCTTCATCGCGAACCGCAGCGCGCGCTCGTGCACTCCGTATGGGAGGGCCGAAGCGACGTCGTATAGCGGCGCCAGACGCGCGTCGCGCCCGGCCAGGAGGAGGGAGTAGTTCTTGCCATGAGCGTCGGTGCCGGCGATCAGCCAGTTCCACGCAAGCGCGTCCAGGAAGCGCCAGAGCGCCTCATCGGCAAGGCGTGGCGGCATCACCTGCCGCAGGAGACGCGCGACGTCCTTCGCGCCCGGGCCGCCCTCATTCTGGTACTTCCGAGAGGGAGGGAGGCTCAGCGCCTGGCAGACGTCTTCCTGATGGATCCGGATCAGTCGGTCGTCGCGCCGCCTGCGGTCATAGCGCTCGACGACGATCGCTGTCTCCTCTCCGAACCGTGCGACCTCCGTTCGCGCCACGACGAGACCGGCGCGACGGGCCGCGGTCATGCAGAGATGCTCGTTGAGGTCGTGGTCATCGAGCCCCGCGATGGCCGGCTTCAGGATGTGACTGGTGGCGGCGGCGCCGGAGGGAACTCCCCACCGACCATCCTGGTTGAGCAGCGCGGTCTTGGCCTGGGCTCCGGCGAGGCTGAACTGCCCGGCGAAGCGCGTGCCCAGCCAAGCCGTCGCGTCGCGCTTCAGGTCTCGCACGCGCTCCGCGACCTCGTCCTCGGTCAGCCATGCGACGTCGTCGCGGCGCCCGATCAGCTCATCGACCGCGTCGGGCGTAGCGAAGCGCACGGCGCCGGCGCAGTCGTGGCCGATCTGCGTTCCCAGCAGCGAGAACGGGGATGATGCCGAGGCATGGAACTGCCGCGCCCAGCGCGCGAGCACCGCGTCGTTCTCCGGCAGAAGGCCCCACAACCAGGGCGTGACGACACGGTCCCCGTGGGACCTCACCTCGATCGGCATCGAGACCGACAGGGGAGTCGCGAATGGCTGCTCACCGTAGCTGTCGCTGTACTCGAAGCGCAGCCGCCCGCCCGCGAGCCGAGTGAGGGTGCCGACGATCGAATCGTCCAGGACGACGAGCAGCTCGTCGCTCATGTTCCCCGGTGCTCTTCGAGGATCGCTTCGAGATCGCCCGTCTCCGTCGCGGTGCCCTTCGCGCCGCGGGTGACCTCCAGGGTGAGGTCGAGCGCATCGAGGACCCGAAGAAGCAGGCCAAGCTCGGCGCTGGGCTTGCCGGCCTCGAACTCGTAGATCCACTTGCGCGAGACGCCGGCGCGATCGGCGAGCTGTGCTTGACTCATTCCGAGATCGGTGCGACGCCCGCGCACGGCGGACGCCACATCCCGGATCGAACCTATTCTCAGAGGTCTCGAGGTTGCCACCGTACGGTGGCAAGCTTAGCATGAACCCGTTCGGTAGCAACGTGGTTATGCTACCGAACGGTTGCAATGCGCGGCGCGATCAGCGTCGGCTAGCCCGACGAGCTCGCCTGCGTGGGCTGGGTGCCGAGCGTCACGGTCAGGTCGGTCGTGTCCGAGCCGCGGCGCACGGTCACGGTCACCTTGTCGCCCGGCTTGTGGGTCGCGATCGCGGCGACGAGGTCGTTGCTGCCCTTGATCGCGGTCGATCCGAGCTTGGTGACGACGTCGCCGGAGCGCAGTCCCGCGTCGTCGGCGGGGCCGCCGGAGGACACGCTCTGCACGAGCGCGCCGCTGGTCGTCGAGTCGACCGACGACGTGCTGACCCCGAGGTAGGCGTGGCTCACGCTCTTGCCCGCCTCGAGCGAGGCCAGCTCGGACTTCACGAGGTCGATCGGGACGGCGAAGCCGACGCCCGAGCTCGTCTCCGAGGAGCCGTTGGTCGCGATCTGGTCGACGATCCCGACCACCTTCCCCGAGGCGTCGAGCACCGGGCCGCCGGAGTTGCCCGGATTCAGCGAGGCGTCGGTCTGGATCGCGTGCGCGACGGTGAACCCGTTGGGCGCGCTGATCGTGCGGTCGAGGCCCGAGACGATGCCCGTGCTCATGCTGCGCTGGTAGGTGAACGGGTCGCCGATCGCGGCGACGGGATCGCCCACGTTGAGCGACGCCGAGCTGCCGAGCGCGAGCGGGTGCAGCGTCAGGCCCGAGGCGTCGACGGACAGGACGGCGACGTCGGTCGCGTTGTCCTTGCC
>Ga0081539_10007317_pt1 | contig 10127 bp, 11 predicted proteins | sample TabmetS4T2R2_FD_71023 | JGI IMG/M metagenome (GOLD analysis project Ga0081539, IMG submission 71023) | Tabebuia heterophylla rhizosphere microbial communities from the University of Puerto Rico - S4T2R2 | ecosystem: Host-associated > Plants > Roots > Rhizosphere ... | reverse complement strand
CGACATCTGGCGCTACGTCGCCGATCCGAGGCACATGGAGGTGACCCCGGCGCAGCTTCTGGACAAGCACTACCTCAAGAGCCGCGCCAAGCTGATCGATCCCAGGAAGGCAAAGGAGTTCGGGCCGGGCGTCCCGAAGGACGGCGGCACGATCTATCTCGGCACCGCCGACGAGCAGGGGATGATGGTGTCGCTGATCCAGTCGAACTACACCGGCTTCGGCTCAGGCATCGTCGTGCCGGGGACCGGCATCGCTCTTCAGAACCGCGCTACGGGCTTCGTCACCACCAAGGGCCATCCCAACCAGGTCGGGCCGAAGAAGCGGCCGTTCCACACCATCATCCCCGCCTTCATCACCAAGGACGGCAAGCCGGTCGCGACCTTCGGCCTGATGGGCGGCGCCATGCAGCCGCAGGGCCACATGCAGGTCTTCTCGCGCATCGTCGACTACGGCCAGAACCCGCAGGCCGCCATCGACGGCCCGCGCTGGCGCTTCCACGAGAACGACAAGACGGTGTGGATCGAAGAGCACATGCCGCCCGACACGCTGACAGGCCTGGAAGCCAAGGGCCACAAGCTCACGCGCACCAAGTGGCCGAGCTTCGACTTCGGCTCCAGCCAGATCATCTGGCGCTTCCCCGAGGGCGGCCCCTACCTCGCCGCCTCCGAAAGCCGCCGCGACGGCGCGGCAGTGGGGTTCTGATGTACGGGAGCGCGGGCCTCTGGCCCGCTCATAGCTGGGGGCGCGCGACTCCAGTCGCGCGTCTTTGCCGAGGCAAGAGATGATCGCGCCACTGGAATGGCGCGCCCCCAGCAATGAGTATGAGCGGGCCGGAGGCCCGCGCTCCCAATCATGACCACCACCGTCTCCATCACCAACGGCAGCTTCGCCATCAACGGCACGCCGACCTACGCCGGCCGCAGCTGGAAGGGCCATCGCATCGAAGGCCTGCTGTTCAACAGCCGCATGGCCAACGCCATCGCCGACGACGAAAATCCGGCGACACGCGGCACTTGGTCCTATGCCGACGGCGACTGGGACGCCGAGCGCAGCACGAGCGAGTTCATCGCCGCCCTCCCCTCCTACCGCGCGCACGGCCTTCTGGCCGTCTGCATCAACATCCAGGGCGGCAGCCCGCAGGGCTATTCCTGGCACCAGCCGTGGAAGATCGGCGGCTTCACCGCCGACGGCACGATCAAGCCTGCCTGGTTGGCCCGTCTCGACAAGGTCATCAAGGCCTGCGATGGCCTCGGCATGGCCGTGATCCTGGGCCTGTTCTACGGCAAGCAGAGCCCGACCCTGAAGGACGAGGCCGCGGTGAAGGCCGCCGTCACCAACACCGTCGACTGGCTCATCCAGCACAACGCCACCAACGTGCTGCTCGAGATCGGCAACGAGGTCGACCTGCCCAACGTCTTCGTCCATCCCATCATCGCGGCGGCGCGCTGCCACGAGCTGATCGAGCTCGCCAAAAAGCGCAGCCATGGCAGGCTGCTGATCAGCACCAGCCTGGTCACGATCAACGCGCCGTCCGAGGCGATCCTCAGCTCGGCGGATTTCCTGCTGCCGCACGGCAACCCGGTGAGCGGCCCCGATGGCCCGCCGCAATCCAGCCCGCACGGCATCCGCCTGCAGGTCGCGCGCTGGCGCGCCGGCCCGGGCTATCGCGGCCAGCCCGTGGTCTACAACGAGGACGACCATTTCGACTTCGACAAGCCCGACAACCATCTCGTCGCCGCCATCGACAGCGGCGCAAGCTGGGGCTACTTCGATTTCCGCCGCATCCGCGAGCGCTTCGAGGACGGCTTCCAGTCCCTGCCCGTCGACTGGACGATCTCGTCGGCGAGGAAGCGCGCGTTCTTCGGGCTGCTGAAAGAGATCACCGGCACCTAGAGATCCTCTTGCCGGACCGCGGGCCTCCAGGCCCGCTCATAATCTTTCAGACCGCACGCATCCTGCGCGCAAGACTCATGAGCGAGCCGGAGGCTCGCGGTCCAGAAGAGAAGACCATGAGCGGGCCTGGAGGCCCGCGGTCCGGCAAGACTCTTATCTAGTCGACCACGCCGCATGCCTCAGCCAACCGCGCAGTATCGCGCCAGGCGATGCGACTGTGCGCGACCTGCTTGCCATCGATCTCGTCGAAGCCGCCCTCGACGATCTCGCCGCCGAGCCGGCGATAGAAATCGATCGCCCGCACGTTGTCGTCGAACACCCAGAGATAGGCGTTCGCCTCGCCGCGGCGAGCGACCCGGCGCATCGCCTCGCCCAGCAGGCGCCGGCCGAGACCGCCGCTGCGCCGCTCGGGCCGGACGTGGAGATTGTCGATATAGGCGCCGAAGCCAGGATCGCCCTTGGCCCAGACCGCGATGAAGCCCAGGTCACCCGCGATCAGCACCGTATCGTCCGCCACCATGGCGGCGAGCTTGCCGCGCCAATGGGCCTGGCGCTCGCCGTCGAGCAATGGCCCGAGCGTGGCGTCGTTGAAGATGCCGCGATAGGCCGACCGCCAGCTTGCGGCATGGAGGGCGGCGATCGCGTCGGCGTCGGCGGCGCTGGCCCGCCTGATCGGTGCGTCGTTCACGACTCCGTCGTCCGCGTCGTCGGATAGGCTGGCAGGCCGTCGGCGATCGTCACCCAGGAAAGCTTCGAGCGCGCGAAGGTGTGGTCCTTGGGCGCCGCCTTGTCGGGCTCGTCGAGCGAGCAGGTCGTGACGTCGAGGTCGCCGGCGGTACGCGTCGATTGATAGGTGAGCGTCGTGCCGCAATCGGGACAGAACGAGCGCGTGGCATGCTCCGAGGACTTGAAGTGTTTCGGTTCGCCGTCCACGAACCGGAACGACTCCGGCGGCACGCTGAACCACGCCACCGACGGGGCGCCGGCGACGTGCCGGCACATCGTGCAGTGGCAGATCGTCTCCTTGGTGGGCTCGGCGTCGATCTCGTAGCGCACGGCGCGGCAGAAACATCCTCCTCGCAGCATCATCGCCTCCTCATCGTCTCCGGGGTTTGCGCAGCATGGGCGTGATCACCGGCGAGCTGCCGGACTGGGCGCGGCCCAGGATCTCGAAGCCATGGCGCAGGTACAACGGGATGTTCCGGGGGTTGGATGAATCGAGATAGGCCAACACGCCGTCGCGATCGCACTGGTCGGTCACGTGACGCAGCAAGGCGCCGCCGATGCCCTTGTTCTGTTGCGCCGGGTCGACGCCGAGCAGCGGCAGGTACCAATGCGGCTCGTGCGGATGGTAGCTCGCCATCTGTTGCATGAGCTTGGGACCGTCGATCGCAGTGGCGGCATCGGCCGTTCGCTCCATCAGGGCGTCGAGCGCCGCCTCGTCGGGGCCTGTTCCTGGCGGCAGCCACAGCGCCGCGCCGGCCGAACCGACGCGTAGCGCGCTGCCCTTCTCGAAGGCGGCGCCGCCGAATGCCATGGCGAAGTGCGGGAAGGCGTCCAGATAGGCCTTGGGTTCGGGCCAGGTCCAGCGGCTCGCCGGATCGCCGCTGAACGCCAGAGCCAGGATGGCGAAGACCGCGGGCTTCTCGTCCGCGGTCGCCGCCTTCACATCGAGCGTCGTCATCGCCTCAAGATTGGATGCGACGACGCCGCGCGCAAGCCTACTTCCCGCAATAGGCTTCTATGCGATAGCCATCCGGATCGATCGCAAACGCGGCGTAATATTTCGGCCCGTAGTCGGCGCGCACGCCGGGCTTTCCGTTGTCCTTGCCGCCGGCCTTGAGCGCCGCGGCATGGAAGGCATCGACCGCCGCGCGATCCTTGGCCAGGAAGCAGAAGTGCAGGCCCGACTCCATGTCGGCCTTCACCGGCTTCTGAGTAGCGCCGAGCCAGAGCTGGACCGCCTTCTCGCCGTAACCCAGCGAGCTTTCGCCGTCGCTCAGCAGGTTGAAGCCGAGTGGCTTCAGGGCGGCATCATAAAACTTCTTCGAGCGCGCGATGTCGGCGACGCCGATCGAAACATGGTCGAACATCGATCTTCCTCCAATTGACCTGTTAACCGGTTATATGGTTAAGTCCTGGCATTACGCTTGTCAACCGGTCAACCGGTTATTAAGTCAGGATGGTGAATCGCCCCGACCTTTGCCTGGAGTTCGCCAACACCCGCTATTGGCGCGGCCAGCCCGTTCCGACCGAAACCCTGAACTCGGCCGAGGACCTGTCCGCCTGGGCCGCGGCAAACATCTCCAAGGAGGCGCGGCCGCTCGCCAAGCGCGAGTTCGAGCGCGCGATCGAGGCGCGCGAGACGATCTATCGCCTCTTCGACGCGACGAGTCGCGGCAAGACGCCAGCCGCCGCAGACCTCGAGGCGCTGAACGACCTGCTGGCCGCCTCTCCGGCGCGCACGACGCTGCGCCGCGAGCGCAACGGCTTCTCCTGGGATGTCGACGTGCGCGGTTCGACCGCGCTCGCGCAGCTCGCGCCGGTGTTGTGGACGGCCGGCGACCTCCTGACCGGCGGCAAGCTCGACAAGGTCAGGCGCTGCGCCAATCCCGAATGCGGCTGGCTGTTCTTGGACGACAGCCGGGCCGGCAAGCGGCGCTGGTGCTCGATGTCGGCCTGCGGCAACCGCGCCAAGGCGCGGCGGCACTATCACAAGAGTCGCGAGCAGTAGGCCGGATCAGCGCCTGGCCGCCGCGGGAAACACCTCAGCCTGCAGCCAGTTGCCAAACTCGGCGGTGCGCAGCTTGGGATCGAGGACGTCCGGGCCGACGCCATAGCGCCAGGCCAGGTCCTTGCGCGCCGGATCGCGCGAGAGGTCGCGGAAGTCGGCGACGATGCCGGCGACTTCCTCGGGCGAGCGGGCGAGGCCCTCGTCGAGATGACGCTCGACGCGGATGGCGATGATGGCGGCGACGGCGGCGAGGTCGAACTCGGGATGGTATTGCACGCCCCAGAAGCTGCGGCTGCCGTCGCTGATCGTGGCGGCCTGCACGGCGCTGACATCGTTGGAAGCCAGCACCGTGGCGCCCGGCGGCAGCGTCGCCACCTCGTCCTCATGGGTGCAGAGCGCATCGAACGTCTGCTCCTTGCCACGCAGCAGAGCATGGCAGCGTCCAGCCTCGGTGGGACGAATGCGGCGCGCCACGCCGATCTCGCGTCCACGTGGATTGAGATGGACCGTGCCACCCAGCGCCGCCGCCATGAGTTGCAGGCCCCAGCACGAGCCGAACGTCGGCACGCCGGCCTGCCAGACGGCGCGCGCGAGCTCGATCTGCTCGGCGACCGTCGGCTGGTCGAGCCGGTAGGCGTTGAACGGCGAGCCCGAGATCCAGACGCCATCGAAGTCGCCGAGCTGCACGCCCTGCGGCAGGCCCTCGCCGTCGGCGACGTTCAGGGTGAAATGATCGAGAGTCCGCCCCGCCGGCACATGCGGGCCGATCGAATCGACGAACAGGGCGTCGTACGTCCGGCTGCCCTCGGCGGCGACACGCTGCAACAGCGCGTCCGGCGAGCAGTTCAGGATCAGCAGACGCGGCATCGACTTCTCATGCGGCAACAGTATGCCAGCAGTGACGGCACACACCACGGATGGTGTGAGGGTCCGGCTTCATGGGACGAAAAAATTAGGTGGGGCCTTGCATTCTGATATGACCCGAGTTATCATTGCCTCGCTGGTCGTTCCGAGTGCGGCGAGGCGCTCGGGGCGACAGTCTTGTCTAGCGAAGGATGCTCTGCAGCTTCATGGCGACGCCCATGTCGCCTTCGATCTTGAGCTTGCCCGTCATGAAGGCCGTCATGCCGTCGAGCTTGCCGCCGATCAGGTCGGCGAAGTCGCTGAAGTCCATCTTGAGCGTGCAGTCGGCCGCCTTGTCGTCGTTGGTGACGGTGGGCGGGTTCGCGTTGCCGTCGATGTAGACCACGCCCTGGTCGGTGGCGAACTTGACGGTGTTGCCGAAGGAAGACTTCTTGGAAGCGCCTTCCTTCATTTTCGCGGTGAGTTCGGCCAAGGTCATGACGTGTTCCTCCAGTCGCCTGTCCCTGGGGGCTTACTTGACCTTTACGTAAACGTCAAATAGAGGCCGATGAACGGCCGTTCATCAGGTCGGGAGGAAACATGTCGTATCGCTCGGTCTTCAAGCCGGGGCTGTTTGAGGGCCAGACCATCGTCGTCACCGGCGGCGGCAGCGGCATCGGCCGCTGCACGGCGCACGAGATCGCGGCCCTCGGCGCGCATGTCGTGGTCACCGGCCGCAAGCCCGACAAGCTCGCCGCGGTGAAGGCCGAGATCGAGGCCTCAGGCGACAGCTGCGAGACGCACGCCTTCGACATCCGCGAGGAAGCGCAGGTCAAGGACGCAATCGCCGCTATTGTCACGAAGAACGGCCGCATCCACGGCCTGTTCAACAACGCCGGCGGTCAGTTCCCCTCGGCCGCCGCGGACATGAGCGCGAAAGGCTTCGACGTCGTCGTGCGCAATAACCTCACTGGCGGCTTCATCATGAGCCGCGAAGTGTTCACGCAGTCGATGGCAAAGCACGGCGGCTCGATCGTGAACATGGCCGCCGACATGAGGAACGGCTTCCCCAACATGGCGCACACCGGCGCCGCCCGCGCCGGCATGGTGAACCTCACCATGACGCTCGCCCACGAATGGGCGTATGCCGGCGTGCGGGTGAACGCCGTATCGCCGGGCTGGATCGCCTCCTCGGGCATGGATACCTACCAGGGCGAGTTCAAGGAACAGATCCCCAAGCTGAAAGGCTACTGCCCGATGGGACGGCTCGGCACCGAGAGCGAGGTTTCCGGCGCGGTCTGCTTCCTGCTGAGCGATGCCGCGGCCTACATCACCGGCACCGAGATCCGCATCGACGGCGGCACGCCGCTCGGCAACCGCTCGATGGAGCTGAGGCCGGTGGAACGCATCCACGAGTTCAACGGCTTCCACCTTGCGGTGAAGCCCAAAGTGCTGGGCGGATGAAAGACATGCCCGTCATCGAAAGCCAGGTCGACCGCAACAGCGACGACTACAAGAACAACCGCGAGAAGATGCTTCTCGCCATCGCCGAGTTCCGCGACGCCGAGGCGAGCGTGCAGGCGACATCGGAAAAGTCACGCGACCGTTTCCGTAAGAGAAAGCAGCTGATGCCGCGCGAGCGCATCGCGCTCCTGCTCGACCGCGGCGCGCCGTTCCTCGAGCTGATGCCGCTCGCGGGCTACCGCATGCACGACGACAAGGACGGATCGAGCGCGGGCGGCGGCTCGGTCGCGGGCATCGGCTATGTCGAGGGCGTGCGCTGCGTCGTGACGGCCTCGAACTCCGCCATCAAGGGCGGGACAGTCGCGCCGTCCGGCCAGCGCAAGGGCCAGCGCGTGCAGCAGATCGTGCTCGAGAACAAGCTGCCGGTGGTGAACCTGGTCGAATCGGGCGGCGCCAATCTCCTGTACCAGGCCGAGATCTTCGTGCCGGGCGGCCGCGGCTTCGCCAACCAGGCTCGAATGTCGGCGCGCGGCATCCCGCAGGTCACCGTGGTGCACGGCTCGTCGACCGCGGGCGGCGCCTACCTGCCCGGCCTTTCCGACTACGTCATCATGGTGCGCAACCAGGCCAAGGTGTTCCTGGCCGGCCCGCCCCTGCTGAAAGCCGCGACCGGCGAGATCGCCACCGACGAGGAGCTGGGCGGCGCGGAGATGCACGCCACCGTGTCGGGCGTCGCCGAATGGATGGCCGAGAACGACGCCGACGGCATCCGCATGGCACGCGAGGTCATCGCCAAGTGGCACTGGAACGACAAGCTGCCGCCCAGCCCGCCGCGGTCGTTCAAGGAGCCGCTGTACGACATCGACGAGCTCTGTGGCGTCGTGCCGCCCTCGCACAAGGATCCCTACGACGTGCGTGAGGTGATCGCCCGCCTCGTCGACGGCTCGGACTTCCTCGAGTTCAAGGGCCTGTACGACCAGCAGACGATCTGCGGCTGGGCCGAGATCGAGGGCGAGCCGGTGGCCTTCATCGGCAACAACGGCCCGATCACCACCAAGGGCTCGGTCAAGGCCGCCCAGTTCATCCAGCTGTGCTGCCAGCAGGGCACGCCCATCGTCTACCTGCAGAACACCACCGGCTACATGGTGGGCACCGAGGCCGAGCGCGGCGGCATCGTCAAGCACGGTTCCAAGATGATTCAGGCGGTGGCCAATGCGACGGTGCCGCAGATCACCATCGTGATCGGCGGCAGCTTCGGCGCCGGCAACTACGGCATGTGCGGCCGCGCCTACGATCCGCGCTTCATCTTCGCCTGGCCCAACAGCCGCACCGCCGTCATGGGCGGCGAGCAGGCGGCCGGCGTGATGAAGACCGTGACCGAGCAGAAGTTCCTGCGCGAAGGCAAGGAGCCGCCGCACGCCGAGATCGACAAGATGTACAAGGGCATCGTCGGCCAGTTCGAGCGCGAATCGACGGCGCTCTACGGCACGGCGCATCTATGGGACGACGGCATCATCGATCCGCGCGATACGCGCCGCATCCTTGCCTTCACGCTGTCGATCGCGCGCGAATCGATCGTGCGGCCGCTCAATCCCATCACCTTCGGCGTCGCAAGGATGTAAGCGATGAAATTCACGCCCGAACACGAGGCCTTGCGCCAGACCTGGAAGACGCTGATCGATCGCGAGATCAATCCACGCGTCGATGAATGGGAGAAGGAAGGCGCCTTCCCCGCCCATGAGCTGTTCAAGAAGATGGGCGATGCCGGGCTTTTGGGCGTCGACAAGCCGGTCGAGTATGGCGGCTCGGGCCTCGACTTCTCCTACGCCATGATCTGCTCGGAATCGCTGGGACTGGTGAACGGCGGCTCGATCCCGATGGCGACGGGTGTGCAGATCTCCATGGCGACGCCGGCGCTCGCCCGCTACGGCAGCGACGAGCTGCGCCAGGAGTTTCTGGCGCCCTCGATCAGCGGCGACTACGTCGCCTGCCTCGGCGTTTCGGAGACGGGCGCCGGCTCCGACGTCGCCTCGATCAAGACCACGGCACGCCGCGTCGGCGGCGACTGGGTGATCAACGGCGGCAAGATGTGGACGACCAACGGCGCACAGGCCGACTGGATGTGCCTGCTGGCGAACACCGGCGATGGCCAGGTCCACAAGAACAAGTCGCTGATCGTGGTGCCCATGAAGACCAAGGGCGTCCAGATCGTGAAGAAGCTCGACAAGCTCGGCATGCGCGCCTCGGACACCGTGCAGACCTTCTTCGACGAGGTGAAGGTGCCGGTGCGCTACACGATCGGCGAGCCGGGCTCGGGTTTCATCTACCAGATGCAGCAGTTCCAGGAAGAGCGTCTGTGGGCCGGCGCCGGCACCCTGATGGGCTGCGACCGCATCATCAACGCCACCATCGAATACACGCGCGAGCGCAAGGTGTTCGGCAAACCGCTGCTCGACAACCAGGTGATCCATTTCCGCCTGGCCGAGCTCAAGAGCGAGGTCGAGGCCTTGCGCTCGCTGGTCTATCGCGCCTGCGAGGAGTACCTCGCCGGCACCGACGTCACCATGCTGGCCTCGATGGCCAAGCTGAAGGCCGGCCGCCTGCGTCGCGAGGTGTCGGACGCCTGCCTGCAGTACTGGGGCGGCGCCGGCTACCTCTGGGACAATCCCGTCGCCCGCAGCTATCGCGACGGCCGCCTCGGCTCGATCGGCGGCGGCGCCGACGAGGTCATGCTGCAGATCATTTCGAAACTCATGGGGACGTTACCCCGCTTGGGAAATCGTTGAGGACTCTTGCCGGACCGCGGGCCTCCAGGCCCGCTCATGATCATGATGCGGGCCTGGAGGCCCGCGGTCCGGCAAGATAGGAGAACACCATGCAATTCACCCCTGAACATGCCGAGATCCGCCGCACCCTGCGCGCCATCATCGACAAGGACATCAATCCGCATGTCGACAAGTGGGAGGCCGACGGCATCTTCCCGGCCCACGAGGTCTTCAAGAAGCTGGGCGATGCCGGGCTTCTGGGCATCAACAAGCCGACCGAGTACGGCGGCATGGGCCTCGACTACTCCTATGCCATGGTGATGGCCGAGGAGCTGGGTCACATCAACTGCGGCTCGGTGCCCATGGCGATCGGCGTGCAGACCGCTATGGCGACTCCCCCCCTCGCCCGCTACGGCAGCGACGAGCT
>Ga0081539_10007316_pt1 | contig 10128 bp, 6 predicted proteins | sample TabmetS4T2R2_FD_71023 | JGI IMG/M metagenome (GOLD analysis project Ga0081539, IMG submission 71023) | Tabebuia heterophylla rhizosphere microbial communities from the University of Puerto Rico - S4T2R2 | ecosystem: Host-associated > Plants > Roots > Rhizosphere ... | reverse complement strand
TCTTCACGCCGAAGAACGCGGACAAACCCGAAATCCACGGCGGTTTCGCCCTCGCGCACTGGAACGGCTCGCGCAAACTCGAGGAGCAGATCAAGAACGATTTGAAGGTGACGATCCGCGTCGTTCCGCTCGACACGCCCGCCGAATCGGGTCGCTGCATTTTTACCGGCGAGCCAAGCGCGCGCCGCGTGGTTTGGGCGAAGTCATATTGAGCGCGCTTGTCGCCGCTTCACGCGAGCGATAAGCTGCTCAACCGCCAATGAAGTCTTCCCTCGAAGCGCCGTCGAAACAAGTTGCTGAAGAAACCACGGCGAAGCCTTCGAAAACTCCGGCCGTTTCGGTCATCGACACCTCGAAGATGTCGAAGGGCCAGCGCGAAGCGCTCGAACTCGCGGAAGCGTCGCGTGACCCGTTGGACGAGCGCGGCAGTTTCGCCAGCAACCTCTTTATCGGTCGCTACGATTTCGCGCGGATTTTCCCGTGGCCGGAACAGAGCGCGGAAGATCGACAAGCGGGCGCGGATTTTCTCGGCAAACTCAAGGATTACCTGCGCGACAAAGTCGATGCGGATGAAGTGGATCGCACCGGCGAGATTCCGCAGAACAACATCGAGGATTTGTTCGAGCTCGGCGCATTTGGCGTCAAAATCCCGCGTGAGTTCGGCGGACTGGGTCTTTCGCAGGTCAATTACGGTCGTGCGGCGATGTTGCTCGGCAGTTGGGACGAAAACCTGACCGCGCTCGTTTCCGCGCATCAATCGATCGGCGTCGCGCAGCCGTTGCTCTTGTTTGGCACGGACGACCAAAAGAAAAAGTATCTTCCGCGCGTCGCGCGACACGAGATCTCCGCGTTTGCGTTGACGGAATGGAACGCCGGCTCCGATCCGGCGAACATGAGCTGCCGCGCCGACCCGACCGAAGACGGTTCCGCATTCATCCTGAACGGCGAAAAACTTTGGTGCACGAATTTGATCAAGGCCGGCGTGCTCGTGGTCATGGCGGTAACGCCGCCGAAGATGGTGAATGGCCGCGAGCGCAAACAAATCACCGCGTTCATCGTCGACGTGAACTGGCCGGGCGTGGAGATCACTTATCGCTGCCGGTTCATGGGATTGCGCGCGCTTTACAACGGCATCGTGAAATTCACCAACGTCCGCGTCCCCCGCGAAAACATGATCGCGAAGGAAGGGCAGGGATTGAAGGTCGCGCTCACGACGCTGAACACCGGCCGGCTCACCATTCCCGCCGCGTGCGTCGGTTTATGCAAGCGCTTGCTCGAAATCTCGCGCAAATGGGCGACCGAACGCATTCAGTGGGGCGGACCCATCGGCAAACATTCCGCCATCGCCGGCAAAATCGCCGAGATGGCCGGCAACACTTTCGCGATGGAAGCGATGACATTTCTGACTTCGGCTCTGGTCGATCGCAAGGCCGGCGATCTGCGCATTGAAACCGCGATGTGCAAAATGTGGTCGACCGAAACGACGTGGAAAATTTCCGATGACGCGATGCAGGTGCGCGGCGGTCGCGGTTACGAGACCGCTGAGTCGTTGGCTGGCCGCGGCGAAGAACCAATTCCAGTCGAGCGTTTCCTGCGCGATTGCCGGATCAACACCATCTTCGAAGGCTCGAGCGAGATCATGCGCCTGTTCATCGCGCGCGAAGCGCTTGACCCGCACTTGAAAGTCGGCGGCGCGATCTTCAATACGCAGTTGCCGATGAACGAGCGCGCCAAAGCCGTGTTCACCTCCGGCAAGTTTTACGCCGGCTGGTACCCGAAGCAGTGGCTGCCGAATGGTGCCGGCAAGATCGACAATCTGCATGACGATCTGCAGGCGCACGTCAGTTACGCTGCGCGCACGAGCAAGCGACTCGCGCGCGGTTTGTTTCACGCCATGGCGCGGTTCGGCCCGAAGCTCGATCGCGAGCAATTGTTGCTTTCGCGTTTCGTCGGCATCGCAACTGAGCTATTTGCGATAAGCGCCACCTGCTCATTCGCGCAACACAAGATCGACAATGGCGAACCAGCCGATGAAATTTTGTCGGTCGCGAATTACTTTTGCCGCTCCGCGCGCTTGCGGATCGATCACTATTTTGCCGGCACGGCGCGCAACGTCGATCGAAGCGGTTACAATTTGGTTCAGGAGCTACTCGCCGGAAAGCACGCGCGTTTCCGCGAAGGGATTGTTTGATTGTCACTGCGCGCGCAGCGCGATCATCGGATCGACCCTGGTCGCGCGCAGCGCCGGGATGTAGCTGGCTAGCGTTGCGACGGCGAGGAGCACGAGCGCGATTGTCATGAACGTGATGGGATCAGTCGCGCTGATGCCGAAAAGCAAAGTCGCCATGACGCGCGTCAGCCCGAAGGCAATCATCAATCCGAAGACAAGGCCCGTTGCGACGAGCTTGAGCCCGTTCTTTACCGTCATCGCGAGCACATCGGATCGCCTGGCGCCCAGCGCGATGCGGATGCCGATCTCGCGGGTTTGTTGCGCGACCGAGTAACTCATCACGCCATAAATTCCGACGGCGGCTAGAACAAGCGCGAGCGCGGCGAAAATGCCGAGCAACAACATGCTGAAGCGTTGCCGCGCGACCGCGCCGGCGACGATGTGTTCCATCAATTCGATGTTCGCGACCGGCTGGTCTTTGTCGACCGACCAAACGGCATTTCGCACGGCGCTGGCGAGGCTCAGCGGATCGACCGTCGTCCGCACGACCAGCGCATTCGCGGTCATGCTCTTCATCTGCTGCAAACTCAAATACATCTGCATCTTCGGCGGGGCGATGAAATCGTTTTGCCGCACGTCTTTGACAACCCCGATGACCGTGCGCCACGGTCGGTCGGAAGTGCTCTCACCGGGCTTGAGCCGTTTACCGATCGGGTCCTGGTTCGGCCAATAATGTTTGGCGGTCATTTCGCTGATAATGACGCCGGGCGTCGTATCGAGCGTGTCCTGATCGTTGTAATCGCGCCCTCGGACCAGCGGAATTTCCATGGTGCTGAAGTAGCCGGGGCCGACCATGCGATAGATAACATCCGGCCATTGGTCGGCCGGCGGATCGGGAATGCCCTCGACCGCCATGTTCATCGAGTCGCCGTGGTAAACGAATGGCAGATTTCCCGCCGCGGCCGCCGATTGCACGCCCGGCAACGCGCGGATGCGGCGCAAAACTTCATCGAAGAATGCGACGCGACGCGGCGTGTCGGGATATTTCACTTCAGAAAGATCGACCGTCGCAGTGAGCAAATGGTCGGCGCGAAAACCGGGATCGAGATTGCGCAGGTGCATGAAGCTGTTGATCAAGAGCCCGGCGCCGATGAGAAGAATGAATGAAACCGCCACCTCGGCAACGACGAGCGTGCTGCGCAATCGCTTGCCGCGACCGCCGCTACCCGAATCGCGGCCGCTTTCTTTCAACGTGTCGTTGAGATCGAGATGGGACGTCTGGGTCGCCGGCGCCAGACCAAAAATGAGTCCGGTGACGATCGCGACAAGCAAAGTGAATACGAGCACTTTCCCGTTAATCGCGATTGTATCGACCTGCATGACCTCGGGCGGAACAAACCGCGTCAGGACATTGAGGCCTGCGTAAGCGAGACCGAGGCCGGCGATCCCGGCGAGCAACGAAAGAAGGACGCTTTCAACGAGGAGCTGTTTGGTGAGCCGGGCGCGATCGGCGCCGAGCGCGAGGCGCAGCCCGATTTCCTTTTGCCGAACGGCGGCGCGGGCAAGCAACAGGTTCGCGACATTGGCGCAAGCGATCAGAAGGACGAAGACGACGGCGCCGAGCAAAATGAGAAGCGCCGGCTTGATGTCGCCGACGATTTCCTCGTGCAACGGCCGGACGACCGCGCCGATCCGCATGTTGTAGACCGGATACTCCTTGGCGAGTCGCGCCATGATCGTCTGCATCTCCGCTTGCGCCTGGGCGAGCGTCGCGCCGTGTCGCATCCGCGCGATGACTTCGAGAAAATGGTTGCCCCGGCTCGCAGCCTCTTCGGAAGAAAACGCCAGCGGCACCCAAACCTGGTCGCGCCATTTGCCATCCGACGGCAGTTTGATTGTCGATCTTACGACCCCGACCACCGTGTAGGTTTCGCCGTTGAGCGTGATCGCCTGCCCAATCACGCCCGCGTCGCCGCCGAACCGGCGTTTCCATAACCCTTCGTTCAAGATCGCGACTTTTGTCCCGGGTTGATCTTCCTGCGGCACAAATGTGCGGCCGACGATCGCGTTCACCCCAAGCACGTCGAAAAGGTTCGCCGACACGCGACGCCCATCGAGTCGCTCCGGTTCGCCAACGCCGGTGAGATTGAAGCTCTGCTCCCCGCATGCGGCCATTCCTTCGAACACGGTGCTTTGCTTGCGCCAATCCAAAAAATTCGCCGGCGACGGCGTGTTTTTCGGGAACCCGAGGTGCGCAGCGTTTTCCCAAATCATGACGAGCTGTTGCGGATTTTTGTAGGGCAATGGCCGCAGCAGAATGGCGTCGACCACGCTGAAGATGGCAGTGTTCGCGCCAATCCCGAGCGCCAGGGCAACGATCGCGATTCCGGCGAACGCCGGATTTTTGGCAAACATTCGGAGCGCGTAACGAACATCCTGCGCGGCGTCGGCGAAAAAGTTGCTCTTGCGCCGCGTGCCCATCGGCGCCGGGTTTTGCGGCACCCGGCGTTCGCTTCGCTGCAATTCGCGGCCTAACAAATCGCCGAGCTCATTTAAGGCGGTGCGATGCGCTTCATCCTCGGTCGCGCCCTGGCTGATCGCTGCTTCAAATGCGTCTTCCAGATGCTGCGACAATTCCTCGACGATCTCTGCCTCGCGTGTCGGCGAGAGATTCAGCCCGGCCAGTCGCTTTCGGATCTCAGTTTTAAAGTCAGGCATATTGAATTCCCGTAATTGCGCCGATCGCCTCGACGAACTCGCGCCAGCCGTCTCGTTGCGCCGCCAAAACTTTTTTGCCCGCGGGGGTAACTCGATAATAGCGCCGACGCCGTTGGCCGGCCTTTTCGACCCAACGACCGCGTATCCAGCCGCGCTTCTCCAACCGATAAAGCAGCGGATAAAGCGATGCGACATTGAAACGCAGCGCGCCGCGAGACCGCAGTTCGATGAGCTGGCCGATTTCGTAGCCGTGTCGTGGCCGGTCCGCGACCAGGGAAAGGATCAAGAGTTCAGCGCTGCCTTTCTTGAGTTCACGATCAAGCATTGATGACATATATTGCTTTGACACATATGGCATTGCTGCATCGATGTCAAAACATTTGCTGGCGAAGTTGTGGTGGCGCTTCGTTGCGCATGGATAGCGATGGTAGGGACGCCGCGCTGCGGCGTCCGCGGACAGCGCAGCGCGCTGTCCCTACCGGAGTAAAACGCAACGCGCTCTCCCGCGGTCGTTTGACCAACTGTTACGCGAAAGCTAATCTCAGCGGATGAGTATGCCTCCCGTGCTCACGGAGGCGGCGCGCACTTCTTCCAAGCGCCGCGTCAGCGCGAGCCAAGATCGACAATCAATTGAACCGGTGCGTGTCTTGCATGAGCTCGAAGAGCACATCCTGCTCGATGGGTTTAAGATCGTCATCGATCTGGAGAAAAGCCGCGGCTCTTATTTATATGACGCGGCGACCGGCCACCGGCTGATCGATCTCTACGGCTTCTTCGGCTCGATGCCGATCGGGTTTAATCATCGGTATTTCGAGCGTGCCGACGTGCAGCGCGATCTGCTCCGCGCCGCGAAAGTGAAGGTGGCGAACTCCGATGTTTACTCCGAGGCGTACGCGACGTTTGTCGAAACCTTCACGCATCTCGCCGGTTTGCCGCCGCTCGGGCGCTACCTGTTCATCGATGGCGGCGCGCTCGCGGTCGAGAACTGCCTGAAAGCGGCGATGGATTGGAAGGTGCGTAAAAACATGGCCGCCGGTCACGGCGAACGCGGCACGGAAGTGTTGCATTTTCGCCACGCCTTCCACGGCCGCAGCGGTTACACGATGAGCCTGACGAATACCGATCCGCGCAAGACCGATTTATTCGCCAAGTTCGATTGGCCGCGGGTTTCCTGTCCGCACATCGATTTCTCGTTGCCGGAATCCGAGCGCGAAGCAGACGCCATCGCGCGCGAAAAAAAGTCCGAAGAGGAAATTGAGCGCGCCATCGCCGAACGCGGCGCCGACATCTGCGCCATCATCATCGAACCGATCCAGGGCGAAGGCGGCGACAACCATTTCCGGGGCGAATGGCTGAAGAAGCTGCGCGAGATCTGCGACGCGCACGATGTCCTGCTGATTTTCGACGAAGTGCAATCCGGCATGGGCGCGACCGGCCGAATGTGGTGCTGCGAGCATTTCGATGTCGTGCCCGACCTGCTCGCCTTCGGAAAAAAGGCGCAGGTCTGCGGCGTCATGGCCGGTCCGCGCATCGATGAAGTGAAGGACAACGCCTTCCGCTTGCCATCGCGCCTGAACTCGACCTGGGGCGGCAATTTCACCGACATGGTGCGCTCGACCCATTACCTGCGGATCATCGAGGAGGAACATCTCGTCGATAACGCCGCGAAGGTCGGCGCATATTTTCTCGAGCAACTGCGCGAGCTGCAAAAGAACTGCGATCTGATGAGCGCGGTGCGCGGGCGCGGCATGTTCCTCGCGTTTGACTTGCCCGACGCACAGACGCGCGAAGAAATGTGGAAAGGCCTTTTTGATCTCGGTTTGCTGACGCTGCGCTCAGGCGAGCACTCGATCCGGTTCCGGCCGACGCTCGACATGACCGCGGAAGTGGTCGACGAAGCGATGGGTTTGCTGCGGCAGTATTGCCGGAAGAAGTAGCGCGAGCGTCCCGCTTGCGTTTAGTTGAATCGCAAGCCGGAGGCTTGGGCCACATTATGCAAACAGTCCTGGAAAAACTCGGCCTGTCCGAGGAAAACGACGGCGTCTTCTGCGGAGAATGGCGCGGCGGCGGCGCGAAGATCGACAAATACTCGCCGATCGACGGTCGGAAGCTCGCGAGCATTCGCAGCGCGTCGCAAGATGATTACGAGCGCACGATCGTACGCGCGCAGGAAGCGTTCGACAAATGGCGCGTCACGCCCGCGCCGGTCCGCGGCGACACGGTCCGCCGGCTCGGCAACGCCTTGCGCGCAGCGAAAGCGGAGCTTGGCCAGCTCGTCACGATGGAGATGGGCAAGATCATCGCCGAAGGCGAAGGCGAAGTGCAGGAGATGATCGACATCTGCGACTTCGCCGTCGGCCAGTCGCGGATGCTTTACGGCCTAACGATTCAATCCGAGCGCAAATTTCACCGGTTGATGGAGCAATGGCATCCGCTCGGGCCGGTTGCCGTCATCACTGCTTTTAATTTCCCGGTCGCGGTCTGGTCTTGGAACGCGGCGCTGGCCGCGATTTGCGGCGACGCCACGATTTGGAAACCGAGCGAGAAAACACCGCTCACCGCCATTGCGGTCACGAAGATCGCGGAGCGCGTTTGCAAGGAAACCGGCGCTGACCCGGCGATTTTTTCGCTCCTCATCGGCGACCGTAAAAGCGTCGGTCAACCTCTCGCGAACGATCGCCGCATTCCGCTCGTCTCGGCGACAGGATCGACAACGATGGGGATCGCGGTTGCGAAAACCGTGCATGGCCGATTGGGCAAAACGATTCTCGAGCTAGGCGGAAACAACGCGCTCATCGTTTCGAAGAGCGCCGATCTCGACATGGCTGCGCGCTCGATTTTCTTCGGCGCGGTCGGCACGGCCGGTCAGCGTTGCACCTCGACGCGGCGCGTGATTGTGCATGAGTCGGTCGCGGACAAATTGCGCGACCAATTGCTCGCAGCCTACAAGTCGATGCGGATCGGGAACCCGCTGGAAAGATCGACAACGGTCGGCCCGATGGTCGATCCCGAGTCGGTCGACGCCGTCCAGGAAGCAATCGGCACAGTAAAAGCGCAGGGGGGCGAAATCATTTACGGCGGGGAGAAGCTCGACGGCGCTGAGTTTCCCGGTGGCGCTTACATGCGCCCGGCAATCGCGCGCATTTCGCCTAAGGCCGACATCGTGAAGCACGAGACGTTTGGACCGTTGCTGTACCTCATCACCTATCGCGACTTCGACGAAGCGCTCGCGATGCACAATGACGTCCCGCAAGGACTGAGCTCCGGCATCTTCACGAACGATATGCGCGAAGCGGAGAAGTTCGTCAGCGTGCTCGGGAGCGATTGCGGGATCGCGAACGTGAACGCCGGGACGAGCGGCGCGGAGATCGGCGGCGCGTTTGGCGGCGAGAAGGAGACGGGCGGCGGCCGCGAGAGCGGGAGCGATTGCTGGAAGCAGTACATGCGGCGCCAGACGAACACGATCAACTTTTCCACCGAGTTGCCGTTGGCCCAGGGCATTCAATTCGGCGACGAAGGCGGGAGCGCCAGCGCGTAGGAACATAGACATTTTGTCTGTGCGCCCAACAGGCTTGTAGCCCGTTATCTCCCCGCAGCAGACTGAAAGTCTGCTGGGCGCACAGGCTGAAAGCCTATGTTCCGTATGACAGCTGCGAGGACCTAAACGAGACTGGTAACGCCATGAGCACAGCCACCCTCAATCGCGAACCGGCCGGCGCAGCGGAATCGAAGTTCGACTGGCCGCTTTGCTATGAAGCGGAAAATTTGCTGCTCGAGCGGATCGACGCTTTTCTGAAGGAGAACACGTTTGCGCGCGTCCTTTCCGATCGGATGCGCGACGAGACGGGCACCCTTTTTCTCGATTGGATCGATCATCTGGTCGTCTCGCCGGCAGATGAAGCGGCGTTTCGCGAGACCGGTTACGTCGAGGATTCGTTAGGCGAAAATCGAAAAAACCTCAAGGCGCTCTGGCATCCGGAGGCGATGCTGCCGCGCCTGCTCATCGCTTCGAGTGCGGCGAAGCATCCGAGCGCGATCGCGATCCGGCCGGAGTTCGTGGCGGATTTCGTGGCCGCCCACGGGATCACGAACGAGATCGAAGGCGAACCGTGCTCGCGTTTCCGCAAGGTGCTCGCTTACAAGGAAAACGGTTCGGAGCTCTACGCGATCGAGCGGCGCGGGTATCGCGGTTACATTTCGCAGCCTCCCGATTTGAAAAAATATCTGGCCGCGCGCGAGCTGTGGCAGACGCGCCGCCGGCGCTGGGATGGCGACGCGAAGGGTTACGCCTACTCGCTCGAGCGTTTACAAAAGATGATCGATCTCGTCGGCCGCGATCTCGCCTGTCATCTCGTTTTTGAGGAAGAGAGGAATTATTGGCAGAAACGCAATCGCGCCGGGATCGAGCAGAAGCGGCGGCAGGATTCGTTAGGCTTGGGCTGGGCGAATCACGATCACCACACCTTCCGCTCGTCGCGGAAACATTTCGTCGATCTCATGAAAGCGTGGGACATGCTCGGCTTCCACCGGCGGGAGCGTTATTACGCCGGGGCGCAGGCAGGGTGGGGCGCGCAGATCGTCGAGCAGCCGATCGAAGCCATCACGGTCTTCAACGATGTCGATCTTTACGCTGACGAAACGGAGATCGATTTCTCCACAAAACCTCTGCCGCCAGAGGAGAAAAAGCTGCGGACGGTCGGGCTCTGGGTTGGACTGCATGGCGAAAGTTTTCTCGATGCGGGAATGCATCACCTGGAGTGCCGTTTTGATCACGCACTCCTTCGCGAGCAACTCGCCGCGGCCCACATCAAGACGATGGCGCCGTTTTCGGATTTCCCTTTTCTCAAGCAGGCGTTTACCCAGGGCGAGCGGTGGGCCGTGCGGCCAGAACGAATCACCAGGTTGCGGACAAGAGGGCTCCTCACGGACGAGCAGGCGCAGAAATTTGCGCGCGAAGGGGCGATTGGAAGTCACCTGGAAAACCTGCAACGCAAAGGCGGCTTCAAGGGTTTCAACCAAAAGTCGGTCAGCGTCATCATCGAGTTGACCGATCCGCGCAAACAGGACGCGGTGCACAAGTTCGCCTAACGAGCGTCGCGATCTGAGTCACCGCGAGCGCAGCGACGCGATCAAATCTGATGCAAAGGCGAGCGGCGATCATCACGGCTCTCCGAACACCTGTCGGCCGGCACGGGGGCGCATTGGCGTCGGTTCGCCCCGACGATCTTGCCGCCCACATC
>Ga0081539_10000524_pt1 | contig 10130 bp, 10 predicted proteins | sample TabmetS4T2R2_FD_71023 | JGI IMG/M metagenome (GOLD analysis project Ga0081539, IMG submission 71023) | Tabebuia heterophylla rhizosphere microbial communities from the University of Puerto Rico - S4T2R2 | ecosystem: Host-associated > Plants > Roots > Rhizosphere ... | reverse complement strand
TTGACAACAGACTGATCAGCTTGTTTCCGCCTGCAATGTTACTGCAAAATGTTTAAAAACAAAACAAAAATTTTCTTTTAAATCACTATTTAACGCGGGCATTAATCCGTATAATTGTTCGATTCCTTCTTGCTACTGGTTTAGCGATTTTTCTTTGATACCGGCATTTGTTTTTCATAGAATCGTCCCTTGCGTCGCAATCACTTTACCTGTAGAATATATGGCAGCGATAGCGGTGAAGTGTAAAAGTACAATTATATTTTATTAACTGTAATGCAAAAGATTTTTGAAGTCTTTTTGAAATCACTTTTTTTGAAACATCTTTTGCTGCTTTAACTTAAATCACAAGATTATTACTGATCATCTTGTAACAAGCTTAGCGTTCCCTGTCATCTCTTAATTATATTTTAGCATTTGTTTTTTACTCCACTTTATCTTTGCGCACTTTGTAAATTCATTAAAAAATGTTTAATAACCGCATAAAGATAAAAAATGTTTTATCCCTCGAACCACAGGGACAAGAAGTAATTGTAATGGGATGGGTACGAACCTTTCGTAATAATCAGTTTATTGCCTTAAACGATGGAAGTACGAATAACAATCTTCAAGTTGTTGTAGAATTAGGTTTACTCAATGAAGCAACTTTGAAACGAATTACCACAGGAGCTTCTTTAAAAATTACAGGAACTATTATACCGAGTATCGGAAAGGGGCAAAAGGTTGAAGTAAAAGCAACATCAGTAGAAATTCTTGGCGATTCTGATGCAGATAAATATCCCTTGCAGCCCAAAAAACACAGTCTTGAGTTCTTAAGAGAAATAGCTCATTTAAGGTTTCGCACAAACACCTTCGGCTCTGTGTTTCGGATACGTCATTCACTTGCTTTCGCCATTCATAAATTTTTTAATGACAGAGGATTTGTTTATCTGCATGCACCTATCATCACTGCATCTGATGCAGAAGGCGCAGGAGAAATGTTTCGGGTAACAACTTTGAAGTTGAACGAAATTCCTCGCGAAAATGATGGCACTATAAATTTTAGCGAGGATTTTTTCGGCAAAAGCACAAACCTTACAGTTAGTGGGCAGTTAGAAGGCGAATTAGCAGCAATGGCGTTTAGCGAAATTTATACGTTCGGTCCTACATTCCGGGCAGAGAATTCCAATACAACAAGACATCTTGCAGAGTTTTGGATGGTAGAACCCGAAATGGCTTTTTATGATATCGAAGACAATATGCATTTAGCCGAAGAGTTTATTCAATATCTTGTTTATTATGCAATGGAACATAGCAAGGAAGACCTTGACTTCTTAGACCAGCGTCTTGCCGAAGAAGAAAAACAAAAACCACAATCAGAGCGAAGTGAAATGGGACTTTTGGAAAAGCTTCGTTTTGTAACAGAAAATAAATTTGAACGCATTACTTATACAGAAGCAATAAAAATTTTACAAGACTCGCCAGCGTATAAAAAGAAAAAGTTCAAATACGATGTAAGTTGGGGCGTTGATTTACAAAGCGAGCATGAACGCTATCTTGTAGAAAAGCATTTCAAAAAGCCTGTGATTGTTACTGGTTATCCTGCAGCAATAAAGGCGTTCTACATGCGTATGAACGATGATGCCAGAACGGTGGCAGCAATGGATATCCTTGCTCCCGGAATTGGAGAAATTGTTGGCGGTTCTCAGCGTGAAGAGAGACTCGATAAGCTGGAACAACGAATGAAAGATATGCATATTCCTGTAGAAGACATGAATTGGTATCTCGACACACGCCGATTTGGAACTGTTCCCCATGCTGGTTTTGGCTTAGGCTTCGAACGTATGGTGCAGTTTGTAACGGGTATGACAAACATACGGGATGTGATACCTTTTGCCCGCACCCCAAAGAACTGTGAGTTTTAAAACACGAATTACACGAAGTCGGGTGTGTAAAGTAAAACGAATAAAATTTTTTATTTTTTAAAATAGGCTATGGACTTATATTTGCAGCCCTAAAACAGGGATGGTGCGGTAGCTCAGTCGGTAGAGCAAAGGACTGAAAATCCTTGTGTCGGCGGTTCGATCCCGCCCCACACCACATGAGAGGCTTTATAAATTTATGAAGCTTCTTTTTTTGTGTAATTACTTACAATATTTTCTTCAAACTTTCAGGTCCCTTTTAACCAATATTTCAATTTCCTTCGCCGATAATTACTGCTTTATTAACGGTGGCTAAACCAAAAGCATCAACAATGCAAATAGTACAAGTCATTTGAAATTGATAGTTCAATAATTTTTAAGTGAGCAGTGCACTACTATCAGCTCCGGTTGTGTCACTCACTTCAACGCATGGTAATTCTATTGAGAGATAGCGTTCACAATAAATCTTTCAACAATCCGAAAGTTTCTGTAGCAATGCCAGAAACTTTTTATTGCCGTCTTTTAGTAAAAATTGGAATAAAAAATTTTGAACAGGCTAAAAATGATTAAATTTCCGTATAAATTGAAGAAGTTTTCTTTTAAAACTGCTGAATAAAATTCAGAACTTTGAAGTGAGTGACACAACAGGCGATCATTAGAAATCCTTAGCTCACCTAATAAAAATAATTATACAGACTTAATTTGATTGCTCCAAATATAAAGTAGGTTCACTGATTGCTTTGTCAAATGAAAATTTTTGTTTGAATGTTTGATGATTTTTTGACAATTGCAGTTATTTATGAGTGCAGAACTACAGAGACTAAAAGTAAACGCAACTAAAAAAATTCCCTTAGAACAATGGGGTCCATACATCTCTGAAAGGCAGTGGGGAACAGTGCGAGAAGACTACAGCGAGAATAGTGATGCATGGAATTATTTTCCTTTTAATCATGCGCATTGCCGAGCATATCGCTGGGGCGAAGATGCGTTAGCAGGCATAAGCGATTTTTTTCAAAACCTTTGTTTCGGCATTGCCTTGTGGAATGGTAAAGACCATATTCTTAAAGAAAGATTATTTGGTTTGGGGAACTATCAGGGCAATCATGGTGAAGATGTAAAAGAGCTTTATTATTATCTTGATAATATTCCTTCGCATTACTATATGCAGTTCCTGTATAAATATCCGCAACAGGAATTTCCTTATCAAAAAATAATTGAAGAAAATAGAAAGCGTTCCAAACACGAACCGGAATATGAAATTTTAGACACAGATGTTTTTGATGAAAACAACTATTTTGATGTGTATGTTACTTATGCAAAATTTTCAAAACGGGATATTGCCATAAAGATTGAAATAGTTAATCGCAGCGAGTATGCGGCACCAATTACACTGTTGCCAACATTGTGGTTTTATAACCGTTGGCAATCGGGTGGTGTTGATAAAAAGCCTTTTATTAAAGAAGTGAATGACCATTGCGTAAAAGCAGTTCATGAAAGACTTGGCAGTTATTATCTCTATTTTCAAAAAACAAATGATTGCTTCTTCACCGAGAACGAAACCAACAACGAAAAACTTTTTGGTAAACCCAATGAAACACCCTTTACAAAAGATGCTTTTCACGATGCGATAATCGAACAAAAAAATCTTGTTGAGCTGCGCAGGAAAAAGAAGGGAACAAAATTTTCTCCTGTATATAATTTAAGAATTTCAGGTAATAGCAGCAAAACAATTTGCTTAAGATTGAGTGATACATTTACTGATAATCCTTTTCCAAAAGATTTTCGCAACATCTTTAGTCAACGCAAACAAGAAGCTGATGAATTTTATGCAGAGATATTACCAAACAATATTTCCGATGATTTAAAAAATATTCAGCGGCAGGCATTAGCGGGTTTGTTATGGAGCAAACAATATTATCATTATGATATTGAGCGATGGATTTCAACAAGCGATGGTATTGCGCCGTTAAACGAGCATCGGAAACGCGGTCGCAACCATGATTGGCTTCATTTAAAAAATCAGGATATTATTTTAATGCCAGATAAATGGGAGTATCCATGGTATGCCGCATGGGACTTGGCATTTCACTGCATTTCAATGGCAATGATAGACCCTGTGTTTGCAAAACATCAGCTTATTCTCATCATGCGTGAATGGTATATGAAACCCGATGGTCAGTTGCCTGCATATGAGTGGAACTTGAGTGATGTAAATCCGCCAGTACAAGCATGGGCGGCATTGCAGGTGTATCATATCGAAAAAAACAAAACAGGAAAAGGCGATATTGCTTTTTTGAAACGCATTTTTCAAAAACTCATTATCAACTTCAATTGGTGGATAAACCGAAAAGATGGCAATGGCAATAACATGTTCGAAGGCGGGTTTCTTGGTCTTGATAACATTGGTGTGTTCAACCGCAGTATTCAGTTGCATAGTGAAATGGAACTGGAGCAGGCAGATGGTACAAGCTGGATGGGAATGTATGCTTTAAATCTTATGGATATGGCAATTGAAATTGCCGTGCATGATAATTCGTTTGAAGATGCAGCCACAAGATTTTTTGAACATTTTGTATTAATAGCTGAAGCATTGAACGAGCTTGGTTTGTGGAACGATGAAGACAAATTTTTCTACGACATATTGATGAAGCCCGGATCGCCACCTACACAATTGCGCATACAATCTATTGTTGGTTTAACTTCTCTTTTTGCAGTATCTATCATCGAGAAAAAAGTATTTGATAAGCTGGAAGATTTTAAAAAGCGTGTTACATGGTTCGAGAACTATCGCAAAAAAAATAAAAGATATTGGCCCAATGAGGAAAAAGATGAAGGCGAGAAAATATTATTATCGCTTATTCCAAAAGAAAGGCTTATTGCTTTGCTTGAAAGATTGCTTAATGAAACGGAGTTTCTTTCCGAAGGCGGCATTCGTGCGTTATCGAAATATCATAAGGAACACCCTTATTCAGTAAATCTTCAGGGAACAACTTATTCTATTCAGTACGAGCCTGGCGATTCTACTTCCGATTTTTTTGGTGGCAACAGTAATTGGCGCGGGCCCGTTTGGATGCCGATCAATTATCTTATTATACAAAGCATAAAAAAGTATGGCGAATTTTACGACGGAGCGTTAAAGGTAGAATATCCAACGGGCTCTGGCAACTATATTGAGTTAACCGAAGTAGCGCTCGAACTTGCCAAACGCATCATTAGTTTGTTCGAACCCGATGAACAAAATCATCGTCGCTTATATGGAAAAGAAAATTGGTTTTACAGCTTACCCGAAAACAAAGACCTTGTTCTTTTTTATGAATATTATCATGGCGATACTGGGCGCGGTTTAGGCGCTTCACATCAAACAGGTTGGACTTCATTAATTGCGCAACTCATCAATGAATTATCAGAAAAACTACCGGCAGTTAAAATAAAACCAGTTGTTGAAGTGAGTGAAGAAGTTGAAGAGGAGTAATTTCTGGGTAGCGAGCAATAGAATATATGGCATCGCCTGTTGTGTCACTCACTTCATCATTCTGAACATTAAATGAGCAATCAAACTCCGGTTTAGTAATTCAACAAACAAATCAGCAGCCGACAATTCAATAATTAAAACGATTTCGCTATTCACTGCTCACTATCTCATGTTACAGCACTTTGTAATTTTTCTGCAATCACCTCTTCCACTGCATCAGGAATATCCACTGCTTCATCTCCAATTGCAGCAAGCCGTCCCAGCGATGAATCCCATGTAAACACAAATTCCTCACTTCCATTATAGCTTACAAGAAATCTTGTCTCCCCATTAAAATCATACGGCGTTGCCTTTACCATAACCGGCATACCATCTACCATCAATTCAAATGTTTGAGATTGCATATTGTACTTATTTGGTTATAGAAGTTTCTGAAAAAATGATGCCAGCACAGAACCTCCTCACCTGTTAAATTTTTAGAAGCGATTTATCAACAATAGTTAAGTGATAGAATCAAGAAAAAACGAGCTTCAGTATAACTCTTCTATGTGCGTGGTACATCGTGAGCATGGCACAATTCGTGTGGTTGTTATATGGTTAACCTATTATTAAACATAAAAACGATGAAGTATGTCAGGTCGAGGAGATAATAATAAACATGCTACTTCCGGAAGAGGAAGCAGTAATCAAAGCAATCAGGCTTTTGTTGCAGATAGCGAGAAACAAAAAAAGTCAGGTCACAATAAAAATACAACAGGAGGACGGCCGTCAAAACAACAAGAGAAAACAAGCGATCAGTCTTCTAATCGTAACATGGGCGTTGATAATGCAAAAGAATAAAGGAAGTATTGATATGTGTGAAATGAAAAAGCACTGCCAGGAGGTGGTGCTTTTTATGTAATAAGTTACCGTTAAAAAATTGACAGCAAATTCAAACCAATCTTCTCCAAATTTCTTCTTTCCCACTCTTCCAAACAAATTTGTTCAACTTTAAACGAATAAAATAAGTCAAAAATTTTATTAAAAATCAATCCCTTATACGGGTTCAATAAAAATAATTGCCCGAATCTTTGGTGGTATAAATGCAGAACTGCAACTTTGCGCTCCATTTAAAAAACCGGCGGGATAGCGCCGGTAAAACAAAAAACAAATACAATGAGTAAACTACATTTCACAACCAAACACGCGAACGAGGCTACCGTACAGCGTAACTGGTACGTTGTGGATGGTACTAATCAAACCGTAGGTCGCTTGTGTTCAAAAATCGCGGCTGTTCTTCGCGGTAAGAACAAAGCCTCATACACGCCCCACGTTGATACGGGCGATTATGTTATCGTAATTAACGCTGACAAAGTTGTTTTTACCGGTAACAAGTTCGAAGACAAAGAATACATTAATTTCTCTGGTTATCCCGGTGGGCAAAAAAAAGAAACTGCTAAAGACCTTATCCGCCGCCGTCCCGAAGTTGTTGTAGAAAGAGCGGTAAAAGGAATGCTTCCTAAAAATCGCCTCGGACGCAAAATGTTTAAGAAATTGTTTGTGTATGCAGGTGCACAACATCCTCACGCTGCACAGCAACCAAAAGAATTAAAATTCTAAATCACACAATCAATTAAATCATTCCAATCATAATTATTATAAATGGAAAAACAAAAAAATGCTGTTGGTCGCCGTAAAGAAGCTGTAACCCGTGTATTTATCAGCAAGGGCGAAGGCAAGATCACAGTAAACGATAAAGATTATAAAGTTTATTTTCCGCTTGCCTATTTACAAAATCAGGTGGAAACTCCTCTCAAAGCAATTGATGCTGTTGACAAATTCGATATCAAAGTAAACGCGGCGGGTGGCGGCGTAAAAGGTCAGGCAGAAGCTGTGAAATTGGGTATTGCACGTGCATTGCTTGAGATAAACGCAGAGTATCGTCCTGCTTTAAAAGCTGCCGGTGTATTAAAGCGTGACCCCCGCAGTGTTGAGCGTAAGAAATTCGGTCATAAGAAAGCACGTAAGAGCTTCCAGTTCTCTAAACGTTAAACAGGTTACAAGTTGCAGGTTACCGGTAACTGGAAACTGGCAACCGGAAAACAAAACTTAATCTATAAAATTTTACAACAAAATAAAATGGAACAAAATACTTCTTTACAGCAACAGTTGCTCGATGCGGGTGTTCACTTTGGTCACCTGAAAAAGAAGTGGAACCCGAAGATGCTGCCATACATTTTTGCAGAGAAAAAAGGTATTCACATTATTGACCTCAACAAAACCGTTGATGGTTTACAGGAAGCTGCTGCTGCCATGAAGCAAATCGCTAAAAGCGGTAAAAAAATAATGTTCGTTGCTACAAAAAAGCAAGCGAAAGAAATCGTTGCAGATTGCGCTAAAAGAGTAAACATGCCTTTCGCCACTGAACGTTGGCTGGGTGGAATGCTCACCAATTTCAATACTGTTCGTAAGAGCGTAAAGAAAATGCAGAGCATCGAAAAAATGCTTACCGATGGCAGTGCAGACAGCCTCACCAAAAAAGAGCGTTTAACGTTGAGCCGTGATAAAGACAAAATGGAAAAAGTGCTTGGTGGTATCGCGCAACTTGGTCGCTTGCCTGCAGCTTTGTTCATTATTGATATCGGTCATGAGCACATTGCACTTGCCGAAGCAAAACGTCTTGGCATTACAACGCTTGGAATGGTTGATACGAACTGCGATCCAAACAAAGTTGATTATCCTATTCCTGCAAATGATGATGCAACAAAATCAATTGCCATCATTACGAATTATCTCACTGCGGCAATCGCCGAAGGTTTGCAGGAACGTCAGGCTGCAAAAGAAGAAGAGGTAGAAGAAGTAGAGAACGAAGCAGAAAAGAAAGCACAGCGTTTGCTTGCTGAAGCGGAAGCAGAAGGTGGTGGTCGTGGAAATCGTGGAGGACAACGTGGCGGTGGTCAACCTAAGCGTCGTGTTCCGGGCGGCTCCAGCCGCAGACAAGGCGGTGGCGGTCCTCAGGGTGGTGGCGGTCCGAGAAGATAGAAAGCGTATCATTCATTAGTCATTTAGTGAGCTAATTATTGACCCAGCTATATCACTATTGAACTTCTGTTGCGTCGCACACTTGTACTTTTGTTCTTGACTGGCATTTATATTACAACGAGTTGCCTTTGATGAATTAACATAACCAAAGAATTTTCGAATGAGTCCTCAACTCGGATTAACCATTTGGTCAATCATAAGTTTAGTTCTGGTAATTGTGGCAGTGATGTTCATCATTAAATTCATCAAAAGGAAATCTTAAATCTAATTCATAAATCGTAAAAAATATTTTTTATGTCAACAACAGTTCAGATAACAGCAGCCGATATAAATAAATTACGTCAGGCTACAGGCGCAGGTATGATGGATTGCCGTAAAGCTTTAACAGAAACCAACGGCGATTTTGAAGCCGCTATTGACTGGCTTCGTAAGCAAGGCCAGAAAGTTGCTGCAAAGCGCAGCGACCGCGAAGCAAAAGAAGGTGTTGTAATTGCAAAAACAACATCTGATAATAAGACAGGTTTTATCGTTCTTGTAAGTTGCGAAACAGATTTCGTTGCAAAGAATACAGATTTCGTTGCCTTCGCTCAAACTATTGCCAATGCAGCAGTAGAGAACAATGTAAAATCACTTGAAGAACTTAATGAAGTAACTGTAAACGGTTCTAAAGTTTCAGATCTTGTAAATGATAAGCTTGCTTCAATCGGTGAAAAGATTGGCGTTACAAGATTGGAAAGAGTGGATGCTCCTTATGTTGCCTCTTATATTCATGGTGCAAACAGAATGGGCGTCCTTGTGGGCCTAACTAAAGAAGTACCCGAAGCAGGCAAGGATGTTGCTATGCAAATCGCGGCAATGAATCCTGTTGCAGTTGACCCAGCAAGTGTCCCAAAAGAAACAATTGAAAGAGAAAGAAGCATCGTAGTTGAGCAGATGAAGCAAGACCCAAAGATGGCTGGTAAAACAGACGAAATGATCGGCAAAATCGCAGAAGGAAAACTCAATGCATTCTTTAAAGAACAAACATTACTTGCTCAAGCTTTTGTAAAAGATGCAAGCAAGAGTGTGCAGGATTATTTAAAGAGTGTTGATCCTTCTTTAAAAGTAACAGAGTTTAAGAGAGTTGCTTTAGGATAGCTTAAAGAAATATCAATTGCATTAAATCCTTGTCTTATAAAGCAAGGATTTTTTATATTTGAAATATGAAGACAGTTGAATTAAAAGCATACGAAGTATTTAAAAACAAGTTTGGCGAAAAAGATGCCGAAACGGTGTTTGAATTTTTTGAAGCAAATAAATCTGATTCTGTAACGCCTAAACAAGTTGATGACAGACTGAAAGATTTCAAAGATATATTTGCAACAAAAGAAGATTTAGCAAATACAAGAAGCGATATAATTAAGTGGATGTTTATCTTTTGGGCGAGCCAATTAATTGCAACATTTGCTTTTCTAAAATTCTTCGTTCATTAATTCATTTTGATTTAAGAAATAAAAGGGAGCGATAAACTTCGTTCCCTTTTTTATTTGCACATTTACACCATGAATCATCAACAATATTTTGATGCAAATAGAGATGCATGGAATAAGAAAACCTTTGTGCATAAAAATTCTTCCTTTTACGACATTGTTTCTTTTAAAGCAGATAAAACTTCACTTAACGAAATTGAATTAAAGGAATTAGGAAGTGTAAACGGCAAAACACTTTTGCATTTACAATGTCATTTTGGTATGGATACG
>Ga0081539_10007315_pt1 | contig 10131 bp, 10 predicted proteins | sample TabmetS4T2R2_FD_71023 | JGI IMG/M metagenome (GOLD analysis project Ga0081539, IMG submission 71023) | Tabebuia heterophylla rhizosphere microbial communities from the University of Puerto Rico - S4T2R2 | ecosystem: Host-associated > Plants > Roots > Rhizosphere ... | reverse complement strand
GGTCAAAGGGCACCCCGGCTATTCCGGGACCATCATGACCGCCACGCAGCAGACGGCGCGGGAGCTTGGCTGGTCGTTTTTCGAGAAGCTCGCCAAGCAGAAGGTGCTGCAGGTCCAGTCGGCGACCGAGCCGCCGAAGAAGATCGAAGCGGGCGAGCGCGCAATCGCGGTCGACGGCAGCGACTACCTGTTCTGGATGGCCAAGGAACGCGGGGCGCCCATCGAGGTCGTGCAGGCAGTCGAAGGCACGCCGCAGATTTCCAATCCGATGGCCGTCTTCAAGTGGGCGCCCAACCCCAACGCGGCGCGGCTGATGATCGCCTGGATCATGTCGGCCGAGGGCCAGGAATTCATCGTCAACCTGAGCGGCCAGTATCCGGCGAACAAGCGCGTGAACGCCAAAGCGGGCCGGCCGCCCTTGTCGTCGCTCAAGACCTGGCGCGAGGACCCGGCGGAAGTCGAGCGCATCGCCGACGAGATCAAGGCGAAGTATGCGAGGTTGTTCAAGGTATGAGGGCCGCTGCGCCGACACTCCCGCTGTCATCCCGAGCGGAGCGGGGGATCCTTGTCGTCGGCGGTTGAGGCAAGGATTCCCCGCTCCGCTCGGGATGACAGGGCCCGACGGCTGGATCTCTCCCGTCCGGTCTGATCGGCGTCGCGCTGCTGCTTGCCCTGATGATCGTCGTGCCGATGGCCTGGCTCGTCGTGTTCAGCGTGTCGGACAAGGACGGCCGCACCACGCTGGGCAATTTTACGACCCTGTTCACCGACGACAGCTTCGTCGATCCCCTGCTGACGACCCTCGTCATTTCCTTCGCGGTGAGCGCGCTGTGCTGCCTAGTCGCCGCACCGCTCGGCTGGCTGGTGGCGCGCACCGACATGCCGATCCGGCGCACCGTGCGCACCCTGGTGATGGCCTCGCTGGTGACGCCGCCGTTCGTCGGCGCGATTGCGTGGGAGATGCTGGCCGCGCCCAACTCCGGACTGCTGAACCAGTTGTGGCGCTCGCTCACCGGCATGCCGCCCGACGAGTCGTTGCTCGACATCTACAATCTGCCCGGGCTGATCTTCGTCATCGCCTGCTACACCTTTCCCTATGTCTTCATCCTTCTCGCCAATGCGCTCGACCGCATGCCACGTGAACTCGAGGACGCCTCGTCGATGCTTGGCGCCCGTACCTGGCAGACCGCGTGGCGTGTCACCATTCCGCTTGCTTTGCCGACGCTGCTCGCCGGTGCACTGGTCGCCTTCCTGCAGGCTTTGAACCAGTTCGGCGTACCGGCGATCCTCGCCATTCCCGCGGGTTTCCACACGCTCACCACGCGCATCTGGAGCCTGTTCCAGTTCCCGCCCAAGCTCGAGTTGGCGGCGGCGGCGTCGCTGCCGTTGCTGCTGCTCACCGTGGCGCTGCTGCGCGCGCAGTCACTGGTGCTGGGCCGCCGCGGCTATGCCGTCCTGGGCGGCAAGCACGGCGAGCCGCGACTGGTGCGGCTGGGCTGGCTGCGCTGGCCGGCGGTGGCGTTGGCGCTGCTGATGCTGTCGCTGCCGTTGTTCCTGCCTTATGCGGCCCTGTTCAACTCGGCATTCTCGCGTGTCGCGTCGCGGATTGTGACGCCCGAGACGTTCACCCTGCACAACGTGCGTTTCACCTTTCTCGAGCTCAGCTCGACGAAGCCCGCGCTCGAGAACACGTTCCTGCTTGCGACGTCGACGGCAACGCTGGGCGCGCTGTTGTCGCTCTTGATCGCCTATATCGTGGCACGGCGCGCGGTGCCGGGCCACCGGCTGCTGTCGTTTCTCGCCACCGCGCCGCTTGCGATTCCCGGCATCGTGCTGGGTGTCGGCATGTTCCTCGCCTATACCGGGCCGCCGCTCACGCTGTACGGCACGCTCTGGATCCTGCTGATAGCCTTTGTCACGATCGAGTTGCCGGCAGCCTACCAGCAGCTGGCGGCGGCCTTCCATGCCGTCCACCCCGAACTCGAGGAGGCCGGTCGCATGCTCGGCGCCACTCGGCTGCGCACGCTGGCCGACATCACTGCGCCGCTCCTGCGCTCGGCCGTGATCGCCACCTGGTGCTTCGTGTTCGTCGCGGTGATCCGCGAGCTGTCCGCCGCCGCGATCCTGTTCACATCGGAGTCCAAGGTCCTCTCTGTGCTGATCTTCGATCTGAAGGAAAGCGGCGACGTCGGCGCCATCGCCGTGTTGAGCCTAGTGATGGTGGCGATCACGACGCTGGTGATAGCAATCGCCAATCGCTTGGGCGGCGGCCGTGCGGCGGGTCGGCTGACGGCGCGGGCGGCGGGCTGACCTCAAACAACGGCAAACGCCATGATCAAGGCGATAGTGCCGCCGACGCCCAGGATCAACGCAATCAACGGGGAATTGCCCAGGAACGCCAGGGCCAGGCAAGCCAGCACCAGCGCGACGTGAAGAATGCCGAACAGCACGACCTTGCTGAACGCGTGGAACGTTTGTTGGTGAGCGCGCAAATCCTGCGTTGCGGCCCGCGAATCATGGAGCGTGTCGACCATGTGCGTCCTCCGGTGTGCCGATGAACGTATGCCCGTTCGCCTGGTTGCCCTGGCGGCCCGGCGAGATGGTAGGTTGACGCCATGAGATCCGTGGTCGCGGCGCTCGCCGCTCTCCTGCTCGTCGTCGCACCTGCTGCCGCGCAATCGTCGCTCGAAGCGGACATGCGCAGCGCAGCCGGCGCCTACGAACGGAAGGACATGGCGACGGCGGCGCGCATCTGGAAGACCTGGGCGGAACGCGGCAATGCCGAAGCCCGCACGCTTCTCGGCGCCATGTACTGGAGCGGCGAGGGCGTGCCGCGCGACCACCGCGAAGCGGCGCGGCTTTATCTGCTGGCCGCCAACCAGGGTTATGCGCGCGCACAGAATGACATCGGCTTCATGCTGGGATTCGGCGAGGGCGTACCGCCGCGCGACGACATCGAGGCCTACAAGTGGCTCACGCTCGCGATCGAACGCTATACCGACAAGAACCAGGACAGGCGCGAGCAGGCGAAGCGCGATCTTGCAACGCTCGGCAAGCGCATGCCGCGCGCGCAAATCGCCGAGGCGGAGCGGCGCGCCAGGGCCTGGAAGCCTGTGCCCTGACCACCACTGCACGGCCAGGCAGCTTGGACGGTGCAATATGCAGAACCACCATGGCGCGGAGGAAGCCAACTGCGCTAGAGTTGCCCGGTCACGTCCTTGTCACGTCTCGGCGCTGGCGGATGGCACTCTTTCGGCGCTACAACCAACTACTCCTTTCACAGTCGAAAGAGGATCATGAAGAGGGCATCGCTCACCGCGGCGTTCGCCGCTTCCATGATTGTCGGCTACGCTCCCTTCGGTGCGGCCGAGGACAACCATCTCGACGAGGCAACGATCGCCGAGCAGCAGTTCCTGGGTTGCGACGACGAGGATGAGCGCTTCGCCGCCTACCAGACGTTCACGCGCGAGATCGGTGTCGATGGCGTGGTGCAGGTATCGTTCGATTCGGCGTTGCATGATGCCGGCGTCCCTGCAGCCGACATGCTGGAAGCGAAGCTGGCGCTCGGCACCGCACTCGACCTCGAGCGCGACGTACAGCGCGGCGATCGTTTCTACGTGCGCTACGAGCATGCCTTCACTGCCGAGGGGGCGGCGATCGGCGTGGGACACGTCCTGTGGGCCGAGTTGCGTAGCAAGGCCAAGGGCACGATTGCCGTTCACCGTTTCCGCACGCGCGACAGGGTCGAACGCTATTATCTCGCCAACGGTCAGGCGGCGACGCCGACGTCGATGCGCTTGCCGCTCGATGTGATCTCCGTCTCGTCCGGTTTCGGTCTGCGCGCCGATCCGTTCGATCAGCCGCCGCCACTCGCCGCCATCGGCAAGCCTGCGCCGATGGGTGGCCCCAAGCGCAGCAACGCCTTGCCGCCCGGCCTGACGACCGGCGGCCTGAGTAGCCAGGGAGCAACTGTCAACGCGGCCACACCGCTCGGTGCGTCGCTGGGGCTGTCGCCCTACGCAAACCTGCGGCCTCTCCCGCGCAGCGGCACCTCAGGCGGCGGCACGTCGGGCAGCGGTACCTCGGGTAGCTCCGGCGCGCTGTTCATGCATGAGGGCGTCGATCTCGTCTCACCTGCGGGCACGCCGATCTATGCCGCCGCCGACGGAATCGTGGTGGGCGCCGCACCAAATGGTCGCTACGGCAACTGGGTGCGCATCGAGCACGGCCAGAAGCTCGCGACGGTGTACGGTCACCTGATGGCGTTCGCGCCCGGCATTCAGCCCGGTGAGCAAGTCGTGCGGGGAGAGCTGATCGGCTTCGTCGGCAACACCGGTCGGTCGACCGGCGCTCACCTGCACTTCGAACTGCAGGTCGACGGCAAGCCGGTCAATCCGATCACCAGCCCGGAGCTGAAATCGAGCCAGCTGCGGGGACCCGAGTTCGAGCGCTTTCGCAAGCAGGTTGCCGCCTCTCAGGCCGAGCGCGAGCGCGAAGCAAAGGTGGCGAGCGTCGGTCTGTAGACAGCGATTGGCGGACGACAACACAAAATCGCCGCCCGTGCAGGCGGCGATCACTGGCTTCGTCTGTCGCGAGGGCGGTCAATCCCAGCCGGCGTCGACGATGCGGCCGTCTTCCGAAAGCACGAGGGTGAGCCGGTTGGGATCGGAGATGTAGTTGGCGATGCCGTCGGTCGGCCTGATGACGCGCAAGGTCCAAGGCAGATCCGCTTCGAGGACGATATTGTCGGCGGTAACGCCGGCCGGCGGGCTGGCGCCCTTGGCGACGAAGAACTTGCCGAGACACTTGGAGCAATCGTTCTTCGGTCCGGGCACTTCGGCATAGCCCGGCAGCTCCTTGAGGCTGATCGCATTGATCCCGCCGCGAACCCGCACGCCCTTGTAGGGATGGCCGTTCTCGATCGGCAGGAGGGCTTCGATCGGCATGAACGGCCCGATCTGCACGGGTCCGTTTGGCGCATTCGCCTCGAACAGCACGTCGAGGACGCCGTCAATCGGTTCACCCCGGGTGATGGGAATCAGGTGCGGGTTGGTCCAGGCGTTCGATGTGGTGAGACCGCGTGCGCGGATGATGTCCATGCCTCCGGCCCGCGGCGAGCGCAGCACTTCGACGCTGGTCACCATGACCACCGGCCACGGCGGACCCTCGGATTGCTCCGACATCTGGGTCAGCGGTCCGGGCGGCGGATAGTTCTGCGTGCCCGGTGGACCGCCCGCTCGCTGTTGCTGCGGCTGCTGGGCCAGCGACGAGCCGCCGATGGCGGCAGCGGCGAGCAGCCAGGCGATGGCGAAGAGATGTGATCGTGTCATGACGTCCTCGGTGGCGACATGGCGGCCTCAGCCGCCGCTGGAGATGAGGCAACGGGATTCGCGGCGTCCGCTGTCCAGCTGCGCTCGAGGTGCTGATAGGCCTCGAGAATGACGTCGATCGGCACTTGGTTGATCAGGGTGCAAAACGACGTCGTCGTGCCGGTGAACGCGCCGTTCTCGAACAGCTTGTTCACCGGCGAACCGCCGCCGCAGACGGAAAAGTACTCGCAGGATCGCGCGCAGGCCTGCACGCCTGCCTGGATGTCGCGGTGGAGCGGCGAGGCGAGACAATTCCGGTAGATGTCATCCAGGCTGTTGCGGGTGATGTTGCCCAACAGGAAGTCGCCGTAGGGGGCATTTTTCATGCCGAGCAATTCGGGCGAGAAGCTCGAGACATTGCCGCGGCTGTCCACGTTCAGCATGGCCAGCGGCAGGGTCTGGATATTGGGAAAGGAGACACCTTCGGGCCGGAACACCTTGGGCAAAGCCTGGTCGATCTCGCGCACGAACTTGATCTTGCCGCTGGCCCGCGCGCGGTGCCAGAAGCGCCGCAAGAACGCGGCATAGCGGCCGCGCAGATCATCGGAGCGGAACAATTCGGAGACGTAGGTGCCTTCCGTCTCCTCGACGTTGAAGCAGACATGGTCGATGCCGGCTCCGATGTAGAAGTCCAGCATCTCGTCGGGCATCGCCAGGCTGTCGCGCGATAGCACGGAAAGCGCGTGGAACGGCACGCCGTTGTCCTGCAGGCAGCGGATGCCGGCCATGGTCGCATCGAACGTGCCCTTGCCGCTGCGCGTCTTGCGATGCCTGTCGTGCAGCTCGCGCGGTCCGTCGATACTGACGCCCATCCCGACGTCGCAGCTCACGAAGAGCTGGCACCAGTCCTTGTTAATCAGGGTGCCATTGGTCTGCATCGAATGCTTCACCATGACCGACGGCGGCCTTAGCCCGTCGATGATCGCGAAGGCTTCGCGGTAGAAGGAGATCGGCGCCGCCAGAGGCTCGCCAGCGTGCCACAGAACCACGATCTCCGGCCTTGTCCAACCACATGCGAACAGCTCGCCGAAAAGGCGCGATACCGTCGACAGCGCCATCACGTGCTTGTTGGTGCGATCGGGCAGGTAGCAGTAGGTGCAGTCGATATTGCAGAAGGCCGTCGGCTGGACCACCACCATGCCGATCTCAGGCCGTCCGAGGGAACCGGACATGGCCTACCAATTGTGCCAGCCGTTGCCCCAACCGCCGTTGTGCCAGCCGCCGTTGCCCCAACCACCGTTGTGCCAGCCGTTGCCCCAGCCGCCGTTGTGCCAGCCATTGCCCCAGCCAGGCAGGCCCCAGCCGTGATTGTGCCAGCCCCAGCCGCCGTTGTGCCACCATGCCAGCTGCAATTCAGGGTCGACGGTGACGAACGAGCCACCCTCGTTGACTCCTTGTGCGGCGGCATCGGAGACCGTCTCGCGGATCAACTGCAGGCGCCTGGCAACTTCGCCGGGCTTGTCAGCTGCAGGTCCCGAGGCGAGTGTTGCGTTCGCATCGACCGACGCCAAGCTGACGGACAGGCCCAACGTTCCCGCTGGAAGCAATGCGGCCAGCGCTCGAACGCTACGACGATCCTGGGCCATGTCCTCTCCTCCGCCCGAGCGGGCACGTTAGCCAAGGTTGCGCTACAACGGCAAACAAAAAGAGGGAGTTAGTTGGGCAGCAGCATCGCGGGACTGCCGACGTTCAGGCGATCGGAGTCGATCCACACGCGATGCACGTCGGCTTCACACGCCGGTTGCGGCACGGCCGGCTCGATCTCGAAGCCCAGGCTGCGCAGCATGGCGATCGCCCTGACCTTGCGGGAGTCGATGAAGTTCTCGAGCCGCGGGAACTGGTTCAGCATTTCGCCGAACACCAGGCGCGATAGTTCCTCGAGTTCGTCGGGGTCGTTGTCGAACTCCTCGCAGGCAAGCATCCACAGATGGCCCACTTGCGGATCGTCCGAGAGCGGCGCCACGCCCCACAAGGCGGTCGGCGTGCCCTCGTTGTCGCGCGCGGCCCAGATCTGCGCGCTGCAGGCGCAGGTGTGCAACAGCTGGTCGATCGGCACGGCCTCGCCCTCGCCGGTCCATTTCTCCCCATTCTCGTCCATTACGGCGGCGAGAAATGCGACATCGACCGAGGTGGCTTGTTGGATGCAGTAGCGCATCGACCTCTCCTGCGGGCTCTAGGAGCGAACCAGGCGGAACAGCTCGGTCGGCAGGACGGTCGGCGCGCCATGCCGGAACCAGGACATTTCATGCAGGTGCGAGGCGGTGACGTAGATCGACCCGTCGCCCCCCTCGGCCATCGAATCCGGCCAGCTGAGCCGCGGATCGGACATCACGCTCTCGGCCCGCTCGCCCGTCCACAGCTTGATCGAATTGTCCTCCGGCGAGGTGAGGTAGAGTTCTCCGTCCCGGCTCATCAACAGGCCATCGGCGATGCATGTCGTGCCCACCTTGGCGACCTTGCGCGCCGCTTCGTCAGGGTCCGACATCAGGGTTGCGGTCTCGATGCTGTAGAGAGTGCGGCCGGTCAGTGCCTGCCAGAACAGGGTCCGGCCGTCCTCCGACAGCGCGATGCCGTCCGAGCCGGCCTGCAAGGGACGCCCGTCCGGCCGCCGCAATTTCGCGCCGGCCACGGATATCTCGACTCCTTTCTCAGGTTGCGTGCTGGGATGGCCGTCCAATCGCGGTATCGCCAGGCCTTTTCGCAGATCGACGACGACGATGGCGCCGCGTGCACCGGAATCGGTCATGAAGGCAGTGTCGCCGCTGGGATGGACGCGAATGTCGTTCAGGTAGCTGCCCTGCAAAGCGACGTCCTCGCCGAAGCGGATGACCTGGGCCACCTTGTTAGTGGCAAGTTCGATGCGCACCAGCTTGGCTCCGCCGCTCACGACCTTGTCCATACCGGGCGCAGCCGGGTCGAGCACCCACAGGTTGCCCCGATTGTCGGCAACCACGGACTGGACGCACACGAAATGATCGCGCGGCAAGAGTTTTGAAGCCGCGGTGTTGCGCCAGGAGTTCCATTCCTCGTCCGGATAGGGCTTCAGGGAGCCATCTTTGGCGACCTCGGCCACGGAAATCGGGACGTCTTCCGCCCAGCGCGGGAAATTGACGAAGACGCGGCCCTCCGGCGAGACCGCGACCCCGGTGACCTGGTGGTCGAACCGGGCGGCCTCCTCAAGGCGGAACGGACCAGGCTGGCCGGCCCGAGCAGGCGGTGCCATCGCCTGCGACTGCGCGGGGGCACTGCGCGTTCCCGCACCGAGCGCTGCAAGTACCAGGCCGCCGGTCAGTAAGCATCGACGGTGGACCATCGGCCTCTCCGGGTGAAAACTGACGCCCGTAAGCAACGCATCGTTTCGATACCGGTTGCCGCTGGGGAATGACGGAGTAGGAGCCATGGCTGTCCAGACATTTCTGTTCGCCGACGACGGGCAGACGCCCAACAATCCGCACCTGCCGATGATTGTGTATCCGGCCGCGGTCGACATAGACGGCCTGTCCGATCCCGCAGTGCCGTTTGAAAGGATGTTCGACCGGCATGGCTGGGGCGACGGCTGGCGCAACGGCATCTATTCGTTCCGGCATTTCCACACCACCAACCATGAGGTCCTGGGCATCGCCCGCGGCCGTGCGCGCGTCGAGTTCGGCGGGGCGAAGGGCGAGATCCTGACCGTTTCGGCCGGCGACGTCGTGGTGTTGCCGGCGGGTACCGGCCATCGCAAGCTCGAGTCGAGTCGTGATCTCTTGGTCGTCGGCGCCTATCCCAGGAATGTCCCTGTCGACCAGAAGCGGGCAGGCGAGGCCGACCTTGACGCCGCGCGCATGGCGATTGCCCGGGTACCGCTTCCGGTTATGGACCCAGTGAACGGCTCCGAGGGGCCGCTGGTCCGCCTATGGCACAATGCCCATCAGGTGAAGCCTTCGTAGACCACCGTCGTGAACATGCCGGTCGCGAGGTGGTACAGGTTATGGCAGTGGTAGGCCCATAGCCCTGGATTGTCGGCGTCGAACACCACTTTCACGGTCGTACGCGGCGGCACCAGCACGGTATCGCGCACGGCACCGGAAAGGGCGCGGCCGTTGATCTCGGTCACCTGGAACGAGTGGCCGTGCAGGTGCATGGGATGGGCCATCATGGTCGCGTTGCGCATGACGAGTTCGACGCGCTCACCCTTGGCGATGGTTGCCGGCGCACCGCCTTGGCTGTGTACGGCCATGCCCCACAGATAGACCGCCATGTCGCCGGTGAGCTCGACGGGAATCGAGCGATCGATCGGACGCTCGCGCAACGGCTCGAGCGCTCGCAGCTTCAGCTCGTCTACGAGAGTGAGCTGCGGGGCAGCCATCACGCCAACGTCCATGACCTTGGCTACGGCGGCCCGCGGCGGCCGCAGGATGACACCGGTCTGCAAGGTGAGGCCTTCGCCGCGCGCCAGCACAGGGACTGCTTTGCCGTCGTCGGGCATGCGCAGCGCGATGTCGACGCGCTGGGCGACAGCCAGCGGAAACTCGCGCACCTTGAGGGGCGCCACCGGATTGCCGTCCACTGTCACGACCGTACCGTCCAGCGCTCCGAGGTCGATCATGAAGTTGGTGGAAGCCGCGCCGTTGATCAGCCGCAGCCGCACCTCCTCCCCGTTGTCGACGTCGAATACCGCCGGATCGGCAAGCGTTCGGTCGTTGGCGATGAAGGCATCGTAGACGACATCATTCAGGTCTGGCCTTCCGCCTGCCGGCGAGGCGCTCGACATGGCCATGGC
>Ga0081539_10007314_pt1 | contig 10132 bp, 8 predicted proteins | sample TabmetS4T2R2_FD_71023 | JGI IMG/M metagenome (GOLD analysis project Ga0081539, IMG submission 71023) | Tabebuia heterophylla rhizosphere microbial communities from the University of Puerto Rico - S4T2R2 | ecosystem: Host-associated > Plants > Roots > Rhizosphere ... | reverse complement strand
GCCCGGCGGCAGTCGAACGCCGCGGCGACCGCGCCGTAAGGCCTACGCCGACGGCTCGGCGGTACGCCGCGCCGGGCCGGCCGGCGGCGCCGAGTGGGCGATGGCGCGCCGCTGGCCGGAGAGCGCGCGGAAGAGCGCCACGGCCGCGGCGCCGAGCGCGGCGGCCAGCGCCGCGAACGGGCTGAGCGGACGCTGCTCGACGAGGATCGCCTCGACCTCCGGGATGGCGCCCGGACCGGACTCGAAGCTCCAGGTGACGTAGAGGTCCTCGCTGCCGACGAGGTCGGCGAGATTCGCGGCCAGGACGAGGTCGGCGTCCGTGTGGTCGATGGGCAGATGGAGGTGCGGCATCTCTCGAGGCTCCCGATGGCGGCGCGGCTTGCAATCGGAGTAACGGCAGCCAGCCTCGCAACTTGAGTCACAAGTGGCATCCGTACATCCGTCCACTCCCCGGAATACCGGCTATTGCGGCTCCGCAGGTGGTCAGCGAGTAAACCGGCCTCCGCAGTCCCGTAACACCGTCTGACCCGTTCGGGAAACTGCTTTCGCCTGCCAGGCAATCGCGCTTGCCTTCGGCGAAGATAGATATGCCGCTAACTCTCATCACGGGCCCCGCGAACGCCGCCAAGGCGGGCGCCGTGCTGGAGCGCTTCCGGGCCGTGCTGCCGCGCGAGCCGGTGCTCGTCGTGCCGACGCCGGCCGACGCCGAGCACTACCAGCGCGAGCTCTCGGCCGAGGGGATCGTGGTGGGCGCCGAGGTCGTGACGTTCCAGCGGCTCGTCCGGCAGCTCGCCGCGGCCGCCGGCGTCCGGGCGCGCGTGCTCGGCGCGGTCGCGCGCGACCGGGTCGTGCGCGCCGTCGTGGCGGACGCCGACCTGCCCGTGCTCGCGCGCTCGGCCGCAGCGCCGGGCTTCGCGGCGGCCGCCGGCGCGCTGTTCGCCGAGCTCGGGCGCTCGCTGATCGGGCCGGCGCGGTTCGCGGCCGCGGTGCGCGACTGGGAGGACGCCCCCGCGCACGCGGGCGAGCTCGCCGCCCTCTACTCCGCCTACCACCGGCGGCTGGAGCGCCTCGAGGCCGTCGACCCCGAGGGGCTGGCCCGCGCCGCACTCGACGCGCTTCGCGAGCGGCCTGCGGCCTGGGGCGCCCGGCCGGTGTTCCTCTACGGCTTCGACGACCTCACGCCGCTCCAGCGCGACGCCGTCGAGACGCTGGCTCGCCATGCCGACGTGTGCGTGGCGCTCGCCTACGAGCCCGGGCGGGCCGCGTTCGCGGGCCGCGCGGCCACGGTCGAGCTGCTCAAGCCGCTGGCGGAGCGCCACGAGCTGCTCCACGACCGCTCCGAGCACTACGCGCCGGCGGCCCGGGCCGCGCTGCACCACCTCGAGCGCGAGCTGTTCGAGCCCGGCGCGGTGCGGCGGCCGCCCAACGGCGCGGTGCGGCTCCTGGAGGCGGGCGGCGAGCGCGCCGAGGCGGAGCTCGTCGCTGCCGAGGTGCTCGAGCTCATGGGCGACGGCGTCCTGCCCGAGGACATCGCGGTGCTCGTGCGCGAGTCCGGCGAGGTGCTCGCGCAGGTCCTCGGGTCCTACGGCGTGCCGGTCAACCTCGACCGCCGGCCGCCGCTCGCCCGCACCCGGCTCGGCGCCGGCGTCCTCGCGGCGGCGCGGGCGGCGCTGCCCGGCGGCACCGCGGCCGACGTGCTGACGTGGCTGCGCACCCCGGGCCGGCTCGCGGACCCGGACGCCGCCGATGCGCTCGAGGCCTGGGTCCGGCGCCACGAGATCGGCAGCGTGGCCGAGATCGCGCCGCGGCTCGACACCGCACGCCTCGAGGCGCTGCGGTGCGAAGAGCCGGATGCGTTCCTCACGGCGCTCGTGGCCGAGGCCGACGCGATCTGGACCGCGCGCCACCGCCGCGCGGCGGCGGTGCTCGGGCCCGAGGACGCGGCCGACGCCCGCGCCGCGGCGGCGCTGCGCGAGGGCGCCGCCGAGCTGCGGGCCCTGGCCGCCGCCGACCCGGCGCTGGCCGGCACGCCGCACGACCTCCTCGAGGCGCTCGGCGCGCTCGAGGTCCGCGAGCCGGCGGTCGAGGGCGCGGTGCTCGTGGCCGACCCCCTGGCCATCCGCGCGCGCCGCTTCCGCGCGGTGTTCGTGTGCGGCCTTCAGGAGCGCGTGTTCCCGCGCCACCCCGAGCCCGAGCCGTTCCTCGACGACGCCGCGCGGATCGCGCTGGCCAAGGCGAGCGGCATCGTGCTGCCGCGCCACGAGGACGTGCTGGCGCGCGAGCGCTACCTGTTCTACGCGGCCGTGTCGCGGCCGGAGGAGGTCCTGTTCCTCTCGTTCCGCTCGTCCGACGAGGAGGGCGAGCCGGTGCAGCCTTCGGCGTTCGTCGACGACGTGCGCGACCTGTTCGCCGACGAGCTGTGGGCCCGCCGCGGGCGCCGCCTGCTCGCCGAGGTCACGTGGCCGCCGGGCGCCGCGCCGACGCCGCACGAGCTCCGGCGGGCGCGCGCCGCCGAGCTCCGGTGCCCCGAGCCGCCGCCGCTCGGGGCGCCGTCGACGGCACCGGTCCTCGCCGGCCTCGCCGCCCGCGAGACCGAGGCCGCGCGCGGGCTGGAGACGTTCGCCGGGTGTGGCGTGAAGTGGCTCGTCGAGAGCGTGCTGCGCCCGCAGCGCGTCGACCCCGACCCCGAGCCGATGCGCCGCGGCTCGCTCGCCCACGCGGTGCTCGAGCGGGTCGTGCGTCGCTCCGGCGCGCTCACCCCGGCCTCGCTCCCTGCCGCGCTGGCTGAGCTCGAGACGGCGATCGGCGACCTGCGTGCGACCGCGGCCGGCACGCGCGCCCGGGCGTCGCTGCGCGAGCTCGAGGTCGATCTGCGGCGGCTGCTCGTCGACGAGGCCTCCAGCGGCGCGGGCCTGGAGCCTCGCCTGCTCGAGTGGAGCTTCGGCGGCGCCGACGACGAGCACGGCCCGCTCCCGCTGGCGGGCATCGGCGTGACCGGCCGGGTCGACCGCATCGACGTCGACCCTGCCGGCCGCGCGCTCGTGCGCGACTACAAGGGCCGCAACGTGTCGGCCGGCGCCCGCTGGGCGCAGGACCGCCGGCTCCAGGTCGCCCTCTACGCGCTCGCCGCGCGCGAGCTGCTCGGGCTCGAGCCGGCCGGCGCCCTCTACCAGCCGGTCGGGTCCAAGGACGTGCGCGCCCGCGGCATCGTGCGCGACGACGTCCCGGGCCGCTACGTCAACGGCGACGTGCTCGACGCGGAGGCGTTCGACGTCGCGCTCGGCGAGGCGCGGGAGACCGCCACGCGGGCGGCTGCGGACCTGCACGCCGGCCGCATCCGCGCCTGCCCGGACTCCTGTCTGCCGAACGGCACGTGCGCGTACCCGGCGATCTGCCGCGCGGGGGAGCAGTGACCGCGCTCGCCGAGCCCATGCCGCGGACCGGCCCGCGCTTCACGCCCGACCAGCGCGCGGCCGTCGACGACCGCGCCGGCTCGGCACTGCTCGCGGCCAACGCGGGCTCCGGCAAGACCGCGGTGATGGTCGAGCGGTTCGTCGAGGCCGTGCTCGGCGACGGCGTCGCGGTCGGATCGATCCTCGCGCTCACGTTCACCGAGAAGGCCGCGGGCGAGCTGCGCGAGCGCGTGCGGCGTCGCTTCAATGCGCTCGGCGAGGCCGAGCGGGCGCGTGAGACCGACGCCGCCTGGATCGGCACGATCCACGGGTTCTGCGCCCGCGTGCTGCGCGCGCGGCCGCTCGCCGCCGGGCTCGACCCGCGGTTCACGGTGCTCGACGAGCCGGCCGCGCGCCGCCTCGCCCACGCCGCGTACGAGCGCGCGCTGGAGGCGTGGGCGGCGGCCCGCGGCGCCCCGGCGGTCGACCTCGCCGCCGCGTACGGCCCCGGCCTGCGGGACGTGCTGCTGGCCGCGCACGACATGCTGCGCAGCCGCGGCGAGTCGCATCCGCGGCTGCCGATCCCGCCGCCCGCGCCGCCGCCCGACCCGGCCGAGCTCCGCGCCGCCCGCGACAGCGCGGCCGCCGCCCTGGCGGCCGGCGATGGCAAGAAAGTCGCCGCCGCGCGCGAAGCGCTCGACGCCTGCCTGGGCCTGCTCGGCGAGGGCGTCCCCTGGCCCGGCGCGCTCGACGCGGGCAAGCTGGCCACCGGCGCGAAGCTGCTCGACGAGCCGGCGTGCGCGGCCTACCGCGAGGCCTGGGAGGCCTACCGCCGTTCCTGCGCCGGCCACCACGCGCGCGCCGCGCTGATCCTGCTCGACGACCTGCTCGACCGCTTCGGCAGCGCGTACGACGAGGCCAAGGCCGCCCGCGCCGGCGTCGACTTCTCAGACCTCGAGCTGCGCGTGCGCGACCTCCTCGCCGACGGCGGCGCACGCCGCGCCTGGGCCGAGCGCTTCGCGCTGATCATGGTCGACGAGTTCCAGGACACCAACCGCCTCCAGCTCGACGTCCTGGAGGCGCTCGAGCGCGACAACCTGTTCGCGGTCGGCGACGAGTTCCAGTCGATCTACCGCTTCCGCCACGCCGACGTCGCGATCTTCCGCGAGCGGCGCGCCCGCCTCGGCGCCGACCGCGTGCGGCGCCTCGCGCACAACTTCCGCTCCGGCGAGGAGCTGCTCGACGTGCTCAACGCCGCGTTCGCCCCCGAGCTCGGCGAGCGCTTCGCGCCGCTCGTGGCCGGCGCGCCGGCGGCCGGCCCGCTGCGCCTGTTCGACCCCGATCCGGCGACCGGCGACCCGCCGGTCGAGCTGCTCGTCACCGACCAGCGCGGGTGGGACGAGCCGGAGCTCGAGCGCGCCGTCGGGCTGACCGCGCTCGCGCCGCAGCCGTGGCGGCGCGCCGAGGCGCGCCTCGTCGCGCACCGCCTGCGCGAGGAGGTCGACGCGGGCCGGCGCCCCGGTGACGTCGTGGTGCTCGTGCGTGCGACCGCGTCGCTGCGCCTGCTCGAGCAGGCGCTCGAGGAGCAGGGCCTGCCGACCTACGTCGTCGGCGGCCGTGGCTACTGGTCGCAGGAGCAGGTGCGCGACGGCATCGCGTACCTGTCGGCGCTCGCGAACCCGCAGGACGAGCAGGCGCTGCTCGGCGTGCTGGCGTCGCCGTTCTGCGGCGCCGGCACCGATTCGCTGGTCCTGCTCGCCGAGGCCGGGCGGGAGCACGGCGGCCTGTGGCCCGCCCTGCGCCACGCCGAGGGCTCGGCCTGGCTCGGGCACGCGCCCGAGGCCGAGCGCCTCGTCGCGTTCGCGCGGCTGTTCGCGGGCGAGCGGCTGCGCGCCGAGCGCACGCCGGTCGAGGTGCTGCTCGAGCGCGCGATCGTCGCCACGGGCTACGACCTGGCGGTGCTCGCGCGCGCGGGCGGCGAGCGGCGCCTCGCCAACCTGCGCAAGCTGATGCGGCTGGCGCGCGACTACGAGCGCGCCGAGGGCCGCGACCTGCGCGGCTTCCTCGCCTACGCGGTGACGCAGGACCTCGCCGAGGCCCGCGAGGGCGAGGCGGCGCTGGAGTCCGAGGGGCTCGACGCCGTGCGGCTGATGACGATCCACCGCGCCAAGGGGCTGGAGTTCCCGGTCGTCTGCGTCGCCGACCTGGGTCGCGCCGCCGGCGGCCAGCGCGAGCGGCTGCTGATCGGCCGCGACGGTGGCGTCGGGCTCAAGCTCGCTCCGATCGGCGGCGGCGAGCTCGTGCCGGCGCTCGAGTGGCAGCGCCTCGCCGACGCCGAGCAGGCGGCCGAGGCCGAGGAGGAGCGCCGGCTCTTCTACGTGGCCATGACCCGCGCGCGCGAGCGGCTCATCCTGTCCGGGGGCGTGGACTGCGAGCGCTGGCCGGAGCCGCGGCCCGGCGGCCCGCCGATCGACTGGATCGCCCGCGCGATGACCGGCGGCCATCCCGCGACCGTGTTCGCCGGGCCCGAGCTCGTCCTCGACCGGCGCTGGGAGGACCGGCCGGCGCGCGTGCGCTGCGTGCTGAGCGCGCCGGCGACGCTCGACGCCGTGCTGCCTCGCGCGGCGCTCGCGCCGGCGGGGCGGCCGCGCGCGGGCGCGAGCCTGACCGCCCTGCCCGACGCGCCGGTGGTGGCGCCGGCGGCGCCCGCGCTCCCACGCCCCGCCCCGCAGCGGCTCTCCTACAGCTCGCTCGGCGCCTACGCGCGCTGCGGCTACCGCTTCTATCTGGAGCGGCGGCTCGTGCTCCCGCCGGTGCAGCCGCCGCCGCGCCCCGAAGCCGCCGAGCCGGCCCTCGCCGCGACCGTGCGCGGGTCGATCGTGCACCGCGCGCTCGAGACGCTGGACTTCGCGCGGCCCGCGGCGCCCGAGCCGGACACGGTGCGGGAGCTGGCCGCCGAGTTCGGCGCCGAGCTCGGCGACGTCGAGGTCGAGGACGTCCGTGGCCTGGTCGCCGCGTTCGCCGCTTCACCGCTGTGCGCCCGGCTGGCCGCCGCGCGGCGCACCCGCCGCGAGGCGCCGTTCGCGTTCGCGCTCGACCCGTCCGGCGGCGGCCCGCTGGTCACGGGCTTCCTCGACGCCGCGGCCGTCGAGTCCGACGGCGGCGTGCTGATCGTCGACTACAAGTCCGACCGCCTGGAGGGCGCCGAGCCGGCGGAGCTCGTCGAGCGCGAGTACGCCACCCAGCGCATCGTCTACGCGCTCGCGGCGCTGCGCGACGGCGCGCCCCGCGCCGAGGTCGCGTACTGCTTCCTCGAGCGGCCCGCCGAGCCGGTCGCGGCGGCGTTCACCGCCGCGGATGCGACCGCGCTGTCAGAGCGCCTCGCCGGCCTCGCCCGGGGCGTGATCGAGGGCCACTACCCGGTGGCCGAGGTCCCGCACCGCGAGCTGTGCGGGGACTGCCCCGGCCGCGCCGCGCTGTGCTCGTGGCCGGAGACGATGACGCTGCGCGAGCTTCAGACCCCGGCGGGGTCCTTGGGCGGCAGCACCGGCCCGTCGTAGCCGGGCGGCAGGTGGCGCGCGCGGCGCTGGTCGATCACCGTGTTCAGCTCCGCCCCGAACAGGAGGATGCTGCTCGTCAGGTACAGCCAGACGAGCAGGATCACCACCGCGGCGAACGCGCCGTAGGTCGCCGAGTAGCTCGAGAACTTCGAGACGTAGAGGAAGAACGCCAGCGACGCGAGGATCCACGCGGCCACGCCGAAGACGGCGCCGGGCGTGATGTACTGCCAGCGGCGGACCTCGACGTTCGGCGCGGCGTAGTAGACGATCGCGTAGATGAGCATCGCCACCAGCAGCGCCGCCGGCCAGCGGGCGATCTGCCAGATGTCCGCGGCGGTGTCGCCGAGGCCGATCTTGCCGAGCGCGTCGTCGGCGATGCCGCCGCCGAGGAACAGCAGCACGGTCGTGATCAGCGCCAGCACGAGCAGGACGACCGTCCATAGGAGGTTCTGGAGCTTGTGCTTGACGAAGCTGCGGCCCTCCTCGACGCGCCAGACCTGGTTGAGCGCCGAGCCGACCGCGCCGAACGCGCCCGAGGCGCCGTACAGCGCCGTGAGCAGGCCGATGACCAGCGCGGTCAGGGCCGTGCCGCGCTGGCTCTGCGCGGACTTGAGCGCGCTCGTGACCGCGTCGACGGTCTCCGACGGCGCGCCGGCCGTCTTGAGGTAGTCGGCGGCGTCGCTGACCAGGCCCTGCTGGCCGAAGACGCCGAGGACGGCGACGCCGACCAGCAGGGCCGGGAACAGCGACAGCAGCGAGAAGTACGTCAGCGCAGCTGCGCGCTGACTCATCTCGTCCTTCTGGAAGCGCTCGAACGCCCGTTTGAAGTCCCCCGCCTCGATGACGGGGCCGGGGCGGGCGCGCGCGCTCAGGCTCTGTTGCCCCAGCGGCCGCCGAAGCCGTAGCCGCCCGTCGGGATACCCGCGAGCAGGACGAGGATGGCGGCGATGATGGCAACGATCGCCGGCAGGCCGATGGCTGTGCACAGCCAGTAGACGAGCGCGGCGACGAGGATGGCGATGAGAATGCCGATCATGTCGTCAGCGTTCCCGAACTGAGGTTCGCTCAATCATCGGTCAGGGCCGCTTGGGCAGCAGCGCGTGGCCGTCGACGACGGCCTGGGCGACCTCCACGACCCGCCTGCCGGTGGCGCGCGACTGGTCACGCAGGAGCTCGAACGCCGCGCGCTCGCTCACGGAATGGCGCTCCATGAGAATGCCCTTCGCGCGCTCGATGATGCCGCGCCGCTCGAGCGCGCCCTCGAGCTGCTCGACCTTCTCCGACAGCCGCGCGCGCTCGCGGTAGCGCCGCACGGCGATCTCGATGGCGCCCTGGATCGCCTCCGGATCCATCGACTCCGCGTACGCGGAGATCCCGGCCTCGGCGGCGCGGGCGAGAAAATCGACGTCGGCGTCCGGCAGCTGCGCGATGACCGGGCCCGACGAGAACTCGACCGCCTCGCCGATCAGCGCCAGCGCGTGCTCGTCGTCGTGGTGCACGACCACGATCGCCACCTCGGGGTCCTCACGCGCGATCAGGTCGACCGCCTCGTGGACGGACACGGCGTACGGGGTGACCTCGTGGCCGAGCTGGGACAGCACGGCGTGCAGGCCACGCAGCGCGTCCTCGTTCTCGTCCGCGATCAGTACCCGCAGGTGGCGTTCGGAGATGGTGGTGTTCATCCTGACCGCTACACTTGTTAGCGCTGCCGTCCAGAGACCTGCGTCAGCACCACAGCGCCCTTACCCCCGGCGCCACCTGCACCGCGAACGGGGATGGGCGTGGAGACAAGCGATCATCGGGCTGCGCAAGAGGGCTCAGCATATCCGCCCGCGAGGGAGGATCGTGCCGCCCGCACGCGTGAGGACCGCCGGCTGCTCGAGCGCTACCACAGGCACGGGGACCCGGCGGCGCGTGAGGCGCTGGTCGAGCGCTTCCTCCCCCTGGCACGGCAGCTGGCGCGTCGCTACCAACGTGGCGGCGAGCCCTTGGACGACCTCGTGCAGGTCGCCTCACTCGGCCTGCTGAAGGCCATCGACAGGTTCGAGCCGGACCGGCCGACGGCGTTCTCCTCGTTCGCGGTGCCCACCATCCTTGGCGAGCTCAAGCGCCACTTCCGCGACCGCGGCTGGTCCGTGCGCGTCCCGCGCGACCTCCAGGAGATGACCGTCCGCGTCGACCGCACGGCGGAGGCGCTCGCGGGCGAGCTCGGCCGCGCGCCGACCCCGGCCGAGATCGGCGAGCGCATCGGCATCACCACCGAGCAGGTGCTCGAGGCGCGTGAGGCGGCCGGCGCCTACCGGGCCGTGTCGCTGGACCGCCCGCGGGACGACGACGAGGACGACGCGTCGGAGTGGATGGGCGTCGACGACCCGGGCTTCGGGCTCGCCGAGGACTCCGCGACGGTCGAGCGCCTGATGAGCGTCCTCAGCGACCGCGAGCGCGAGGTGCTGCGCCTGCGCTTCGACGAGGACCTCACGCAGTCGGAGATCGGCGCCCGCGTCGGCGTCTCCCAGATGCACGTCTCGCGCCTGATCCGGCAGGCGATAGCGCGGCTACGCGCCGCAGCCGAGGACACGCGCGACGTCGCGTAGCCGTTTTCCCGCGCTTGCGGGTACGATCGCCGCCATGGAGCACTGGGACCTGCGGGCGCTCGAGGTCGAGCCGCACCACCCGCGCATCCTGCACTCCGCCCGCGGCGAGGCGCGGTCGATCGCGATCCAGCTGCCGTCGGGCGAGTCGTTGCAGGAGCACCAGGTGCACGAGCGGGCCTACGTCGTCGTGATCGAGGGCGAGATCGAGGTCGGCAACAGCGGCGCGACGATGACCGGCGGACCGGGCTTCGCGGCGGTGTTCGATCCGCACGAGCGCCATGAAGTGCGAGCGAGCACGGATGCACGGTTGCTGCTGGTCCTGGCACCATGGCCGGGGGACGGCCATCCCGGGGCACGAGACTAAGAGGGAGGAGCGAGTCTGATGGCTGAGATCCAGTTCAAGGAGATCACCAAGCGGTATCCAGACGGGTTCGAAGCCGTCAAGGCGATCGACCTGGACATCGGCGACGGCGAATTCATGATCCTCGTCGGCCCGTCCGGTTGCGGGAAGTCGACGGCACTGCGGATGATCGCCGGCCTCGAGGACATCACCTCGGGCGACCTGATCATCGGCGGCGAGCGCGTG
>Ga0081539_10007313_pt1 | contig 10133 bp, 12 predicted proteins | sample TabmetS4T2R2_FD_71023 | JGI IMG/M metagenome (GOLD analysis project Ga0081539, IMG submission 71023) | Tabebuia heterophylla rhizosphere microbial communities from the University of Puerto Rico - S4T2R2 | ecosystem: Host-associated > Plants > Roots > Rhizosphere ... | reverse complement strand
CCGTCAACGCCGGTGCCGCGATGCAGCAAGCCAGCAACATTTTTTCACAATAGCGCCAAAGCCAGGAAAATCGACCTCCCTAGCTGCGGTAGGATTTCATCCTGCCCGAGGAGGCTTCCCCATGACCATCCTGACCACCGCCGGCGCCGTGCTGGCCGCGCTCGTCGCCCTGCCCGCCGCCGATGCTCCGCGCCACCCGCATCTCGGCGCGGCGATCAAGGCCGGCTGCCATGTCCAGCAGATCCACACGCCCGCGGGCAAGCCGGTCCAGTCGAGCCCGATCGTGCGCTGCCCGGCTAAGGCCGCTGCACAGACCGCCTCGGCCGACGAAGCGAAGGCGCGCCGCGCCGGTCAATAAGCGCGCGGGCGGCGGAGATCCCGGCATTCAGAAGTGCGCGAGATAGCCGCCGTCGACCGCGATCACCTCGCCGGTGATGTAGGACGCCTGGGCTGAGGCCAGGAAGACGACCGCGCCCGCGATCTCGCAGGGGCGGCCCCAGCGGCCGAGCGACGTGCGTCGCCCGAGATACTCAGCGATCGTCGCATCGTCCACCATCGGCTGATTGGCCTCGGTCGCGAAATAGCCCGGCGCCACGGCGTTGACGGTGATCCCGCGCGGACCCAGCTCGGCCGCGAGCGCGCGGGTGAGCGCGGCGAGCCCGCCCTTGGCGGCGGTGTAGCCGGCGTCGCCCGCGCGGGCGATCGGGCCGGCGATCGAGGTGACGTTGATGATCCGGCCGCCGGCCGCCATCTGCGGCGCCAGCAGCCGGACCAGGTCGAGCGGCGCGACGAGATTGGTCTCGAGGAGATTACGCAATGCGGCGCGGTCCAGGCTCTCGATCGGGCCGCGATCCCGGCTGCCGGCGTTGTTGACCAATATGTCGATAGCCCCGTGGCGCTCCACCAGCGCCTTCAGGCCCGCGGCCAGGCCCGCCTCGTCGTCGAGATCGGCCGCGAAGACTGCGGCGCCCGCTATCCCGTCCGCAGCCGCTTCCAGCCGGTCCTGGTCACGCCCGTGCAGGATCACCCGCGCTCCTGCCTCAGCGAGTCCCCGGGCGATCTCCAGGCCCAGCCCCCGGCCGGCGCCGGTCACGAGCGCCATCCGGCTGTCGAGTCGAAAGGGCGCCGTCGGCAACAGGTCGTCGGTGACGGTCATGGTGAACACCGGGGCGTTGCCGACCGGCGTCTCGGCCACGGCGTCGACGAAGGCGGCGCGGGTCTCGGGTTCGTCGTAGACCATCTTCTGCTCGAAGGCGGCGCGCCACGTCGCCTCGTCGGGCCATTCGGCATAGCCGACGAAGCGCCCGTCCGACGTCCGGTGCAGGCGCGAGCCATAGCTGCCGTAGCGCTCGCGGATCAGCTCGGTGCCGCGCCGCCAGGCGTTGCGGAACTGCTCTTCCTTGCCGGGATAGACCCGCCACCAATAGACAGCGACGAACATGCCCGGCCTATAGGCAGGCTTTACCGATACGGCCAGCCGATCGAACGCCGCACACCACCGAGGCAATGCCGGAAGTGAGTTCGAATTCCATGCCGATCACGGCATTAAAAAGGCCCGCTAACCATGTGGAAAGCGGGCCCTTTTTATGGTGGGCGTGGCAAGGATTGAACTTGCGACCCCTGCGATGTCAACACAGTGCTCTACCACTGAGCTACACGCCCGAGAGGCGCGGCCTTTAGCGGGCGCTCTCCGCCCGCGCAAGCCGCTTTCCTTCGATTAAATCGATCCGCTCGCGTTTCCCACCTCGAACATGCGGTCGACCTCCAGCACCAGGTCGCGCAGATGGAAGGGTTTGGACAGCACGCGCGCCTGCGGCATCGTCTTGCCCGCCTTCAGCGTCACCGCCGCGAAGCCGGTGATGAACATGACGCGCGTGTCGGGCGCGATCTCGGCCGCCTTCTGCGCGAGCTCGATGCCGTCCATCTCCGGCATGACGATGTCGGTGAGCAGCAGGTCGAACCGCTCGCTCTCGAGTAGCGGAAGCGCCGCCGTGCCGCGGTCCACGGCCGACACCTGATAGCCGGACCTCTCCAGCGCGCGCGCCAGATACTCGCGCATCACCGTATCGTCCTCGGCCAGAAGAATCCTGATCATCACACGCTCCCGAAGCCCCTTTTATGAGCCCAGGGCTTAAGATTTTCCAGCCGTTCCACACAGCGTTGCAGGATGGCAGCGGGACAGATACCGTTGCCCGCGTGAGTACCATCGACACTCCGTCGTTCGAGCGCCTCGGCCCTGCAGAGCCGGCGAGCCCGGTAGTGCTGTCGGTGCCGCACGGCGGGCGCGACTATCCGTCGGCGTTGCGGGAGGCGCTGCGCGTGCCGCTCGCGTCGCTGATCCCGCTCGAGGATCGCTACGTCGACCGGCTGGCCGAGGCCGCGCTGGGCGCGGAGACCGCCTTCATCGCCCGGCGGGCCCGCGCCTGGATCGATCTCAACCGCGGCGAGCAGGACCGCGACCCCCGGCTCGACGACGGCGCCTCGACGATGACGATGCCCTTCGTCTCGACCAAGGTGAAAGGCGGCCTCGGCCTCGTGCCGCGGCGGGTGAGCGGCGCCGGCGAACTATGGCTCAGGCGGCTGTCGGGCGAGGAGGTCGTCGCGCGGATCGTCGCCGATCACCGGCCCTATCATACGGCGCTGGCGGCGGCGCTACAGTCCGCACGGGCGCGATTCGGCGCGGCGGTGCTGCTTGACATCCATTCGATGCCGCCGATCGCTGCCCCGGCCGCCGCGCGGGTGGTGATCGGCGATCGCTTCGGGCGCGCGGCGGGGTCGCGGTTCGTCCATCGCATCGAAGGGGTGGTGCGCGATGCCGGCTACGCGGTCGCGCTCAATGCCCCTTATCCAGGCGGTCATATCCTCGACCGCCATGGCGCGCCGGCGCGCGGCGTGCACGCGATCCAGGTCGAAATCGACCGGTCGAGCTATCTCGACGCCAAGCTGCGCGAACCCGGCCCCGGCTTCGCCGCGACCGCCCGGCTGCTGCGTGCGGTCATCGACGCGCTGGCCGACGAGATCGCCCCCACCGCCATCGCCGCGGAATAAAAAAACCGCCTCGGGACAAGCCCGAGGCGGCCAAGGTTCAGGGAGGAGACACGCCCGCAGGCGTGCCGTACGACCTCGCGAAAGGGGGGACACGAAGCCGTACAAGACGGATATAGGCAAACGGTTACACGCCTTCAAGGCACTGAATTGTATCTTTGTATGTCAGCCTTCGCGCGGCCGCAGAATGGGTAGCATGCGCACGAGCGTCACATCGCGCCGGACGAGGTGATGGCGCAGCGCCGCGGCGACATGGAGCAGCACCAGCGCGGTCATCAGATAGCCCAGGATCTCATGCGCCTCATGGCCGAAATCCGCCATGCCCGGCGACACCGGCAGATATGGGATGGCGAACAGGAAGAACCAGGTGAGCGGCCGCGGCGGATTGCCGTCATGGCCGACCGACGACATCGCCCAGCCGGTCAGCGGCATCGCGATCATCAGGAAATATAGGGTCCAGTGCACGACGAGCGCGAAGCGGTGCTCCCACGGCGCGACGTTGGTAGCGCGCGTCGGCGGCAGGTGCATCAGCCGCCAGGCGAGCCGGCCGAGGCTCAGCACCAGCACGGTGATGCCGGCCGCCTTGTGCAAGGGCATCAACTGCCACTCGCGCGGCAGGCCGTCGTGGAACAGCCCGACCGCCAGATTGAACAGTACGAGCAGCGCGATCGTCCAGTGAAAGGCGATCGCGACGGTGGAATAGCGGTCGTCACGAACGAATGGCCCCAGCGCCATGTGCTCCTCTCTTTGCGGAACGGAGCGCCTTTATGATGCGCCCGAGGGCGGCGGCGCAAGGCGCACCAGCTTGCCCGGATTGAACAGACCGGTCGGGTCGAACGCAGCCTTGATCGCCCGCAGCGCGGAAAGGCGCGCAGGCGGTCCCAACCGTTCGAGCTCAGCAAGCTTCATCTGCCCGATGCCGTGCTCGGCCGAAATCGATCCACCTGCAGCGACGACGTGATCGTGCACGAGGCGGGTGATCGCAGGCGCCTGCTCGGCGTACCAGGTGGCCGCATCAGCGCCGGCGGGGGCGTGGACATGGAAATGGACGTTGCCGTCGCCGAGGTGACCGAAGCCGTTCGCCACGGTGCCGGGAAACGTGGCCTCGATCGCGCGGGCGTCGGCCGTCAGGAAATCGGGCATCCGCTCGACCGGCACCGAGATGTCGTGTGCGAGCTGGGGGCCGTGCGCCCGCTCGGCCTCCGAGATCGAATGGCGGATGCGCCAGAAGGCCTCCGCCTGCGCCTCGCTCGCGGCGATCGTCGCATCCTCGACCAGCCCTTCGTCCAATGCCTTGGCGAGCAGGCGTTCGAGCAGCACCGCCGGCGGTTCGCGATCGAGGTCACCCGCCACCGCCTCGATCAGCACATGCCAGGCGTGCGTGCCCGCGAGCGGCGAGCGGGTGTCGGGGATATGGCCGAGCACGACCGCCAGCGTCTCGCCCGGAATGATCTCGAAGCTCTCGATCGCATCGCTTTCCGCCTCCATCAGCCGAAGCAGGCGGAGCGCCGCATGCGGCGTGGCGACGGCGGCCCAGGCCACGGCGCGTGCGGCGATCGCAGGCACCAGCCGCAGCGTCGCGGCGGTGATCACGCCGATCGTGCCCTCGGAGCCGATCAGCAGCTGGTTCAGGTCGTAGCCGCGATTGTCCTTCTTGAGCGCGGCCAGCCCGTCGTGCACCGAGCCGTCGGGCAGAACCGCCTCCAGCCCGGCGATCAGGCTCCGCATCGTGCCCCAGCGCAGCACCTGCGTGCCGCCGGCGTTGGTCGAGGCGAGCCCCCCGATCGTCGCCGACCCGCGGCTGCCCAGCGTCAGCGGAAAGCGCCGCCCCACGGCCTCGGCGGCGGCATGGAGATCGGCGAGGATCACCCCCGCCTCCGCGACGGCGAGATTGGCGTTCGGATCGACGCTCCGCATCCGGTTCATCCGCCTGAGCGACAGGATCAGCGCCGATCCGTCGGTCGGCGGAGTCGCGCCGCCGACCATCGAGGTGTTCCCCCCCTGCGGCACCAGCGCCACGCCCGATACGCGCGCGGCTTCGACCACCGCGGCCACCTCCGCCGTCGAGGCGGGTGCCAGCAGCGCCGGCGCGGCGCCGTGGTAGCGGCCGCGCCAGTCGGTCAGCCACGGCGCGACGTCGGCGGGATCGGTGACCGCGATCCTCGCCCCGAAGCGGGATCGCAGCGCTTCGACGAGCTGGGCTTGCACTGGCGTCATGGCGTACCCGCCGCTAGCATGGTGCGCCTCGGCCGCCAATTCATGCAGGGTTCAATCGCAGGATTCCATATTTTCGCCGACATCATGCCAGACGTTCGCCTTCCGCTGCTCCTGCTCACCACGCTTGCCGTCCCCGGTGCCGCCGGTGGCGAGCAGCGTCGTCAGATGCAGTCCGAGCGGGAGACGATCACCGAAGTGACGATCCAGCAGCGGCTGATCATCCGCATTCCGCGGCTGCCGGTCGGGCGCGCGTCAATCGCTGCGGCCCCGCCCGCCGCCCCGCTGCCGCCGATCCGCTGGGTCGAGCGCAAGACCGATAAATGCGTACCGGTGGAGACGCTCGCCGGCGCGACGATCGCGGGCACCGACCGGGTCGACCTGCTGCTGCTCAACGGCAAGCGGCTGCGCGCACGCTTCGGCGACGATTGCCCGGCGCTCGATTTCTACTCGGGGCTCTACGTGCGCATGAACCCGGACGGAAAGGTCTGTGCCAGCCGCGATTCGATCCGCTCGCGGGCCGGCGGCGAGTGCCGGATCGAATCATTCAGCGCGCTCGTCCCCAGCCGATAGCTTGACAATCGCCCATAAATCCGCGAGCGCGCGAAGCTGATCGAGGCGCGGCCCTCGCGCCCCTTTCCGGACATCGTTCATGAGCTTCGCCGACCTCGGCCTTTCAGACGAATTGCTGCGCGCGGTGACGGAAGCCGGCTATACCGAGCCGACTCCGATCCAGGCGAGCGCCATCCCCAGCGTGCTGATGATGCGCGACCTGATCGGCATCGCCCAGACCGGAACCGGCAAGACCGCCAGCTTCGTGCTGCCGATGATCGACATCCTGGCGCAGGGCCGGTCTCGCGCGCGGATGCCGCGATCGTTGATACTGGAGCCGACACGCGAGCTCGCCGCGCAGGTCGCCGAGAATTTCGAGAAATACGGCAGGTACCACAAACTCTCGATGGCGCTGCTGATCGGCGGCGTGTCGATGGGCGACCAGGTGAAGGCGCTGGAGAAGGGCGTCGACGTGCTGATCGCGACGCCGGGGCGGCTGATGGACCTGTTCCAGCGCGGCAACATCCTGCTCACCGGCTGCGACCTGCTGGTGATCGACGAGGCCGACCGGATGCTCGACATGGGGTTCATCCCCGACATCGAGGAAATCTGCACCAAGCTGCCCAAGACCCGGCAGACGCTGCTGTTCTCGGCGACGATGCCGCCGCCGATCAAGAAGCTGGCCGACAAGTTCCTGTCGAACCCCAAGACGATCGAGGTCGCGCGGCCGGCGACGACCAACACCAACATCACGCAGAAGCTGGTCCAGACCACGACGATGAAGAAGCGCGACACGCTGCGCGCGCTCATCGACCGCGACAATGTCTCGACCGCGATCGTCTTCTGTAACCGCAAGACCACGGTGCGCGAGCTCAACAAGAGCCTGAAGCGCCACGGCTACCGCTCGGGCGAGATCCATGGCGACATGGAGCAGCCGCAGCGCCTGGCCGAGCTGGAGCTGTTCAAGCGCGGCGAGATCAACATCCTCGTCGCCTCCGACGTCGCCGCACGCGGGCTCGACATCAAGGGCGTCAGCCACGTCTTCAACTTCGACGCGCCCTGGCATCCCGACGACTATGTCCATCGCATCGGCCGCACCGGCCGCGCGGGCGCGACCGGCACCGCCTATACGCTGGTGACGTCCGAGGACGCCGAGAACATCGAGAACATCGAGAAGCTCACCGGCCAGACCATCCCGCGCGAGACGGTCGAGGTCGAGGACCGCGAGAAGCCCAAGCGGCCCCGCCGCGGCGAGAAGCCGGCCGACGAGGCCGAGGCGCCGCGCGAACGCAAGCCGCGGCGCGAGTCGGAGCCCGCCGCTCCGACTCCAACTCCGGCGCGCGAGGCGAGGCGGCCGCGCCGCGACGAGCGCCGCCAGAGCCGTGACGACGGGCCGGACGAAGGCTGGAACGGCCCGGTGCCGGCATTCCTCGAGGTCAAGCTCGGGGCGTAGCCCGCCCCTCGGCCAATGGACGACGATCCCTTCGAATATTCCGAGCCGGCAAGGGTGATGAGCCCATGCATCAACGTCTGCGTGCTCGATCCCGCCACCGGCTGGTGCCTCGGCTGCGGGCGCAGCGGGGACGAGGTGGAGGAGTGGTCCGCCGCGACCGACGCGCGGCGGCAAGCGATCCTCGATCAGCTCGCAGCTCGGATGGAGGCGCTGCGAGCCCGTTCCCGCTAGGGCCGCTCCATCCGCGGCTACGCCGGCTCATTCATCAGCGCGTCATCGAGCTCATTCGCGCGGATCGCCGCCGGGCGCGACGCCACCCGGTCGACGAAGGCCACGAACGCATCGCGCTTGGAAATCGTCCCGAACGCCGTGCCCCAGGAGAGATGCGCGCCGACATAGAGATCGGCGGCGCTGAAGCGATCGCCGGTCAGCCAGAGCTCGCCGAGGCCGCTCACCGCGCTCTCCAGTGTGTCGATCGTGCGCTCGTAGCAGCCGAAGCCAAACATCCCCTGCTGCTGCTCGCTCGGCTCCCAGCCGGCGGCGTGGCTGCTTACCGCCTGCTCGACCGGGCCTGCAGCGAAGAACAGCCAGCGGTAATAAGCCGCGCGATCGTCGGTCGGCGGGGCCATGCCGGCTTCGGGAAAGGCATCGGCGAGATAGGCGCAGATCGCGGCGCATTCGGTCACTGTCCGCCCCTTGTGGACGATCGAGGGAACCTTGGTCATCGGGTTGATCGCGCGATATTCGTCGCCCTTCAGTCCGCGCGCGAAATCGAGCACCACCGTCTCATAGTCGGCGCCCACTTCCTCCAGCATCCAGCGCACGATCCGACCGCGCGACCGGGGATTGGTGTAGAAGACCAGATCGCTCATCGCCCTCTCCTCCTTCTATCTATCAACCGTCAGAGCGCCTTGCCGAACAGCGCGAGCAGCCGAGACCAGGCCTTTTCCGCCTGCGTCTGGTTGTAGACGCGGCTGTCGGGCGGACACCAGCCGTGCATCGCGCCGGCATAGACTTCGATCTCGGCCGGAACCTTGGCAGCGGCGAAGGCTTCGCGCAGCTTGTCCTTGTCGGTCGGCGAGCGCTGGTCGTCGTTCTCGGCGATCGCGAACAGGTAGCTGCCTTTGAGCCGAGGAGCGAGCAGGTGCGGGCTGTCGGCCGCATCGGTGACCAGCGCCGCGCCGTGGAAGGAGGCGCCCGCCCGTACCCGGTTCGGGACCGCGGCGGCGGTGCGGAGCACCATCGGGCCGCCCATGCAATAGCCGGTGCTGCCCAGGCCGCGTTTGGTGTCGATCTCGGGCTGCGCATCGAGGAAGGCGGTGAAGGCCTTGCTGTCGCTGACGACGGCGTCCGGAGTCAGCTTGGCGCGCCAGGGCCCCATCCGCTCCCGCACTGCCGGTTGGTCGAAGGATTCGCCTGGGCTGAATATAGGCGCCTTGGCCGAGCGGTAGAATTGGTTGACCGTCAGCACGGCATAGCCCGACTGCGCGAGCCGGTCCGCCATCTGCCGGAAAGCGGGACGCAGGCCCATGATATCGGGCCATACCAGCACGCCGGGATGCTTGCCTCCGGTCGGCGCGACGAAATAGGCGTCGGCCTTGCCGTCCGGAGTGTCGATGACGATGTCGCGGCCGGCGACGTCCTTGGCATCGGCAGGGGCCGGCAACAGCGCGGCAAGGCCGGCAGCGCCCGCCATCACCCCGAAACGGCGGCGGGTGAGCGCATCGCTCGCCAGCAGGCGGTCGTTGTCTTCGGCGGTCAGCTCGTCACACATCCGCAGGCTCCTTTCCGCTCGGCCGGTGAATCGGCGGCCGTCGTTGCGGGAGCTTATCGTTCCGGAGGGGTCAGGTCACGCGGCGAAGGCTGGCCCCTCCCCTTCAGGGGAGGGGCTTAGGGAAGGCTCACTGCTTGAACAGCGTCTCGGCGGTGTGCTCGGTCGGGGCTTCCTCGCCCTCGCCCGCGGCGATCTCGGCATCGCGGGTCGCCTGGTCGCGCTCGGCGCGGAGCTGCTCGATCAGCGCCTCGCGGTCGCCGGCCAGACGTTCGTCGGTCGGGGCCTCGAGGCCCGCCGCCTTCGCCGCCTTGGCGACCAGCGCGTCGAGCTCGCGCTGCGAGCACAGGCCCAGCGTCACCGGGTCCTTCGGCACGATGTTGGCGATGTTCCAGTGCGTGCGGTCGCGGATCGCGGCGATGGTGTTGCGGGTGGTGCCGATCAGCTTGCCGATCGCGCCGTCCGAGATCTCCGGGTGGTTGCGGATGATCCAGGCGATGCCGTCGGGCTTGTCCTGGCGCTTCGACACCGGCGTGTAGCGCGGGCCCTTGGTGCGGCGGATCTGCTCGGGGCCCTTCTGCATCTTGAGGCGATAGTCGGGGTCCTTCTGACCCTTCTCGATCTCCTCCATGGTGAGCTCGTGCGCGCGCACCGGGTCGCGGCCGGTGAGCTTGGTCGCGGCGGTGTCGTCGGCGATCGCCTGCACCTCCAGGATATGGAGGCCGCAGAACTCGGCGATCTGCTCGAACGAGAGCGAGGTGTTGTCGACCAGCCAGGAAGCGGTCGCATGCGGCATCAGCGGCTGGGCCACGAAAAAATCCTCCGGAAACAATAAGGGCCGCCCCTCGCGGAGCGGCCGTGTCGTGACACGCGACTTAATCCGCATGGGCCGGGATGGCAAGCGCGGGCCTCTCGCACGAGGCCGGCGCCCGGCCGGCGCAAGGCATCGTTTGACGGAAGGGTCCGCCCAAGATACCCATATTTTGTATATATACATCATATGATGAAAATCGGAGAGGCGGGGGGTGGTTGAGGCTTTCAGGATGCGGTTGAGACCACTCGCCCTGCTGCTTTTCCTGGCACTGCTGCCGCACCAAG
>Ga0081539_10007312_pt1 | contig 10134 bp, 5 predicted proteins | sample TabmetS4T2R2_FD_71023 | JGI IMG/M metagenome (GOLD analysis project Ga0081539, IMG submission 71023) | Tabebuia heterophylla rhizosphere microbial communities from the University of Puerto Rico - S4T2R2 | ecosystem: Host-associated > Plants > Roots > Rhizosphere ... | reverse complement strand
CGCCCATGGTCACCGCGTACAGCCAGGACGGGTTGCCGGTGTGCAGCAGCAGCCGGTACGCGAGCTCGGGCTCGCCGGCGTCGGTCAGCGCGTCGGTCATCAGCGGGGTGCCGACGAACCCGGTGCTGATCCGGAAGCCGCCGGTGCGTACCAGGTCGGCCAGCCGGCGCCCGGCCCGCGCCCGCTGGTCCTGGTCGGGGAGCAGCGCCCATTGCAGGGCGAGCGCGTACGCGGTCGGCGCGTCGGACAGCACCCGGCCGGTGCCGGTGACGTACTCGCGGGCGAACGCCGCCCGGACCCGGGCGGCCAGGTCGCCGTACGCGCGGACGCCTTCAAGATCGCCGGTGAGCCGCGCCGCCTCGGCGACGATCTCCGCCGACCGGGCCAGGTGCGCCGTGGCGATGACGTCCGGGTCGGTCTTGGCGCGGAACGGATTCTCCGGCGGGGCGGCCGGGTCGAGCCAGTCGCCGAACTGGAACCCGCCGGCCCACAGGTGGTCCTCGCCGGCCAGGCCGGCCATCCGGTCCACCCAGGCGCGCATGCTGGGCAGCTGCCGGGCGAGCAGGCCGAGGTCGCCGGTGCGCTGGTAGAGCACCCAGGGCACGATCGTGGCCGCGTCGCCCCAGGCGGCGGTGGCGGGGCCGGGCTGGCGGATCACGTCCGGGACCACGAACGGCACCGAGCCGTCCTTCTGCTGCTCGGCGGCCAGGTCGGCGAGCCAGTTGGTGAGGAAGCCGGCGCTGTCGAACAGGAAGCTCGCGGTGGGGGAGAAGACCTGGATGTCGCCGGTCCAGCCGAGGCGTTCGTCGCGCTGCGGGCAGTCGGTCGGTACGTCCACGAAGTTGCCGCGCATGCCCCAGACGACGTTCTCGTGGAACCGGTTGAGCAGCTTGTGGGAGGACTCGAACCAGCCGGTCCGGCGCAGGTCGGAGCCGATCACCACGGCCTCGGCGTCGAACGAGGCGGTGCCGGTGATCTCCGCGAACCGGAATCCGTGAAACGTGAAAACCGGCTCGAGGGTGACCTCGTCCGGCCCGGCCAGCAGGTAGCTGTCGGTGGCCTTGGCGGACCGCAGCGGCCGTACGCCGAGCTCGCCGTTCTCCAGCACCTCGGCGTGCCGGACGGTGACCTCGTCGCCGGCGGAACCGCCCCGGACCCGGAGCCGTACCCGGCCGACCACGTTCTGCCCGAAGTCCACGATGGTGCGCCCGGACGGCGACGTGATGACGGCGACCGCCGGCCGGACGTCGGTGACCCGGACCGGCGGGCCGTCCGGGGCGACCAGCAGGCTCAGGTCCGCGTCCAGCACGTCCACCGGACCGTCGGGCGCGGCCTCGGCTGACCGGCCGGCGGCGGACAGACGCAGGTCGGTGCGCTGACCGTCGTACAGGTCGTCGGCGACGACCTGGCTCTCCCGGGCGGTCCACGAGCCGTCGGTAGACAGCCGGTGCACGGTGCCGTCCGCGGTCTCGACCTCCAGCTGGGCGAGCAGCGCGAGCCGGTCGCCGTAGACCGCGCGCTGGCCGCGGAAGCCGAGCCGGCCCCGGTACCAGCCGTTGCCCAGCACCACCTCCAGCCGGTTCTCGCCCTCGCGGAGCAGGCCGGTCACGTCGTAGGTCTGGTAGCGCAGCCGGTGCTGGTACGCCGTCCAGCCGGGCGCCAGTTCCTGGTCGCCGACCCGGCTGCCGTTCAGCGTCGCGGTGTAGAGGCCGTGAGCGGTCGCGTACAGCCGGGCCCGCACCGCACCGGCGGGCAGCGTGATGGTGCCGGTCAGCACCGGCGCGGGAGAGTCCAGGCCGCCGATGTCGCGGGAGCTGACGAAGCGCGCGGTCCAGTCGGCCGCCGACAGCAGCCCGGCCTCGACCGTCGCCGGCTCGCTCCACGCGCTCCACGCGTCGTCACCTGCGGGAGCGTCGCCGCCGCCCGGGTCCCGGAGGTCGCCGCCGCGCACGCGGACCCGGACCGTGCCGCGCTGCCGGGACTCGAGCGGCGCCGCGGGCCAGGGGACCAGCACCTGCTCGGCGGAGTCGACCAGGCTGACCTGGCCGTCGACCTCGACCTCATACGCCGACTGGGCGTAGCCCGCGTCGGCGTCCGGCACCTGCCAGGACAGCCGCGGTGCCGGCGTTCCGACGCCCAGGACCGGACCGTGCTCGAAGCGCAGGCCGGTGGGTGCTGAGGCGCGTGACATGCGGTGAACCCCCAAGATCATGAAACGATTCAATAAATGTACGGTGGGCCGGCGGTCTGATTTCGGATTGATGACCAGGCGAATTCCCTGTCCCCCGATCCTGCGGTCGGCGCGCGGCGGGACATAGCCCGCAGTGCACCTCTGGTAGCACGAAATTCACTTCGGCCGCCCGGCGGCGTAGCGTGATCACGTGTCCGAGATGCCGGTCGAGAGCACCACGTGGCTCTACCACTTCACGGCCGGCACCGTGGTGTACGCCGGGCATTACGTGCACGACGACGTCGCCGTGGCGCACACCCACAGCTTCGTCGAGATCGCCCTGGTGATCTCCGGGCACGGCGTGCACCACAGCCTCGCCGGCCGCCAGGAACTCCGGGCTGGGGACATGATCCTGCTCCGGCCGGGCGTCTGGCACGGCTACGAGGAATGCCGCCGGCTGGACCTCTACAACTTCTGCATGTCCACCGAGCTGCTGCAACGCGAGCTCGCCTGGACCCGGGAGGACCCGCTGCTCGGTCATTTGCTGTGGACCGGCCCGTACTCGTCCCAGCGGCGCGGCATCCTGACCGGGCACCTCGACCCCGCCGAGGTGACCGAGGCCGTCGTGCACCTGGACGCCATCGGCCGGCTCGGGGTCCTGCCGATCGACCAGCACCGTGGCGACATCGTGGGCCGGATCGCGCTGTACCTGTCCGGCGTGGCCCGGGCCGTCGCGCGAGACGGGGGCGCCGTGGCGGGCGTACGCGAAACCCATCCGGCCGTGGTCGACGCCATGCGCATGATGGAGTCCCGCCCGGCACACCAGTGGACCCTGACCGAGCTCGCCGAGCGGCTGCACGTCGCGCCCGGCTACCTGGTCCGGCTGTTCAAGTCGGCCACCGGCCTACCGCCCATGGCGTTCCTGGCCCGGCACCGCGTCGAGCTCGCGGCCAGCCGGCTGCTCGGCACCGACGACCCGATCGCCCGGATCGGCGAGTCGGTGGGCTGGCCGGACCAGAACTACTTCGCCCGCCGGTTCAAGGCGCATTACGGGCTGAGCGCGTCCACCTACCGCGCCGAGTTCACCCACAACCAGGTCCGCTTCGCCGGCAACGGCATGTCCCGGGGCAGCCGGTGATCACCCGCGGAGCGAAGCGGAACCAGCCAGCTCAGCCAGCTCAGCTCACCGCGCGTCGAGGATCTCCTGCCGCTGCCGGCCCAGGCCGTCGATGCCGAGCTCCACCACGTCGCCCGGATTCAGCCAGCGCTGCGGCCGGAAGCCCATCCCGACCCCGGGCGGGGTGCCGGTGTCGATCAGATCGCCCGGCTCGAGCACCATGAACTGGCTCAGGTGGTGCACGATCACATACGGGTCGAAGATCATCGTCGCGGTGCTGCCGGTCTGCCGCCGCTCACCGTTCACGTCCAGCCACAGCGCGAGGTCGTTGACGTCGGCGATCTCGTCCGGCGTGGCCACCCACGGGCCGGCCGGGTTGAACGTCTCCGCCGACTTGCCCTTGGCCCACTGGCCGCCGCGGTCGAACTGGAACTCGCGCTCGCTGACGTCGTTGACCAGCACCCAGCCGCCGATCGCGTCCCGCGCCTGCTCCGGGCTGTCCAGGTAACTGGTCCGCGAGCCGATCACGATGCCCAGCTCCACCTCGTAGTCCAGCTTCTGCGAGCCGCGCGGGCGGCGTACCGGATCGTTGGGCCCGATCAGCGTGTTCGGCGACTTGGTGAACAGGATCGGCTCCTCCGGCACCGCCTGCCCGGTCTCCGCGGCGTGGTCGCGGTAGTTCAGCCCGATCGCGAGGATCTGATGCGGCCGGGCGATCGGCGCGCCGATCCGTTCCCCGTCGAACCGGGCCACGTCACCCGCGCGGACCCGCTGCGCGACCGCCTCCCGCAGCCGGTCGTGGCCACCCGCGAAATACGCCGCGTCGAAGTCTCGCACCAGGTCGGACACGTCCACGTACCACGTGTCGTCGACCCGGACCACCGGCTTCTCGGCGCCTACCGGCCCGATGCGCATCAGCTGCATGTGTGTGCTCCTCGACGAACGCGGCGGCCGCACGGATGGTAGACCGAGCGTACGAATCATGGGAGAAGGGCGAACGATGACACCCCTGCGCAGTGACGCCTGGTACACGGGCGACGTCCGCAACGCCTACATCCACCGCGCCTGGATGCGGCGGGGCCTGCCGGACTCCGCGTTCACCGGCCGTCCGCAGATCGCCATCGCCAACACCGCCTCCGACCTCACCCCGTGCAACAGCCACTTGGACGAGGTTGCCGAGCACGTCAAGCGGGGCGTGTGGGAGGCCGGCGGGGTTCCGCTCAATCTGCCGGTGGTGTCGCTGGGCGAGACGCTGGTCCGGCCCACCGCGATGCTGTGGCGCAACATGGCCGCGATGGCCATCGAGGAGATGATCCGGGCCAACCCGGTGGACGGGGTGGTGCTGCTCGGCGGCTGCGACAAGACCATACCGGCGCTGCTCATGGCGGCGGCCTCGGTCGACCTGCCGGCCGTCGTGCTGCCCGGCGGCCCGATGCTCACCGGCACGTTCCGGGGCGTGCCCCTGGGCTGCGGCACCGACGTGTGGCGGCTGTCCGAGGAGGTCCGCGCCGGCACGCTGTCGGAGCGCGCGTTCCTCGACTCCGAGTCGTCAATGATCCGCAGCCGGGGGCACTGCAACACGATGGGCACGGCGTCCACCATGGGCCTGCTCGCCGAAACGCTGGGTACCACGCTGCCGGGCACCGCCGGCACCCCGGCGGCGGACAGCCGCCTGCTCGCCCGTTCGCACGAGACCGGCCGGCTGATCGTGGACATGGTCCGCGCCGACCGCCGGCCCAGCCGGGTGATCACCGCCGGGTCGTTCCGCAACGCGATCGTCGCGCTGGCCGCGCTCGGCGGCTCCACCAACGCGGTGGTGCACCTGCTGGCCATCGCCGGCCGGCTCGGCGTCCCGCTGACGCTGGACGACTTCGACCGGATCGGCGCGGACGTGCCGCTGCTGGTCGACCTGCAGCCCGCCGGGCGGCACCTGATGGAGGACCTGTTCCGGGCCGGCGGGCTGGCCGCCGTGCTCAACCAGGTCCGGGATCTGCTCGACCCGGAGGCGGTCACGGTGACCGGGGGGCGGTTCGTCGATTCGGTGGCCGATGCGGAGATCTGGGACCGGGAGGTCATCCGGGTCCGCGAGGAGCCGATGATCCGGCACGGCGGCATCGCCGTGCTCCGCGGCAGCCTCGCCCCGGACGGCGCGATCATCAAGCCGGCCGCCGCCTCGCCGGAGCTGCTGACGCACCGGGGCCGGGCGATGGTGTTCGACTCGATCGAGGACTTCCACGCCCGGGTCGACGACCCCGGCCTGGATGTGGACGCCGACTCGGTGCTGGTGCTGCGCGGCTGCGGGCCGAAGGGCTACCCGGGCATGCCGGAGGTGGCCAACCTGCCGCTGCCCGCGAAGCTGCTCGCGCAGGGCGTGCGGGACATGGTCCGGGTGTGCGACGGGCGGATGAGCGGGACCGCGTACGGCACGGTGGTGCTGCACGTGGCACCCGAGGCGGCAGCCGGCGGACCGCTCGCCCGCATCCGTACCGGTGACTGGGTCGTGCTCGATGTCCCCGGCCGGCGCATCGACGTGGAGGTCGCCCCGGAGGAGCTCGCCGCGCGTCCGGCGGCCGGTCCGCTGCTCGCCGGGGTGGCCCGTCCGGCCCGCGGCTGGGAAAAGCTCTACGTCGATACCGTGCAAGGCGCAGACACCGGCGCCGACCTGGATTTCCTGGTCGGATCCAGCGGTGACCACGTCAGTCGCGAGTCGCACTGAGGCTATCACCGCAATCGATTGAGACTTGCCGTGCGCGCGGCGATGATCTCGTCTAGGGTCGGTCGCATGGGTGTCCGAACGTTCATCCAGGGATGGCCGGTTTACCGGCAGTTGACCGGAACCGATCCGCTGGGCCGGGGTGCGGCGGCGCAGTCCGAGCGATCGAAGACGCTGACTGCCCGCACCGAGACCGCCGACTCGGTGGCCCGCTCGGTGTGCCCGTATTGCGCGGTCGGCTGCGGGCAGAAGGTCTTCGTCAAGGACAAGAAGGTCGTCCAGATCGAGGGCGACCCGGACAGCCCGATCTCCCGCGGCCGGCTCTGCCCCAAGGGTTCGGCGAGCCTGAGCCTGGTGACCAGCAACCGGCGCCAGCAGAAAGTCCTCTACCGGCGGCCGTACGGCACCGCCTGGGAACAGCTCGACCTGGACACCGCGATGAACATGATCGCCGACCGGGTGCTCGCCGCGCGCGACGCGACCTGGGAGGACACCGACGCCGACGGCCGCCCGCTGAACCGCACGCTGGGCATCTCCAGCCTCGGCGGCGCGACGCTGGACAACGAAGAGAACTACCTGATCAAGAAGCTGTTCACCGCGCTGGGTGCCATCCAGATCGAGAACCAGGCCCGGATTTGACACTCCGCCACCGTCCCCGGTCTGGGGACCAGCTTCGGCCGTGGCGGGGCCACCACGTTCCTGCAGGATCTGGCCAACGCCGACTGCGTCGTCATCATGGGCTCGAACATGGCGGAGGCACACCCGGTGGGCTTCCAGCACGTGGTGGACGCCAAGAACCGCGGTGCCAAGATCATCCACATCGACCCGCGGTTCACCCGGACCAGCGCGCTGGCGCACACCTTCATCCCGGTGCGCGCCGGGGCGGACATCGCGTTCCTCGGCGGGGTGGTCAACTACATCCTCGGCAACGACAAGGACTTCCGGGAGTACGTGCTGGCGTACACCAACGCGGCCACGATCGTCAGCGAGGACTTCCGCGACACCGAGGACCTGGACGGCCTGTTCTCCGGCTACCAGACCGAGACGGCCACGTACGACCAGTCGAGCTGGATGTACGACGGCGCGGAGGACCACGGGGCCGGGAACGAGGAGTCGCACACCGGGCGGGAGACCGCGTCCGGGCTGCGGCACGAGTCGCACGGCGTGCCGCTGCCGGGTGACGTGCCCCGCGACCCGACCCTGCAACACCCGCGCTGCGTCTACCAGATCCTCAAGCGGCACTACTCCCGCTACACGCCGGAGGTCGTCGAGCGGCTGTGCGGCGTGCCGCAGGACAAGTTCCGCGAGGTCTGCGAGGCGTGGACCTCCAATTCCGGCCGCGAGCGCACCACCGCGCTGGTCTACTCGGTGGGCTGGACGCAGCACAGCGTGGGCGTGCAGTACATCCGCACCGGCGCCATCATCCAGCTGCTGCTGGGCAACATGGGCCGCCCGGGCGGTGGGGTCATGGCGCTGCGCGGGCACGCCAGCATCCAGGGCTCCACCGACATCCCGACGCTGTTCAACCTGCTCCCCGGCTACCTGCCGATGCCGCATCACACCAAGCACGAGTCGTTCGGCGACTGGGTGGACGAGATCCGGCACCCGGGGCAGAAGGGTTTCTGGGCCAACGCCGACTCGTACGCGGTCAGCCTGCTCAAGGCGTATTTCGGCGACGCGGCCACCGCGGACAACGACTGGGGATACGGCTGGCTGCCCCGGATCACCGGTGACCACGGCACCTACCAGCAGGCGCTGAGCATGATCGACGGCAAGATCAAGGGGTATTTCCTGCTCGGCCAGAACCCGGCGGTCGGCTCGGCGCACGGCAAGGCGCAGCGCCTCGGCATGGCCAACCTGGACTGGCTCGTGGTCCGCGACCTCTACATGATCGAGAGCGCCACGTTCTGGAAGGACGGCCCCGAGGTCGCCACCGGCGAGATCGTGCCGGAGGAGTGCCGGACCGAGGTGTTCTTCATGCCGGCCGCGTCGCACGTGGAGAAGGAGGGCACGTTCACCCAGACCCAGCGGATGCTGCAGTGGCGGGAGCAGGCCGTCGAGCCGCCCGGCGAATGCCGCTCCGAGCTGTGGTTCTTCTATCACCTCGGCCGGCTGGTCCGGGAGCGGCTGGCCGGGTCCACCCGGGCCCGCGACCGGGCGGTACTGAACCTGACCTGGGATTATCCCCTGATCGGGGAGCGCGGCGACGAGCCGAGCGGCGAGGCCGTCCTGAAGGAGATCAACGGGTACGAGGTGGCCACCGGCGCCCCGTTGCCCGGCTTCGCCGCGCTCAAGGCCGACGGATCCACCGCCTGCGGCTGCTGGATCTACTCCGGCGTCTTCAAGGACGGGGTCAACCAGGCAGCCCGCCGCAAGCCCGGCTCGGAGCAGAACTGGGTGGCCGCGGAGTGGGGCTGGGCGTGGCCGATGGACCGGCGCATCCTGTACAACCGCGCGTCCGCCGACCCGGACGGCAATCCGTGGTCGGAGCGCAAGAAATACGTGTGGTGGGACGAGCAGGCCGGCGAATGGACCGGGTACGACGTGCCGGACTTCGAGAAGAAGAAGCCACCGTCGTACCGGCCGCCGGAGGGTGCCTCCGGTGTGGAGGCGCTGTCCGGCGACGACGCGTTCATCATGCAGGGCGACGGCAAGGGCTGGCTGTTCGCGCCCAGCGGCCTCATCGACGGCCCGATGCCAACGCACTACGAGCCGGTCGAGTCCACCGTGCGCAATCCGCTCTACAAGCAGCAGTCCAACCCGACCCGCAAGGTGTACGACCGGCCGGACAACCTGACCAACCCCAGCCCGCCGGAGCGGCACTCCGAGGTCTTCCCGTACGTGTTCAGCACCAGCCGGCTGACCGAGCACCACACCGCCGGCGGGATGAGCCGGCAGCTGGCGTACCTCTCCGAGCTGCAACCCGAGATGTTCGTCGAGGTGTCGCCGGAGCTGGCCGCCGAGCGCGGGCTGGAGCACCTGGGCTGGGCGCACATCGTCACCGCCCGCTCGGCCATCGAGGCCCGGGTGCTGGTCACCGACCGGCTCACCCCGCTGCGCGTCGAGGGGCGGGTCATCCACCAGATCTGGATGCCGTACCACTGGGGTGGCGAGGGCCTGGTCACCGGCGACTCGGCCAACGACCTGTTCGGCATCACCCTGGACCCGAACGTGCTGATCCAGGAGAGCAAGGTCGGCACCTGCGACATCCAGCCGGGACGGCGGCCGACCGGGCGCCGCCTGCTGGAGTACGTGAACGACTACCGGATGCGCGCCGGGCTCACCCCGGACCACCACGTACCCATGCTCACCAGGGACGAGCCGGGGGAGGCCTGACGATGGCCGGGAAGAACAGCCTGTACGGCCCGCTGGACCCCGCTCCGGACGCGGGCTACGCCGACGCGCCACCGCGGATGGGCTTCTTCACCGACACCAGCGTCTGCATCGGGTGCAAGGCGTGCGAGGTGGCGTGCAAGGAGTGGAACGCCATCCCGGACGACGGGTTCAACCTGCTCGGCACGTCGTACGACAACACCGGCGGGCTGACCGCGAACTCGTGGCGGCACGTCGCGTTCATCGAGCAGCCGACCGCCTCCCGGAGCGCCGGCACGGACACCCCGGGCGCGTTCGCCGGGCTGCCGACCGGCCCGCCGGCCAGCGCGCACACCGCGGTGGTCGGCGCCGGGGTGGGTGCGGACACGGGCACCGAGCCGGGCGTACCGCCGGCGCCCGACGCCCTCGCCGCGGCCGGCACGGTAACGCCGCCGGATCGCGTACCGGAGTTCCTCGGCATGCCCGGCACCGACCTGCCCGGCCGTACCGCCGACGCGCCGCGCACCGACTTCCGCTGGCTGATGATGTCCAACGTGTGCAAGCACTGCACGCACGCCGCCTGCCTGGACGTGTGCCCGACCGGCGCGCTGTTCCGCACCGAGTACGGCACCGTCGTCGTGCAGGAGGACATCTGCAACGGCTGCGGCTACTGCATCCCGGCCTGCCCGTACGGGGTCATCGACCAGCGCAAGGGCGACGGCCGGGCGTGGAAGTGCACGATGTGCTACGACCGCATCGGCGACGGGCTCACGCCGGCCTGCGCCACCGCCTGCCCGACCGAGTCCATCCAGTACGGCGAAC
>Ga0081539_10007311_pt1 | contig 10134 bp, 9 predicted proteins | sample TabmetS4T2R2_FD_71023 | JGI IMG/M metagenome (GOLD analysis project Ga0081539, IMG submission 71023) | Tabebuia heterophylla rhizosphere microbial communities from the University of Puerto Rico - S4T2R2 | ecosystem: Host-associated > Plants > Roots > Rhizosphere ... | reverse complement strand
GGATTATCGGGAGAGGGCTGCCCGGCGTGATGGAAAGTCGAGCCTCTGCCACCGGCATGGCCGGGCGGCCTCGGTGCGGAGAGAGCCGGACGGTTGTGGCACCGAAGATCCTCTGTCATCAACGAACATTCGGGCGGCCGCAGTACCGCAGGTATCTCCGACGGACATAGGACGTGTCGAGTGATCGGGTCTTCCTGTGCCGATCCGGCGGGGGGCTCGTGCGGCCCGATTGGCCGTGGGGTGGCAAGCGGGGGGCAGGCGGCACAGTGAGCGCCCAAGCTCTGAGGGAGGCGATCCGCCCCACGAGTCAGTGCCGGCGCGGAGCAGGCGTACCTAGCGAGGAGGCCGGGCACTGGCACCAGAAGGCACGGGTCCCCAGGAGTGAGGTGTCCGGCTCGGCGCCGGCGCCGGGCGGCCAAGCTTCCACGGGACGTTTGAGCGCGCTGTGTGGCAGTGGCGCTTGTGCGGGCGGGCTGTCGGCCGTGGGCGTTTGGCAGACCGGCACCGCCTGGCCGAAATCATTCGTTGATGCCCATCCACCGATGACCTTGAGCTGTGGCCGGACACGACGCCTACCGGGACTCACCCCTGCGGCCAGGTTGCGTGCCTTGGTCTCCGGGTCTAGGCCCACCGCCGCCCGGTCCCGCCGAGGGCCACCCGCACACCCAGTACGGCCTGCCGATGCCGCTGACAACCGTGCTGCGCTCCGGTGAGAGGATTGGCGCCGGGCTGCTGGCCCGCTCCGGCGCGCCGGCCGGCCAGCGGCGGCCAGACGGAGCGATGGTCGGCTCTATCCACAGGCTGTGTGTAAGTCTGTTGAACAACCTCGTGAGTCCACGTTTCACGTGAAACACCGCCTATCTGATGCGGCCCTTCCGCCCGGGTATCCACAGGGCGTGCAAGCGTTCTACGTCGTGTTTCACGTGAAACAAGCGAGTCTGTGGATAACTTCTGTGGATAACTTTTAGCGTGCCGCGACGCCCACAGCGGGTAAATCTGCGGCCGTGAACGAGGCTTGCCTGAACGGTTGAGGGCACATCGGCAACATCGCCCGAAATTGACCCGGGACAGTGGCCGGTGACCTGCACTAGGGTCAGCGACGTGCCCGAGAACACCGTGCCCCTGCCCGACTTCACCCGCTGGCCCTCTTTCCCCTTCGAGGGCGACATGCGGGTCAAGAGACTCGCCCCGCCGGTTGACGTCGAACCGAAGCGAAGCGGCGAAGATGCCGCCGACTGCGTTGCCTGCAATACGCCGGATGACGCGTACATCTGGGTTGATGAGAGGTGGCGCGTCCGCGCGATGGACCGGCCAACCGGCTTGCCGGTCGTTCTGATCCTGGAGTGCCGGTCCCACTTGGATCTCGGGGACTTGACGAATCTGCTCGCCGCGGAGTTGGGCGTGATGACGGTACGGCTCGAGCGCGCGATCCGGTCGCTCGACGGTGTCGCTCGGGTGCACGTGAACCGATGGGGCGACGGCTCGGCGCACCTGCACATGTGGTTCCTGGCCCGGCCGTACGGTCGGCTGCAGTTGCGGGGCACCTTCCTCTCACTGTGGGACGACATTCTCCCGGTCATGCCGGAGTCGCAGTGGCGCGAGAACCTGGCACTTGTCGCGGCGTGGCTCGCCGATTTCGGCGGCAACGCGATCGCCGAGCCACCACACATCCAGTGGCAGGCGCCATCCAGCTTCAACGAGTCGCCGACGGCACAGGAGGATGCGGGGCCACACGCAGGGCAAGGGCAGACGGGATATGACTCGACGGCGCGGAAGGAGGCGACAGACCCGCCTGCGCTCGGGTGGCGCCCGACTGATCTCGGTGATGTCGAGGAGTTAGGAGTGAACGCCCGGGAAAGCGGCCACCTACCTACCGACCGGACAGAGGTTGGCACCGCCAGCGCCGACATGATGGCGTTCGAGAACGCTCGGACCAGGGTGACGTCGGAGGCACCTGAGCACGGAGCGTTCGAAAACGACGGCTCGGTCTCGCCGGGAGGAGATGCCGGTCGGTCCAGCGGGGGTTTGTCGGGCACGCACACGAGCGGCCGACCCAACCGAGCGGACGGCCCGATCGGCGGCACGGGCACCCGCGCGACCGCGGATACCGCACGACCGTAGCGAGTCCGCCGTGAGCCGGCATGGCAGGACATGTCGGCGCCGCGGGCGGGCACGGCGCCGCGGGGGGCATGGCGCGGCGCTGCCGGGCAGGACAGGGCAGGACCGCTGCTGGACGGGAGAGTCACGACGCGCAGCGAGATGACCGGAACACGAACCGTCGCGGGCGGGATAGGCACCATGGTGAGCGCGGCCGGCGCGGGCGGTCCTATTCCGCCCCGCGGGCCGCGGCCCGGCCGACCAGGGTGACCAGCATCTTCCCGAAGTCCCAGCCGGCGGCCTGCACGGCAAGCGGCAGCAAGGACGTCTCGGTCATGCCGGGCGACACGTTGAGCCCGAGGACATGGGGAAACCCGGCTTCGTCCACGATCAGGTCCACTCGGGACAGATCGCGGAGGCCCAGCGCGTGGTGAGCCGCGAGCCCGACGTCGGCGACGCGGGCGGCTACCTCGGGGGCGAGCCGTGCTGGAGTGTGCCAGGTGGTGAGCCCGGCGGTGTACCGGGCGGCGTAGTCGTAGACGCCGTCCCGCGGCACGATCTCGACCGGCGGGAGTGCCTGCGGGCCGTCGCCCAGGTCGACGATCGACACGGCGACGTCCATGCCCGGCACGAAGCGCTCGACCAGTGCGGTGGAGTCGTACGCGAAACAGCCCACCATCGCGGCCGGCAGCGCGGACGCGTCCCGGACCACCGCGGCGCCCAACCCCGAGCCGCCCTGCGCCGGCTTCACCATCAGCGGAAGCCCGAGCCGATCCACGATCCGGTCCAGCACGGCGACCGCGCCGAGCTCGGAGAACCGGTCGTGCGGCAGCGCCACCCAGTCCGGGGTGGGAATGTCCCGGTCGCGCAGCATCGACTTGGCGGACGGCTTGTCCCAGGCGAGCCGGGAGGCGCGGGCGTCGCAGCCCACATAAGGGATGCCGCTGAGATCGAGTACGCCGCGCAGGGAGCCGTCCTCGCCGGTCGCGCCGTGCAGGGCGATCACCACCGCGGAGGGCGGGTCGTCTCGCAGGTACGGCAGCAGCGTCGCGTCGGCGTCCCGCATCGAGGCGGTGACACCGGCCCCGCGTAGAGCATCGAGCACGCGGCGGCCGGACCGCAGCGAGACGTCCCGCTCGTAGGAGAGCCCGCCGGCGAGTACCACCACGGTCAGGTCATCCGGCGGAACCGAGTAGGACGGCGCGGTAGTGGCAGGACCGGCAACAACCGGGGCGGTGGACATCGCCGGGACTGTGGGCTGGGCGGAACCGGCTGAACCCGGGAACGATTCGTCGCGCGTACCCCTCATGGGTTTGATCATGCCAAGTCCGGGCCGGGAGCGTCGGCAGCAGCCGGACCACGACGGCGGCCGCGACTCTCCGGGCCGGGGCCGAAGACCGCTCGCATCGCGAGTTCCTGCTCCATCACGCCGGCGAGCCGTCGCACGCCCTCCCGCAGCCGCGCCGGATCGGAGAAGGAGAAGTTCAGCCGCATGTTGCGCCGGCCGGTGCCGTCCGCGTAGAAGCCGGTGCCGGGCACGTAGGCGACCCGAGCGGCGATCGCCCGCGGCATCATCGCCTTCGAGTCCAGGCCGTCGGGCAGCGTTGCCCAGACGAAGAGGCCGCCCTGCGGATGTGTCCACGTGGTGCCGGCCGGCATGAGGTCGCCCAGGGCGAGCAGCAGCGCGTCCCGGCGTTCGCGGTAGATCTCGCGGTAGGTCTTGATCTGTTCGCGCCAGGGCATCGTCGACAGGTACTGCGTCACTGCGGCCTGCGCGAACGCGCTCGGGCAGAGGATCGCGGCCTCGCTGGCCATGACCAGTTTCTCGCGTACGGCGTGCGGCGCCAGCACCCAGCCGACCCGCAGGCCGGGAGCGAACGTCTTGGAGAAGGTGCTGACGTAGAAGACCCCGTCGCGCCGCCGGGCCCGCAGCGGGAGCGGGGCGTCGCCCTCGAAGCTGAGCATCCCGTACGGGTCGTCCTCGACCACCAGCAGCCCGGCGCGCTGGCAGATGTCCAGGATCTCCTCCCGGCGGGACTCGGAGAGGGTGACACCGGCCGGGTTCTGGTACGTGGGGATGGTGTAGAGGAACTTCGCCCGGCCGCCCACCTGGGCGATGGCCTCCTCGAGCGCGGCCGGGACGAGGCCGTCGGCGTCCATGGCCACGTGGCGTACCTGTGCCTGGGCGGCCTGGAACACGCCGAGCGCACCGACATAGGTGGGTGCCTCGGCGAGTACCACGTCGCCCGGGTCGAGGAACAGCCGCGCGAGCAGATCGAGCGCCTGCTGGCCGCCGACGGTGACCACCACGTCGTCGGGGGACGCGCCGTCGATACCGGACAGGCTCATCACCTCGCAGATCCGTTCCCGCAGGTCGGGCATGCCCTGGCCGATGCCGTACTGCAGGCTGACCGCGCCCTGCTCGGAGGCCAGCCGGCCGAGCATCTCGCCGACCGCGTCGAGCGGCAGCGCGGCGATGTACGGCGACCCGCCGGCCAGCGACACCACCTCGGGGCGGCTGGCCACCGAGAACAGCGCGCGGATCTCCGAGGCGGTCATGCCCCGGACGCGGCGCGCGTACCGATCGGTGTAGTCGTCCTGTGTCGTGCCGGTCATGCGGCATCACCTCGCGGAGCGGAGATCTGATCGGAGGCCGGCATCGGCGGCGGCACAGGCTCCCGATCCTAGCCGCGATCGGCAGCCCCAGTCTTGTGGATAAAACTGCCGTTCACGGGTCTTAGCGGCGTAAGATGCCCCCGGGGCGCGCGGATGAGCACGCGCTTGTGCTCCATGATCTGGACTGCCGTTATCGCTGAGGGGTCTGCCCATGTCGCGACGCCTGGTCAACCTCACGCTCGACACCCTTGAGGATCTGCCCCGGCCTTGTCGGCAATGCGTGTATTGGGAGCTGGACCCGGTGGCGGCCGAGCGGGCGTGCGCGACCGGCGATCCCGGCTTGGAGAAGGAGGCCTGGGTTTCCCAGACCCTGCTGGAGTGGGGTTCGTGCGGGAAGCTGGCGTACGTGGACGGCATGCCGGCCGGTTACGTCATGTACGCGCCGCCGGCGTACGTGCCGCGGTCAATGGCGTTCCCGACCTCGCCGGTGTCCGCGGACGCTGTCCTGCTCACGACCGCGCACGTGGTCGCGGCGTTCGCTGGCGGCGGGCTGGGCCGGATGCTGGTGCAGGGCGTGGCACGCGACCTCACCAAGCGCGGGGTGAAGGCGATCGAGGCGTTCGGCGACTCGAAATTCGGCGAGGGCATGGACAGCATGGACGGCTGCGTCGCCCCGGTGGATTTCTTCCTGTCCGTGGGTTTTAAGACGGTACGCCCGCATCCCCGGTATCCGCGACTCCGGTTGGAACTGCGCACCGCGTTGTCGTGGAAATCGGACGTCGAATACGCCTTGGAGAAGCTGCTCGGCTCGATGAGCCCGGACACACTGCTGCGCCCCGTGCGCCCAGCGGCGGCCACCCGCTCGTCCCTCTGACTCCGCCTGGCGATCTTGCAGAGGTCGCGTGCGTATGGCGTGCTCACTCTTCACGCTTGTTCGCGGCTGGGAATCTTGGAGAACTGAGGCGCTATGCGCACCGCAAGTCTTCAGGTGCGGCGCTCGGCCAGCTCCAGTCGCAACTGCCGGACGTCGATCGAGCCGGTGGGCACGTCCCGCTCCACCGGGAAATACATCCGCTGCACGGCGGCCAGGATGGCTTCCACGATCTGCTCACGGAACAGCGGGTTGACGAGCCGTTCGCGGTCCAGCGGCGACGTCAGGTACCCCAGGTCGACCCGTACCGCGGGCATCCGGGTCAGCCGCAGGAGCTCCCAGGTCTTGGCGTGGATCCGGCAGTCCCGCATCCCGGTGCGTACCACGATCTCCCGCTGCACCAGGTTGGCGAGCCGCTCCCCCACGGTCGACGTGAGCCCGTTCCCGGTCCCGTAGTGGTAGGTGGCCACCCCGTGCGCGTCCGGGTTCGCCAGCCCGTCCAGGTGCAGCGAGATGAGCAGGTCGGCGCCGAGGCCGTTGGCCAGCGCGGCCCGCTCGGCGCCGGTCATCGGGTGGGCCGACACCGGGCCGCGGGTCAGGTGCACCCGCATGCCGGCGGCGGCCAGCCGCCCCTCCAGCCGGGCGGCGACGTCGAAGACGAGATCCGCCTCGGACCAGCGCAGCGGGCCGTCCGGCACCACCACACCCGGGTCGTCCGGGCCGCCGTGGCCGGGGTCGATCACGATGGTCTTGCCCACCAGGTTCGGGCCGGACTGGCGGAACGCCTCCGCCTCGCGCAGCCACTGCGGCCGGCCACCGACCACCTTGCGGCCCAGCCGGCGCAGCGCCTTCATCGTCTGCGGCCCGCAGGAGCCGTCCGGGGACAGCCCGACCTCGCGCTGGAACTGCGCCACCGCCCGGGCGGTACGAGCGCCGTAGATGCCGTCCGCCCGCCCGGTGTCGTAGCCCATCTCCAGCAGCCGTTCCTGCAACGCCCGGACGTCCTCACCGACCAGCGGGGTCGGGATGGCGTGGAACAGTGTCCGCGCGCCGAGCTTCCACCGGGCGCCGTCCAGCGCCTGCCAGGTCTCGTCGCCGACCAGACCGTCCACACCGATGCCACGGCTCTGCTGGAACGCGCGGACGGCGGTCTCGGTGGCCCCGTCGAAGACGGGTGGGGCGCCGGCGTGCGCGTCCTCCAGGAGCTCCAGGCCGATCAGGATCGCCCGGATCTCCGAGACGGCCGGACCGGTGTCTCCACGTCGGATCGCTCGCACAAGCGGCTCCCTCTGGTTTGCGGTGCGGACAACTTTCGGAGGGTACTACCCAGTCGTGAGGGTTACCTGACGGCAAACGCCCCGCATCCGTACCGCTACGGATGCGGGGCGTTTCGTCACGCAGGGTCAGAGCGCGGACTCGATGAGGTTGATCAGGGCGCCCTTGGGCTTCGCGCCGGCCACGGAACTGACCGCCTCCCCGCCCTTGAACATGGTCAAGGTGGGCACGGACATCACCCGGTACGCCCGTGCCGTCTCCGGGTTCTCGTCGATGTTGACCTTGACGATCTCCACCTTGTCGCCCATCTCGTTGGCGATCTCCGCGAGCAGCGGCTCGACCTTCCGGCACGGCGCACACCACTCGGCCCAGAAGTCCACCAGGACCGGCTTATCGGACTGCAGGACATCACTCACGAACGTAGCGTCGGTGACCGCCCTCGTTGCTCCCACTACAACCCTCCTGAACTACAGCTCGATGAATGACGCGATGAAACGCTCGGCGTCCAGCGCCGCGGCGCAGCCGGTGCCGGCGGCCGTGACGGCCTGGCGGTACGCGTGGTCGACCAGATCGCCGGCCGCGAACACGCCCGGCACGTTGGTGCGCGTGCTGGGGCTGTCGACCTTCACGTAGCCCTCGGCGTCCAGCTCGATCTGGCCCCGGAACAGCTCGCTGCGCGGGTCGTGGCCGATCGCCACGAACACGCCGGTCACGTCGAGGACCTTGGTCTCGCCGGACTTCACGTTGCGCAGCCGGGCGCCGGAGACCTTGCCGCCCTCGCCGAGGACCTCCTCGACCACGCTGTCCCACTCGACAGTGATCTTCGGGTTGTTCAGCGCGCGGACCTGCATCACCTTGCTCGCCCGGAACGCGTCGCGCCGGTGCACGATGGTCACCGACTCGGCGAAGCGGGTGAGGAACGTGGCCTCCTCCATCGCGGAGTCGCCACCACCCACCACGATGATGCGCTGGTTGCGGAAGAAGAACCCGTCACAGGTGGCACACGACGACACGCCGTGGCCCAGCAGTTCCTGCTCGCCGGGGACGCCGAGCGGGCGCCAAGCCGAACCGGTGGCCAGGATGACGGCACGGGCGAAGTACTCGCTCTCCCCGACGTACACCGTCTTGAGCCCTTCGGCGCCCGCCTCGGTGGGCCGCTCGCCGAAGTCGACCCGGCTGACGTCGTCGGTGAGGAACTCGGCGCCGAAGCGTTCCGCCTGCTTGCGCATGTTGTCCATCAGCTCGGGACCCATGATCCCGTCCGGATGACCCGGGAAGTTCTCGACCTCGGTGGTGGTCATCAGCGCGCCGCCGGACTGCACGCCCTCGATCACGAGCGGCTTGAGGTTGGCCCGGGCGGCATAGAGCGCCGCCGTGTAGCCGGCCGGCCCAGAGCCGATGATGATCAGATTGCGGACCTCATCCACTGCCGACTCTCCTCGTCAGTCTGCGCCCACGCAAAGCCGGGCTGCGCATACCGGAACGTCATCGTAGGGACATCTTGTTCCCGACGTCAGTGTCCGTGGCTGAGCTCACCACGCTCGTCACCCGGTCTTGTCAGCCTACCTTCGCCGCGTCCAGCCGGCTGGCGCCGAGGCCGGGCGCGCCGCAGTCCGGGCCGCTCGCCCAGGCCCAGGATCCGTTCCCGGCAGTGAACCGCACCACCACAGCGGGCGCCCCGGCGTACCGCGCATAGTCCACGGTGTGCACCGAGATCGGGCCGGCGCCGTTCTCCGCCGCGATGGCGTTCAAGCAGGCCAGCAGGGCTGCGGGGGGCCGCAGCCGATCCAGCGGCGCGGCGCCGCGGGCGCTGTCGGACAGGGTCACGGGCGGGCCGGCGGACAGCGTGCCGTGCTCGTAGTCGGCGCCGCTGGACAGGATCCGGCCGGCCGGCGGAAGGGTGGCCAGCAATCCGCCGCTCGCCGCCTCGGGAGCGCTCTGCCCGTTGCTGCGCTGTGCGCCGCCGCCGCTCGTCGCGGACGAGGTGATCGGCGACTGCCCGGGACCGAGGAGGTAGTTGATCCCGAAGCCGGCGAACGCGAGCACGACGGCCGCCACCGCCACCGGTACGGCCCATTTCCGCGCGCGCCGGGCACGGGCCGTGGCCGCGCCGGTCCGCGCCGGCCGCTCGTCGCCGCCGACCGCGACCAGCCGAGCCCCCACCAGCCGTCCGCGGTCCGCGGTGGCGCCGTGTGGGCCGGTCGTTGCCGGGAACGCCCGGTCCAGACGGTCCACGACGTCCGCGGGCATCGGCTCGGGCTCGGCGCCCAGCGCGCGCAGCTCGATCCCGACCGCCGCCATCCCCGCCGCCAGCGTCTGGTACGCGGCCTGCCAGGTCTCGTCCCGCGCGATCAGGCCGGCGACCCTGGCGTGCTCCGGGGTGCCGTCCAGCGCGCCGCCGATGTAGTCCGCGAGCAGGTCGACGTCGACCCCGGCGAAGTCCGGGTTCACCGCTGGTCCCTCCCCTCGCGCGCCGGTGGCAGCGGCCTGGTCGCCGCCGGTCCGGATTCGACGCCGTCCGCCGCCGCCGGGTTCCCGGTGCGGCCGTGACCAGCGTCTCCACCCGCGCCCGGCGGCGTAAGGCCGACGTCGAGCTCCATCGCCATCCTCGCTCGGCCGCGGGCGCATCGGCTCTTGATCGTGCCCTCCGCGACCCCGAGGATCCGGGCCGCCTCGGCCACCGGATAGCCCTGCATGTCCACCAGCACCAGCGCCGCGCGTTGCTCGACCGGCAGCGCGGCGAGCGCGGCCCGTACCGTCATCACCGTGTCGTGATCCGGGGCCGGCGCGGCCGGTTCCGGGCCGGCGCACCGGTCCTCGCCCGCGCGGCCCGTGCCGGGCAGCGGCACGGTGGGATGGGACTGGCGGCGCCGGATGCGGTCCAGGCACGCGTTCACCACGATGCGGTGCAACCACGTGGTGACGGCCGAATCGCCCCGGAAGCCCGAGGCGCCCCGGTATGCGGACAGGAGCGCGTCCTGAACGGCGTCCGCCGCCTCCTCGCGGTCTCCGATGGTGCGCAGAGCGACCGCCCAGAGCCGGTCCCGATGCCGGCGCACCAGCTCGGCGAACGCCCCGGAGTCGCCCGCGAGATGCGCGCGGACAAGATCGGCGTCGCTGCGGGCGGCCGAGCCTGGGGTCACGCCAGGCAATCTATCGGGGAAGCGGGCGGCTCAGTAGCCGTACACCTCAATGCTGGAGACCGCGACCTTGTAGCCGCCGCGACCGTCGTCGGCGGGCGGGAGGTCGGTCAGGAAGACCAGGATGTACTGGTA
>Ga0081539_10007310_pt1 | contig 10137 bp, 9 predicted proteins | sample TabmetS4T2R2_FD_71023 | JGI IMG/M metagenome (GOLD analysis project Ga0081539, IMG submission 71023) | Tabebuia heterophylla rhizosphere microbial communities from the University of Puerto Rico - S4T2R2 | ecosystem: Host-associated > Plants > Roots > Rhizosphere ... | reverse complement strand
GGACCAGCGAGGCGCCCTGGAACAGGCCAAGCACCATCACCGGCATGATTGACTGCTTGATGTGCTCCCAGTAGAAGCGCCAGCCGGTGGCGTCGATGTCGGCGCGATAGACGAACGGCAGCCAGTCGAGCTGGATGGAAAACACCAGGATCAGCAGCAGGCCGGTGAAGAAGGTGGGCAGCGAGAAGCCGACGAAGGCCAGCGTATTGGCGACCTGGTCGAAGATCGAATAGGGCCGCGTGCCGGCCAGCACGCCGACCGGCAGCGCCACCACGATGGCCAGGAGCTGTGCCGCACCGATCACGATCAGGGTGGTGGGCAGGCGTTGCAGGATGAGGGTATCGACGTTCATGCGACTGACGAATGAGAAGCCCCAGTCGCCTTGCAGCATGGCCGAAAGCCAGCGCAGGTAGCGGATCCATACCGGGTCATCCAGGCCGAACTTGGCACGCAGCGCGGCCGCTACTTCCGGCGGCACGGCGGGATTGGTCGCCAGTTCGGAGAAGGGATCGCCCGGTGCCAGCGCCACCACGGCATAGAGGACAAGGCTGATGCCGAACATGGCAGGGATCAGCAGCAGCAGCCGCCGGATCAGGTACTCGCGGCTCACGCCCCGCCTCGCGTGAAAAGACAGTCAGCGCGAGCACAGCCGCTGTCATCCCGAGCGCAACCGCTGTCATCCCGAGGCCGCAGGCCGGGGGACCCTTCAAGCATCAGGAAAGGTCCCTCGCTACGCTCGGGATGACAAGAAGCGCTCATCACCCTTCCTTGTACCAGTCCTGGATGTCCCAGGTGTTGTTGTCCCAGCCGCTCATGACGGCAACCAGCTTGTTGCTCAACGCCGCCACCCCGGGCCGGGCGACGACTGGGATGACGACGTAGTTGCTGATCGCCATGTCGTTGAGCTTGATCAACATGGCCGCGCGTTTCATCGGGTCGACCTCGACGGACGCCGCCTTGTGCGTGTCGTCGTACTCCTTGCTCTGCCAGCGCGTGATGTTGCGGCCTTGCCACTTGTTCTCCCTGCTCGCCGCCTCCCACGAGCAGAACTGCAGCATGAACACCTCTGGGTCCGGCTGCGTCATGGTGGTCGTGTACATCTGCAGGTCGGTGTAGAACTTGGTGTAAGTGTCCGGATTGGCGACATCGGACGAGAAGTAGACTGACGCCGTAACCGCCTTCACCTCGATGTCGATGCCTGCCTTCTGGCAGGCCTGCTTGACGATCGCCTGTGTCTTCTGGCGCGGCTGATTGATCGATGTCTGGTACACGAACTTCAGCTTCTTGCCGCCCTTCTCGCGGATCCCGTCCGAACCCTTCTTCCAGCCGGCCTTTTCCAGGATGTCGTTGGCCTTGTCGACGTTGAACTCGTACTTGGTGCTCTTGGAGCGGAACTTCTCCGGATTGTTGACGAAATTGGCCGTGGCGTTGCCGGTGCGGCCGTAGATGAACTTCTCGACGGAGGCCTTGTCGACGAGCATCGACAAGGCTTCGCGCACGGCCGGATCAGACAAGGTGGGATGCGTGGTCTTGAGGCTCGAGCGCTCGCCGTCGACCTCGGTCCACGGATCGCGCGTGTTGAGCTGGATGTGCTCGATGTTGCCGCCGGGCGAGATCACGACCTTGCCCTTGCCGCCCTTCTCCAGCCTTTGCAGGATTTCGTCTTCGACCTGCAGGTTCCACGCGAAGTCGAACTCGCCGGTCTGCAGCACCGCGCGTGCCGCCGACACCGCATCGCCGCCGCCCTTCATCTCGATGGCGTCGAAGTAGGGCCGGTTGGGCATGTGATAGTTGGTGTTGATGTCGCCGGTGACGAGATCGCCGGGCTTGAAGTCCTTGAACTTGTAGGGCCCGGTGCCGACCGGCTTGAGATTGGTCGGCGCATCGCGCGACTTGTCGCCGGCATAGTCGGCGAACAGGTGCTTGGGAATGATCATGCCGCGCGCGCCGACGAAGGCGTCGGCCCAGAACGGCGTCGGCTTCTTGAACGAGACCTTGACGGTGTAGTCGTCGACCTTCTCGGCGACCACGTCGACGTAGGAACCGCTGGTCGTTGCCGCCGTCGCTGGGTTGCGCGCGTACTCCCAGTTGAACACGACATCGTCGGCGGTGAACGGTTTGCCGTCGTGCCAGGTCACGCCCTTCTTCAGCTTCCAGGTGACCGACGTGCCGTCCGCTGCCAGCGTGCCGTCCTCGCGGCCCGGGATCGATGCGGCCAGCACGGGCTTGAGATTGCCGTCGGGGTCCCAGTTGGCGAGCGGCTCGTAGAACAGCCGCGAGCCGTCCTGGTCCTTGGTGCCGACTGCGAAGTGCGGATTGAGAAGTGTCGCGCCCTGCCACCACAGCACCTTCAGCAGGCCACCGCCGCCGCGCTTGGTTGGCTTGTAGGGCGGATTCGTCTGGGCCATTGCCACGCCACCAAGCGCCAGCAGCTGGGTCGCCATCGGCGCAGTGAAGCCCGCTGCCGCCATGCGCCGGATGAAGCCGCGGCGCGACAGGCGCCCCGCTCTTACGCTGCCGATCAGGCGCCGCAATTTATGCTCATTCATGACACGCTCCCATACCCTTTTCCTGAGCCGTTCCCACCGGTCGCTCTCGCTATCCTGCAAGATGCGTGCAACGCTCAATCAGAACAGGACGGCACGCTGCCGTCAACGACGGTGCGGCCGCACATCACGCGGCAGCGACCTCGGGAGGGGAGATGACAGCCAGCGGCGCGCTGCTTTTGTGGGCACAACGCTCATTTCAATGGGCACCGCGTGCCCACTCTGGACCGGGGTCGGTGCGGTCGGCGCGTTCGCGGCCGGTGTCATCCTGTTGGCCGAATCGGCATCGATCGGACGGATGGCATCGATTGCCCTCATCATAGCCGGCATCGTAGGTCTCAAGGTCGCATGACAAAGGAGCACGAACCATGCGCATGAAGGATAAGGTCGCCCTGATCAGCGGCGCCGCCAGCGGAATGGGCGCCGCGACCGCACGCCTGTTCGGCCGCGAAGGCGCCCAGGCCGTGGTTGTCGCCGACATCCTGGACAAGGAGGGTGAAGCGGTCGTCGCCGACATCAACAAGGCAGGCGGCACAGCCGCCTATGTTCATCTCGACGTCACCGACGAGGCTGGCTGGCAGGCCGCGATCGACAAGACCGTCGCCAATCACGGCGGGCTCGACGTGCTGGTCAACAACGCCGGCATCTCCGGATCGGCCGAGCAGGATCTTTACGACACCGCGGCCTGGAACCGCCTGATGGGTATCAACGCCACGGGCGTGTTCCTCGGCATGAAGCACGGCATCGCCGCCATGAAGAAAGGCGGGCGCCGCGGGTCGGTGATCAACCTGTCGTCGGTCTCGGGCATCGTCGGCCAGGGCTTCATCCATGTCGGTTACAACGCCTCCAAGGGCGCGGTGCGACTGTTGACCAAGGCCGCCGCCGCCCAGCATGGCCGCGACGGCATCCGCGTGAACTCCGTCCATCCGGGCCTGATGCCGCCCATGCGCACCTCGGGCCGCACCGCCGACCCCGAGACTCGCGCCAAGACGTTGAAGGGCGTGCCGCTGGGTCGCGCCGGCGAGGTCGACGAGGTGGCCTACGCCATCCTGTTTCTCGCCTCGGACGAGTCCTCCTACGTGACAGGGGCGGAGCTGGTCGTGGACGGCGGCTGGACCGCCGTCTGATGGCCGACGGCGCCAAAAGCGGCGGCACCATCGAGCCGTGGGAGGTGCTCGACTCGCGCTACGCCTACCGCGACCGCTGGCTGAGCGTGCGCAGCGACACCGTGCGGGTGCCCAACGGCACCATCCTTTCGCCCTATCATACGATCGAATTCCCGGAATGGGTCTGCGCCGTCGCGCTTACGGCCGACAACGAGATCCTGCTGGTCGAGGAATATCGTCATGGCGTCGGACGCAGTTCTTTCGAGCTCCCCTGCGGCGCACCGGACGGAGGGGAGGACGTGCTTTCCGCGATGAAGCGCGAGCTGCTCGAGGAAACCGGCTATGCCTGCCCGCAATGGCATGCACTCGGTTCCAGCACGGCCAATACCGCGCGCCAGAACAACCGGGTCCACGCCTTCCTGGCGGTCGACGTCCGCAAAGTCGCAGACCAGGATCTCGACCCTGGGGAGATCATCCGCACGCACCTGCTGCCCTGGCAGCAGTTCGTCGACGATCTCGCCGAGGGGCGACTCGAGATTCCCGGCCTGCACATGGCCGCCCTCTGGCAGCTCAGGACGTTCGCGCGCAAGACGCACGATCCGCGCCTGCTGGCGCTCGGTCTCTAGGCGACGCAGCCGGCTGCGTGGTTCGGCCACAACCTTCCCTCTTCCGACTGCGCCTCTTTCAGGGTTAGGTTGCGCGATGGATCGCAAGCGGCCTGTCGCGGGTTGGCGAGCGGCGTCGTTCGCCGCCGCGCTGTTTGCGATCACGCTCAACTTCCTTCAACCGCTGGCGCATGCCGCGCTCCTGCGCGACGGCGGTCCTGCCGCAGCGACAAGTCTGTGGAGTGCATTCTGCACCAACATGGTTGGCCAGGACGGCACCCAAGGCTCGGCGCCTGGTGCGACCAAGCTCCATGACTGCTGCCTGGGGTTGGCGCATGCCAGCACGGTCAGCGAGCCGCCCAAGGCCTTCGTCCTCGCCGAACCGCACCGCGACCTGGTTCGCCTCGACAACCAGATCGACGCCCTTGCCGCCGTCGGCATTCGCGACGGACCGAACCAGCCGCGCGGCCCACCAGACCTGATCTGACGTCCAAGCCCGCGACGTGCCGACCGGCGCGTCGCGTTTGCATGTCCGGTCAGGGAGAAATCCATGTTGTCACGTCGCGCGGCGATCCATGCCGCGTGCGCGAGCCTCGCGGCCGTCACACACGCGAACGCGCAGAGCCAGACTCAATCGACGCCGCCGGTAAGCCTGCCGCCCGTCACGGTCACCGCCGGGCGCGGCTCCGACCTCGAGAAGCTCGACGTCAGCACGACCGTGCTGACGCGCCGGCAGGTCGAAGCCATGCCGGAAACAGGGGTCGACCAGATCGTCAACCGCATCCCTGGCGTCTTCACCTACACGGTCCCGACCGGGCAGCTGCATCCAACCGGTCAGCCGGTCAGCATCCGCGGCTTCGGGACCAGCACGACCATCAACACGCTGGTCATGATCGACGGCGTGCCGATCAACGACCCATACTTCCAGACGGTCGACTGGAGCCGCATTTCCAAGAACTCGATTGAGCGCGTCGAGGTGATCCGCGGCGGCGGCGCGACCACCCTGTGGGGCAACATGGCGGCGGGGGGCGTGATCAACATCGTCACCCGCCAGCCAACCGCGACCGGCGTGCAGGGCGACCTGAGCTACGGCAGCTACAACACCACCAATGTCAATGTCGGCGGCACAGCGATCGTGACCGACAGGCTCAAGATGGGTCTTGCCTATAACCATGCGCAGAGTTCGGGCTACAACCTCACGCCGGCGCAATACCAGAACGCCAACCTGGCGCCGACGGCGTCGAAGGCCGACAACGTCGACTTCTCGGCCTACTTCAATCCCACCGACCAGCTCAGGATGTTCGCCAAGGCCTATTTCCACCAGGCCTACGAGGACGGGCTGGTGTTCAACATCGCCCACAACAGCTGGTCGGCCTACCGCATGCTGCTGGGCGGCAGCTACAAGATCGACGAGAACTCTTCGATTCACGCCAGCTTGTGGGCGGGCGGCGGCGTGTTCGGCACCATCAACGCCGCCAACGGCAGCTATACCCTGCTCAACACATCGGCCACCAACCAGTTCGTCAGCCAGATCGAATCGGCACCGAACATCGACCAGGGCGGCGCCATCTTCTACTCGGCCGAGGTCGGGCTGGTGAAGGATATCAAGATCGGCGTCGACGCCCGGCGCGTCGCCATCTACGACACCAACAACCTCTTCTCGAGCGCGTCGTCGCCCGCCACCACCTTCATCACCAACGGCGAGCACCGCCTGGAGGGAGTGTTCGCCCAAGGCACCTTGCATTTCACGACGGTGCCGGTCGACATCACGGTCGGCCTGCGCCAGGACTTCTACCAGGCGCTCAATGCCAACGTTCTGACGGTGAACTCGGCGACCAATCTCACCGTCCCCAACTCGAGCGCCACCAGCTTCGACCCGCGTGTCGGGCTAAAGTTCTACATGACCGACGAGTTCGTGCTGCGCGGAGCCATCTACCGCAACTTCTCGGCTCCCGGCATGAACCAGATGTATCGCAGCTTCGCCAGCGGTTCGAGCTTCACCGCGACCAACCCGAACCTCCAACCGATGATCAACTTCGGACAGGAGGTCGGGTTCGACTTCACTTGGCAGCAGATGACGCTTTCGTTCACCTTCTTCAACAACAATCTCGATAACTTCATCGACTTCGTGACGGTCTGCAATGCCAATGCCGTTTGTGCAGCACCCTTCACAAGGGCAGCAGGACTTTCACCCTCTTTCACGACCATCAATCAGTACAACAACGTCGGCAACGCGCAATTCCAGGGGTACGAGCTGATCGGCAGCTGGCAGCCGTTTCCGCAGCTTCGCCTGACCGGCGCCTTCGTCAATACGAACGCCTACCTGACGAACTCGTTCTTCCCGGCACTGGAGCGAACCGGCGTGCAGCTGGGCCAGGTTCCGACCTGGACGGTCACCGCCAGCGCCGAATGGCGGCCCCTGCCCGAGCTGGCTCTCACGGCGACGCTGCGATCGTTCCCGGGCTATTGGAACGATACCGGCCACACCCGGTGGAACGACGCGGCCACCCTGCTCGATCTCGGGGCGAGCTGGTCGCCGGCCAAGGCCGTCGACATCTACGCCAGCATCCAGAACGTGACGAATTTCCAGTACCTCGCACAAGGATACCAGACCACCTCCTTCGAGGGTCAGTTCGTGAACCCGTCGGTGATCCCGTCCCTGGGCATGCCGCTCACCGCCGTCGCAGGATTGAGAGTGAGATTCTAGGAGGACGCAATGCGTAGCTTTGTTCTGTGCCTATCGATGCTGCTCCTGCCCGGCGCTGCAGCGGCGCAGCATCACCATGGCGTCGCCACGCCGGAAGCCTTCACAGCGACGCCGGCATTCGGCCCTGACGGCACGCTGTGGCTGGCGCGGGCGCTCACTGACAAGATCGTAGTCACGAAATCGAATGATCTCGGCCGGACCTTCTCCGCGCCGACCAACGTCACACACGAGCCGATGAACCTCGATTGGGGCCCCGATGCAAGGCCGCACATCGCCATCGACGCCACAGGCGGTCTTATCGTCACCTTCGCCATCTTCCAGGACAAGCGCTTCAATGGGCGAGCCTTCTTCGCCCGCTCGGCCCATGGCGGCACGAGCTTCACCGCACCGCGGCCCTTGACGCCCGATACGACCAGCCAGCGCTTCGAGACCGTGGCGATCGATCCTGCCGGCCGTCCTTTTGCCGCCTGGCTCGACAAGCGCAACGTCGCGCCCAACCGTGCCAACGGCCGGGACTATGCCGGCGCCGCGCTGGCCTACGCCTGGTCCGACGACCGTGGCGCGTCGTTTGGCGAGACGGGGGTCGCCGTCGACAACACCTGCGAATGCTGCCGGCTGGGCATCGCCTTCCAGGGACCGGGGCGGCCGGCGATCGCCTTCCGCAACGTCTTTCCCGGTTCGATCCGCGATCACGCCGTCGTCACGTTCAAGGACGCCAATACACCAGGACCACTGCGCCGCGTCAGCGTCGACGACTGGAAGATCGAGGCCTGCCCGCACCAGGGCCCGAGCTTCGCCGTCGCGCCGGACGGCTCCTACGACGTCGCCTGGTTCACCGACGGCGCCCGCAAGGGGCTGTTCCACGCGCGGGCGGAGTCGGCCGAGGCGCCGTTCTCCGCTCCCCGCGCGCTGTCCTCGCCCGGGCGTCAGCCATCGCGGCCTTATGTGCTGTCCGCAGGCCACGCCGTCCACCTCGCCTGGAAGGAGTTCGACGGTTCGAAGGTCCGCGTCCTGTGGCAAGTGTCGCGCGATGGCGGCCGCACCTGGACCGAGCCGCGCGCGGTCGCCGAGACCGACGACGCATCGGACCATCCCTTGCTGGTGGCCAATGGCGACCGCACCTATCTGTCCTGGCTCACCAAAGCGGAGGGCTATCGTCTCATCGCGCTGGGGGATCAGCCATGAGACGCGCGCTTATCGCGGCACTGCTGGTCGCGCTTTCCTCGGTCGGTCCCGTCCATGCCGCCAGTCCCTTGCCGTTCGAGCGCGGCAGCTGGGCCAAGCTTCGTGCCGAGCATGCCGGCCAGCCGACGGTGGTGCATTTCTGGGGCCTCAGCTGCGCGCCCTGCCTGGCCGAGCTGCCGCACTGGAGCGAACTCGCCAGGCAACGGCCCGACCTTCGGCTGGTGCTGGTCGCGGCCGACCCGATGCCGCAGGACCCGGAGCGCATCGCCGATACGCTCGCCCGCGCCGGCCTCGCGAACCACGAGAGCTGGAGCTTCAGCGACCGCTTCTACGAGCGGCTGCGCTACGAGATCGATCCCGCCTGGGTGGGCGAGCTGCCGCGCACCCTCATGATCGCTCGTGACGGCAAGGCGACCGTGGTCCCGGGCGTCGCCGATCTCGACCGTGTGCGCGCCTGGCTCGACACCCAATCCAACTCGAACAATCAGGAGAAGACCCAATGATCAGCCGTATCACCCTTGTGCTCCTGCTCGGACTCGCCGCCCTGCCGGCGCTGGCCAAGGACTACAAGCTTGGCTCAATCGAGATCCGCCAGCCCTGGACGCGCGCCACGCCGCCAACCGCGCAGGCCGGTGGCGGCTTCCTGGTCGTGACCAATACCGGCGGCACGGCGGACCGGCTTGTCGGCGCGAAGAGTGCGGCAGCAGGAAAGGTCGAGGTCCACGAGATGAAGATGGACGGCAACGTCATGCGCATGCGCGAGGTCGAGAAGGGAATCGAGATCCCGCCGGGCGGCACCGTCGAGCTGAAGCCGGGCGGCTTCCACCTCATGTTCATGCAGCTCAAGGCGCCGTTCGCAAAGGACGCCAAGGTGCCGGTGACGCTCGTCTTCGAGAAGGCCGGCAGCATCGACGTCGAGCTGCCCGTCGAAGCCATGGGCGCCACGGGACCGCAGGCGCACAGCCAGTAGCGCGTGAGGCGTCGCGCAGCCGGGGGCCGGTGCCGCCGTTGGGGGAAGGACAACGCGCCGCCACAGGGAGAGCGCCATGGCCTTCGCCTCCGCCGGCTGGTCCCTCGTCAAGGAGACCGCCAGCAACTTCATCGAAGACAATGCGTTGAGCCGCGGCGCCTCAATCGCCTACTACACGCTGTTCTCGATTGCCCCGGTGCTGTTGATCATCGTCGCCATTGCCGGCCTGGCGTTCGGTCGCGAGGCGGCACAGGGCGCCATCGTCGGCCAGCTGAGCGGCCTGATGGGCAGCCAGACCGCCGACACGCTGCAGCAGATGCTGAAAGGTGCCGACAAGGGCTCAGGCAACGTGTGGGCCACCATGATCGGCATCGCGACCTTGCTCCTGACGGCCAGCGGCGTGTTCGGCGAAGTCCAGTCGGCGCTGAATGCCATCTGGAAGGCCAAGTCGCGGTCCTCGACGGTCTCCCGCCTCGTGCGCGCACGACTGGCGAGCCTCGGCCTCGTGGTCACCTGCGGCTTCCTGCTGATCGTGTCGCTTGCGGTCAGCGCCGCCCTGGCGGCTTTGTCCACGTTCCTGCGGGCGAGCTTTCCGGGAGCAGAGCTCGTGGTTGGCATCTTCGACTTCGCGTTCTCGACGGCGCTCATCACCGTGCTGTTTGCCGCCATCTTCAAGGTGCTGCCCGACACCGCGGTGCGCTGGCGCGATGCGCTGCGCGGCGCGTTGGTGACGACATTGCTGTTCGAAGGCGGCAAGTACCTGATCGCGCTCTACATCGGCGAGAGCAACATCGCCTCGACCTTCGGCGCGGCCGGCGCCCTGATCATCCTGCTGCTGTGGATCTACTACACCGCGCAGATCTTCCTGATCGGCGCCGAGTTCACCCACGCCCTGGCGAGCCAGCGCGAGAAGGCGGTGCAGTCACAGTCCGATCGACCATTGGGACAGCCGGCTACAGCGCCATGACCTTGGCGAACCATTCCACCTGGTCCTCGAACTCGGCCATGCTGTCGGCCG